>Ga0233425_10005431_pt1 | contig 20125 bp, 13 predicted proteins | sample Watercolumn_Towu_2_FD_181712 | JGI IMG/M metagenome (GOLD analysis project Ga0233425, IMG submission 181712) | Freshwater microbial communities from Lake Towuti, South Sulawesi, Indonesia - Watercolumn_Towuti2014_140_MG | ecosystem: Environmental > Aquatic > Freshwater > Lake | place... | reverse complement strand
CAACTATTGTCGTTTTGAAAAATCCCAGACACTCAACCATTGTCGTTTTGGGAATCCGGGCTCTCGCAAAGACGCAAAGGCGCGGAGGAGTTGTCCTGGCGAAGGGTGGCAGAAGAATTCAAAAAGACTCAGACACTCGACCATAAAGGGATCCCAAAGAAAAATCCCAGACACTCAACCATTGTCGTTTTGGGAATCCGGGCTCTCGCAAAGACGCAAAGGCGCAGAGGAGTTCTCCTGGTGAAGGGTGGCGGCGGGGACCTTCCCGTGGGCTGAAAAAAGAGGGCGGCGAACTTACAGAATTGAGGCGCAGACGATGAAAGTTGCCATTGCGCGCAACGAACCTGTACTCCCCTCTGCCAGGAAATACCTGGGAGTTCTGGTGGGCCTCGGAGTACCTCGACCCACCCTACAGACTCTCGGAATCCGATTGCGCGAAAACGGCATGTCGCGCGCAACACGTTTGCCACCGTCGGGCTCTCCTCGCGGGTAGCAAAGGGGCGTTGCGGGAAGTAGCCCCAGGACAGACTTACCAATCCCGAATTGTCAAAGCGTGTTGGGAATAAATTCTCCTCAGCAAGTGCCCTGTTGTGGTTCTGAAATGCTATGTTGAACGATGGACTGGGCGAGGATACGGCTCTGCGGGGACGCAACCGGAGCGCCGACCCAGTGGAGCCATTCGACCTCGTGCAGCGAGACCGGTACGTTGCGTAGACAAGGTGCGGAAATTGCAGTCAGGTACCGCAAAAGGTCCGGTAGCAGCGGCCGCCAGCGTCAAGCGGCTGGCGGTAAGCTTCGATTCCAGGCCGCTCGCTGAAGGGATCAGCGAGCGCAGCGACGAGGCGCTCCAGGAAACTGATATCGCCGAGTTCCGCCGCCGCCAGCGCCTGTTCCACGTGCAGATTGCGCGGAACGATCGCCGGATTCTTGCGCTGCATCCGTTCGATCAACGCGGGAACGGGAGTCTCCTGACGCGCCAGCCGTTCGCGCCAGCGTCGATGCCACGATGCATACTCGTCGACCGCGGGCTCGTCGTGGGCCGGTGCTGGGTCGCAAGGTAGCTGGCGCCAGGTATTCGTATAGTCCGCCGAGTGGCGATGCATCCAATCGAGCAGTTCCTGGGCCAGCGCCGCATCTTCGGCTTCGGCATTGAACAGACCAAGTTTCGCCCGCAGTTCCTCCAGCCAGCGAAGTTGGAAACGGTCCTGGACCGATCGGATCACGGCGCCGGCCATTTCCAGGGCGCGCGATCGATCCGGATCGATCAACGGCAGCAGTGTTTCCGCAAAGCGAGCCAGATTCCACTGGGCGATGCGCGGCTGGTTGCAGAAGGCGTATCGCCCCTGATGATCGATCGAACTGAAGACGGTTTGCGGATCGTAATTGTCGATAAATGCGCAGGGGCCGTAATCGATCGTCTCGCCGGAAATCGCCATGTTGTCGGTGTTCATGACGCCATGGACAAAGCCGACACCGAGCCAGCGTGCGACGAGATCAATCTGTCGTTCGAGTACGGCTTCCAGAAAGCTGAGGCACGGATTCTCGGTTTCCAGCGCCTCCGGGTAGTGCCGACGGATTGTGTAGTCGGCCAGAATGCGCAGATTGGCGACATCGGACGAGGCGGCGAAGTGTTCGAACGTACCAACCCGGATGTGGCTGGCGGCGACCCGTGTCAGCACGGCCCCCGGCAAAGGCCGCTCGCGGTAGACAGCCTGTCCCGTGGCGACGACCGCGAGACTGCGTGTGGTGGGGATTCCCAGGGCGTGCATCGCTTCGCTGATCAGGTACTCACGCAGCATCGGTCCCAGCGCGGCCAGCCCATCGCCGCCCCGAGAATAGACGGTTCGGCCCGATCCTTTGAATTGAAGATCAAATCGGCGGCCGTCCGGCGCGACGATTTCCCCCAGCAGAATCGCGCGGCCGTCGCCGAGCGTCGTGAAATAGCCGAATTGGCAGCCGGAATAGGCCAGGGCAATTGGATCGGCTCCCGACGGCAACAGATTACCGCTGAAAATGGCAGCCGATTGCGACCTGTCGATCGCCTCCAGATCCAATCCCAATTGGCTCGCCAGTCCCTGGTTCAAGGCGATCAAATGCGGTGCGCGTACCGGTGCCGGGTCGTGGCGGCTGAAAAACAGAGTCGGCAGGCGCGCGTAACTGTTGTCAAAATTCCAGCGAAGATTCGACACCGCCATGCGATTTCCGCTCTCCATTAGAGATTCCGGCTCCAAACGCGAAACTTTTCCGCACGTCGCGGATCGCGTCAATCCGCGGGCGACGCGCTTTCCGAACGCCGCGATACCCCGGCTGCTTTCTGGCGTCGTCGGCCATCGTCGGTTGACACCGTATCCAAGATCTCACGGACTCGAGTCGCAAGCTCCTTCGGCGAATACGGTTTCGCGAGCACGAACGGCTTCGCGTCGCTGCCTGCGGCCCGCAACAACTCTTCCTCGCCGTGCCCGGACATGTAGAGAATCGGTGTCGTCCGTCGCTGTGACTGAAAGATGTCTGCCAGCGTTCGACCGCTCATCTGCGGCATCATCAGATCGGTCGCCAGCAGGTGAATCGGGCCGGAATACCGACTGGCAGTCTCCAACGCGGCGATTCCCGATTGGGCTTCCAAAATCGTGTAACCGGCCCCGCGCAGTATCTGACCGGCAAGTTGCCGGATCGATTCTTCGTCCTCGACCAGCAGAATTGTCTCGGTACCACGAGGGATTTGAATGGTGGTGGCGGCGGTGTCGAGGAAGGCTCGTTGCGCGTCGGCGAGTGGAAAATGAATGGTAAACGTGGTGCCTTTTCCCGGCTCGCTGGCAACCGCGACCGTGCCACGTGATTGATTCACGATTCCGTACACGGTCGCCAGCCCCAGCCCGGTTCCCTTGCCGACTTCTTTGGTCGTAAAGAACGGCTCCCAGATTTTTGCCAGGGTTTCCGCGTCCATGCCGATTCCCTGATCGCGTACCGTCAGGCGGGCCTGGCGGCAGAGCGAAGAACTGTCGGGGCGGTCGCCGACGGTGACGGGGTGTGTACGAAACAACAATTCGCCGCCGTCGGGCATCGCGTCACGCGCGTTGATCGCCAGATTGACAATGACCTGCTCGATCTGACCCGGGTCGGCTTCGACCAGTAGTGGTTGCGGATGCAGTTCGGTAACCAGTTCGATGTTCTTTGCTATCAGCCGCCGCAGCAGACGCAGGCTTTCGCTGATGATCTGATTCAGATCGACCGTCTTTGGCTGCACCATCCGCTGGCGACCAAATACCAGAAGCTGCCGAGTCAGATCGGCGGCCCTTTCTGTCGCCCGGGCAACTTCCGCCAGAGGGCCGTGAAAGGGATGATCGGCATCGACACTGTCCAACAACAAAGAGCAATATCCGCCAATTACCGTGAGCAAGTTGTTGAAGTCGTGGGCGACGCCGCCCGCCAACCGCCCGATCGCTTCCATCTTCTGAGAATGCCGCGTGCGTTCTTCGCGCTGACGCTCTTTGCTGACGTCCCGAAATACCAGCACCAGGCCCGAATTGTTGCCGAGATCGTCTCGAATCGGGGCCACGGTATCGAAAATGGGGTAACGCGTACTCGTACGTGAAATCAGCAGCCGCTGGGTGCTGGTTCGAGACTCCGGACCGTCAGGCAGCGGCTCCGACAGATACTCGATCGGCTGCTGGGTGAGCTCGTCCACGACTCGGAAAACCGTCATCAGCGGCTGCCCTGCGGCTTCCGCGAGCGGCCAGCCGGTGAGTTGCTCTGCGATCGGGTTCAAGAATGAAACGCACCCAGCGGTGTTGGTGGCAATGACTGCATCACCGATGCTGGAAAGCGTCGTCGCGTAGCGACGTTCACTCTCCGCCAGCCTTCGGTCAGCGGCATGCTTGTAGAGCGCCATTTCCAGGGCAGTGCGCAGTTCGCGTTCCTCGAACGGCTTGAGGACATATCCGAACGGCTCCGTAACTTTGGCCCGCTGCAAAGTGGCCTCATCGGCATGAGCGGTCAAGTATACGACTGGCAGTCGATAGCGATTTCGGATTTCGTCCGCGGCTCCTACACCGTCCGCCGCGCCCTGGAGGCGGATATCCATCAGGACCAGGTCGGGCAGAAGTTTGGCGGCGAGCTGGAGCGCGTCCTGCGCGGTGTCGGTCTGTCCGACGACCTGGTAACCCATCCGCACGAGCCTGGACGCGATGTCGGCTGCGACGATCAGTTCGTCCTCAACAATCAGGATCCGACGCTGAAAATTCGGAGGAAAGATCATGACAGGCTGAATCCGATGGTAAACGACACGCCGTTACTTCTCTTGACGCTCATCGTACCGCAAATCTGGCGGACGAGCAGCCGGACCAGGTACAGGCCGAGCGTCGTCGAGGTTTCCGGATCGAAGGACTCTGGCAACCCGACGCCGTCATCACTGATGACGAGCTGGCAATCGGCTCCGTTGGGGGAGTCGATGCAAACGGAGATCGTTCCCCGACCGTTGCTTGGGAAAGCATATTTCAGGGCGTTGGAGACCAATTCGCTCACGATGAGTCCCACGGGAAGCGCATGGTCGAGGTCGAAAACCGTCGCCGCCACATTCAACTCGAGATTCACGCGGTCGTCGCGGCGGTAGGTTTGCATCAGCGAATCACACAGCCGACAAATATACGGGGACATTTCGATGCCCGCCAGCGATTCGGAACCGTACAGCGTCTCGTGGACCAATGCCATTGCCCGAATTCGACTCTGGCTTTCCAGAAATACAGCCCGGGCACCCGGATCATCGATCCGCTCTGCCTGCAGGTTCAGCAGGCTGCTGACGACTTGCAGGTTATTTTTGACGCGGTGGTGGATTTCCTTGAGCATCGCCTCCTTTTCGCGCAATGAGGCGACGATCAACTCTTCACTGGCTTTCCGTTCCGTGATGTCGTAATTGATTCCGACCATCCGCGCTGGAAGCTGGTCATCGCCGCGAATCATGCGTCCCGAACCGACGAGCCAACGGATCTGACCGTCCGGTCGCACAGCACGGAACTCGGCATCGAAGTCGATCCCCTCTTCCAAGGCCCGCGCGACCATCCTGCGGACAAACGGTTGGTCGTCGGGGTGGACGCGCTGAAAGAACCCGTGCTCGCTGCCGTCATACTCGCCAGGACGCATTCCGAACAGTTCCTCCTGGCGGGTATCCCAGACGACTTTTCCCCGAGCGATATCCCAATCCCAAGTCCCCATTCCGCCTGCGTCGAGTGCGAGCCGCTGGCGGTATTCGGCCGCCTGGAGTGCGGCGTCGTCCAGTTTCTGCTTGGTGATGTCGACCACCGTCCCGACTGCCAGGATTGGCCTTCGCTCGGGTCCCGAGTTCTGAAATTGGAAACGGGCGCGCACCGAAAGCCAGCGCAATTGACCGCCGCGATCGAACAGGCGGTATTCGGTTTGGAACGAACCATCGCTGCCAGGCGCCATGGCGGCGATCCACTCGGAGCGGATCCGTTCGCGATCGGCGGCCGCAATCCGCTGCTCCATATCGCTGGCTGCTACTTCGGTCCGATCGACGTCGTACAACTGACGGGCTCGTTCGTCGAGGGCCAGCGATTCGGTCGCTACGTTGAAGCGCCAGATGCCCACTGCGTGGCTTCCAATGCCAGCCGCTGCCGCTCTTCACTGGCTCGCAGCGCGGCTTCCGAATGCTTGCGTTCGGTGACATCGCGGGTTACGCCCAGCATGGCGCGGACCTCGGTATGGTCCGCATTCCAGAGCGGAACGCTATGCGTATCCAGTATGCGGTGCATGCCATTCAGTCCGATCATCTCAAACTCCAGCCGTTGCGCTTCGCCCCGGAATACCGCCCGGCACATCGTCTCGAACGCTTCGCGGTGGCGTTCCGCGACCAATGACAGGACACAGGCGCCACGCACATCCTCGATCCGCTCCGCTTCAATCAACCGCAGTCCGGCGGGGTTCATTTCCTGCAAGCAGCACGAGCGGTCGACTAATTTGACGCATTCCGGCTCCGACTCAATAATCGTCCGCAGCGTGGACTCGCTTTCGCGCATGCGTTGCTCGGCCCGCAGCTGGTCGGTCACATTAAGCGCGGAGACAATTTCGCATCGCCGCCCGTTGGTGATCAGCGCGTGGCTGGTGATCCGCACCATGATTTCCTGTCCGTCGCGAGTGCGGTGGTGCCGCAAGATTCTCGCGTCATCGCGCCCTTGCGTGACTCTGGCAACGGATTCGAGCAGCGCGGGGACATCCTCGGGTGAGCGGATGTCGAGCAACGTCATTTGGGCGAATTCTTCTCGCGAATATCCGTAGTTCGCGATGGCGGCCTCGTTCACTTCCAGGAACCGCAGCGTTTCGCAGTCGTAGAGCCACATTGGAATCGGATTCAGATCAAACAACTGGCGATACCGCAGTTCATTCTCCCGTAAGGCGGCTTCGGCACGTCTGCGTTCGGAGATGTCCTGGACGAATCCTTCGATGCTCAACAAGGTTCCGTCTTCCGCGTAAACGCCAGCCGCTCGCTCATGAACCCATCGCAATCCACTCGATTTGTCCAGGATCCGGTACTGGTTCTCGCAGGGAATCCCGGCCGCCAGGGACGACTGGCATTTTTCCCACAACCAGTTACGGTCGTCGGGATGGATCAAATCACCATATGCGATTTCCCGATTTTCCAGCAACTGGCAGGCGTCGTAACCGGTGACATCGCGGCTGCCGTCGCTGACAAACGTCATCGTCCAATGCTCGTCGTTGCGGCAGCGGTAGACCATACCGGGTAGATTACGGACCAGCGTCGAAAGCACGCGTTCCGATTCTCTCAGGGCCGCTTCAGCGGTCGCCCGCGCCTCTTCGATCCGCCGTCGCTCGCTGATCTCTCTCTCCAGGCGCAGCGTGCGTTCGTGGGCGTACGCCAACAGTGCTCGCATTTCCTGCTGCATGTCTCCGTGAAACCACGACCCGATCCAGGAGAAAAAGTGGCGGATCGGACGTCGCCGCGGCAGCCGAATGTGGAACGCCGCGCCCCGTTCGATAGGCTCCCACGAAATGATGGCGGGATTCAAGCCGAAATGGGTCGGCAAGGCCGCGAAGGCCAGCCCATGCGCAGTCCAAAGCCAATCCGGGGGCGGCGTATACCCGACCGACAGTTGTTCTTCAAGGATAATCTCGTGCGCATTAACCGGCGTGATTCGTGCATGGATGCAGCGGAACAACTGTCGCAGCAAGCCGCCATTCGGGTCGACCGCCCATTGATAATATCGGATCGGGGCGAAAGCCAGACCAAAGGCCGACAGCAGCGGGCGAAACAGGGGAGAGGTTGCGTAATTGCTGCAGAACTCAATCCACTGGCTGTCGGTGAGTTGGGCATAGACATTGGCGGTGAATCGCAGGTAGTCGTCCCAGGAGAAATTCAAGGACGGCGATTGCAACTGCTCCAGGTCGATATCCAACCCTTGTGTCAGCTTATCGGTGGCCAGGCCGTGCCGCAGAAAGTACTGGACGGTGTAGCCGGTGACGCGATAAGAGACATCATTCTGCGTTGGTGACGCGGAGGTGGGCATGCGGCATTCCGGGCAGGGGCGAGGATCATGATCGGTGCGTGGCGCCATGATAGCAATGCCCGAAATATCTGACAGCGCCGAATGGGCGTTGATTGGCGAGAGTCAGCCAACGGCTGGCGAACGGGATATTACGGTTTTTCCTTCAATTCCGAGCGTATGGAGGCCGATCGATTAGAGTAGACCCATTGCTCTTTACCACCGCGACCTTGAGGGGGGGCCCGTCATGCAACGTCGTTTTGTGTTGGCGCTGATCTGCGCACTGATTCTTGAGGGAGGCCTGTCCGCTTCCCGCGCCTCGGCGGACGATCGAGCGTTCGGCCGCGTCTGGGGGGGAACGTACCAGATGCGTGACTGGGAACGCTTCTATCACTATCCGTACGTGTTTTATCCGCAGAATTACTGGGGAAACGAGTACTATCGCAGCAGCGAAAGCATGTACTATCGCTACCCGCCGGAAATGCAGATCCCGGTCTACAACAAGCGATGGCACAACGAATTCCCGCAGCCTCGCCGATATCATTGGGGCCATCACTTCATCACCGATCAACTGTAGTCGTTCGGCTGCGTGAAGCCAGTTAGCGATCGCGGTCGACGAGAAACCGGTACAGAATTTCGCCGGCCGCCTGGAGTTCCTCGACCGCCACCCACTCGTCGCAGGTATGCGCCTGGTCGATCGAACCAGGACCGAATACGACGGTAGGAACTCCCGACATCGCATACGGCGGCGCGTTGGTGCCAAACGCCACACCCGTCCATTCGCCGCCTCCAAAGGGCCTCGCTTGCTGGGACAGCATCTCGGCCAGCGGGCCGTTGGTGTCGTCCGAGAGCCCGAAGGCTTCGAGGTAGGGTCGCTGGTGCGTCACGGTGACGTCCAGTTGCTCTTCGCAATACCGCAAGGCATGATGGAACGCGTCGACCGGCGATTCATTGGGCAACAGGCGCCGATCGACGTCGATGTGACACTCGTCGGGTACGGTATTGACGCTGATTCCGCCTGAAATGATGCCGACGCTTAGACTGGGTCTGCCGACCCATCGATCGACGCCCAGCGAAGGGACGATGTCTCGGGCGTAGGTTTCCAATCCGCGCAAGACATGTCCCATCTGGAATATTGCGTTTTCTCCCATCCCGGGATTGGAACTGTGCGCGGCGCGGCCGTGGGTGCGTAAGCGCCACCTCAAAACGCCTTTGTGCGCGACGACAATCATCAACTGCGTCGGCTCCGCGACAATCGCCATGTCGGGCCGCTTGCCGAAAAACCGATGCGGCGGCGACCAGAGTTCCGCCAATTTCATCGCGCCGTCACTGCTCTGTTCTTCGTTGACCGTACACGCCATGATGACGGTCGGCGCGTTCGCAGGTTGTTCGCTGACGAGCCGCGAAAACGCCCAGAGCATGCTCGCCATACCGCCTTTGATGTCGCAGGCTCCCCGCCCGTAGACTCGTCCGTCGCGCATCGTTGCTCCAAACGGGTCGATCGTCATCCCGTCGACGGGAACGGTATCCTGATGGGCCTCCAGTAACAACAGCGGGCCGCCTTGTTCGGGGGGAACCGCTCCATCGAACCGCGCCACGATGTTCTCGCGATTCGGCAGCATCGTCTGGCGCAGTCGGGCCACGCCCAGACGTTGAAAAAGATCGTCCAGATAATCGGTCAATCGATGTTCCAGGTAGATTTCGCCCTGCAGTTCCCTGCCCATCGGATTGACGCTGGGAATGCGGACCAGGTCGCACAGAGTGGATACCAGGTCAATTGTCATCGTTGTTGTCCCCAGGCCCCCTAATTTACACCCTCTGCCCGACCCGTGACAGACTCGGCCGTTTGCAATCCGAAGCCGGGGTCAGGCTGGCGGCGCAATGCTAAATTGTGACTATCGGGTTGGGAATGTCGATATGAGTTGGGCCATCGATATTCGGATATTTGACAATGAAGCCACCATCGCAACAGAAGCGGATCGAGCAGGCGCGGGCCTTGCATCGCGCCGGCAGTCTGGGTCGAGCCGAAGCGATCTACCGCGAGTTGCTTGCGGAGGATGGCGGCTGTGCGCCCGCGCTGCACGGGCTCGGGTTGATCGCATTGGCCGCCGGTGATCTACCGCATGCGGAACGGCTGCTTCAAGCTGCCTTGAGCCGCGAGCCCGGGTCGGCAGAACTGCGGATCGATTTGACGGCCGTTCTGCGTGCGGCCGGGGCGATGGATGAGGCCTGCCGGCATGCGGCGGCCGCTGTGGAACTGGCGCCGGAGATGCAATTGGCCTGGAGCGCCTTTGGCAATTGCCTGGCGGCGCGCGGCGAATTCACGGAGGCGATCGAAGCACTGCGTATCGCGTTGCAGATCGAACCGCGGAATCCCTCCGTACTCAATGATCTGGGAGTAGCCTTGGGCGCCGCGGCCAACCACCACGCCGCTCTGAATTTGTTCCAACAATCGGCCCGCTTGCAGCCGCAGGCCGCGCGCACCTGGCATAATCTCGCCAGCACCTACCAGGCTATCGGGGAATTGCAGCAGGCATTGGACTGCGTCGATCGGGCACTGCAGCTGCAGCCGGCGATGGTCGTGGCCCTGCGGCTGCAGGCTCGCATCGCGAACGACGCCGGCCGCCCGCAGCTCGCCCAACAGGCACTGCAGCGCCTCCTGCAACAGTCTCCCGGCGATCTTATTGCTTTATCCGAACTGGCAGACTTACGTGCGCGACTTGGAATGCAACGCGATGCCATCGAACTCTTTCGTCAGGCGGCGTCCCTCGCGCCGCGCGATCCGGTGATTCAAGCGAACCGGTTAGTCGCCGAGAACTACGATCCCGAGACGACGCCGGCGCAGCTGCTGCAGCTGCATCGCCAGTGGGCGCAGGAATGCCTTGCACGCAAAGAGCCTGAAGCGGTCCCGCGCGCATCGACCGTCATTCCGAAAAATGTACGGGACATCGGCGATCTCCAAACGACGCCGGTGACGCAAGCTCCGCCGGTCCAAGGACTGCCGGTGACGCGCAGGGATCCTGCCGAGTTTCCGCGAATCGGTTATGTGTCCGCCGATCTGCGTGAGCACCCTGTCGGCTGGCTGCTGATTGCCGACTTCGAATCGCTCGCGAAGCGCGGTGTCTGGCAAAGCGTCTACTCCAACCACGCCGTCGTGGACCCTCTGACGCAACGATTTCGAGCCGCCGCCAGTGCCTGGCACGACGTCCTGGGAATGCCGGATGATGGGGCCGCCAATCGGATTGCCGCCGACGGTATCGATCTGTTGATCGATCTTTCGGGGTTGACACGCGGCAACCGACTCGCACTGTTCGCGCGCAGAGCGGCCCCGGTGCAACTCAGCTGGCTTGGTTACCCCTGCACGACCGGCATTCCCTCGATCGGTTTTCTCCTGGCAGATTCCCGGCACGTGCCGCCGGAACATGAAGTTTGGTTTCAGGAACGCGTCTGGCGAATGCCCCATTGTTACAGCACATTCGAACCGCCCGTCGACGCACCGGAGGTGAATCGGCTTCCAAGCAGAAACGGCGCTTGCCTGCGGATCGCCTGCTTTCACAACCCTTGCAAATTGAATCCAGCCTGGCTTGCCGCGGTCGCCCAGGTCGGAGCCGAAATTCCCGCGGCGGTCTTCCACTTCAAGTATTCGGGTTACGAACATACGCCGACCCAAGAACTGGTGCGAAACGCGTTGGCCGCCCTGGGGGTTGATCACAGTCGATTGATCTTTGAAGGCGGCGGGCGCCGCAGCGACATGCTGCGGGCGTACCTGGCGAACGATTTCGCTTTGGACACTTTCCCCTACTCGGGTGGCATCACTACCTGCGAATCGCTTTGGATGGGATTGCCTGTCGTTACCTGCCCCGGCCCGACCATGGCGAGTCGCCACGCATTCGCTTACCTCTCGACGATTGGTTGCCACGAGACGATTGCAGCGAGTCGGCAGGAATTCGTGGAGATCGCCGTGCGGCTGGCGGGACAACGCGAATGGCTGGAATCGCGGCGCCAGGCCCTGCGCACAATGATGCTGGCCTCGCCCCTTTGCGATTACGGCCGACATGCCGACGATCTGCTGCTGGCGCTGGGCGGCATGGCGGACTGCGCGGCCGCAATCGACCTTTCCAGCAACCCCGGACCCTAATACGATTGGACCAAACTGGGTAATAGTCACGATCGGTGCGACGGTAATCTGGAGAAGATGCGTCAGGACAGTCCGAATTGGACCGCAAACCCCTTTCATGCTCCGACATTCCTTCGGGGGTTGGCTGGCCTTGATCCGATACATTCCCTACTGCCCGGCAAAATAATGCTAATCTTGAACTACTCCAGGCATGGATGATCGCAGGCTTCCGCAGGCGAGGAGAACGCAGCATGGACAATACGAATCGAGTGCTCCTGATCGAAAAAGATGAACTGCTCGGTGATCTCACGGCACTGAGGCTGGAACTGTTGGGATTCTCGGTCAACTACGCACCATCAGTCGACGCGGCATGCGCGAAGGTCAAGAACGAACCTCGTGTCGCGCTGATCCTGATCGATCGAGCGATGGCAGGCGAAAAGGGTGATGGTCTGTCGGTAATTCAGCAGGCGATTGCGGCAGCCGGCGGCGCACCGCCCCCGGTGTTGTTGCTGACAACCGACAGCCGAACCGGACTGCCGGGGAGCGCTACCGACGCCATGCAGTCCTGGACGTGCGAGGTACTGACGTTGCCATACAACCCGGTACGGCTGGAACAGCAGATCAACCATTTGCTCGGCCGGCCGGTGCCATCGGCCATCCGGCCTCGTAACGGCGAATGCGCCGGGATCACCGATAATGAGACGATCGCCACCTGATGCGGCGATTGTTTGGGAACCGCTGATTGGCGAACCGCTGATTGGCGAACAGCGCCGAATGCCCCAAGGCTCGGCGCGCGACGATTAACCATGGGACCCCCATTGTGACGCATCCGCTACGCCCGCGCAGCCGTTTCGGAATCAGTTCGCTGGAACTACTCTCCATCGTTACCGTCCTGGCCGTGATGACCGTGATGGCGATTTCGTTCCTGCAGGAATTCTCATCGGTACCGGAGGCGGTGGACGCCTGCGCCGTCCGGCAGAAGCAGATCGAATTGCAGGCACATCTGTATTACCACGCGCAGGGGCAGTGGCCGGCGAACGATCTTTCGGATATCGGCAATGACCCGAACTACTTTCCGCGGGGCCTGCCACGCTGCCCGATTGACGACCGGCCCTACGAATTTGATCCGGGTGACCCATCTCTGCAGGGAACACTCGCACTAATCCAATGTCACAGCTGAATCGTCGGGTTCGCGATATTTCGTAGGACGGGTCTCCCGACCCGTCCTGCTCACACGGACGGGTCAGGAGACCGGTCCTACTCACACAGACGGATCAGGAGACCCGTCCTACTCACACGGACGGGTCAGGAGACCGGTCCTGCTCACACGGACGGGTCAGGAGACCCGTCCTACTCACACGGACGGGTCAGGAGACCCGTCCTACTCACACAGACGGGTCAGGAGACCCGTCCTACTCACACGGACGGGGCAGGAGACCCGTCCTACTCACACGGACGGGTCAGGAGACCCGTCCTACCGACCCGAACTTTTGGCTGTGACAGAGCACTAGACCTTTCTCGCGGCATTTCAGAGTTGCTCGCCCTGGAAGGCACCGCCGTTACTCAGGTCGGCGGTTTGCGGGCAAGTCGCATCAGAGTCCGCAGGTTGATACGGTCCAGATCTTTTCCGTCCCGTTTCCCTTTGGGGGTTTCGAGGTACATCGGAACTGCGGCGAAGCGAGGGTCGTGCAGCAGGTGGCGGAACGGCTCCAGCCCCAGTTTGCCGGCCCCGATATGTTCGTGCCGATCGACCCTTGACCCTAATTCCCGCTTGCTGTCGTTCAAGTGCAGCGCGCGAACAAGCTGCACGCCAACGGCCTGGTCCAGCGCGTCCATGGTTTCGGCATAGCGATCGGCGGGTGCGAGCGGATAGCCGGCGGCGAAAGCGTGACAGGTATCGATGCAGACACCGATTCGCTGCTGGTCCTTGACGCCCTGCAGGATCCGGCCGAGATGCTCGAATCGCCATCCCAGGCACGACCCTTGGCCGGCGGTGTTTTCCAGCAGGCAGTGGCAGTCCAGTCCCAAGGTCCGTCGCTGGACTTCATTGACCGCGCGAATCACGTTGCGGATCCCGGTCGCTTCGGAAGCCGAGACGGTCGCACCGGGGTGGACGACGACATGGGCGATCCCCAACGCCGCCGCACGCTCAATCTCGACGACCATTGCTTCCACCGATCTCCGCCAGAGCGTGCGGTCGGTGCTTGCAAGGTTGATCAGGTACGAACTATGCGCGATTGGTCTGCGAATTCCATGTCGGTGCAACGCGTCCTGGAACTGGGCGACCGCATCGTCGGCAAGCAGGGGCGACCGCCACAGATCGCCGGCTCGTCGCCAGAGTTTTTCCGTCTCACGTTTTGCGGTGGTCCGGGTTCCGCGAGGCGGAACCGTCGCCACGACCCACTGCGAGGGGCTGTTGGTGAAGATCTGCACCGTATTCATGCCGGCCGCGGCACTGGCCTCGACCGCTTTGTAGAACCCACCCGCCACCGACATATGTGCGCCAAGCAACCGCATTGTTTTTCGTGCTCCACGACTCACCGCTCATGCCGCGCCGCTCATGCCGCGCGACTTGGCCCCGCCGCCCGTTCGGCATGGGCTCGAAAAGGAACTTCAGTGGAATTGTCGCGGCCCGACCGCGAAGACCCGGACACTGGCGGCGTAGGAATTGACGTCGTACTTCTTGAGGAGTTCGAGCAGTTCGGCGTGCAGGGTTGGAGAACCGTCGGCCGTGGGGCTACAACAGCCGGCTTCGAGAACGGTCAATCCATCGGCGGGCGGAGCACAGCAGCCACCCTGGTTTTCGACTTTGGCGTAGGCGTTCAGGTCGGCGCCGGTGTCGATGACCTCCACTGCCGAGAAGCCCGCGCCGAGCAACTGTTGCCGGTATTCTTCGATCGGAATCGCTCCCGCGATGCAACCGACGTATGCCAGCAGATTGCGGCCGAGATCTTCGGGTAGCGGCTGTTTGAGCGCGATATCGCTGGCCGCCAATCGGCCTCCCGGCTTCAATATCCGGGCGATCTCCCGGAATACGGCCGGTTTGTCCGGGGCCAGGTTGATCACGCAATTGCTGATCACGCAATCGACGGAGCGGTCGGGAAACGGCAGTGCGTCGATTGTTGCACGATGGAATTCGACATTGGTGTAAGGCCGCCCCTTGCGGCCGCGCGCCGCGTTACGTCGGGCTCGATTGAGCATTTCCTCGGTCATATCGATACCGATTACGCGGCCGGTCGGCCCGACTTTTTCGGCCGCAAGAAACACGTCCAATCCGCCGCCGCATCCGAGATCAACGACGATTTCGCCGGCGCGCAAACGGGCCGTCGCGGTCGGGTTGCCGCACGATAATCCCAAATTGGCTTCCGCGGGAATCGACGCCAATTCCTCGGGTGTGTAGCCAAACGCCTCGGCAACGCTGCGCACGCCCTGATGATCACTGGAAAGGGCGCTGGCGGCCACCGCGCCGTACCTCGACTGTACAAGCTGTTGCAAATCCTGCGTCATGCTTCGAACTCCTGCTGGTCGGTGTACCACGCGCATCGCGTGATGCTGGTCCGATAGTGTAGGAAAAAGCTGCGCGGGTATAAACGGCACGCCGCGCGAGTGGGGTATTCCGTCCCGATCCTGTTCCACGCCGACGAGGAATTCGACTATCATGAGGGGCAGTGAGAGTTTTCGATCGAGTTCCGGATTCGGGGGCTAAACGGCAATGCGCATCGTTGGGATGGCGATCCTGCTGCAGGCCATTGTTGCCCAGACGGACAACAGGATAACGGCAGCGGATGGAATCGACTTTGGACGTCAAATTCTGCCCATTTTGGCGCGGCGCTGCTTTCCGTGCCACGGGCCTGAAAAGGCCGAGTCGGGGTTGCGGCTCAATACCCTGAATTCCGCGACCGCGAAGCTGGAATCGGGCGTTCAGGCGATCGTCGCGGGTCAGCCCGACGCCAGCGAGTTGATCCGGCGCGTCACCGCGACCGACCCCGATCTGCGCATGCCGCCCGGCGACAAGCCGCTGAACGAGGCCGAAATCGACTTGCTGCGAGGCTGGATTGAGGCCGGCGCTTCCTGGAAGACGCACTGGGCGTTCGAACCATTAGGCGATCCCAAGCCTCCCGCGGTGACGCACTCGGACTGGGTCCGAAATCCGATCGACGCCTTCGTGCTGCAGCGGCTCGAGGCGCGCGGCGTACCACCGTCGTCTGCCGCCAATCCCCGTCAATTGATTCGCCGCGTCTACCACGACTTGACGGGCCTGCCGCCGCCGGCCGAGGAAATCGAACGATTCCTGGCCGCCGCCGAGGTCGACCTCGACAAAGCCTATGAGCAGATCGTCGACAGCCTGCTCGATTCGCCCCGCTACGGCGAACGCTGGGCTCGCCATTGGCTCGACGTCGTACGGTATGCCGATACCAACAGCTTCGAACGGGACGGGCCCAAGCCCTATTCCTGGCGCTATCGCGATTACGTCATTCGCTCGCTGAATGCCGACAAACGGTACGACCTGTTTCTGCGCGAACAGCTCGCGGGCGACGAGCTTCCCGAGGCGACCGCCGACGGCATCATCGCGACCGGATTCTATCGCCTGGGGCTGTGGGACGACGAACCGGTCGACCGGGAATTGGCGATGTACGATGGACTGGACGATATCCTGACTACCGTCGGCCAAGGACTGCTGGGGCTGACGCTCAATTGCGCGCGTTGCCACGACCATAAGATCGACCCGATTCCGCAGCGCGAGTACTACAGCCTTCTGGCTTTCTTCCGCAACCTGACGCCCAACGGTAATGAGAACCCGCAGGTGGTTCGGCCGATATTCGCCGAGGACGGCGACAAGCAGTTGTATGAAAAGTCGCAGGCAGAGCTGAACCAGAAGCGCAACGATATCCAAGGAAAGCTGACTGCCGTGGAGATGGAATTCCGTGGCAAATGGACCGCCCTGGAACACCAGATCGAGTTTCAAGATCTTGACGACCTGGAATATCGCTTCTATCGCGACAGCTGGGACCGATTACCGGACTTTGATCAGCTCAAGCCGGAAACGGTGGCCCGAGCCGACCGTCCCTTGTTCGACATCCGTTACGCGACACGGCCGGATCATTTTGGATTTGTATTCACCGGAATCCTCAAAGTTCCCGCCGACGGCGAGTACACCTTCCGCATCGATTCCGACGATGGATCGCGGTTGACGCTCAACGGAAAACCGGTACTGGAGTACGACGGCGTCCACGGCCTGGGCAAGCCAAAATCGGCCAAAGTCCAACTTGCCAGCGGACGCGTTCCGATTCGGCTGGATTACTTTCAGGCGGGGAGTGGGCAGGGCCTGACGGTTACCTGGAGCGGTCCGGGGGTGGAAAACCGGTCGCTGTCGGCAATCACGGCGGAGGGCATTGACCTGGCGGATATCGGGGCAGGCAAGGGGGACAATTCGCGCAATATTCAGGAGCTGTTGAGGCAGAAAGGCGAGAGCCTGATCGGGAAAACCCGGATGCAGGAGTATCGCGCCTGGCAGAAAGAGCTGGAAGAACTCAAACGGAAAAAGCCCTGGAACCAATATGCTCTCTGCGTCACGGAACTGGGCCCGGTTGCCGCGGATACGTTTGTGCTCGGACGCGGCAATCCCCAATCGCGGGGCGAAAAGGTGGAGCCGGCTTTCCTGACTTCCGCGGGTGGAGGTGCTGCGGGACCGATCGAGTCCCTGCCGGAATCCAACTCGACAGGCCGCCGCAGCGCGTTGGCGAGCTGGATCACGCAGCCGAGCAACCGGTTAACGACGCGCGTAATTGTGAACCGCATCTGGCAGCACCATTTTGGTCGCGGCATCGTGCGCACGCCGAATAACTTTGGCCAGCTGGGAGAACCGCCCACCCACCCGGAATTGCTGGATTGGCTCGCACAGGAATTCATGCGCGGCGACTGGCGCTTCAAGGCGTTGCACAAGTCGATCGTGATGTCGAACACGTACCGCCAGTCGTCGGCAGGCAGCGAGAAGGGAATGACGCTCGACCCGGCCAACGATCTTTTCTGGAGGCAGAATCCGCGCCGACTTGGGGCGGAAGAGGTGCGAGATACGGTGCTGGCCGCGGGAGGCCGATTGAATACAAAGATGTTCGGGCCGGGCGTCTACATCGATCTTTCGGCCGAGGTTCTCGCTGGACAGTCCCAGCCCGGCAATGGATGGGGAAAGTCGTCGCCGGAGGATCAGGCTCGCCGCAGCATTTACATCCATGTGAAACGATCGCTGATTCCGCCGATCCTGGCAAACTTTGACTTTCCCGACACGGACACGACCTGCGAATCGCGATTTATCACCACGCAGCCGGCACAGGCGCTTACGCTGCTGAACGGTGACTGGATTAACCAGCAGGCGTCGCTGTTGGCGACGCGCGTCCGCAGCGAGGCGGGCGAGTCGCTCGACCGACAACTCGCTGCCGCGATTCGCTGGTGCCTGGGGCGGTCGGCCACGGAGGTCGAGCTGACTCGGGGCCGTCAACTCGTCGAGCAGCTCGGTTCGCGAGGCGGTTTAGCGTCCGACGCGACCCTCGCCGGCTTCTGCCTGATGTTGTTTAATCTGAACGAATTCCTGTACGTCGATTGACGAGGGTACGACGATGGCAAGTCAATTCTGTGGTCGAACGCGGCGGGAATTCCTCTGGCAGGCGGGAGCCGGTTTTGGCGCCACCGCATTGTCGGGCATCCTGCCGGCTTCGTTCTTCGGCGGGCAGTCATTGGCGGCGGACGGTGCGACACCGTTTCGCAATCCGCTGGCGAGTCGCCCCCCGCATTTCGCTCCGCAGGCCAAATCGGTCATATTTCTGTTCATGTATGGCGGTCCCAGTCAGATCGACACCTTTGATTATAAACCGGAAATGAAGGGACGGGACAATCAGACCGTCAAGGTCAAGACGTTCGGGCGCGGCGGACACAAGAACGAAGGCCGGATCGTCGAACCTCGCTGGAATTTCAAGCAGTATGGACAGTGCGGCAAATGGGTCAGCGATCTGTTTCCGCATCTGGGACAGTGCGTGGACGACATTGCGTTTCTGCATTCCATGACGGCCGACTCGCCGATCCATGGCTCAGCGATGCTGATGATGAACTCGGGCCGCATCCTCAGTGGTTTCCCTTGCCTCGGATCGTGGGCGACCTACGGACTGGGCAGCGAGAACGAAAATCTGCCGGGATTTGTGGTGATGCTGGATTCCAAAGGAGGCCCGATCAGCGGCGCGAAGAACTGGTCGAGTGGTTTCATGCCGGCGACCTATCAAGGCACGATCCTGCGTACGCAAGGCGCGCCGATCCTCGACCTGAACCCGCCGCCGGGAATGTCCCGTGAATCCCAACGGATCGTGCTGGATCACCTGCGCGCGGCGAATGAAGAGCATGAGCGGCTTCGGCCAGGCCATTCCGATCTGGCAGCACGGATCGCCAGTTACGAATTGGCGTTCAAGATGCAACAGTTCGCTCCGGAGGCGGTCGACTTCAGCCAGGAGACGGCGGCGACCCATACGATGTACGGACTGGACAACGCGCCTACCGCGGATTTCGGGCGAAAGTGCATGCTCGCGCGGAGGCTGGTCGAACGGGGCGTGCGCTTCGTGCAGATTTACTCGGGAGGCGCCCACAATGACGATAATTGGGACGCCCATAACGACATCGAAAAGAACCACAACTTCCACGCGCTGAATACCGATCAGCCGATCGCCGCGCTGTTGAAGGATCTGAAGCAACGCGATCTGCTCCAGGAGACATTAGTGGTCTGGACCGGGGAGTTCGGACGGCAGCCGACCGCCGAATACGCCAAAGGCACCGGGCGAGATCATAATTCCTACGGCTTCACGGTCTGGATGGCCGGCGGCGGCATTCGTGGCGGCGTGAGCGTCGGCACGACGGACGAACTCGGTTCGGCGGCCGTCGAGGATCCCTTTCATGTGCGGCGTCTGCACGCGACCATACTCCACCAGATGGGGCTCGACCCGAACCGGCTCGCCTATTTCTACAGCGGACTGGACCAGAAACTGGTCGGCGTGGAACATGTCGACCCGATCGACAAGGTCCTGGCTTGAAGTATCACTGATTGCCGCCGGGCGCCAACAACCTCCGCGCCGTGGAAATGATCGCATCTTCCAGTCCGGGCAGGAAAGCGCCGGGCAGCGCCGTGTATTTCATTGCCTCACGACCTTCGTATCCCCCTTCCACGAGCACCCGTTCTGACGGAATGTAGGCGAAGACGTCGTTGCTGTAACCGGCCACCCAGACTGGAGTCGTGCCGGCCTCGCGCTTCAACCGTAACGCATAGTCCACGACGACCTCGCCCGCCAGCGCCACGATCGAAAGATCTTGGCCAAACTGCAGCGTCTGAATCGGGTACGGATAGGAGTCCCGGACTTTGCCGAGTTGATCGGCTTCTCGAAGCAGGGCCTTTGCCGCCCGCTGCTGGAACTGGTCCGCGGAGTTCGAACGCCGCAGCAGTTCATCCCGAGTTACCGGCTCA
>Ga0233425_10005430_pt1 | contig 20125 bp, 18 predicted proteins | sample Watercolumn_Towu_2_FD_181712 | JGI IMG/M metagenome (GOLD analysis project Ga0233425, IMG submission 181712) | Freshwater microbial communities from Lake Towuti, South Sulawesi, Indonesia - Watercolumn_Towuti2014_140_MG | ecosystem: Environmental > Aquatic > Freshwater > Lake | place... | reverse complement strand
GCACTGCTCCTGCACCATGCGGCAGACCTTGTAGGTCACGGTCTTCACGCACTGCTCCGGTACCATGCGGCAGACTTTGTAGCAGACCGTCTTCACGCACTGCTCCGGCACCATGCGGCAGACTTTGTAGCAGACCGTCTTCACGCACTGCTCCGGCACCATGCGGCAGACCGTGTAGGGCACTTGCTTGACGCATGTGTCATATTCGTAGCGCACGCAGTTGATGACCTTCTCGCAGACCTCCGGAACCCAGACCTTCTTGCAGATCTGTCGCGGGGGGCACTGCACTTCGACGATTTTGCTTTCGCCTGGGCAGTAGACGCTACGGCAGGTGCAGGGATCCCACACCCAGCAACCGGGTTCCTGTACGCATTTGCGGACCACCGGACCGGGGCACTCAATGACCTGAGTCTCCCAACGTCCGGAGCAGACCCGGACGGTCTTCGTGTAGGGAACCGGACGGCAAACCGTCTGGCACACGTTGCGATAGCACGTTTCATACACGGGCTTGCACACCGTGTAGCAGATGTCCCGCGTGCGGGTCTCCCACACCGGACGGCAGACCGTGTAGCAGATGTCTTTTGTGCGGGTCTCCCACACCGGGCGGCAGACCGTGTAGCAGATATCCTTCGTGTAGGTCTCCCAGACCGGCTTGCACACCGTGTAGCAGACTTGCCGCGTGCGGGTCTCCCAGACCGGCTTGCACACCGTGTAGCAGATATCCTTCGTGTAGGTCTCCCAGACCGGCTTGCACACCGTGTAGCAGACTTGCCGCGTGCGGGTCTCCCAGACCGGCTTGCACACCGTGTACGTGCACGTCTTGTAGCGCGTTTCATATACGGGCCGGCAGACCGTATAGCGGCACTCCCGGAAACAAGTCTCCGGCACGTACTTCACACAGTTGATGACGCGATCTTCATAACACGTCTCGTAGACCCGCTTGTAACAGGTAACTTGCTCCTGCTCCCAGATCACCTTGCTGCACGTCTTCATCACGGTGTAACACTGCTGCGGTTCACAGCAGTCACTCACCACCTTGCTGCTCGCGCAGCGGCTGTAGCTCGCCGCGCCGCAATAGGCAGCCGAAGCAGTCTGGGCCGCCAGCGCGACCAGCACTGCAGCGAGAATCGGCACACCCCTCAAGATTCTCATCTTCCGCTCTCCTTTGTCTCCGCTCTGGTATGTGGGTTCGTCTGGCGTTCCTGTCGCCGCAACGGGTGACCGCCCGTTCCGTGGAATGCAAGCTCCCTGTGCCAGGCGACGCATCGCGTCACCAAGTGACGAGACCGCGGATAAAGGCACTTGCACTGGTCGGTTGTCGATAGTCATCGTCAATCTACGTCGCAGGATTCAATCTGGGTGAAATAGGTAAACATGACGTTTTGCCGCAACTTAGTCGCGCAAATCATTTGACAGGCGAACGATAAGTTTCTGCGGCGCGCAAAGCGGAGCACGCGCGAAAAAAGTCCGTCCCCGTCTGATAATTTCGACCACAACGTTCGTAACTGTTGCATCGTTTTCGTAGTTTGTGCGATTCCGGGATAGCTGATGGATAACCGTCATCTACAAAAGAAGTTATGACCTGGACCTGTTTCTGTACGGCCTGACTGTGGGCGATCGGCAAGCAGTGTTTCTGTGAAACCACAAACCCTGCGCTAATTGAGAAGACTTCGGTCAGGCAATCACCGTCCGTCAACCAATGGCCTCTTCCCCATGTGAACCTCGGCCCATGCGCTGCGAAATGGCCTGCCGCAACGGTATTGCATACTTTGACGCGCCTGCTGGCACGACGTATGAACGTTGTAGATAGCGGGAGGACACCAGCATGCGGGCGGACAATCGACGTGGCAGAATGGGGCTGGAAATCGGCGTGACAGTATTTGTCGTCGTCATGGTGGTCCGTACGCTGCAGCCGCAGTTCTCGCCCTCCGCGGAGCACCAGAAGGCGGGGACTGCCGAGTTCAATCTGGCGACGTTGCGGGCCGCGATCGAGAGCTACCGTGCCGAACATGATGGACGCTGCCCGCCAGCCGACGCGTCCACGGGAACGATATTGGGTCTGCCCCTCGATCAGATGCCCGAGAACCCCTTCACCGGCTCCCGCGTCGTGCGTGTCACGCAACAAGACCGCCCGGCAGTGACCGTTGCGGCCGCTCACGGCGGCTGGCTTTACAACGACTCGACCGGTCAGATCTGGCTGGACTCCGATCCGGGCAACGAATGGTGATCGCGACCCGCGGATCCGCGGCGAATCCCGAAGCGCGGCTTTCCGCCGCCGTTGTGATGTGAACCGAAAGAGCGTAAGCTGTGGAAGTCCTGCGGAGAACCCTACCCGGTGGTGTAATGGTAACACTAGGGATTTTGGTTCCCTCATTCCTGGTTCGAGTCCAGGCCGGGTAGCTACCACATCGGCCGCCTGCTCCGATCTCCGCGCTCCACACTGCTTCGTGGGGGAGCCAGTCGAGAGGGGGATTCCTGCCTCTCCACCATGAACGCCCTCACCGGGAAACCACTTTCACCTGTACGAGGAAAGACCATGACTGGTAAGCCGTTAGCCATCGTATTGGCTGCCGGAAAAGGCACCCGGATGAAGTCCGACCTGCCCAAGGTCTTGTCGGAGGTCTGCGGGAGGCCGCTAATCGATTTCGTCCTCGATGCGCTCGACCAGGTCGGGGTGGAACGGACCCTGGTGGTTGTCGGCTACAGAGCCGACGACGTGCGCAGGAAGCTGGCGGGGCGTTCTCGGCTCGAATTCGTCGAACAGACCCAGCAGCTCGGAACGGGGCACGCGGTCATGGTGTGCCGAGAGGCCATAGGCAACCACGACGGGCCGGTAGTGATTCTGGCCGGCGATTCTCCGCTGACACAGCCAGTGTCCCTGCGGAGATTGCTGGCGGAGTTCCAGCGTGGCAGGCCGGCCGGTATTCTCGGCACACTGCACAAGGAAAACCCAGACGGTTTGGGGCGGATTGTCCGCGATGCGGCCGGCAACTTCCAGGCGGTCGTGGAGCAGAAGGACGCCACCGAGGAACAGCGACGTATCACGGAAGTCAACATGAGCACGTATGTGTTCGATTGTTGCGAGCTGCTGCATGCACTACAACAGATCAATAATCGCAACCGCCAGGGTGAGTACTACGTCACGGATTGCCCGGGCGTCTTGCAGCGTGAAGGGAAGGACGTGCGCGCGCTGCCGGTGCTGCAGCCGTGTGAGGCGTTGAGCGTAAACACGGTGGATGAACTGCAGGTTGTCGAAGCAACCATGCGCAAGATGGGCTACCGTTGACCCGCGTCGTGACGGCGGGCAATCCGGATCCACTGGGCCACGACATGCGAGAACTGAAGATCTTCAGCGGGCGGGCCAATCGTGAACTGGCCAACAACATCTGCGGCTTCCTCAACATCCCGCTCGGCGAGATCTCGTTGGGCAAATTCCCGGATGGGGAGAACTACTGCAAGATCGAGGAAGACGTGCGCGGCCGCGACGTCTTCCTGGTGCAGCCCACCTGCCCGCCGGTGAACGACAACCTGATGGAGCTGTTGATCATGATCGACAGCTGCAAGCGCGCGAGCGCGGATCGCGTCACTGCCGTAATCCCGTATTTCGGCTATGCGCGTCAGGACCGCAAGGATGAAGGTCGTGTACCCATTACCGCGAAACTGGTGGCGAATCTGATTACGCGAGCCGGCGCGGACCGTGTCCTGGCGATGGACCTGCACGCCGCCCAGATTCAGGGCTTCTTCGACGTTCCGGTGGACCACCTCTACGCCGCGCCGGTCTTCAATGAGCACTTCATTTCCATGGGCTTTGTCGCAGATCAGATTGCGATTGTCAGCCCCGATGAGGGGAGCATCAAGCGCGCGATCGGCCATGTCAAGCGTCTGGGGGGCAAGTTGGCGATCGTGGACAAGCGCCGGGCGACGGCGCTGAAGACGGTGGCCGAGAACCTGATCGGCGGCCCGATCGAGGGACGCGTGGCATTGATGTTCGACGATATGGTGAGTACCGCCGGGTCGATTTGCAGCGCTTCCAAGCTGATCCATGCGGCGGGAGCCCGCGAGATCCACGTGGCCGCAACTCACGGCATCCTGTGCGGCCCGGCGATCGAGAACCTGCAGGACTCGCCCATCACGAGCCTGGTTCTCAGCGACAGCATCCCGCTTTCGCCGGCGCAGCAGATCCCTCGCATCCGAGTGCTCACCGTCGCTCCACTGCTGGCGGAAGCCATCAAGCGCATCCATCACGATCAATCGGTGAGCGCGCTGTTTCGCGAGCGCAAACGCTGATACCGGCCGCCTCCCGCGGCGCCGGGCGGGAACCTCCCCTACGCGTCAGCGTGTTCCGGGCGTTCCCGGCGAAAAACAGCCACGACGTCTTCGACCGGTACGACGAACAGCTGATTGTCCTGCTCGAAATCGACGGGAATCGCGCTCTTGGGATGGAACAGGATCTTGTCGTACTGGCGCAGCGGCACGTCCTCGTCGTGGGCGACCTGAGCGGAAATCGCGACGATGCGCCCGGTGATCGTTGGGATCTCGCTCTGGTCCGGCAGCGCGATCCCCCCCTTTGTCTCCCGCTTGGGTTCGTCTTTGCGGACCAGCACCCGAGCTCCAATGGGCTCCACGTACTCGAACGTCTTGGGGCGTGCCTTGGCCATGGTGGACCAGCGGAGGTGGGAAAACAACCGGCTTGACGGGTCCAGGGTAACTCGCAGCGACCTTTTCGGCAACAGCCGTTGGCCGCGTTCTGCCAGGTCCGCGGGCGGGTAAGAATCGGCCGCGCTCCGGTGATCTGGACTTGAACTTGGCCGGGAATTCGCCAGAATAGCGAGTTTTGACCACTGAAGTGATCAGGACGAGGGACGTTCCATGGCGGAAGTGCTGAATGTGGCTCTGCGCAGCGGTTTGGGCAAGCGTGCGATGCGCCGGTTGCGCGAGCAGGGCCGGACGCCGGCGGTCTTGTATGGCCACGGTCTCGACAACGTGAATCTCTCGATTTGCAGCCGCGAATTAGGCGCAGTCGTGCGGCATGGAGCGAAACTGGTGGATGTCCGCGGCGACGTCACCGACAGCGCCCTGGTCAAAAGTGTTCAATGGAATACGTTCGGCACGGAAGTGCTGCACGTGGACCTGACGCGCGTATCTGCGGAGGAGGCCGTCGATGTGACCGTCGCCGTGACGCTTGTGGGCGAGGCGCCCGGGGTCAAAGCAGGGGGTATCATCGAGCATTTCCTGCACGAAGTGGAAATCCGTTGCCCGGCCGGCGCGTTGCCCGACCGCTTTGCCGTCCGCATCAATGAATTGCAGGTGGGCGGAACCATTCTGGCGAAAGACATCAAACTGCCAGCTGGGGCGGAGCTGCTGTCCGATCCGGACGCGGTCGTGTGCCATTGCGAGATGCCGTTGGCGATGGAAGAAGAACCCGTCCCGGCCGCGGAGGGTGCCGCCGAGCCGGAACTTATCCGGCGCAAGGAAGAAGAGGAGGAGTCCGAAGGCTGAGGCCGGTTCTTGCCCCTGGCAAGTCGTCCGCACAGTCGACGGCCTGGGGGGCCGGCATATGAAACTGCTCGTTGGCCTGGGCAATCCGGGAAAACGGTATGCGGCGACCCGACATAACGTCGGCTTCCTGGTGGTTGAGGAACTGGCAGGACGCTGGGGGGCCGGTCGCCCGAGGAAGAGGTTTGACGCGGAAGTCGCCGAAGCGACCTGTGGGGGCGAGTCGGCTCTACTCCTGAGACCGCAAACGTTCATGAATTGCAGCGGTACAAGCGTATTGGCCGTGCGCGACTTCTACAAGATTGACAATCGGGACTTGCTGATCATCTGCGATGATTTCAACCTGCCGGTGGCCAAGCTCCGGATGCGAGCGCGAGGCTCGGCAGGTGGACAGAAAGGACTGCAGGACATTATTCGGTGCCTGGGTACGGAATCGGTCCCCCGGCTGCGTATCGGTATTGGACTCCCGCCGGAGAACTGGGACGCGGCCGACTATGTGCTCAGCAAATTCAATGAGGACGAACAACCGGAAATGCGCGCCGCTATCCAACGAGCAGCGGACGCGGCTACGGTTTGGGCGACCGGAGGTATTGAACCCGGCATGAACCAGTTCAATGCCGAATGACGGAACGGGACCGGCACGGTTACAACCGGCAGCAGAAAGACTTGGTTTGACGACGCATACGAGAGGGTACGGTCTTGGCAAACAACGTTTATGAGTGTTTGTTCATTCTCGATCCGAATCGCTACGCCCGCGATCCGCACGCGGTGACCGCAACGATTCCGACCATGGTCGAAACTTTGGGCGGCGAGATCCTGGCCAACCGGCTGTGGACCGAGCAGAAACTTTGCTATCCCATCAAGGGGCACCGCAAAGGAACGTACTGGCTGACCTACTTCCGCCTGGACAGCCGGAGGATCCCGGAGTTCAATCGCGCCTGCCAGTTGAATGACAGCGTCCTCCGGAACCTGGTGATTCGCATCGATCCGCGACTCGTGGACGTGCTGGTCTCGCACGCCTTGGGCAAACGCGCAACCGGTGCCGATCACGCGTCCCCCCAACCCCAGGACACGCAGGCGGCCGCACCCGAAATCGCCGCCAACTGAACGGCGGCTCCACGCTTGCCAGCCGTGGCATAACCTGCTAGGCTGAGCACGTAACATTTGTTCACTAAGCGTGAGAATACGGGAGAGGGCGAAATGGCTAGTTTCAATCGAGTGATCCTCGTAGGAAATCTCACTCGAGACGTCGAAATGAAGTACTTGCAAAGCGGTACGGCGGTGACGGAAATCGGGCTGGCGGTGAACAACCGCCGCAAGAACCAGAACGGCGAATGGGTGGACGAACCGTTGTTTGTGGATGTGACCCTCTGGGGACGAACCGCCGAAGTGGCCAGTGAGTATTTGAGCAAAGGGTCGCCGGTGCTGATCGAAGGCCGGCTGAAGTTGGATACGTGGGAGACCGAAGGACAGAAGCGTTCCAAGCTGCGGGTGGTGGGTGAGACCATGCAGATGCTGGGCGGACGAGGCACTGGTGGCGATCGCGCAGTGGCCCCGCGTGAACCGGCCCGCCACAGCGATGCCGATTCAGCCCCGGGGCCCAGCGCTCCGGCCGCGGCCCCCCCCGAAGACGAGATTCCGTTCTGACGGTCGTCCGATTCCGAGAACCTGCGTCGCCGTCCTTGCGACGGCGGCCGTTCACCAACCGATACGAGCGAATTAGCGAGAACGAGTGGATCTATGCCGAAGACAAATCCCCAGAATCGCCGTAGTGCGTCCGAGTTCAAGCGACTGCCCCAAGGTCCGAACGGGGGCGTGCAGTTGATGCTGATCCAATCTGTCGAACACTTGGGTCGCCAAGGTGACGTCGTGGAAGTGAAAGCCGGCTATGCCCGCAACTATCTGCTGCCGGAAGGTCTGGCCACGCTCTCCTCGGATCACCACCGGCGGATGGTCGAGAAGCACCGCGCCAAGTTACAGGCGATCGAGGAATCGCGCCTGGCGGGGCTCCGCTCGCTCGCTGATGCTATCTCCAAGCAGAGCATCACCATCGAGGCCAACGCCAACGACGAAGGGCATCTGTACGGCAGTGTGGGAGCGACGGAAATCACCGCGGCCTTGAAACAGAGCGAATTCCACATCACTCCCGATCAAGTGCGGCTGGAAGGCCCACTCAAGGAACTTGGCCTGTACACCGTGAAGATCCACCTCCACCGGGAGATCGACGCGGACCTCAAAGTCTGGGTAGTCCCGGCCGCCCTGAGCGAGGACGAAGCCAAGCCGGCCAATTGAGGGCGGCCCGGAGCGTGTGCGCCAGCTGCCCCGCGATTCCCACAGCCTGACGGAGATGGCTGCCATGGCTACCAGTTCGCGCGTCGACTCGCCCCGTACGTCACCCGCGGCGCCGCTGGAAATGCTGGACCGCCATCCCCCTTTCAACCTGGAAGCGGAGGCGGGCGTGCTGGGCAGCATCATGCTCAACCCCGACGTCTGCGACGACGTGGCGCTGATCCTGCGAGCCGATGATTTCTATGACGACGCGAATCGCAAGATCTTCACCCATATGCTGGCGATGCACCAGTTGGGCCGCAAGGTCGACGCCACGCTTCTGGTCGAACAACTGAAATCGGCAGGGGACTACGATCGCATCGGAGGTGCCGCCTATCTGGCTCGGGTCTTCCAATCAGTACCCAATTACGCGCACGCGGCCTACTACTCCCAGATCGTGCGCGAAAAAGCCACCTATCGATCGCTGATCGACGCCGCCACGGAGATCCTGCGGGACGCTTACCACGAATCAACCGAGGCCAAACACCTCCTCAGCCAGGCCGAGGAACGGATTTTCTCGATCCTGGACAGCCGCAGCACATCCGCCGTCACCACCATTCGCGAGATTCTCCACGACGCCATGGATCGCATGGAAGCGCGGATGAAGGGCGAGCACACGCTGGGGGGCGTTGAAACAGGCTTCGCGGACCTCGACCAATTGACAGGTGGACTGCACAACTCCGAACTGATCGTGCTCGCGGCTCGGCCCAGCATGGGCAAGACGGCGCTGGCGATGAACATCGCAGAACATGTGGCAATGCAACTGCATCTGCCGACGCTCTTCGTCAGTCTGGAAATGTCGTCGCTGGAACTGGCCGATCGCCTCCTATGTTCCGCCGCGCGCGTCAATGGCCATCGCCTGCGAAACGGAACCATCTCCAACGATGACCGCGCCCGCCTGATTGAAAAGGCCAGCCAACTCAGCACGGCCAGTCTCTTCGTCGATGACTCCCCGGCGCGCACCGTCACGGAAATCACCGCCGCCGCGCGGCGCATCCGCCGGCGCGAAGGCCGCTTGGGGCTGCTGGTGATCGACTACCTGCAGTTGATCGAACCAGACAACGCTAAAGACCCCCGCCAGGAACAGGTCGCCCGCATTGCCCGCCGCCTCAAAGGGATCGCGCGCGAACTGGATGTTCCCGTGCTCTGCATCGCGCAACTCAATCGACAGGCCGAGGACAGCAAGGATCATCGCCCGCGCCTGAGCCATCTGCGCGAATCGGGTGCCATTGAACAGGATGCCGATGTCGTGATGTTTGTGCACCGCGAGGAGTACTATCGCCGCGGTGAAGAACAACAGCAATTCGCCGGCCAGGCGGAGGTTATCCTCGCCAAACAACGCAACGGTCCGGTCGGTGAGGTGGAACTGGTGTGGCGCAAGGACTTCACGCGGTTCGAGGACAAGGCCCCCGAGCGCCTGCAGGTCTTCGACGAGTACAACTACAGCAGCGAAGCGGCGAGCGAACGGGAGTTCTGACCGCTTGTCCGGGCTAGCAATGCTGCCGAGGCAGCGACCGGACCCATCCGGTGCGTCCGGACGGTGAAGGAATTTCAGCAGCTACCCCGGTCCGTCCATTCAGGCGACGAAGCTGCTTCACCCTCCGTGCTGCACAATCCGGGTCAATTCGCCTTGCTGCGAGTTACGACTTCCGGTATTTCTACGCGGCCTTTTCGCGGCGGTGCGTACTGCGCGCACCGGTTCCGTCGTGTGTTCGAACGCAACTCCAACAGGCGTAACCGGAACTCGTCAGGTTTACATCTCTTGCCTCAGGGAACGCAGCGACATGCGTGGCAGCACCAGGGCAACGTGGCCGATTCGACGACTCTGCTCGGCGCTCACCTGTGCCTGCTTGTTGATTGGCCTTTACGCCGGTGCGCAGGAGACGGTGCCCCCCGCCCCCGCTCCCGTCGAACAAGTGCCCACTCCCCCGCCGGCACCAACGGAACTGGTGGCAGACGTGATCGTCAAGGGGAACGAGGCCATTGCCGCCACGAAGATTCTGGGGTACCTCCGTACGCGCAAGGACCGGCAGTTTGAGCCTGAAGTCGTACAGGCCGACAAGCGCCGGCTGGCTGCCACGGGGATGTTCCGCGACGTGCGCATCTACACGGAACGCAACGCGCAGGGTGTTGTCGTGACGTTCGAGGTGTTCGAACGGCCGACAGTGCGGCATGTGGAATTCGTCGGCAACCGCGGATTGAGCGACAAGGCCCTGCAGAAGGAATGCGGCATCGAGGTCGGCGAGGCCCTCAACGTCTACACCGTCGAAGAGGCCCGCCGCAAGATCGAAGACCTGTATCACACGAAGGGTTATCCCGCAGCGCAAGTTACCGTCACCGAAGGACTCTCACCTCAGGACCTTGGCGCCGTCTTCTACATCAGTGAAGGACCGCTACAGCGGCTGTCGACCGTGCAGTTCGTCGGCAACACGATCGCCTCCGATCAACGGTTAAAGACCCTGATCCAATCCAAGCCGGGTTTCTTCTGGTATCTCTTCCGCGGCAAGGTAGATCAGAGCAAGATCGACGAGGACGTAGAACGATTGACGGCCTATTACCGGGGCCTGGGGTTCTTTCGCGCGCGAATCGGGCGATTGCTGGATTTCGACGAGGAAGGCCAATGGCTGGCCTTGACGTTCATCATCGATGAGGGCCCCCGCTACGTAATCCGCGACGTTTCGCTGGGTGGCAACCAGTTGTTCGCCGGGGACGCACTGCATCAGCAACTGCAACTGAAGGCCGGGGAATACTTCAACCTCGACAAGATGAATGCGGACGTGAATACGTTGCGCGACACGTACGGCGGACAGGGATTCATATTCGCCGACATCCGCGCCGAGCCACGATTCCTGGAGGAACCGGGCCAGCTCGATCTGGTCTACAGCATCCAGGAAGGCAATCAATTCCGCGTGGGCCGCATCAACGTTCATATCGCGGGTGAATTCCCGCATACGCAGGAGAGTGTGATCCTGGACCGCCTCTCCTTCCGCCCCGGCGATATCATCGACATTCGTGAAGTTCGCGCCAGCGAGCGGCGGCTCAAGGCCTCCCAGTTGTTCATGGTCAATCCGGCCGAGGGCAACCCGCCGCGGATTGTCATCCGGCCGCCCAACCTGGCCGACACGGAAAGACTCGCCAGCGACAAACCCGAGCGCACAATGCGCGGCCAGAGCCCGGACCGCTCGGATTCGCCAGCCTGCATCGACACTGATCTCGATGTGTTTGTAACTTTTGCACCTGAGCCTGACTCGCCCGGGCCCGCGCCCGGCCAGGATTCGCAGCCTTGATTACCGTGCACCGCTTCGGCGCTGTGATTGCAGGTACCGCATTGGCGGTCATGGTGGGTGGCTGCGCGGGTTCGCGGCCACCGGCCAACTCCCCCAACTCCTTCCCGTACCCCGGCATTACTCAGAATCCCGTCAGCTCGGCGGGTGCGACGATGAGCCCGTCCCCTGCGGCCGCTCCGGCGATCAGTTCCACGGCGCCCGCTGCGACGGTGAGTCCCACCGCGCCCGCTGCGTTCGACACGTCTCCCGCCCCCGGAAGTCAGGATCATCGTCGTTATCCGATGCCCGTATCGGGGACTGAGACCGTGACCCGCGGGCAGAGCCCGGACAATACCTGGGGCGCACCGCCCACCAGTGCCTCGCCTGCCGCGAACGTGAATGCTCAAGGAGCACGCACGACCGCAGCTCCGGCTCCGGCATCCGTCTTTCCCGGCGTCGTCTCACCGGAGGCGATCGTTTCACCCGCCGTCGATGGTTTAGGTGTGGGCCCGCCGCCCGTGGACGTGGACGTCCTGGTGGAGGAAGCACGGACCGGACGATTCATGTTCGGCGTGGGAGTGAACTCGGAACTGGGTGTCACCGGTCAAATCGTGATCGATGAACGGAACTTCGATTGGCGCCGGTTGCCGACCAGTTGGGACGATATCTGGAACGGCACGGCCTGGCGCGGCGCCGGACAGGGGTTTCGACTCGAAGCCATGCCCGGAGATCAGGTGCAGCGATACCTGGCGAGCTTCACCGAACCCTACTTCTACCTGCCCGGCATCGCGGAACCGTTCAGTCTGAATTTGAGCGGGTTCTTCTTCAATCGCCGGTACTTTGACTGGAGTGAAGAACGCGTCGGGGGCCGCGTGGGCCTCGGCTATCGCTTGACCCACGATTTGTCGTTGACCACCGCCCTGCGTGCGGAGAATGTCGATGTCTACGATCCCCGCGTGATCGGCGCCGTACCGGAGCTGGATGCAGTCCTCGGCAACAACGACTTCTTCAGTGGGAGGGTGACCCTCACTCACGACACGCGCGACACGGCCTTCGCTCCGACCGAAGGCCACATGATCGAATTGAGCTTCGAACAAGCGTTCGGCAGCTTCGACTATCCGCGCGGGGACCTGGAATATCACCAGTACTTCCTGATGCGGGAACGCCCCGACGGCTCCGGCCGGCACACACTGGGCTATAGTTTCCAGCTGGGTTTCTCGGGCGCACAGACCCCCATTTTCGAGAACTACTTCGCCGGAGGCTTTTCAACGCTCCGCGGTTTCGAATTCCGCGGCGCTTCGCCCGTCGGCCCGCTCGGCATCGCAATCGGCGGCAAGTTCCGCTTCCTCGGCTCCGTGGAATACATGTTCCCGCTCACCGCCGACGACATGCTCAAGGCCGTCGTCTTCTGCGACTATGGAACCGTCGAGGAATCTGTCGGCATCCACGGGGAGTACTACCGTGTGGCTCCGGGTTTTGGCCTGCGCATTGCCATCCCGGCGCTGGGCCCGGCCCCGCTCGCCCTCGACTTGGCCTTCCCGGTCGCCAAAGCGGACTTCGACGAAGTCCAGAACTTCAGCTTCTTCCTCGGCTTCACCCGGTAACTCGCGCGGCTGGTGCGTTACCGTGCCGACCACTCCGTGTAATGCCCGTAATAGCCGTGATGCAGACTCCAGTGGCGGCGCGGTGCCGCGCCGAACCACCCGTAGGAGTATGCCTGTGTCTGCACGGGGATCTCGTAACCCGGATAGACGCCGCGCAGTGGAGCCTTATGGGACGCCGCGACCGGCGGACGCAACAGCACGTAGGACGGGAAGTACGAGGGCGGCTCTGCGCCGGCTAGTTCCGCGCAGCCACAGGCGGCGGCACATATCGCTGTTGTCAAGAACCTGCGGAGCCAGATCCGGTTCATATCCACCTCACCCTGCGCGGACCCATCCTGCCTCGACAGAACCTCCACCAAATATGCGCGCTAATCAGCGGCGACAACGCAACCGGCCTGCGCAGTTTCCCGCAAGTCGCCGGTGAGCGCTGCGTGTTTTCCGGTTGCAGCGGTCACAACGAAAACGCCGAAGACCGCGCCCGATCAGGCTCGCGCGGCGCGCTCCGTAAGAACACTCACAAGACGTGAAGACGGACTAAAGGTAAGCGGTGGCGTAATGACGTTGACTGGACCGAATCTGACAAGCTGTGAATTCCGCTTCTCTTGCTTTCCTCTGTGTTCTCTGTGGCTCTGTGGTGGCTCTCTTGGTTTCGTGCACTATCCGATCCAACGGTCAGCCGACTTCCTGAGCGAGCTGGAACACTTCTTCCGCGTCCAGAACCAGATCGTTTCTGGTGAATAGCTTGCGGATTGCCTCCCGATGGATCTTCATCTTGGTCTGCCCCACGCCAAGGGCTCCGTAGCAGATCGTCCCCTCGCGGTCGGTGTTGCGATCCCTGGCCTCCACGCCTTCAATGCCGCTGGGAGGAACGGCATTGAGATCGATCGCGACGAGCAGGCTCGAGCTGGCCTCATGTACTCTTCGCGGCAGCAATTGCACGCCGGTGGCCCCGGCGGCGATGACCACACTGGCTCCTTGCACGGCTTCGGCGAGTTCCTCCTCCGAGCTGGTCGCATGGGCGCTCAACCGTGCGTCCGGCCAACGGCGCCGCACGGCCGCGCAGCTCTCTTCCGCTCGTTGCCGGCTACGGGAGGCAACGCGCACCTGGGCACCCTGCGCAGCCAGAAGACGCACGGCGCGCTGGCCCACCGGTCCGGTGGCCGCCAGCACGACCACGGTCGCATCGCGCAGCGGAATGTGCCGCTTCGCGGCCAGCACGGCGGCAGCCGCCGTGGTGTTGGCGCCGTTGGCGTCCAGCAGCACCGACACGCGCAGCGGACCGAAAAAGCAGTCCACGACACCGCGCAGGAGTTCCTCCCCGGCCGCCACATTCGAGCCGCCGACGAAGATCGCCGTATTGTGCAATTCATCCGGCCCGCGCGTGAACATCGTGCCGTACACGAGCTCCCGCACCTGTTCCGGCCGGACCGCTTGATGCCGCAACAAGACGTCCACATCGGAATCCACGGCTACCACGGCGTCAAACACACTGGCCTGCGGGTCACTGTCCAACTGCAGCAGTATTCGGCGGCGTGACATGGAGCGCGATACCTCCCCCTCAACCCCGTGGTCACATCAGCCGCGGCGAGCGGGCGGTGTGCGCTCCGTTTCGTCGCGGCACCCGAAAGAACTGTGTGTGGCGCGCTGGGCGATCTCAGAACCCTTTGAACGGATGTTCGGCCTTGTCCTTGCCGGCCAGCATCTCATCCACCGTCGGCTTGCAGCCCATCGCGTTGATGATTGCCTGTTTGGTGGCCTCATAGTTGAATTGGTAGATCTTCTGGTTGTCTTCGGCCTGCGGATGAATGAACACGCCGCAGACGATCACCAGATCCTCGCATTGCGACTTCGCGATGACGCCAGCGGCCACGGAATCCGCTACCGCCTTGGCGACGGCCGCCTGCGCCGGACCAAACATCTGGACTGCCTGCTTCATGCCCTCGATCGTCACCTTGGTGACCAGAACGGTGGATGGCTTGACGGCCAGGTTGGGCGTCAGCACGGCCAGCAGATTCGTGTGTCCGGCACTCTGACGCGCCAACGCATTGGCGAATGCCGTCCCAACGGGACCGTTCTTGCAGCCAATCAACAGGTCGATGTGGGCGATCTCATTTCCACTGCCGACGAGCGCTTCACCGACAAACATGGACATCGTCTGGTCTCCCCTCAAATACGGTGTATCTTGATTCGCAATCCAGTCCACTTATTCGGTTCTCTCGGCCTCCACGGCCGTAAACCGTCTGCCCGCACCACGCGGGACAAGTCGTGAACTTACCACACCTCGACATGAATGCAACCGCCGCTGGCACCTGGCGTACGACAGACGAGAAGGCGTCGCCCGGAGAGTCCGAACGTCTGATTGTGGCGGGAGCCTCCGCTCGTGCGGCAGCGTGCTCCGCTCGGCGAGCGCACTTCGCTCCCCACGCAGTGGATCATTTTTCGGATGTTGACTTGATCGCGTGCTGCCCCGCGTTGCGCGTGCGGAATCTGCGCGCGGAAATGGTCTCCGCTCTGCGGGCCTGCCCCGAGGGCGCATGGATGTATACAGGCCCGATCGAAAACTACCCGGACCTGGTCGCGATCGCCAGCCGTGACCGGCCGCTGTATGGCAACACAGAACAGGCGCTGCGCGAAGTGCGAGACCCGTGGCGGGTGGTTCAATGCCTGCGCCGTGCGGGAGTCCCCTGCCCCGACCTCCATCCCGAATGCGGGGTCGCACCCCCGGGAACCTGGCTCCGCAAGCCGCTCCGGTCCGGTGGCGGCCGCGGCATCGTGAGGTTGCATGGAACTCGCGCCATCGACCGCGTCGCCTGCCCCGTGATCCCTCCCGGATCTACGCACTACCTGCAGCGCGCCGTGCCGGGCAAGCCTTGCAGTGCCGTGTTCGCAGCGGCGGCAGGACAGGCCGCGCTGTTGGGCGTTACGCAGCAACTCGTCGGCTGCCGTTGGGCCAACGCGTCTCTGTTCGGCTATGCCGGCTCCCTCACCTGGCCGACCGTCACGCAGGACCAACTCGTCCAATTCCAGCGCATCGGCGAAGCGCTGGCCCGCGAGTTCGCTTTGGTGGGACTCTTCGGCGTGGACGCGGTCGCCAATACACGGGGCGTGTGGCCGGTCGAGATCAATCCGCGTTACACAGCCTCCGTCGAGCTTCTTGAACGAGCAACGGGAGTGCAGGCCGTAGCTGTGCATGCCGCCGCTTGCCGCGATCACCGGCTCCCTCAGTCCGCGACGCCCCCGACCACACACTGCCTGGGCAAAGCCGTTATCTACGCGCGGCGGCAGATCGTTGTTGGGCCCGCATTCCACGACTTCGTAGCTCGCGAGAATACCAACCAGGATTGGCCGCGGATCGCCGACGTGCCGGCCTCCGGCGAACGACTTGTGGCGGGGCAGCCGTTGGTCACTGTGTTCGCCGCAGGGGAATCCACGGCCGACGTGCGGCGACGACTACGGCGGTTCGCACATGCCGTGCACGCCGTCGCGATCTCGTGAAGAGAGGCCGCGATTCGCTTAGCCCGGATTATTCACCACAGTCCCACATGCCGCTACGCGGCACCCAGGATGCTGAAAATTGGTACGATGTGAGCGGAGACGATGCTTGCTGCACCACATATCCGGGGTACGGTGCCCACATCGTCCTCCTGGCTGCGTGTGCCCCCGTTAATTCTGGGGCGGGGGGAGTTGTATGAATCAAGCGTGTTCACGCCTCAGTATTTTCGGAGCAGAGGCACAGAGGGTGAAGATAGGACAAGTAAGGCAAGTGGTTGCGTAACAACTTATGCCTGGACTGGATCTGACAAGCTGTATATTCCGGCTCCATGGCATTCCTCTGTGTTCTCTGTGGCTCTGTGGTCGCTCTTCTGATTTCGTGCATTATCTGGGTTTGTCAGGATTGAGACGTGGATTCGCCGGCGCCATCGCGATCGGGCATCCATTTCCGTCCCGCGAGTTGTGGTTCGAAATCGGGCCGACCGGCCAGCCGGGCGATTTCGCGGGCGACCTGCCGCGCCAGTTCGGGCACGACATCTGCTTCCTGAGTCCGCTCATAATAGGCCGACAAGTCCATCAATTCTCCCATGACCAGTCGCGTGCGCGCGGACATCAGGAAGGGGCTCCAGATCGAGCCGGCATACGGCGCTCCATCGATGTAGCAGGGGAGAATCGGTACGCGCGCTTTGAGTGCCACCAGGATCGCACCGGGACGCACCGGCAGCAGCAACTGGTCCGTGAGGTTGATGCGTCCCTCCGGCAACATTCCGACCAGGCCACCCCGGCTGGCTAACCGGATCGCCGCCTTGGTGGATTGCGTATCAATGCCGCCGCGATTGACGGGAATCACTTCGCACGTCCGTGCTAGCCAGCGGAAGATTCTTTGTTCGCAGAACTCCCGCGCCACCATCCAGTGCACAGGCCGGCGCGCGCAGCTCTGAACAAAGAACGGGTCAATGCTGCTGCGATGGTTGCAGACAATGACGCCCCCTTGCCCCGTGGAAAACGGAAGTTGCGGCGGCAACTCCGCTCGCCATAACCACCGAGTCAGAAGCCGCGCGATGATCCACAGGACGTATTGCGCGAACGTATACTCCGTACGGCGTCGTGCCAATCGAACGGCAACCGCTAGGGCGACCAAGACGAGAACCAAGAGGACTGCAGACCAGACCACGTACATGCGCGCACTTCGTTTCAGCCCGCCAAACGCGAGATCCGGTCAACGTTCGTTCCCGTATCGGCATCCGACGAAGGATAGACATACTGCATCAAATAGGCATCTTCCGTCGTGTCGTCATAGAAGTCCCGCAACACCGAGATCGCGCGGAAACCCGCGTCGCGGAAGAATAGCTGCGCCGCCAGGTTGGTTTCCCGGACTTCCAGCAGGATACGATTGCGCCGCTGATGTGACAGCTTGCTGATGAGCTTCCGGACCATCGCATCCCCCACACCTTGCCGCCGGCACTGGGGATGAACGGCGAAATTCAGCACGTGAAGACGGGTCTTGTGCAACTCATAGATCATGAAGCCCAAGACTCGCTCTTCATGCTCTGCTACCATGCCAATGCAATTGCGTTGCCGCAGGCAGCGGATGAAGTCTTCCTCGGACCAGGGGAACTCGAAGCAGTGTCCCTCGATCCGCTGAACCTCCGGCATGTCCCGCCGAATCATCCACCGGATGTGGACGCAGACGCCTTGCTTTCCTTGGGCGCTCATACCGGACTCCTTCCTTGACCCCGTTTCGAGCGACGCGTCGAGTTGCGCATCGATGTCCTATCGACGCGGCATACGTTACCAAATCACCCCGAAATTTCCAAGACGAACTACTCGCCCTTCACAGGCTGCCGCTCGGCTGTAAAGCATGATTTCCACGGTTTTTGCGGCGTTTTGTCATTCGCCTTGCCCCAGGTCGCGCCTCAATCGGGACCAGTCGCCACCCGTGTGCCGCGGAGACCGCGTCCCACGCGGAATGTTGGAGAAGGTGGACAATCACGGAGGCTCTAACGGGCCGCACCCGCCGGACTCCGTAACGCCGCTGCGGCGCTCAACCCCAGAATTGCCAGGCCGACGACGCTTGGGCTGAGAAGCAGCCACCAGAGAAAGCCGAAGGCGGCCGTCAGCAGATAGGGCCAGCGGGACACGAATTCGTGCACTGACGGTCTGCGGAGCAGAAGACACCCGCCGAGGATCAGGCCGATCCATCCCGCGGCCACACCGAATCGGTCCCGCCACGGGTCGTTCCCGGCACTCGCGTAGACCACCGGCACAGTTGTGGGACCACCGCGAAACGCCAGCCGCAGCGGATCGGCGGCCGGGTTCTGAATGCGAGCGAGAACCTGAGCGGGATCGTACGAAACAGCATCGATTCGGGCGCTGGGATCCGCGCTCGCGCGGTCTGGCCACTTCGAGGCCGTCGCAGTCGTTTCACGCTTCGGTTTGTCAATTTCCTGAAGCTCGCGCTGCGCGTCGGCCACGTGGCGGCGCCAGGTCTCATGCCAGGCGGTAGCCTCCTTGGCGGCGCTGCGCGCCGCGGCAACGGGTGCGAAGGCGGCGAGCGCCTCGGCAGTCTCGACGCGTAAGCGAATCTGTTGCCGGTGATCGACGGCAGCGTCTGCCAGCTGGGACTGCGCTCCGGCTGCACCTGGCGGGCCGTAAATCGTCCACAACGTCCGGCGGACGGGGATTCCTCGGAGTTGCGGTGCCGGTAGCGAATAGACGTTGTTCGCCGTCGGGCTTACCACACCGCTGTACAAAACCTCCACTCGCTGCGGCCATTGTTCCTGGCCGACCGCCAAGCGCCAGCGGTTCTCCCCGGATGGCGCAGCGATCATCGGCAGTTCTGCGACGAACGATCGAATCAATCGCGACCGCGGTGGCAAGACCACCTCGAAGTCCGAGAGCCGGGCCGGCTCCAGGTCGAAGACCGCGACGCCGAAGTAACTGCCATCGGCCTGCCACGTCACGTGGAAATCAGCCAGGTGCACTTGCGGCGTCTCGGTCGAATGATCCACGTCACGGACGACGGCAGTCGGGTTCTGTCCCACAACCTGGAATACGGTCTGCGAGGATGCATCCTGTGCGGGAACAGCCGCTTCGCCTGGTCCGTCTACCGCCTTCAAACCGCTGGTTTCCCAGGCGATCAGTTGCGTGCCCAGACGTGTCGGCAACACGAAATAGCGCCGCAGGTCATTGACATCGGGCGCCCACACTTCGGGAGCGCGGACCGGCTCGTTGGGGACGTTCTTGAGTGCCGCCGAGAGGCGAAATTGGAATTGGCCTTGAATTGGCTGGAGCGGCCGGACGAGCAACGTCTGGCGACCGGGCTCCAGGCTGGGCACCAATTCACAGGGAAGAGCCGGTTCAAGCCGAAACGGCCCGATCACGTTGTCAGCGATGACCACACGAAACGAGTCGAACTCTCCGCGCGAGATCCGCAGATCAAAGGCAGTACTGACGAACCATTGCTGGTCGCGGAATTCCAGCGACGTGGTGAGTTGGCCCCGCATGTTGGGACGATTGGGTGTGACACGCAGAGCCGTTTTGCCCGCCGCCGCCGGGTCTTCGGCCAATTGCACGGCAGTGACGAACCTGCCCCATTGTGGATCGTAAGGCTGCGTGAGGGACCTGGGCACGCGTTGGATACCGGGAGGCTCAACCACCGCAACGTTGACCGTTGAGCGCCGGTAGATTCCAACCGGGTAGTCACTGACTGCCGCATCCTGCACAGAGATCCGCGGCAACGTGGCCACGCCCGGCAATGTTCCGTTGAGAACCAGGTCGTGTTCGCCGCTCAGCGGCACCGAAAAAAACACGGTCAACGTCCCGGCACCGTCATCCGACCAACGTTGCACGCGATTGACACCGTCGCGTGACACCTGCACGTCCCGCACTGCGAATTGTTCGGGAATCGACAATCGCTGTTGGAGATAGACGCCGTCG
>Ga0233425_10005429_pt1 | contig 20129 bp, 15 predicted proteins | sample Watercolumn_Towu_2_FD_181712 | JGI IMG/M metagenome (GOLD analysis project Ga0233425, IMG submission 181712) | Freshwater microbial communities from Lake Towuti, South Sulawesi, Indonesia - Watercolumn_Towuti2014_140_MG | ecosystem: Environmental > Aquatic > Freshwater > Lake | place... | reverse complement strand
ATAATGATTTATTTAAAATTAAAACTTATTCTTCTGATTTTCAAATTAAAAATATTGAGAAAAAAATTTTTGATTTAATTAACAACGAAAGAGAAAAAAATGGCCTGGAAAAATTGGCAATAAATAGTGAATTAACCATGGTTGCTCAAGAGCATAGTCGTAATTTGGCAGAAGAAAATTTAATGTTTACGGGGATTGGATACGGTTGTGACTATCCTATGATTCATCATGAGGGATTTAAGTTTGGTGCTTATAACGGAGATAGATTAAATAATAAAGGAATATATTATTATGGCACTTCAGCGGAAAATATTGCTTTGGTTACGGCCGCTGATATTAGGATAACTTATGTTGGTCATGATCCGATCGAGCAGGAAATAAATTTTTGTGAAAAACAAAGAGGCTATTTAGATGTTGATTTTAAAAAAAGATTAGACCAGGAAGAAGTTGTTGATAAAAAGATTAAAATTGTTAAAGATGAAATAGTGCTTAGAAAAAATGAATTCACCAAATTAAGCAAAACCAAGGAGGTGGATATAGATTGGCGAAACGAGGATGATGTCGCACGTGATATTGTGCTCGGTTGGATGAATAGTCCGGGTCACAAAAAAAATATTTTAACAATTGATTTTGATGAGTCTGGATTGGGTGTCGCCATGGCCAATCAATATATTATCGCCACGCAGGTATTTATCAGAAGGGCGAAATGCGGCTATGAAAATGGTCCTTGTTGCGAAAAAGAGGGATATTATGCCTATTGCTTTGTTCCGTTGGAATGTTCAATGGAAAAGCAGTGTCAATAATATTTATCTAATAAACCCAAATAAAATCACTTGGAATATACATTTTTGACTCATTATATCTTTTCTTGCTATAATATATTTAATATTATGAAAAAAATATTACATTTTTTACAGTATAATAATTTGACGGTATTGATCATGGTTGCTTTTTTTGTTTTAAGCGCTGGTGTTTTTGCGCAAACTGAAATCGGACAAGAATTTGTAGGTCAAAAAGAAACAAGGCTAGAAGGAGTGGATAATACTTTGTTGCTTATGGTTGATATTGAAAATATGGACATGGATTTTAAAATTGAAAAAATTGAAAGCGATAATGAATATTATTATGTTGTTTATACTTTTTTGAATTTAATAAAAAAAGATAATGCTTGGCAATTTCAGATTAGCGAAAGAAATAAAAAAATTTCAAAAAATATTAAACAAGATCTAGGGGCTTATTTAGGAGAAGAGTTTGATGAAGAATATCAGGATAAAATTAAGGAGTTAAAAAAAGAACAGCAACTTGCTTTGCAATCCGGGGAAAATAAAAGAACAGAGGTTACAGAATATTCAGGAATAATTGGAAAGACCCTGGTTTTGGTTGGTAAAACCTTTTCTGGCTATGAACCGATAAAAAAACGAGAAATACCTTCCCCAACAATTCCTCCAACTATTCTTTTGGAATCAAATAAGATTATCAAGGAAGACAATATTAATGCGAGCGTTGATAATTTAAGTGATATTTATAATGATTATATTGCCAAGACCGATCCGGATGGCGATAATATTTTTGGAGATTTAGATAATTGTCCAATAGATTACAATTCTGATCAATTGGATTTAAACAATAATGGCGTCGGTGATGTTTGTGAAAAACAAGAAGTAGGCGCTGAGACCGAAGCTGTGTCTTTGGAGCAAGTAATGCAAGATAATTCAAAAATTGACAATGGTGAGTCTGTTGTTGATTCTTCGGAAAATATTAATTCAGAAAATGATCAAGCGGTTGAAATTATTGACGTTATCCCGGTTCAGGGCGAAGAACAAATATCTGCAGAATAATATATAAAAAATTATGAGTGACAATTTTCAACAAACAGTTGATTTGAAAGAAAAATTAAATAGTCAAAATAGAAAAAGATTTCCCACGGAATCTCAGTTTAAGAAAAGTATTTCCAAGAAAAACATGGTTAATGCCGAAGAGGTGGACAAGATGTATGAAACAGAAAATGTTGACAACAATAATTTGCACAAAATTGATCGCGTTCACCAATCTTCTTTTAAATTTGAGCGATATTTTAAAGTGATTTTTGTTTTAATTCTTGCGATTTGTCTGGGATTTGTCTATTATAAATATTTTTTTCAAAAAGCAGAACCGATTACTTCCGAAGAGTATAAAAATAGTTTATGGTATTCGGTAAAATTAATTAATGACGAAACTTACTATGGTCAAATTGAGAGCATTAAAGAAAATCCAGTAGTTATTAAAAATGTTTATTATGACTATGATCAAATTAATCAAACCGCAGAAAAAGAAGAAAAAAAAGAATCAAGTAATTTACGCTTAGTTAAAAGAGGGAAAGAAACCCACGGTCCAGATGGTACTATGAGTGTTTATCAGGTTCAGATTAAATTAATAGAGCCCCTGAAGAATGACTCCAAGGTTTTGCAAGCTATCTTGGAAAATGAAAAATAATTTTTGTCTTGTATAATTTATGTATAAAATGAATAGTTTGCCTAACGGCATTAAAGTTATCACATCCAATATTCGTGGCACTCGTACTGCCACGGTTTTAATAATTGTTGCCACTGGCTCAAAATATGAAAACCAAAAAAATAGTGGAATTTCTCATTTTTTGGAGCATATGTTCTTTAAAGGTACAAAAAATCGAACAACCGCTTTGGCTATTTCTTCTGAGCTGGATAGCATTGGCGCCGAGTTTAATGCTTTTACCGGGAAAGAGTATACAGGGTATTGGGTAAAAGTCGATGTTGAAAAAATTGAAAAAGCGGTTAGCATTCTTTCGGATATGCTTTTAAATTCTCTTTTTTCTATTGAGGAAATCGAAAGAGAACGAGGAGTGATTATTGAAGAGTATAATATGTATGCTGATAATCCCATGATGCATATTGAAGATGTTTTTGAAAATTGTTTGTATGGCAATACGCCGGCTGGTTGGGATACTATCGGCACCAAGGAGGTAATTAAGAAAGTCAAACGTTCTGATTTTGTGTCTTATTTTGAATCGCAGTATGGTCCCAAAAATATTAATATTTGTGTTGCGGGAAATATTAAAAATGAAGAAAAAATAATACCCCTGCTTAAAAAATATTTTCAGTCAACGGATTTTAACAAAAGAGGAAGTGGTTTTAAAGAAAAAATAAAAGTAATTGAAACGCAAAAAAAACCGCAAATACTAGTTGAGTCAAAAAAGACCGATCAAGCCCACTTCTCTATGGGAGTAAGGAGTTTTGGTTATTTATCCAGTGAAAAAATAATTTTAAAAATTATCAGTATTATTTTAGGTGGCTCGATGAGTTCCAGATTGTTTGTTAATTTAAGAGAAAGAAATGGTTTGGCGTACTATGTTAGGACGGATTCAGAAATTTATACTGATTCAGGATATTTAACCACCAGAGCCGGTGTGCCGGTTGAAAAACTTGATCAGGCGATTGAAATTGTTTTGCAAGAATATCGTAAATTAAAAAAAGAAAAAATTAACCATGAAGAATTGCAAAGAGCCAAAGACATGATTGCCGGCAGAATGGCAATTCAAATGGAATCTTCCGATAATGTGGCTAATTGGCTTGGCAGACAAGCAGCTTTGACTATGACGATTAAAAGAAAGGACAAAAAGATAATCGACAACCATGATATTAAGACAACAGATGATTATCTTCATGAAATTAAATCAATTAAATCCGAAGATATTCAAAGAGTCGCTCAGCAAATTTTTATTGATCAGAATTTAAACTTAGCAGTTATTGGACCGTATAAAAATAAAAATAAATTTATTAAAATTTTAAAATTATAAAAGAAAAAGCAATTGTCTTTTTAAAAGTTTTTTAAATTCCTAAATTCTAATTCCTAAATCATAAACAACTTCAAATGTCTAAATCAAAGATTTAAAATATCTATAAAATATTTTGAATTTTAAAAATTAGAATTTTATTTTTGTTTAGAATTTGGAAATTGTAATTTAGGATTTTTTATAGATATGCCCTTAGATGAAATTACAAAAAAATTAAATACAGAACAGAAGAGGGCGGCAATACACGAAAAAGGTCCTTTGTTAATTGTGGCCGGGGCAGGCACAGGTAAAACCACTATTTTGGTTAATCGTCTGCAATATTTGTTTGAAAAAAAATTAGCCAAGCCCGATGAAATTCTCCTGGTTACTTTCACTGAAAAAGCCGCTAGCGAAATAGAGGACCGTGCCTTGAAATTGCTTCCTTATGGTTATTTTAATTTATGGATAAACACTTTTCATGGATTCTGTGAAAAAATTTTACGAGAGCATGCGCTAGATATTGGAATTAGTTCGAATTTTAAATTATTAAACCAAACCGAGCAGTGGATATTGATTAAAAAAAATTTGGATCAATTTGATTTGAATTACTATAAACCAGTTGGCACGCCGGTAAAATTTATCGAAGAATTGGTGAAACATTTTTCTCGACTTAAAGATGAAAATATCGGAACAAAAGAATATCTTGATTATGCTGAAAAATTAAAAATTGACACAGATTCAACAAATTTGAAAGATAAAATTTTTTCAAGTCAGGGTGAAATGACAGAAATAGCGAGAATAAATGAATTAGCTAATGCTTATCATGTGTATAATCGTATTTTACGAGAAAATGCTTATCTTGATTTTGGAGACTTGATTACGGAAACGATCCGACTGTTTGAAGAGCGTCCGAATGTTTTAGAGTTTTATCGTCAAAAATTTCAGTATATCATGGTTGATGAATTCCAGGATACGAATTGGGCGCAATATGCTTTGATTAAAATTTTAGCTTTGCCCAAGAATAATTTAATGGTGGTCGGTGACGATGATCAATCTATTTATAAATTTCGCGGGGCGTCGCTTTCTAATATCATGCAGTTTAAGGATGATTATCAAGATGCTCAAGAAATTGTTTTAACCAAAAATTATCGTTCCGGACAAGAGATTTTAGATGTTGCCTATAAATTTATCAAGCACAATGATCCAAATCGCTTGGAGGCTAAACTAAAAATAGATAAACAACTTTATTCCCAGGTGGACGAAAAAGGAAAAGTGGATTGTTTTTCTTTTGAGAACGAAGAAGGGGAAATTTCGTGGTTATCAAATAAAATTGTCGAAATTAAAGAAAAAGAAAAATGCCAATGGTCAGATTTTGTTATTTTAACCAGATCAAATAATTCGGCTGAAATTTTTCTTGATGAATTGCGAAAAAAAAATATTCCAAGAATTTTTTATTCTTCCAGAGGTCTTTACTATAAGCCGATTATTATGAATGTCATGGCTTATTTTCGCTTATTGGATAATTACCATGAATCGTCAGCTCTTTTTCGCGTGCTTAATATGACTGAATTTAAAATTGAGCATCCTGAAATAATCGCGCTTAATAAGTACGCCAAGAAAAAAGTTTGGTCATTGTTTGAAGCTTTGAAAAATATCAATATTATTTCCGGAATTAGCGAAGAATCAAAAAACAGGATTAATAAATTATTGACAATTATTGAGCGACATTCGGTTATTGCCAAAAATGAAAGACCATCCAAGGTGTATGTGGCTTTTGTTCGTGATTCAGGCGTTCTCAAGGAAAAAGATTTTGATCGTGATTATGAATTTTTTTCCATTCTTAATCAGTTTTATAAAAAAATAAAAAGTTTTGAAGAATTGGAAAACGATCCACGCATAAAAGATTTTGTTGATTTAATGAATATGGAAATGACGGCTGGCGAAACAGGAACTTTAACACTTAATTTGGAAGATGATGATGTGGTTAAGATTATGACTGTACATGCCGCCAAAGGGTTGGAATTTGATTATGTTTTTTTGCCGGGATTAGTTGATAAAAGATTTCCCACCATCAGTCGCAAAGAAAAAATTGCCATTCCTGATGAAATGGTAAGAGAAAAATTGCCAGAAGAAAAAGAAATACACATCGAAGAAGAGCGTCGTTTGTTTTATGTAGCGATTACGCGAGCCAAGAAAAATTTGTTTTTAAGTAGTGCTAAAAATTGCGGCGGAGTAACCATGAAAAAACCATCTTTATTTATCGAAGAGTCAGGATTAGAGCAAGTTCATGTAGCAACCGAGAAAAAAAATAGTGATTTTTTTAATGATTTAAATCCGACTAACATAGAGAAGAAAGCCAATGTGGAAAATTTTACATTACCAAGTCGTTTGTCTTTCTCTCAACTAGAAGCTTTCAATAATTGCCCTTTGCAATATAAATTTAATTTTATTTTACATATTCCGGTTTTGGCTAAATCAAATTTTATTTTTGGAAGAGTGATGCACAATACTTTGCGTGAATTTTTGTCAGTTTTGGCGCAAGGTGTTGAAAAACAAGGCAGTCTTTTTGGAGAAGTTTCTCAAAACAAAAAAAATCCAACCTGGAGTGATTTGCAAAAAATATACGAAAAACAATGGCAAGATGATGGTTATGAGAGCAAACAAGAAAGAGAAGAATATTATAAAAAGGGAAAAGAATCTTTGAAAATATTTTATGCCAACTTGGAGAAAAACGGTTGGCCGAGTGTTGTTTTTTTGGAAAAAATGTTTACCATGGTTTTGCATGGATATTATTTTAAAGGAACAATTGACAGAGTGGACAAATTAGACAACGGCACTTATGAAGTTATTGACTACAAAACCGGAAAGCCAAAAGAAAAATTAGAATACAACAACAAGAAACAACTTTTGCTTTATAAGATTGCTCTGGAAGATGGACTAGGTATTAAAATTTCAAAATTATCTTTTTATTTTTTAGAAAATGGAGAAATGGTTTCTTTTGAATCAACTGACAAGTTGGAAGAAAAATTTAAAAAAGATATTTTAGACACAATCAGTGAAATGAAAAAGGGGGAATTTAAAGCTAATCCCGGACCGCTTTGCAGCTACTGCGATTTTAGTGATATTTGCGAATTTAGAAAAGTTTAATTTTTTATATGAATATCGAAATAATTATTTTGCTCGGTTTGTTTTTATTGATAAACTTGTCAGCCTTTACAGTTATGCTTATAGACAAGGTTAAATCTGGAATCAATGGAGCCTCTAGAATTTCGGAAGGAATGATATTTTTTTTGGCGTCTGTTTTCGGCAGCTTCGGTGTTTATGCCGGTATGTTTGTTTTTCGCCATAAAACCAGAAAGTGGTATTTTTTAATCGGTATTCCCTTATTGGTATTGCAAAATTGCGCTGTTGTGTATTTATTGTATTTATTTTTGGTTAAAAGAAATGAAATCGCCAATTTTTAATTTTAAAGCCAAAGTATACATTTATCAAAGTCGGGCAATTTATTTTATGATTACTTTGCCCAGAGACGTTGCTCAAGCCATTGAGACACTTTTTGGAGATCTTAAGGGTGGATGGGGTTCGTTGCCGGTTATTGTTACTGTTGGTAAAACAACCTGGAAAACCGCTATTTTTTCGGATCAATCAGAGAAGTCATTTATTATGCTTTTAAAAAAAGAAATTCGCAAAAAAGAAGGAATTAAGGAAGGGGATGAGGTCTTTTTTGGTTTAACTGTTTGTGTATAGGTGTTTAACGGTAAAAAAGTAATTTATGAAGGCGAGTTCTGTCGTTTTGGAATTTGCCTGGGATCAAATGACATCTTGGTTCTTATTCAAACAGTAGATGGCTATGAGTTGTATCGAAACATAGCCCAAAGTTAAAACAATTCTGTTTTAATCTCAGGACACTTAGTAACTTAGGTGTCCTTTTTTATTTGTTCTAAAACCTTGAAAAATATAAAAAATGATGGTAAAGTATTAGTGTTATATTGTATGAATTTAAAAGGATATTTGACAATTATGACCATCATGACCCTGGCCTGCTGGGCGGTTTTTGCTTATGTTATTTGGATTATTGATCCTTTTGAAACTAATGAAATTGGATTTGCTCTTTTTTATGCTACGTTATTTTTATCGCTTTTGGGGACAGCATCGATTGTTGGTTTTTTGATTAGATTCGTAGGCATGAAAAGAGAACTTGCTTTTCGTTTAGTAAAAGATGCTTTTCGTCAGTCCTTTCTTTTTTCAATTTTAATTGTTATCAGCCTGTACCTTTTGACTAAAAATTTATTCACTTGGCTAAATTTATTTTATCTAATTGCCAGTTTAAGTATTTTGGAATTTGTTTTGTTGGGGTATGAAAAGCCGATAAAAACAGAATAATTTTTTATCATAAAGAATTGCAATGATTATAAATTTTAAATATAAAATAGATTACATAATTAATTAAACCAAATTACTAAGCAAATTAACATATATGGAAAAACAATTACAAAAATTAAAGACTGAAATAATGGAGTCCTTGAAAGGCCTAAAAGATTTGAAAATTTTAGAGGAATTGGAGATAAAATTTTTAGGACGCAAGGGGCAATTAGCCATGATTTTAAAAGGTTTAAAAGACTTAGGGGATGAAGAGAGAAAAAGGGTTGGCAAAATTGCTAATGAAATTAAAAGCGATATTGAAAATATTTTTTCGCAATTAAAAACAGAATTAAATAATATTGCCTCAGAAATGGGGTATGTTGATGTTACTCTTCCTGGAAAAAATATTTCTAGAGGACATTTAAATCCGATTACTATCGTTCAAGATGAATTAGAAGATTTATTTATCTCAATGGGATTTATGGTTTTGGAGGGTCCGGAGTTGGAAAGTGATTTTTATAATTTTGAAGCTTTAAATATTCCCAAAACTCATCCTGCCAGAGACATGCAAGATACTTTTTTCATTAACAAAAAAAATAAAGATGGAGAATTTGATTTAGTCATGAGAACGCATACCTCTCCGGTGCAGGTACGCGCTATGCAAGAATATGGCGCACCGCTAAAAAGCATAATGCCGGGAAAGGTTTTTCGTTGCGAATCAACTGACGTTCGGCATGAACATACTTTTTATCAGCTCGAAGGATTAATGATTGACAAAGGAATCAGTTTTAGCCACCTAAAGGGAATATTAGAACAAATTGGAATCAGGCTTTATGGTGAGGGTACTAAAATCAGAATGAGACCAAAGTTTTATCCGTTTGTTGAGCCGGGTGTTAATATCGAGTATACTTGTTTCTTGTGTCATGGAGAAGGATGTCGACTTTGTAAGAAAACTGGATTTCTTGAGGTTGGTGGTTGCGGCATGGTTCATCCTGATGTTTTGCGAGTGGGCGGAATAGATCCGGAGAGTTATACTGGTTTTGCTTTTGGTTTTGGATTGAATCGATTAACCATGTTGAAATACGGCGTTGAAGATATTAGGGTGTTTAATAGCGGAGATTTGAAATTTTTGGAACAATTTTAATAATTAGAGTTAATTTTAATATTATGTTTTTATCATTAAATTGGCTTCGTGAGCATGTTAATTTGCCAAAATCATTGACTTCAGAAAAAATTTCAGAAGCTTTGACAATGCACACTGTCGAGGTTGAGAGAATAGAAAATCAGTCAGAAAAATTCAACAGAGTTATTGTTGGAAAAATATTAGAAATTAGTCAGCATCCGAATGCTGATAGATTGCGTTTGGCCAAAGTTGACATTGGAAGCGAAAAATTAAACATCGTTTGCGGCGCGCCCAATATTGAAATTGGACAACTTGTGCCAGTTGCTACGATTGGCACGATTTTACCCAATGGTGTAGAGATTAAAGAAGCAGAAGTTCGAGGAGAGAAATCTTGCGGAATGCTTTGTGCTCCGGATGAACTGGGACTAGGTGATGATCATTCGGGTATTATGGTTTTGGATAAAAAAGCGAAAGTCGGTCAAGCTTTTTCTGATTACTTGAATTTGAAAGATACTATTTTGGAGGTTGATAATAAATCTCTTTCCAATCGACCGGATTTGTGGGGGCATATTGGAATAGCAAGGGAGTTGTCAGCTATTTTTGAAACAAAACTAACCAAGGAAGCTAAAAGAATAACTATTGCCGATTTGACCAAAATAAAAATTGAAGAAAATAAAAAAATAGATATTAAAATTGAAAATACAGCGCTTTGTCCCAGGTATATTGGATTAGCTTTGGATAATATCAAAATAGAAGATTCTCCCAAGTGGCTTCAGGACAGACTGATTGCCGTGGGGGTGAGACCTATTAACAATATTGTTGATATAACCAATTATGTCATGTTTGAATTGGGACAACCTATGCACGCTTTTGATGCTAGTAAGGTGGATGAAATAATTGTTCGTTTGGCCAGAAAAGACGAAGTAATTACAACGCTGGATGGAGTCGAGAGAAAATTACCAGAAGAGACTTTAGTAATTGCTGATTCGAAAAATCCAATTGCGATTGCCGGTGTGATGGGCGGAGAGAACAGCGAGGTTGATAATAATACGGTAAAAATTATTTTAGAATCTGCCAATTTTGACCATACTTCAATTAGAAAAACTTCTGGTCGTTTGTCTTTGCGCACGGAGTCTTCCATGAGATATGAAAAAGGTTTGGATCCAAATTTGTGTGAAACCGGCATGGCTAGAGCAATCGAATTGATTCAAAAGATTTGCCCAACGGCCAGAATTGTTAGCGTTGTTTCCGATCAAAATAATTTTAAACTAAATACCGGTCCAATAAAATTAAATTTGAATTGGATTTTTGATATTATTGGAAAAGAAATTGAGCCCAAAAAGATTATGAATATCTTGCATAGCTTGGGTTTTGCAACTGAAAAAAAAGATAAAAGCCTATTGGTCACCATACCGACCTGGAGAGCTACCAAGGATATTTCAATCCAGGAAGATGTTGTTGAGGAAATTTTGAGAATTTATGGATTCAATAATATTGAATCAAAAATGCCGATCGCGGTCATTGCCGCACCAAAACTTAACGGCGAAAAAATAATTGAAAGAAAGATTAGAAATATTTTGTCTCAAGGCGCTGCCATGACTGAGATTTATAATTATTCTTTTGTCGGGGAGGATCAATTGAAAAAAATCGGCATTGATTTTGATAATTATATTAAACTGGCCAATCCGCTCAGTAGCGCCCAGTCTTTATTAAGGCAAAGTTTAGCACCAAATTTAATGACCAATATTAAAATCAATCAAGCTAAATATGATACGATAAAAATATTTGAACTAGGAAGTATCTACATGAATTTAGACGGTAATCTCAAGAAGGATAGTTCGGGCAAAGAAGCTATTCCGTATCAAGAAAAAAGTTTAGGTCTTTTGTGTGCTGGCTCCGATGGGCAAGATATTTTTTATGAAATTAAAGGGATAATTGATTGTTTGGCTCAATCTTTTAATTTAGTGGCGGTATTTCGTCCAACCAGCTCTATTCCTAATTGGGCTGATAGTCGCTATTCATCTGCCGTGGAAATTAACGGACAAGACTTGGGATTGATTTGTAAAATAGATGAAGAGATTGCCAGGAAAAATGGAATCAAGAAAAAAGCAGTAATTGCTGAAATTAATTTGAATAAATTTTTTGAAATAGTAAACCGATCATCGGTAAAATTGTACAAACCAATGGAAAAATTTCCACCATTAGTCAGAGATTTGGCATTTGTAGTAAATCAGGAAATGTTGTATAATGACATCAGAAGTGAAATTGTTAATTTCAATGAAAATATTAAAGATGTTCAATTGTTCGATGTTTACGAGGGAGATAAGATTGGAGCTAATAATAAAAGTTTGGCTTTTCGTGTTATTTATCAGGCAGACAGAACTTTAACTTCAGAAGAGGTTGATGTTTGGCAAAAAGAATTGATTAAAAAAATGGAAGATCGGTTTGAAGCGAAAATAAGAGATTTTTAGGTATAATTTTATTTTATCATAAAGGAATTTTAACTTCTTTACGACTTCCTCCCAGGGCGGATAGTTGTAAATAACAATATCATTAAATTATTTCGCCCGAGGCGGACTGTGTTAACCTCCTTTGGGACTAACTTGTAAATTTAATCTATGTTTGAAACTTCACAAGATATTTTAAATATCTCCAAGACCGCGGCTGTTGCTGGTTTGTCGGTTTTATTCGGAATTTTAATTTACTACATGATTAGAATAGTTAGGCAGATTTTTTTGATGATCAAAGAAATGCGAGATAGGATTAATAAAGTTGACGAAGTGGTTAAGGCGATTAAAGAAAAAATAGAACATAGTACCTCTTATCTTTTACTCATTAGCGAAGGAATGAAAAAAGTTTTAGAAGTCGCTAAAGATTACACCAATACGGAAAAAAAGAAAAATAAAACTAGAAGATAATAAGATAATTATAAATTCAAAAGCCGGAAGTGATCCGGCTTTTGAATTTTATGTAATTTTATTTTTTAAATTTGCATCCTTTGGCGCTGCATTTTGCTCCTCCGTCTTTTCCTTCAACCAAAAGGCTATGACACTTTGGACATTTTTCTCCGGTGGGCTTGGTGTTGAAAGCGGTTTTGCATTCTGGATATTGATTGCAGGCATAGAATATTCCTCGGCGACTTCTTTTTTGGATGATCTCACCTTTACCGCATTCAGGACACACAATGCCGGTTCCGGAATTTTTATCTTTAGTATTTTTTATATTTTTGCATTTCGGATAAGCAGAACAAGCGAGGAATGGTCCGAAGCGACCAGTTTTTATTACCATGGGAGATCCGCATTTTTCACATTTTTCATTTTTGAATTCCTCTTCCATTTTTTTGATTTCTTCGCTTTTGTTTTCAGAAGTGATTTTGCCTTTGTTTAGTGATTTAATATTTTTACATTTAGGAAAAGCTGAACACGAAAGAAATTTTCCATAGCGGCCGGTTTTAATAACCATTTTTGCTCCGCATTGGTCACAGACTTCGTTAGATTCTTCAACTGGCATAATGTCTTCTTTGGTTAATGTTTCTGTTTTTTCTAGTAAATTATTATGAAAAGGATTATAAAAATCCCTAATAACAGGCTGCCATTTAATGGCTCCTTCTGAAATTCTATCAAGATCATGTTCCATTTGGGCAGTGAATTGATAATTAATTATTCCTGGAAAATGATTGATTAATAATTCTGTTACCACAAAGGCGATATCAGTTGGTTCTAATTTTTTATTTTCATCGCGAGCCACATAATTTCGAGCTTCAATAGTTGAGATGGTTGGTGCATAAGTAGAGGGGCGCCCGATGCCGTACTCTTCCATCTTTTTTACTAATCCCGCATCTGAATAGCGAGCAGGTGGTTTGGTAAAATGTTGTTCTGATTTTATTTCATTTAAATTTAAATGCTCCTTAATGGAAACAGCTGGTAATTCTAATTCCTTACTTTGTTCTGGATAAATTTTAAGATAACCGTCAAATTTAAGAATTTGTCCAGTGGATCGAAATTGATATTCGGTATTTTCAGCATCAATGTCAATCGTGGTGGCATCAAAAATCGCTTCAGGCATTTGAGAGGCCAAAGATCTTTGCCAGATAAGCTTGTATAATTTTTCTTGTTTAGCTTCTAGTTTGATTGATTCAGGAGTGGAGAAGGGGTCGGTGGGACGAATAGCTTCGTGCGCTTCTTGAGCTCCTTTGGACTTTGTTTTAAAAATTCTATGATTTTTTAAAACATACTTTTCTCCAATCTCTGTTTTGATATATTTTTGCGCTTCATTTAAAAATTTAACAGAAAGATTCAAGGAATCGGTTCTCATGTAAGTAATGTGTCCTGCCTCGTAGAGTTTTTGAGCAAGCATCATGGTTTGTTTGGCGCTATAGCCCAGCCAGCGATTGGCTGTTTGTTGAAGGGTTGATGTGGTGAAAGGTTTGGGCGGGTTCTTGAGTGTTTCTTTTGTTTCGACATCAGCTATTATGAATTTTTTATTTTGGATTGCTTGTTTTATTTTGTTGGCCGCTTCTTCATTTTGTATTTCAAATTTATCAATTGTTTTGTTGTTGATTTTATTCAAGCGGGCTTCAATTTTTATTCGAGATGTAGATTTTTCCAAAGAGGCTAGGATGGTCCAATATTCTTCCGGTTTGAAGGCTTGAATTTCTTTTTCTCTTTCAACAATAAGACGCACGGCCACGCTTTGAACTCTTCCGGCAGATAATCCGCGAGCTACTTTTTTCCAAAGAAAAGGCGATAATTCGTAACCAACCAAGCGATCTAAAATTCTACGCGCTTGTTGAGCGTCAACCATGTTATTATCGATATTTCTAGGATTTTCAAGTGCTTCCAAGATGGCATCTTTGGTTATTTCATGAAAAACAATTCGACCGGTTTTTTTATTGGACAAATTTAATGTTTCCGCCAAGTGCCAAGCGATAGCTTCTCCTTCGCGGTCTTCGTCAGTAGCTAGTATCACAGAGCTTGCTTCTGCGGCTAATTTTTTAAGATTGGAAATATTTTTTTGACTATCTTCCGGCACGATATATTTCGGCTCAAAATTATTTTTTATATCAATGCCCATTTCGCTTTTTGGCAAATCACGAATATGACCGTAAGAAGATTCTATTTTGTATTCTTTTCCAAGAAATTTAGAAATAGTTTTAGCCTTGGTAGGAGATTCAACAATAATTAAATTCATAGTTTTTGTATTTTTTAATAAAAATGAAAATATAAAAAAGCATTTAAGATGCTATTTTTTTGCGCGCTTTTGCGTATTTAATAAATAAAAGTTAATATTTTTAGTAAATCCTAATATATAGTGTATTGATTTTTGCTGCTTTGTCAAGTAAAAAGACTCAGAAAAGTTGCCATCTTTTAAGTTTTAACATACATCATGTTGCCAATATTTCTGACTAAATTTTTCATTTCTAGCATTATTAGTACCCCGGAAACTTTTCCGGTTTCTAGGTTGCTTTGTTTGATAATTTCATTAATATGTTTTGGTTCTTGTGAAAGCAGGCTTAAGATCAAAGACTCTTCCTTTGATTGCGGTAATACTTTTCTATTTTCAATTGTTTTGTTTAAATCGGTCAAGTTTAAAGATTCTAAAATATCTTTATAAGTGGTTACCATTTTCGCACCTTCCTTAATAAGTGAGTTTGTTCCGGAGGATTGTTCTGAAAAAATATTTCCCGGAACAGAAAACACCTCACGATTTTGATCAAGGGCGATTTTTCCAGTAATCAGCGCGCCAGATTTTTCAGCCGCTTCTACAACCAATGTTCCCATTGATATGCCGGAAACGATCCTGTTGCGCAATGGAAAATGATGTTTTAACGGGGGAGTCATTGGAGGGAATTCAGAGAAAATAATTCCTCCCGCGGCTATAATTTTATCGGCTAGGTGTTTGTTTGAGCTGGGATAAATTGACTTGAAATCAATTCCTGTTCCTAAAACAGCAATGGTCTTTCCCTTAGACGCAATTGTGGTTTGATGAGCGATTGAATCAATTCCCAGAGCCAGACCGCTAACAATATTAATATTGTTTTCAATCAATTTGGGAATAATGCTATGAATAACCCGTGCTCCGTAGTCAGTATATTTACGAGATCCAACTACGGCCAGATTATATTCATTTAAATTTTCCAGATTGCCCTTGTAGTACAAGATTTCAGGCTTGTCATAAACTTCTTTCAAAAGAGTGGGGTAATATTTTTCTCCAGGATGAGTTATCTTAATATTTTCTGTTTGCAAAAGGTTTAAAATAAAATTTAAATTAATTTTATTTTTAAAGATAAAAAATTCTTGAACTAGTTTTTCGTCAATGCCGGTTTGGCAGAATTCTTTGGAATTGGCATGCCAGGCATTTTCAAAATTTTCAAATTTTTTTCTTATTTTTTTAATTCTAGCTGATCCGAATTTTAGAAAACAAGAAAAAGCAATTAGATATTTATTTTTTTCCAAACCGTCATTCATAATAATGAAATTAAATTATTTATTTTTTATATTTATTTAATTTTAGCACAAAAATTAAGAAAAATTAAATTTGAATTAATACTTGACAGAAAAAAAATGATATGATAATATCCAATAATTGTTGAATATTAGCGGTCAAATTGCTGTTTGCTATAAGGGTTTCATGAAATAAATGCTTATCCTCCTTGGGCATTTATTGATTGATTATCTCTTGATAGCAAACGGCAATTTGGCCGTTTATTGGTTATGCACTTTTAATTTTTGAATTGTTTATTTATAATAAACAATGAATAAATCGTTTATTGTTTTGCCTAGGAGGAGGACTTGATTAGCCGACCCTCCTTGGCTTTCTTGTCCTTAAATGGGGTAATCCCCGGCTCTTAGGTGAAACAGTAGACGATTTTTTTAATCATAAAATAATTCACAGGAGGATTGGTATGTTTAATTTAAGCAATGATTTTGATGATTGGAAAAAGTTCTCACCCTTAGTGGATAATTTTTTAGGAAGAGTTAATTCGTTGGTTGGCTTGAATAAGGGCGATGATTTGTGCCGAGTGTTGGCAGATAAGGTGGGACCATTAATTGACGATTTTAATATAAAAGCGTTTTATTTGGATGCGAATAAGTTTATTTCTTTTGGATTGTCTACTGCTGTGCGCAAACAAGACAATGCGATGAAAATTAAAATTCAAATTAGATTAGCCGATAAAACAAGCAAGCTCGAAAGTATGGGAACTTTTGACTTGAAAGAATTTCCAATTAATTAAAAAATAACCCCTTGGCGCAGCCGAGGGGTTTTAAATTGTTAATTTTTGAATTATTGTACGGATTTTTTCTGATTCTTCTTGATTGAATTTTTGTAAAACAAATTTTGCTCCGGGAATGTTGGCGGGTTTTTCATTTTTTATTCCAATTCTGATTCTTTTGAAATTTTTGGTTTTAAGATGATTAATAACGGATTGTACTCCGTTGTGACCGGCGCTTCTTGAATCAACGGATTCTTTAATTTTTCCCAATTCAATATCAAGATCATCATGAATAACAGTTAAAACGTCTGAAAGATCGCTGTTTTTTTCATTAAAGATAATTAACTTTTTCGGAAGAAGTTTGTAGTAAGACATGGCGGCACGAACAGATTGTCCGGAGTTGTTCATGTAGGTTAATGGTTTAAGATAGATAGTATTTTCTGTTTTGCACATTTCAGCATTAAATTTTTTGTTAGTCTGCCAGCTCAATCCTTTTTGAGAAATTAAAAAATCAATCGCCATAAAACCGACGTTGTGCCTGGTGTTTTTATATTTTTCGCCTGGATTTCCCAGACCAATAATTAAGCGCATATTATTCTGCTATTTCTTCGTCTCTTTTGCTGTGGATTTTTCTTTTATTAACAACTTCAATTTTTATGGGTGTTCCTATGATTTTAAAATTTTCTCTAATTTGGTTTTCAATATAGCGAATATAGGTTTTATCCAGAATGTCTTCAGAGCCAATAACAACCGAAAAGCGAGGGGGGTTAACGTGAATTTGTTTTAATTTGTAAATATAAGGATGCTTAAATCCGCCGCCTTTAACCGGTAGATGTTTTTTGATAATTTTTTGCAAAAATTTACTAAGATAATTTTCATTAATTTCAGTTTTTCTAACTTCGGATATTTCCAGTATTTTTTCTATAATTCTTTGCACTTTTTCTCCGGTTTGAGCTGAGGTGAACAAGATTGGAGCCCATTGCACAAAGGGTAATCGGCGATAAATTTCTTGAGTAAAATATTTAACATCTTTTTCTTCAATAAGATCCCATTTGTTGGCAATGATAATCAGACTAATTTGTCGCTCGATAATTTCTTCGACGATTTTTGCTTCTTGTTGAGTAAGTCCTTCCTTGATATCAATCAGCATGAGAGCGATATCGGATTTTTTTAGCGCGCCTAATGATTTATCAATGCTGAATTTTTCAATAGCTTTACTGCGTTTTTCTTTTTTGGCTTTTTTCTGTCCTTGCTTGCTAATGCCGGCAGTATCGATAAATTTAATAGTATTTTCATTGATTGTTATTTCAATATCTTTTGGCTCCCTGGTGGTGTGAGGAATGGGGGAAACAATCATTTTATTCAAGAGTTGATTTTGTTCTCCGTATAGATCAATAATCTTATTGATTAAACTGGATTTTCCCACATTTGGTTTTCCGATTAAACAAACATTGATTAAATTTTTATCTTTTAATTTTTGATTTGCGGTTTTTTTAAGATGTAACCGATGGATAATAATATCCAAAAGATCGCCTGTACCAGAACCGGTGGTGGCCGAGATGGCTATCGGCTCGTTGAGTGCTAGTTTATTAAATTCAGCAGTATCGCGAATTAGTCTTGGATTGTCGGCTTTATTGATTACCAATAAAACGTTGTCCATGGTAGGGAGATTTTTTTTAAGCTCAAGAATCATTTTTTTATCATCAGGCATCAATCCGGATCGAGCATCGGTTAAAAAGATGATTAAATCGGCTTGCTTAAGATAATCGCGCGCTTGTTGCTGGACATTTTTGTTGATATCATTTTGCTTATTTTGATTTTTTATTTCTTTTTTGGTGAGAGTGAGTTGCTTGGTGTCTATGATTCCTCCAGTGTCGATGAGTTGAAAATTTTTGCCCTGCCAATTGACAATACCAATGTTAGCATCCCTGGTAGTGCCTTCTTTGTCTGAAACAATCGCTGTTCTTTTTTCGGTTAAACAATTAAAAAGAGTTGATTTCCCAACATTGGTGCGACCAAAAATGATAACTTTTTTAATTTTTTTATTTTTTTCTGTGGACATATTTTTATTGAATTATTCATCGAGCAAAATTATTTTTTTATTTTACAACGCTATTCAATCGGATTTGTTTTTCCGGAATTAGTGCTGTCTGCTTCTTGTCCGATGACTAGGATAAAATCGGGTTGAGTGGGATTTTTTTCATTTTCCAATTTGGTTCCAATGTCGGCAATCAGCCAGTCAGGCAGACCAAGAGAAACATCGGCATTAGTCTTTTCTTTTAATATTTCTAGCGATTCTTTTTTTTCTCCAAAGGTTAAATCATAGATAACGGATTTTTGAAAATTTTGTTTACTGCTATTGCCAATGCGCATTATGGTAAAACCGTATTTTTCAATGTCTTGTGCCTTTTGAGAAGCTAAGCCATTAATCCAGGTGCCATTATAAATTTCAATTTTAGCGTTCTCTTGAGTAACCTTGGTTTTTATTTCTACCGGAGCGTCGGAAAAAATATTATTGATAAAGTATTGTATTTCAGAAAAATCGCCGCTTCGTGGTCTAAGGATGTAGGCGCCTTCTTCGCCTCGATCGTCCATCAATAGTCCGCCAGGTGAATTATCCAAAACTTTACTTGTGATATTTTCTTTTTGGATTTCTTTTGACAATTCCCACAATCTAGCGATTTCCCAAACTTTTAAATTGGTGCTAATGTGTTCATTCATTTCATTGAGTATGCTTAAAATTTTGTTGGGCTTAAGAAGCATTTCAGCTGACAAAGCTTTTTCTTTGACAGCTTCAATAATGAGTTGCTGTCTTTTGGCCCTGGAAAAATCCGATCCCTCGATTCCGGCAGCGTGTCTGGAGCGAGCATATTTCAAAGCCAGTTCGCCGTTCATTTCTTGTTGTCCTTTTTCAATATAGAGATGTTCAAAGCGAGATTCGTATGGTTCAGCATCTTCTCGTCCCATGATAGGGTAGCTGTAATCATTTAAAACATTCTTAACATCAATGGTTAATCCGCCTAATTCATCAACAATATTAACAAAGCCATCAAAATCAATTCTGACATAATAATCAATAGGCGTGTTTAGAATATCGCTGATCGCTTGGCTAGTAGCCAACCCGCCGCTGCCTTCTTTGTCTCTTTCGGCATAAGCGTTAACACTGTTGATTTTTTTCCAGCCCATGTTTTCGATTGGCACAGCTAAATCACGCGGTATGGAAACTAGAACCACTTTTTTGGTGGAAGGCTCCAGACTGGCAAGCATGATGGTGTCAGTAAGATAACCGCCGTCATGTTTTGATCCGCCCATACCCAAAAGTAAAATGTTAACTCGATCTTCGTTTTCTCCCTTCAGTGTTCGATCAGCGCTTTCCGCTAATTTTTTGATTTGTTTGATGAGTGGCAGTCGCATGAACCAGGTTGATGATCCTTGTTCCGAAACAAGCACTTGGCTGGAAAAAACCAAAAGTCCAGTTACAAAAAAAACAATTAAATAAATAGTTAGCTTTAGGACAAATTTTTTCTTTTTTGGTTTTTTCTCTGATTTTATTTTTTCTTCCGGTTGAATTGTTTCGCTTTTATTTTCGGTATCTTCTGGTTGATTTAAATTTTCAATATTTTCCATGATTTTAATATTAATTC
>Ga0233425_10005428_pt1 | contig 20142 bp, 13 predicted proteins | sample Watercolumn_Towu_2_FD_181712 | JGI IMG/M metagenome (GOLD analysis project Ga0233425, IMG submission 181712) | Freshwater microbial communities from Lake Towuti, South Sulawesi, Indonesia - Watercolumn_Towuti2014_140_MG | ecosystem: Environmental > Aquatic > Freshwater > Lake | place... | reverse complement strand
ATACGGACGCTCGGGCCGGCCGGTGTGATTGATGGGCGTGGCACCGTCAATGTGATTTTCGGTGCACAGGCTCGTCACCGAGCGGAAACCCAACTGCTGCGCCAGCGCGGCCGTCTTGGTTCCCATCGAGTAGTCCCAGAAGCTTTTGGCCGACTCGAAGCCTTGCAGCGAGGAGAGGGTCTGGAGCGCCCGCAGGCCCGCGGCCTGCACCTCCGGCGCATCGGCTGCCACGTTGAACTCGCCCCAAGGCGCGTAGTTGAGCACCGACTCCACATGGCCGCTGCCTTGGCGCTCCCGGCGAGACATCTCCGTCCACGTCTTGGCGGGCGTGGAGGGATTGGCCCACCGCTTCAGCTCCAGCGTCTGGAGGCTCCAATAGAAATGGGGTAACGCGTACTGATCCAACACTTCCTGAAGGTCCTTGGTGAGATGGTTGATTTGGAACGTGCAAACACTGGTCGAATCGTCGATCACCGCGTAGCTGCGCCAGAACAGGTCGATGTCGCCGCCAATGTCGCAAGCCCATTGCACCAGGTGCTGGCCCAGACCCGCATCCGGCAGCTTCAGTTCCGCCGTGTACACTTCCAGTCCCGCCTGTTTCTCGCCCGTCGCCCGCCATGTTAGCGCAAGCTCCTTCTTGTCCGCGCGGTTGGTCTTGAGGTAATTGGGATAGAATTCCAGCTTCGCATTGGGAGTCTTATTGGCCAGGGCACGTATCCGAACGGTGATCGGTTCATTGGCCTTGGCCAGCTCCGGCGTCAATTCCATCCGCACCGGCATCAGCTTCGCCAATTCATCCGCCTTGGCGGCGTGGTTCTTCACCGCCTCGGCCACCTGCTCCTCGATCTGCGCCACGGTCACCTTCGATGGCCCAGCCGGCGTGTTCATGTAGTAGGGCGGACCGCCCGGGAACAGGATGCTCACCTTGGCGCCGAGCAATTCCCCGCCCGGATTTTCCGACCGGTATTGCAGCTCGATCTCGCGCCCGGGCTGGAACTCCGCCGCCGTACCCGCCTCGGCTTTGAAGACGCTCGGTCGTCGGCCGCGCCCGCCGGGCAGTGTCCACGTCGACTGACCATCGAACAACAAAAGTTCGGACTTGCCATCCCTGCTGGTTAGACCGTTGCTCTGCTCCGATGCCGGCTGACGCTGGAGCCGACCGGTCAAGGAATTGCCGTTTATCCCCAGCTTGATATCCGGACCGTCGTCCCGAACGTGAAAAATGCCCGAATTAAACACCTTGTTTTTCTCGTCGATCCGCCCCCAGCCGCCGAATGGCTGGTTATCTGGCAACTCATCGAGATCGACCTGCCGCCAGATGCTCACGCGGGCCTTGTCGGCCCCGCGCAGCTTCACGACCTGCTCGGTCGGACGGTGGCGCACGGCCAGTTCGCCGGCTGCGGCATCATACGAAACGATCACGCCCTTGAGATCCCGGTCGCGCGGCGGCGCGGCGGGGGGTTCCTGGCCTTGGGCCAGAGCGCAAGCGGCTAAAACGCCGATCGCGATTCCTGATAGATAAATACGCATGTTCATATTTCGGCTCCTCGGCAGAATCTGTGGGCACGCAGCATCTGTCATGCATCGTGTAGCATGCTGGTATCTAACGCCTTGCACATGAGAAACGTCTAACATCGTGTGGGTACCGCTCAGCACATTGACCGCGCACAACGTGCCAACCGGTGCGGAGGATGCCTCACCACGGAGACACGGAAGCACGGAGCAGAAAAGCCCGGCAAGGAGGTTCGCGCAAATCTGAGATTGGCGACATGCGCTTGGATTGATGCCGGGGTGGACGGCTCACGTCGCCAATCGCAGATTTGCGCGAACGGCTTGTAGGGGGAGGAAGAGGAGAACGTTCTCATAGGACCATTCGTTTGATACCCTGCTTAAGCACGGGGACGTTGAAATTGATCAGCAATCCGACCCGGCACCCGGTCAGTTTCATATATGCCTGTGGACCTCAATGGCGGCCCCGATGATCTGCTCCGTCAAGTCTGCCTCCATCATGCCTTTTCCGCCTCCTCTTCCTCCCCCCAACAGCGTTGCGTGAATTCGTGTCCGCTTGCGACCGACACCCTTGTCGCTATCCATACCCTACACGCAAGCGGACGCGAATTCACGCAACCTCTGCTTCGGCCCGCCTTTGCGAAGGCGGCTCCGTGCTTCCGTGTCTCCGTGGTGAGTTCTTCGTCTTCGCCACCCATAGATTGTGCAGACGAGCCCATATTTCCTGTGGGTTTGTGTATTGATATATTTAAACTCATTTCCCCTTTTCAGAGACATTGGTTTTCATATAGCTGAAACCCATGGTCGCCATCTGGAGACGGCGGTTGGCATCGGCAACGAGACGGACCAGTTCGGGGGTCCGTTCCAAGTCAATGTCGAAGCGCTGCGGGTTCTTCTGGTCCATGTCGCGATCCGACTGGTAGCACCACCAGTGCGTCAGGTTTGGCTTGGCCGCCAGGATTTGCTCCAAAGCGATCTGCACGACCTTCTCGGCCTTCTCCCGATCCGGTCCTTCATAAGACTCGAACCACTCCGGGTTCTCGGCCCAGAACTTCTTCTGCGCCTCCGTCCGCGCCACCGGCATGGCGCTGTACTCCCCGATATACAAAGGCTTGCCCTCGGCATGGGCGATTCTTGTCCAGTCTCCCAGATTCACCGCCGCCAGCTTGCCATCGGGGCCCTTCACCTCGTGGCAGCCGTAAGCGAAGCTGTGGTAATAATTGTGAATGCAGAACACATCCACCGGCTTTTGCGCCATCGCGACAGCCCGGCCGATGTCTGCCATCGTGTCCACGGCCCACATGGTCTCGCTCTTGCCCTGTCCGAACTGAAACAGGGTCCAGAGGCCGTTGCGGTAACTGTCCCCGGTGGTGATCGGATGCCCGGTGTCCAGCGAGCGGATGAAGGCCGCCTCCTGGGTATGGAAGCGCGCGATCTCTTCCAGGGTGGGGATCTTCATCTTGTTCCACTCGCGGCTGCGCCCGCCGATGTCGGCCTTGAGCAGCAACTCGTTGCCATGTTCCCACATCGCAATCGTCCTGCGGTTGCGGTAGCGCAGCACCATCTCCTTCACATACTGGCGCATTTTCCGGCGGGAGGCGGATTCCTCGCGACAGATCAGGTCCGTGAATTCTTCGCCGCACTCGGTGGCGTAGTGCGGCTCGCAGTTACCTAGACAGAAGACCAGCCGAATGTCGTATTTGTCGCACAGATCCAACATGCGGTCCATCGCCGCCAGGAAGCGCGGACGCTTGACGGGATCAAAATAGTCCGGCGACGAAGTGCAGAAAACGCGAAGGGTCTTGAAGCCCAAGCCGTTCAGATCCTTCAACGCCTTCTCCGCGGAAGCGGCCGGATGCGGACCATACCCCCCCCGGCCGAATTCCGCCGCCAGCATCTGCCAGAACAAGTCGAATCTATTGAAGCTGATCTCGTAGAAGGGCTTGCCATGGAGCATCAGCACCGGGCCGTCCTTCTTCAGGAACCCGTCGTCCTCCGGCATCGGAGCGATTGGCGCGGTGCGTTGGCAGGCGGTGAAGGTCGCGAGCACGGCCGCACTCAGTAACCAACGATTCATGATGTTCCACTGCTTGTTCATTGTTCTTTTCGCCTCGTCAGCAGAATCTGTGGGAACGCTGCCTCTGTCAGTTCGGTGTAGCATGCTGGTATCTAACGCTTTGAACATGAGAAGCGCCTAACTTCGTGTGGGTGCCGCTCGGCACATTGACCGCGAACGACACGCCGAACGGTGCGGAGGATGCCTCACCACGGAGACACGGAAGCACGGAGCGGAAAAGCCCGGCAAGGAGGTTCGCGCAGATCTGAGATTGGCGACCTGAGCCGTCCACCTCGGCCTCAATCCAAGTGCATGTCGCCAATCTCAGATTTGCGCGAACGGCTTGAAGGGGGAGGAAGAGGAGGGCCGTTCTCATAGGACCATACGTTTGATGCCCTGCTTGAGGACGGGGACATTGAAATTGATCAGCAATCCGACCCGGCAACCGGTCAGTTTCATATAGGTCAGCAGTTGCGCTTCGTGAATGGGCTCCAACTCCTTGACGGCCTTCAACTCCACAACCACTTTCGCTTGGACGACAAGATCCAAGCGCAAGTCCTCGCCGACACGCTCTCCCTTGTACAGCAACGGCAACCTCACTTGAGTCTCGAACGCTACGTTGCGCAGACGCAACTCGTAGCACATGCTCCTTTCGTAGACCTCTTCGTACAAGCCCGGGCCCCAGTGCTTGTGGACCTCGATAGCGGCCCCGATGATCTGCTCTGTCAGGTCTGCTTCCATCATGCCCTTGTCGCCTCCTCTCCTTCTCCCGTCACCGTTGCGTGAATTCGTGTCCGCTTGCGACCAGCACCCCGGTCGCGATAGATACCCCACACGCAAGCGGGCACGAATTCACGCAACCTCCTCTTCGTGTTTCCGTGTCTCCGTGGTGAGTTCTTCGTCTTCGCCACCCACACATTGTGCGGAAGAGCCTTCTTTTCCTAATCCTGAAAACCTGTGACTCGAATCGTCACCGCCGTTCCGTCCGGACGGCTCCCGTCGAAGCGCATGCTCTCGAACGGCAACGGGTCGTTTCCGGCAAGCAGCGAATCGCCGAACTGCGCCCAGGCAATCTGGAACTCCTGGTTCTTCTCGCCATACTTAAGTTTGAAGGGATATTCCTTCTGCATCTTGATCGTTCCGAAATTCTTGACCAATATGACCGTGAGTTCGCCGGGCTGGCCGTTGCCGTCCACTTCCAGCCGCAAGCCGCGGCGCTGGCGGGCGCAGGCGCCGGCCAGAACAAAACTGTTGCTCACCAGCGCGAACCGCCCGCCGGCGGCGGTCTTGCCGGGACACACACTGAGTCCATTTCTTTCAACGAGCTTGACGACGGTCCCGTCCACGCCGGGATGGACATTCGGGCCGATCAACCGCCACGCCGCTGCGCCCGCCGCGCTGTCCCAGAGTTGCTCGCCATCCCAGAGCACTCCCGGCTTTTGCGGCGCCCCTGCGGGCGAAAGGACCTGCGGCAGGCTGGAAACGGTTCGCGATTTGGCGTCGGTCAGATTCATGAAACTCGTGCCGGCAACTCCAGCATACCGCGCCGGGACTTCTGCCTGCCACCCGCCGGCGGTCTGACGCGCCGGGACCGCCGCCCAGTAACGCGCCGGCCACGGAATGCGCTCGCCGGGACTCCAATACAAGGTCACCTCTTTGACCGCGGTTCCTTCCGCCGGAATCAGCGTGTGCGACGTTTCCGCGTGTTTGACGGTCGCAATCTGTGGAAAGGACGGCTCCTGTCCGACGCAGTATTTCACCCAGTCAAACGGCGAGTTCTTCCGCGCACCGAAAGCGCCGTCATTGTGATTGAAGTTCGGGGAAATACTCAACCGCTTCTCGCCGGCCAATCGCCGATAGTCCTCCACGCCATCGCCCAGCCAGAAGAAATAGTCGTTGGCCGAGAGGTTCATGAGCAGCCGGGCCTTGGTGCGCGCCAGATACCGGTGTGGATCGAAGGCGGCCAGCCAGATTTGTTTGCGTTGCGGATCGAGATCGATCTGCCCCAGCCGGCTGTCGGAGTCGTCGAGATGTCCCGCGCCCAGCTCATCCATGCCAAAGCTCACCCGGTCATCGATGCCGGCGGCCAGCAACGTGAAATAACCGCCCATCGACCCGCCGCCGCAACCGATCCGTTGCCGGTCGATGCCGGGTTGGCTGCTGAGAAAGTCGATGGCCCGCCGGATGCCACAGACCAGTCGAAACGCCATGTTTGATTTCAATGAAGTCATCTCCTGCATCGAACCCAACTGTCCGCCGGCCCATTGGGAGCGGAATTCATCTTTCGTCCCACGCCATTCCAGGCCCATGACCGCGCACTGGAACTGGCGGGCCAGCCACAACGTTCCTTCGGGGTCGCTGCCACCCGTCAGCACGATGAAAGCGGGAATGGGAGTCTCGATTTTCTCCGGCCGCGCGTAACAACAGAACACCCGGTCCTGCCCATTGGCATCGCCGTAGCCGTTGAAGTAAATCCCTTCCACCCGGTAGCCGTTCTTCAACTCCGAGTAAGCGGTTTCAACTGCGAGCGGCCGGGAACCTTGCTCTTTCCAATCCCACAACCCCGCCAGTTCGGCGCTAAGCTGCTCGACCGGCGCCAGCGTCTTGTCCGCCGCGCGGACGGCCTTGAGCGAATCAATGTTATTGAGAAGACGCTTGTCATCGGGCTTGCCGGCGTCGGCGCCGCCTGCCACGCCGGGGCCAAGAACACACGCGCCCCAGACCAGAGCGACGAGGTTGAGCCGTTGTGCGATCTTCATTCGTCTGGTTTCTTCTTTCATTGGTTTTCTCATTAACCCTACAGCATAAGGCGTGTTCACCCTCGACGGCGTGAAGTGCGAGATGAAACTCGCCCTTGACGGCTGTACAAGGATCATGCATTTGGGATGGCCTCGCAAATGGCTTACGACTGGCGGCGCCAGAGGCGCTCGATTTCTTCGAGGGATTTGCCCTTCGTTTCGGGCGTCATCAAGCCGACGACGAGCAGGAGCACGACGCAGAACCCGGCATAGACGTAGAAGGGGAAGGCGTGGTTGAAGTGCGTCACAAACCATGAACCTTTCGCGTCCATGATCGGAAAGGTCTGTGTGACGATATAGTCGGCCAGCCAGAGGAAAAACGCGGCCACACCGAGCGCGCGGCCCCGGATAGCCGTGGGATATATCTCGGAAAGAATCACCCAGACCACCGGGCCGACGGACAATCCGAAGCAGCCGATGTAAAGCAAGATGAACGCGAGCATCCAGCCGGTCGCGGCGCTCGGGTCGGTCAGCAATTGCGCCGACGCGCCCATGGCCACGAGGCTGATTCCCATGCCGAGCGTGCCGATGAGCATGAGCGGTTTGCGTCCCCACTTGTCCACGGTCGCGATGGCGATGACCGTGAAGAGCACGCCAGAGCCGTTGATGATGACTTGCTGCAGCAGCCCCGCATCCACGCCGGTCGAGGCGCTCATGCTCTTGAAAATCGTCGCGCCGAAATACATGAAGACGTTGATGCCGGTGACTTGTTGCAGGATGGCCAGCGCGATGCCGACGATCAACGGCTTGCGCAACTTCGCCGAGAACAACTCGCTCAACGTTCCTTTCTCCTCCGCCAACGCCGCCTTGATATGGGCTGCTTCTGTTTTCGCAAAATCGGCGCCGGCGACTTTCGTCAGGATTCTTAGCGCTTCATCTTCCCGATTCTTTTCGATCAACCACCGCGGACTTTCCGGCATGAAAAGTCGCAGCACCACAAACACAAACGACGGCACGATGCCCGTGGCAAACATCCAGCGCCAGCCGGTATCAATCAGCCATTGCTGATCGCCGAGGCCCGCGATCCAATAGTTGCTGAACGCAATCGCCGCGATCCCGCCGACGATGGCGATCTGGTTCAGTGCCACCATCCGGCCGCGAATAGTGGCCGGAGTAATCTCCGCGATATACATCGGCGTGGAGATGGAAGCGATGCCGATGCCGATGCCACCCAGGAACCGGAACGCGATGAATGTCCAAATGTCATTCGGGATGGCCGAGCCGATGGCCGCTATCAAAAAAATGATCGAGTCCAGAAGCATGGCCATCTTCCGTCCGAACCGGTCGGACAACGGCCCGACAATGAGCACGCCAACCGCGCAGCCAATGAGCACGCATCCGGACGCCCAGCCTTTCATCACGTCGCTCAAGTGGAACTTCGCGGTGAGCGGTTCAATCGCGCCGGAGATCACGCCGGTGTCGAAGCCGAACAAGAATCCGGCGAGCGTGGCGACGAGACAGATTGGAATGACGTACCGCCAATGGGCGTGAACGGTTGAACCGGTGATCGTGGATGAGGCTGGAATGCCGACTGACATGCTATTTCTCCTTTAGTGTGATTTCTTGAAGGCGCATGGCGTACTTGCTGCCCGGCGGTTGCGCCCTACCCCAAGCTTCATCATTTTGAGGAATCCGTGATGGCCTTGAACATCGCCAGCAGGTTCTGTACGGGCGTGGGGCCTTGGATGTTATGGACGGCGTCGAAGACGAAGCCGCCACCCTCGTTGAAGATGTCGATGCGTTCGCGGACTTCCCGGTAGACGTCGTCGGGCGCGCCAAACGGCAACGTCTGTTGCGTGTTGGCGCCGCCGCCCCAGAACGTGAGGTGTTTGCCGAATTCCTTTTTCAACGCGCGCGCGTCCATGCGCGCGGCGGAGCATTGGACGGGATTCAGAATGTCGAACCCGGCGTCGATGAAGTCGGGCAACAAATCCCACACCGAGCCGCAGGAGTGGATGAACACCTTCCACCTGGTCAGTTCGTGGATCTTCTTGCAGACTTGCGTGTGGTAGGGCTTGAACATCTCCCGGTAGGCTTCCTTCGAGATCAACAAGCCGCGTTGCGTCCCGAAGTCGGCGCCGGTCACGAAGGTGGCGTCCACCCGGTCGCCGAGGACTTTTGCCAGCGCCTCGATGTTTTTCATGGCGTACTCGCACTGCTTCTCGAAGATGGCGTGGACGTAATCTTTGCGGATCGCGGTGGAGACGTACCATTCCGCCACATCCCGGATACCCTTGGGATTCTTCAGAAACGGCGCCGGCACGAGCGCGATGTCGCCAAACGCGGTGCCGGGAAACGTCATCATCACGGCGCGACCGGAGTTTTCGAGCGCGGCAATCTGTTTCTCGTACCACGTCAACGCGCCGGCATCGAGCAGGCCGAACTCTTCGAGGTTGTCGGCGACATTCAACTTCTCGTCGTCGACCGGCGGTTGGCGGATGATGCTGTCGAAGAAGTAGGCGTCCTTGGGCATGTGGCCGCTGGGCGGGACGGTCATGTCGCCTTCCGGGTAGATGAGAGTGTCGCCGACGGCGTTCTTGGTGGTGTTGAAGTTGCCGGGCACGAGCACTTCGGTGCCATCGTACAGGGCGAACGGTTTCCAGTCCTCGTTCTCGAACCCGAATAGATTTTTGCGCGTGTAGAGACCGACGACATCGATGCCGAGCGCATCGCGCAGTTCGGCGTCAATCTCGCCGAGCATCTGGTACGGCTCGATGACCTTGACTTTGTAGTTCTTGTCGCCGAGCACGGCTTGCCGGAGTCGAATGACGGCGGAGACGTGCATGCCGGTAACGGCGTTGCTGCCGAAGTCGACTGGGACCCGGTCGGGTTGCTGGTGGTTGATGGCGGCCTGAAGACGTTGGCGTGAAGTCATGGTGTTTCTCCTGATCGTCCATACCGCCCGCGCGTTGCCCCAGTTCCTTCAGCGCCTCGGTCGCAACGCCGTTCAGAGGCACATACGGATACTACAAGCCGATCCGTATGTCTTTGACCGTATCGACATTCTTTTGCCCCTAAAGTCGTTGACGGCCAACTCGCCCGATGGTAGCCTTGGAGCACATTGAAGCCGCAACCCTACAGCATGCTGTCCGAAGAGCCGGGGAAACGACCTGTACGCACTTCGATGGAAGGGGAAGACCGGATACTGCGATGGCTCAAGCCCTATGTGCGGCACTGCGGCAATCCGACGCGTCCGCCCTGGCGGCTTGGCACGCGGCGAATCCCCGATTATCTCTTGCATGCCGTTCGCGACGGCGAGGGGGTCTTTACGCTCGACGGCGTAGACTACGAAGTCGAAGCCGGCGACCTGTTCTGGGTGCCGCCGAACACCGATCATGAACTACGCGGCACGTCCGACGCCATGTCCTGTCCCTATGTCCACTTCGACCTGGTCTATCGCGGAAGGGACAGTCAATACCTCTTCAACGTACCCGCAGGGATCCGCGACCTCTCCCCCTATGGCCGCATGGTGCATCCGCCTTTGCCGGCCGGCAATCCATTCGACCGGTTGAAGGGCCGCGTGCGCACGCCTCTCAACGGACGCGTCATCGAACTGATCGTCGCCATCTGTAACGAAGCCGCGCGCAGCCAACCCTACGCTCGTTGGAAGACCTCCGGACTGATGTTCGAGATTCTGTGCGAATTGCTTCGAGGGGTCGAAGGCGTTCCGGAGTCGTACATGGCGCACCTCCCCGTGCTCGAGAAGGCCGCTGCGTTCGTTCGCGAACACGTCGCGGACGCCCTCAGCGTCAGCGCCGTCGCGCGTTTCACCGGCATCTCTGTCCCCGAGCTGCGCGCGCTCTTCGTCCAACACTACGGTTGCTCGCCGCGCGCGTTCATCCGGCGCGTGCGCATCGAGAAGGCCAAGGAGCTGCTGATCGAGTACGAGGATATCAACATCACCGAAGCCGCGGAACTGGTCGGATTCTCCTGCATCCACAGTTTTACCCGCGCCTTCAAGCAGATCGAGGGTGTGCCTCCCACCGCCTTCCGCCGTTTCGGCACGCCGCACGTCCATAGCGAAATGCGCGGCCAACTCCGCGGCCACACGGACCTCCACATCGAGGAACATGCCGCCATCAAGCGACGCATGCTGGCGCTTCAGCGAAAGCGGTGATTCCAGGCTTTCATCCGCGCTTGCCGCAGCGGGCGGCTGGCGCTGTTGTGCTCGACGGCGCGGACCTGGCGCGCGAGTTCATCACCGGCGCCCGTCGGGTGGACCTGTCCGTGACCTGCGCGGGGCGGCGCTATCCGATCGGGGTCAAGATCCTGCGCGGCGAGAAGACCCGCTATGGCTTGTGCCGGCCGCGCGTCGACCGGTCAGCGGCGTGGGACAGCTTCACAAGCCAATCCGGAAGAAAGGGCTCTGCCTGACGTGGAATGTCGATGGCAAAGCTGTGGATTTGCCCCGCAAGAAAGGGAATGTCGATTTCCCGTTGCGCTTCGAAGATCGACTGTAAGTCATCCAGGTCCTTGGCCCGAAGTCGCCTGAGCGCGTGCAGCTTCGAGAGGATCGCATCCTCGATCGTAAGCGCGGGAACGGGGCCAAAGCCAAAGTCCACGTTGTTGGCCTGCGCTCGCTTCAGGGCCGACGCGACCCACGGCAGGGTCGGCAGCAGGAGATCCACTCCCTCTCCGGACGGGTTCTCGGCAGGACGGCCGACAATCATGCACGGCCTGGTGCTCCGGCGGCGGATGGCAAACAACGGCCCTCCCGCCAGATCGGCTTCACGCGCCAGTCCGGCATGCAACCCCAGTGATTCGACAATGGCTGTGGCGGTCCCCACGTCGCCGGTCTTGGTCAGAATCGCGAAGTCAATATCCATCGTGAGCCGCGGCTCCCGGCGATAGAGATCCATCGCAAATCCGCCGGCCACGGCAAAGAGCACCCCTCGCTCTCGCAACGCCTCGACGCTACGCTCGAAAAGATCTTCAAGACTCATGCTTGCCCCCCTCGCGCGTGATTCAGCATGCGGGTTGCCTGTCGGATAAAGGGCAGAATGAGCTTGGCCCGCTTGTCAAGAAATCGACTCTCCGCGCGGATTGCCGCGATCGCCGCTGCGTCGAAGACCTCGGCGAGCACGGGGGCCCTGGGATCGTCTCGATCCATCATGTAAAACACGCGGCGCACGGCACGCCTGCGCCTGACCAGTCGCGCGTTAACCAGAGAATCCAGCGCCAGCTCCGCCGAGCGAACACGAAGACCCGCAATACGGGTCAACTGGCGCAGACCGACCCCATCGGGCTGATAATACAGGGCACGGAGAATCTCCGTCTTCGCCGCCGAACCGAAGTAATCGCCAAGCGCTTTCATGCCATGACTGTCCAATATATTAGGCAGATCGTCAAGCGCGATTTTCAGCGCGATTGCGTCTCTTGGGCGGGTTAACGCCGTCCGAGGCGCGGCAGCGCGGGGCGGCGACGCCGGCGCGGAGCTGTTGCGCACTCTTCATGGCCGGTTGCGCATTGTTGCTGTAGTCGAAAGGAGGTACGGTCCGGTAACTTGTCACGATGACAACGAACGTCATACATGGCCACACAAGTGGCACAGGCATCTTGCCTGTGTCCGACACAGACTGGAAGCCTGTGCCACGGTGCGAATGCGGCGTTACCTATGGCGCCATGCATAGCGCGCACGATTCGGGCGGAGGATATCATTCCCCTTTTCTCGCGGTGCGTCTTTCGGCCGCGCATCCGGGTTTCGAGGTGCTGGCCGTGGATTCGCTGGGGCAGGGGCAAACGACCGTCAACCTGCTCCATGCCGGCAGGTCGGACGGACGATGGCAACTGACGTGCACCGAGGTCTGCGCGATCTACCGGCATGCACCGTCGAATGGCAGCGCGCCCGCCTGGCGCATCGAGTTTGGCCCGAGGCAAGTTCGTTTTCATACGGAATATGCGTCCGTCTTCCCTCCCGAGCCATTCGTCCTGCAATTCGATCGCGCCAGGTCCTCGGCCACGTTCCTGGGGCGCTTTGCGGCGGAGACCCTGGCCAAGGCCCCCATGCACGCCTCCGTGCTGAACGACGGCCTGCCGCGCGCCGGAGCCGAGATGCTGCTGCCGGGACTGCTGCACCTGCCCGATCACGGATCGTTCCGTATCTCCGCCTCGGCGCCCGTCACACTCGGCTTCTTCGCCGACCGCAAGCGCGACGGGGCCGGCTATACCCGGCTGGTCCTGCCAGCCGCATCGCTGGAACATCCGGTGATTGACTATACCTGGGACGTCATCGCCACGCATCCCGTGGACGGGCTTCCGGCCGACTCCATCTACGACGGGTTCCGCCGCAATTTCCTGAATGCGCTCCAGCTCAACCCGACCATCTGCATGCTGGCCAACAGCTCGGCCGGCGGCCCAAGCCCGTTCGCCCTCTACTTCCAGTCGGCCGTTGCCGCCCACGGAGTCGAACTGTTCGACGGGTTTACCACGCTCGATCTGCTGCGCCAGACCCTGGAGCGGTATCTGGACGGATTCGTCTGCTACGGCATGGCCGGGTACAAGAAGGGCATGCCCTACGATTTTCTGGACACCTTTCCCTCCCTCCTGATGGTGACGGCCGACTACGTGTTGCCCAGCGGCGACCTGGATTGGTTCGTCCGGCACTACGTGACCATCCGGGGCTGGGCGGAGCGCATGCTGTCGCACGACCTCGATGGCGACGGTCTGCTGGAGTATCCGCTAAGCGGGAATTCCGGCAGTTGGTCGCGCGAGATCAAGTGTCGTCCCGCGAACTGGTGGGATACGATCGGCTTCGCGCACAAGGATGCCTACGGTAATGCCCTGGCCTATCGGGGGCTCGTCCGGATGGCCGAGATGTGCGGGCGCGCCGGGCAGGCGGATGATGCAAGACGCTACTCCGAGAAAGCGGCGCAACTCAAGGCGCTGTATGTGCCCACGTTTCTCAACCCCGCCACCGGCATTCTGGCCGGCTGGAAGAGCGAGGACGGGCAATTGCACGACTACTGGTTTTTGTTTCTCAACAGCCTGGCGATTGTCTATGACCTGGTCGAGCCGCCTCTTGCCAACGCCATCATGGACCGCTTTCTTGCGAAAATGGATGAAGTTGGCTACCGGCACTTCCACCTCGGACTACCCGGCAACCTGGTGCCCGTGGCGCAGTGCGACTACGTGCATCTCGAGCTCCGCTGGGGCGGTGGAGAAAAGGCCGACAACTCCGACGGATTCCAGAAGTATGAGAACGGCGGCGCCACGGCCTGCTTCGCCGGTTTTACGGTCGAAGCACTCTACAAGCTCGGCCGCTGGGCCGACGGCGACCGCATCTTTGCTCCTATGCTGCAAACCTTCGCTGAAGGCGGCTTCCAGGGTCAGGGCGACAACGCCATGACCAAAGACTGGCGCACCTGGGACGGCACCTGCTACGGGTACGAAGGACTGCTGTCCGACGGCTACATGTCCTTGCTCCCCGTGCTGATGCGGATCAAGCATCCCAAGCCGATGAAGGCGTAATCCACCAGGGGCGCATCTCGGCTCTTGTGCACCGATGCGGCGTCCGGTTGGCACAACCGGACGTACCAGGGCAAGTAGGGCCGGTTGTGACAACCGGCCCACCACGAGAGGTGCCAAGTTGCACAAGATCGGAGATGCGCCCGTCCGCCAGTATGTTAGCCATTCCTGGTTGACAACTCCTCGTTCGCATGATCAGGCAGGGATGCCTGACCTACTTGTCGACGAGGCGAGATCTGGGGGCGAGAACTGTCCTTTACGCTCGGTCCTTGACGCTTGCCAATGCGCATACCATGTCCTATATTGCGCAATGTCTGTCGGACACCGAGACCATGCGGCAATACAGGATACTGATCGATCTGGGAGTGCCTTATCTGCACCATCCCCGGGAATGCATTCGAGGCATTTACGACTACGCGCTCCGCAACTGTCCGGGCTGGACGTTCATCAGCGACCCGTACGATTTCTATCAAAGCTTTCATCTCCATGACAAACGTGCCGACGGGATTCTCCACTGGTCGGCCGGCCCCTCGCCGAACATGGAAGCGACGATCAAGGCCGGGATACCGGGGGTCAACCTGACGGTTCCGGATGAAGAACTTCCCTTCCCGGTTGTCAGCGGCGATCACCGTAAGATCGGAGAGGCGGCGGCCGCGCATCTGATCGAAGTCGGCGCCGTCTCGATGCTCTATGTCGGCCCGGCGCACTGCCGCAGTCGGCTCCGTTTCGAAGGTTTCCGGGGCGCCCTGACCCAGCACGGAGCAGCGACACCGGGCGGTATGTTCGAGGAGAGCAATCATCAAGCGGCCACCTTCCGCCGCCATCTGCGCGCGGCGTTGCTTGCGCTCCAGGGACGGTCCTAGAGAATAGAGTTTGCGGGCGGCCAGGTGCGCGTTCTAGCCGCCCCCGTTCATGGGCCTTGCAGTTTCCGGCACTGCTGCACGAAGAACGCTCGCGTCCAAAGGTCCAGCGACGGCAACTCGCGGGGCTTCAGGAACCGTCGCACGTCTTCGCGCACATGGCTCACGTCAAGGGCTTCGATCGCGGTGCTGAGTTGAGCGATGCACCAGGCGTTGTCCGTCCGCGGTTGTTGGCCGGCCCAGGGGCCCTGCTGGTCGAGCGCGGCGGAAAGCAGGGCGTGGTTGATCGGCGTGCGCCGCGCCGTGTACCAGATGAAATCGTACCAGTCGCGGCCCTTGAGATAGTCCCGACACAACAAGGCGTGGATCTTTCCCGCAAAGAGGCTGGGCAGGTCGAAGACACGGACCGCGAAGGGGAACGGGTAGTCCAGCACCGGCATCTCGTACGCGGCGCCGGCAGGTGGGTTCGTGTCGACCTCCAGCTTGACGCGCAGTTTGCGCAGCGGGCCGGTCTGCGGGCGGTAGCCAAGGCGCAGGAGTTTACCGATCGAGTCGTCCTTCACGAAGGCCTGCCGGACCGTTTGTCCCGCTTTCGACCGGTCCTCGATCTCCAGATCGTATCCGTAGGCGGTGAGTTCTGCGCGAACCTGGTCGAGGTACGGCCGTAACTCGAACGATGAATCCGGGGTGCGAAGAGCGAAGTCCATGTCCTCGGAGAACCGGTTCAGACGGTGGAAAATCCGAAGGCATGTGCCCCCTTGGAATCCCGTCTGGCCGAAGAAGTCGGTGCGGCCGAGCCCGGCAAGGATGATCTCCTGCGTAATCTCGCGCAGTGCCTGCTCCTCCTCAAGGGCCGAGGCGCAGCCGTAGGACTCCAGCCGCTCCTGAATAATCTCGACGCTCATTTTCCAAGATCCTTTCGCAGGCCGTTGAGGAATCGCCGCACGCGGCCGGAACCGTACACCGCGGCGAGGCGGTCGAAAGAGGCGGTGGTCAAGCGGTTCAGTTCCGACTCGTCAACGCGAAGACTCGCCAGGATGGGCGTGACAGAGCGCCAGTCGAGGGCATGGACGTAGACGTAGTCCGCCAGCGCCTTCAGCGGGCCCGCGACGAAGAAGCTGTTGCCGTCCTCCAAGGCCACTCGGTTGACCCCGGCAAGGAACTCGCGCTGCGGGATTCGCGCGAAGCTGAACAGACCCAGAGGGGTCTCGATCGTGCGGGATCGTTCCATCGAGGCGCTGGTGATGGCGTATACCGCCTCGGGGATCCAGCCGTGATGGGCTAGCGCCGCTTCCATGCTGACATAACTCGGACCATGGATCCGCTGGGCAAGCGCGAACGGGTGGATCTGGCGATGCAGGTAGCGCTTCGCCAGGCAATAGAGGCCGCGGCGGATGCGCAGGATTTCGCCGGCAGCTACGGCCCGCTTGAGCAAGGCATCGAGGCGCGCGCCTTCGCTATCAACCCAGCATCCGGCCTCCTGCCGCGTAAACACACCTCGTACGGCTTTATGGAGAGCCACTTCCGTAATGGTCTGCATATGCAGAATACTGTCATAGAATGACAGTTAGCAGCAAGAATGATCTACGACGAGGTGACCTGCGACAAGAATCGGTCGCAGATTAGGGGCGCGCCGGCAGCATGCGCTCGCCGTTGCCGTCGGCCTGCTGGCCGTCGGTGACCATGCTCGTTTTCCATCTGGATCATGACGATCGGCCCGCCGTGGGTGACCAGACGCGGAACGACGATGGCCAGTTCCCGGCGATACCGTTCGGAGGTGGTCCCATCCAGGGACTCCCATCCAGGGACGGTCCTAGAGAATAGAGTTTGCGTGCGGCACGGGTTGCGGTAGGTTGCGGACATACCTCGCGAGATCTCTGGTCAGACCGACAAGACGCGTTCTCAATCGTCCTCGTCGTCGTAGATCGATCAACGAGGACGAGGACGACGACGAGTACGATCGCCAAACGTGACTCATTTGCACACACTTCGCTCAGACAAGCACTCTAGTCTCCAGTTTGGGGGGCTGGAACAGGGCCCCGAAGCGTTGGCTTGGGGCGCTTCACGGCAGGCTAGCGCCGCGCGCGCGCCGCCGTGATCGCGAGCACGGCCGGCACGCCGACGTCGTCCTTTCCAGGCAGGATATCGACGGCAGCGATCTCGACCTCGGGCCGCGGGTTGTTCCACTGCTTGGCGTAGGCGGCGGCGCTGGTGTCCGTGCCTTCGTAGGGCCGCGTCCAGGCCAACTGCGCCCCCGGAATCGCGGCTGGCGTCTTCTGCGTGTAGTGCTCCACGTCGATCTCGGCGCGGACCGGGATTTCGGCGGTCAGCCCATCCGCGTAGTGCACGACGTAGCGGGCGATCTCGAAGGCCTTGCCCTCCTTGATTTCGTCGGGATTGCGGCGCCGGTCGATCCGCGCGGCGTGGAGGAAGAAGAGCGCGTCGGCCTTGCGCCCCACGGGGACGCCGCGAATCTCGGCGGGCAGGTTGCCGGGGACGCCCTTGCCGGCCGGCATGAGGGCGTTGGGGACCGGCGACGTGGCCATTTCGTAGACGCTGTAGCGCACGCCGGCCAGGCGTTGCTCGCCCGCCGGCAGGTCCTTGAAGGTGAAGCGCTTGTCGCCGAACCAGCCCTTTTCGTCGCGGTACTGGGTGCACTGGCGCGAGATATCCACGGGCTCGTAGACGAGGTCCATGCCCGCCACCACCGTGCGCCCGGTCGCGAAGGGCGCCTTCAGGTTGCGCAAGATCGCGGCGAGGATGGCGCGCTTCTTCTCCGCGTTCGCGGGAACCTCCTCTTGATCCTTGAACAGGAGGTTGCAGAGCACGATGTCGCCGGCGCCCTCGCGGTAGCGCATCAGGCCGCCGACGTTGAGCAGCGGGTGCACGCGCGCGTAGAACTCCGGCGGACGCCGCGCCTTCAGGGCGATGTTGTCGATGCCTTGGTTGCGCGGCTTGGCGGGGTCGATCTGCCAGGCGCAGGTCTCCAGCGTGAGTTCGCGCGTCTCGCGCGGCGGCTCGATCGCGAAGACCTGTGCCGCGCCGTTCGGCTCGAGCGCGAACTCGCGGCGGTCCTGGCCGTCGAAACGCAGCGCGATCCGCGTGGTCGGGTTGTAGTTGACCGATTGGTCGAACGTGAGCTCGGTCAGCGTTTGCGGCTTCGGCAGCGCGATCTTGATCGCGAACGGCTGGCCGTCCGCCGGGATGGCGAAGTCCACGATGAGCGGCCAGCCGTCCTCCCCGACGAACCCGTTGACGATGTTGGCGTAGGAGTGGAAGTCCGACGCGGCGAACGACGCCACCTCGTCGTAGTCCACGACGTGGCTGAACATGTCGGAGACCACGTAGTTGCCGGCGGTCCAGGCGAAGATGCGCTGCGCGGACTCGAGGCGCACGTCGCCCGCCGTCAGCCCGGCCGTGAGCCGGTCGCGCTTGGCCGGGAGTGTCACGCGTTCGCGCGCGCCGGGGCGCATCATGTGGTCGACGCCGACGATGCGGTTGTAGTCCGCCAGCCCTTCGGGCGTGACGCCGCACAGCACCAGCGCGCCGCCGCCGCGGCAGAACGCCTGGACCGCCGCCAGATCGCCGGCCAGCGCCCGGAGCGCCGCCGGCGTGGCGGCGACGATGGCGACCGCCGGCGGCTTGCGGGCGATGGCGGCGCGCGCGTCGGGCACGCTTTCGTACGTCAGCCCCATCGCCTCCAGCGCGGCCTTGAGCCGCGGCGCCTCGGCGACCGCCGCGACCGCCGGATGGAACTCCTGCCGGTACGTCGCGGCGTAGCCGAGCAGGTTGAGCACGAGCTGCTGCGCCGCGGGGTTGGCGTCCAGGCGCGCGCCGACCGCGAGCTGGCAGAGCAACAGCAGGCCCTTGTCCACCGGCGCCTCGACCAAGGCGGTGTAGCGCAGGCCGTCGTGACATTGCACCAGCGAGCGCCCGCCGCGGGAGGGCTTTTCGTAGGCGTTGCGGTAGACGGCATTGCTCGCGCCCCAGGTGAAGAAGTCGCGGTCCAGCAGCCCGGCGGCGACCGGATGGGAGGCGTCCTCGAAGAAGGCGGTGAAGCCGGCGTTCGCCGACGCTTCGATCTCCGCGGGAAGCGCCTGGAAACGCAGGGGGTGGGTCTGGTCGAGCACCACCACCCGCCGGTCGCCGCCGGCGAAGGCCGCCAGGCGGCTCGACACGCACTCGCGTTCGTCGAGGGCGTCGCTGCCGACCGCAAGCACGCGCGCCTCGGGGGGCAGGCGATCGAGCGCCTCGACGGCCGTGAAGGGGATGCGTTGCGCCCGCAGGAACGCGCGCAACGTTCCCCGCGGATCGAAGACCGCCAGTCCCGCGCCCGCGAGGCCGCCCAGGTCGCGCGGGCGCGGCGCCAGCACGGAGGCGGGTTTGACGTCGCGGAAGACCTCCTTGCCGCCCACGGCGAGGGTGAGCAGGAACTCGCCGTCCCGCCGGCCCTTCGCGTCCGGCAGGCGGATCGGCTCGTCGAGGCGGAGCTGGCCGCCCGGCGCGACGGCGTACTCCCGCGTGCGGCCGGCGACCTTGCGGCCGTCGAGGCGGAGTTCCCAGGCGAAGGTCATGGGGTCGGCGTGGCGGGTGTCGTTGAAGAGCGCGAACGTGCGGTTGACCGTGGCGCCGGCGGGGAAGGTCCAGTTCCAGTCGCGCGCGAAGACGGCCCGCGGCGCCAGGGCGACGTACTGGCTGCCGTCCGTGTCGTTCTGCCCCAACCAGAGGTGCCAGGCGCCGTAGCCGGCCCAGCGGTAGCCCTCCTGCAAAATGCGGTACCAGATGGCGACGCCTTTGACCGGCTTGCCCGCGAAGGCGCTGTCGCCCTCGAAATAGGCGACCTCGGGGTGGTTGCCCGTCATGTAGAAGTCCTCGCCCAGGAAGCGGGGACGCTGCTGGTCCCAGACCCAGCGGCCGCGACCGCCGCCGGTTGGATTCGCCTCGTAAGCCAGGTCGGGGTAGCGGTCCGGCGCGGCGGCCACGTAGTGGTCGCCGTGCACCGGCAGCGTCTGGGCCTTGGTGGCGCCGCCGCCGTCGACCATCGTCGGCCGCGTGGGGTCGACACGCGCGACCGCCGCGGCGGTCTGGGTCACCTCCGCTTCGAACAGGTCCATCAGCCCGCCGTAGAGGTTGATGCAGTTGATGAAGAGGAACTCGTTCTCGAGCGACCAGATCATGACCGAGGGATGGTTGCGTTCGCCGCGCACCTGCGCGCAGACCTGCTCGCGCCAATTGCGCAGCAGGTCCATCTTGATCGGCGACTCCCGCTTCAAGTCCGGGTCGTTCTCGATCGCGAAGTAGCCGATCGCCTCGCCGTCGAAGATGCCGGAGCGCCGGCAGACGACGCCGTTGGCGTCGAAGAAGTCGAGCGCCTCCCGGGGCGCCAGCCCCTGCCAGGTCGTGCCCCAGAACCGCATGACGGTCTGGTGCTTCTCGCGGTAGAACTTGAGCCAGG
>Ga0233425_10005427_pt1 | contig 20151 bp, 15 predicted proteins | sample Watercolumn_Towu_2_FD_181712 | JGI IMG/M metagenome (GOLD analysis project Ga0233425, IMG submission 181712) | Freshwater microbial communities from Lake Towuti, South Sulawesi, Indonesia - Watercolumn_Towuti2014_140_MG | ecosystem: Environmental > Aquatic > Freshwater > Lake | place... | reverse complement strand
GAGACGGCCGACATTCTGATGATCCACAAGTACGTGATCAAGCAAGTGGCCCGCAAGTACGGGATGACGGCGACCTTCATGCCCAAGCCGATCTTCGGCGACAACGGCTCGGGGATGCACTGCCATCAGAGCCTGTGGAAGGGCGGCAAGCCGCTCTTCTTCGATGAAAACGGCTACGCGCTCCTCAGCCAGGACGCGATGTGGTACATCGGCGGGCTGCTCGCCCACGCCCCGGCGCTGCTGGGGATCACCTCGCCGACCACGAACTCCTACCGGCGGCTGGTCCCCGGGTTCGAGGCGCCGATCAGCCTCGCGTACTCCGCCCGGAACCGCAGCGCCTGTGTCCGCATCCCGGTCTACCACAGCACGCCGGGCTCCAAGCGCATCGAGTTCCGCCCGCCCGATCCGACCTGCAACCCGTATCTGGCCTTCCCGGCCATGCTGATGGCGGGCCTGGACGGCATCGCGGAGAAGCGCGATCCCGGGCAGCCGATGGACAAGGACCTCTACGACCTGGAGCCTGAAGAGGCGTCCGAGATCGAGCACACGCCGACGACGCTGCTGGCCGTCCTGGACGCCCTCCGCAAGGACCATGAGTTCCTGCTGAAGGGCGACGTGTTCACCCAGGACGTGATCGATACGTGGATCACCTACAAGACGGAGAACGAGGCCTACCCCGTGATGAACCGGCCTCACCCGTACGAGTTCCAGCTGTACTACGACGCGTAGTCGCGTCCGCGGCTTGCCTCGTCCTCGGAGCTGGGGCTCCGGGGACGAGGCCCCGGGAGTGGTCCCACGATGCGTTGGCCTGCGCGGCGAATCACCCTCCTCGGCGGCGGCGTCCTCGGCTGCGTCGGGGCACTCCAGGCGGACCTCGTCTACGCTGACGTTTCGGCGCCCTGGGTGCTGCGGCGTGACCTGGACACGCTCTGGGTGCTGGTGGCCGCGGCGCTCGTGTTCTTCATGACGGCTGGGTTCGCGCTCATCGAGGCGGGCTTCTGCCGGGCCAAGAACTGCGCGAACACGATGGCCAAGAGCTTCGTCATCTACCCGATCGCGGGCCTGAGCTACTGGGCGCTCGGGTTTGCACTCATGTTCGGCGACGGCAGCGCCTTGCTGGGGCGCCACGGGTTCGGTCTCGCGGGCGGCGCCGGGTCGTTCGATGTGCTGGCGTGGAGCCCCGTGCCGCTCCACGCGAAGTTCCTCTTCCAGGCCGGGTTCTGCGCGGTGGCGGCCGCCATCGTCTCGGGGGCGGTTGCCGAGCGCATCCGCTTCCTCGCCTTCATCTTCTTCGCGTGTGTCCTCAGCGGCCTCCTCTATCCTCTCATCGGGCACTGGGTCTGGGGCGGCGGGTTCCTGGCTCGCTGGGGGTTCCACGACTTCGCCGGCTCAGCCGCCGTGCACTCGGTGGGGGGCTGGGCTGCGCTGGCGGGCGTACTGGTGCTCGGCGCGCGGATCGGCAAGTACCGCCGGGACGGGTCTGTCTACCCGATCCCCGGCCACAACATGGCCCTCGCGACCCTCGGCGGGCTGGTTCTCTGGCTGGGGTGGTTTGGCTTCACGGCCGGCCGCACGTTGGAGGCGGACGCCGGCGCCATCGCGCACATCGCCCTCACGACGAACCTCGGGGCAGTCGGCGGAGCGGCGGCCGCGACCCTGGTCGCGTGGTTGCTGCTGCGCAAGCCCGATCTGGGCATGATGGTCAACGGCGGCCTCGCGGGGTTGGTGGCGGTCACAGGGTCCTGTGCCTGGATCGCGCCAGGGGCGGGGCTGCTGATCGGTCTCGTCGGCGGGACGCTCGTGGTGTTGGGCGTCATCGCCTTCGACCGTCTGCACATCGACGATCCCGTGGGGGCGCTGTCCGTACACCTGGTCAATGGCGTGTTCGGGACCCTGGCCGTCGGCCTCTTCGCCCACCCGCGGTACCTGACGGTCGGCGCCGCTCCGTCGCCGGGGCTGCTCTATGGGGGAGGAATCGGCCCCCTAGCCGCGCAACTCATCGGCGCCGCGGTCATTGGGGCGACGGTCTTCCCGGTCAGCCTCGCAGTCTGGCACGTCATCCGGCTCACGATCGGCCTGCGGGTTGCACCGGAGGACGAGCTCCTGGGGCTCGATGTCTCGGAGATGGGCATGGAAGCCTATCCGCATGACTCGGTGGCTATTGCCGCCGGGTGACGGCAGTCCGTGGTCCGAAGTCTGTGATCCAACGTCCGCTGTCCCGCGAGGATTGAGATGAAGAAGATCGAGTGCATCACCCGTCCGTTGAAGGTTGAGGCCATCAAGGACGCTCTGGGTCAGATCGGCATCGTAGGGATGACGGTGACCGAGGTTCGCGGCTGCGGGAAGCAGCGCGGGCGCACGGAGCGCTACCGCGGGGCCGAGTACGTGGTCTCGCTGCTGCCGAAGGCCAAGATCGAGATCGTGGTGTCCGATGAGCAGGTTGACGATGTCATCGAAGCCATCCTGAACGCCGCCCGCACCGGCGAGATCGGTGACGGGAAGATCTTCGTGCTGCCCGTGGAGCAGGCCATCCGCATCCGCACCGGAGAGTCCGGGGAGGAGGCCATCTAGCGCCCCGCCCTGGGGGCCACATCGACAATACCGTGACACATCCCTCTTAGCCGCCTCGTAGCGACGGAGCCCCAGATCCGTCCCGCAGACCGGCGTACGTGCTGATACGCGCACCGCTCCCGACAGGCTTCGCCTGCCGGTAGGGACAGGGACTCTTTGTGCCTGGCCAAGGGGAGACTGCCATGAAAGCCCGAATGCTCACCATCTGCGCCGTGCTCGTCGTGTTCGCCGCACTGTTCGGCGTCCTGAGCACCCTCAACGTCGGTGTGTCCAGCTCGGACCTTGAGGGCCTCGTGCCGGCGGACGTTGCCTGGGTCTCGATGGCCGCCGGCCTCGTGATGTTGATGACGCCCGCCCTCGGCTTCTTCTACGGCGGACTGGTGCGTCAGAAGAACCTCGTCTCGACGATCGTCCAGTGTGTCATCATCTTCGCCGTCGCCTCGGGGGTCTGGACTCTCTGGGGCTACAGCCTCGCCTTCGGTCCGTCTCAGGGCGGGTTCATCGGCGGGCTGAAGTACGCCCTCCTGCGGGGCGTCGGCGCGGCGCCGGACCCGGACTACGCCGGAAACATGCCCGCCCTCTCGTTCTACTTCTTCCAGATGAAGTTCGCCGCGATCACGCCGGCGCTTATCATCGGGGCCTTCGCCGAGCGCATCCGCTTCCGCTCTCTCGTAGCCTTCATCGTTGTGTGGGCGACGCTGGTGTATTCCCCGGCGGCCCACTGGGTGTGGGGGGTCGGCGGTTGGCTGCGCAACCTGGGAGCCCTCGACTTCGCGGGCGGGACGGTCGTCCACGTCCTGGCGGGGGCGTCGGCGCTGGCGTCGGCGGTGGTGATCGGTCGGCGCGCCGGCGGCGACCGCCCACATCTGCCCTGCAACGTGCCCTTCGTGGTGTTGGGCGCCGCGCTCCTCTGGTTCGGCTGGTTCGGCTTCAACGCCGGCAGCGCACTCGCGATCAACGCGGTGGCCGTGAATGCCCTCGTGACCACGAACATCGCCGCCGCCTTCGCGACCATCAGCTGGATGGCCGTCGACTGGCATGTGAACGGCAAGCCCTCCGCGACGGGCGCCGCCATCGGCGGCGTGTGCGGCCTCGTGGCGATCACTCCCGCGGCAGGCTATGTGGATGTCTCGGCGGCCATCGCGATCGGCATCCTGGCGGGGATGATCTGCAACTTCGTGGTGATGCTTCTCAACCGCACCGCCCTGGACGACACCCTCGACGTGTTCGCCTGCCACGGCGTCGGCGGCATCTGGGGCGCGCTCGCCACGGGCGTCTTCTGCCAGAAGGCCGTGAATGAGGCCGGAGCCGACGGGCTCCTCTACGGCAACCCGAAGCAGCTCCTCATACAGGCGCTCGCGGTCGTTGTGGTGGGCGTCTGGGCCTTCGTGGTGTCCGCGATCATCCTGAAGATCATGGATGCCACGATGGGCCTCCGCGTCTCAGCAGAGGAGGAGGAGCTCGGCCTGGACCTCAGCCAGCACGGCGAGTACGCGTTTCGACCGGAGTAAGGGGCGCCAGCCGCTGGGAGGTTGGGGCGGGGGCAGGCCGGAAATGCGCCCGGGCGCCGTGGCGGCGATCCTGTGGCGTGAGGTCTCCCATTGGCTCATCTCGTCTCTGCTCGGTGGGTTCTGCCGACGACAACGCTGCTGATCGCGGTCTGGGGGCAGGCAGCTCCAGTGCCCTTCTCCGCACAGCGCGCGGTGCTGCAGCATGCGTGCCAGACCTTCAGCCCGTGCGACCTGAACGCGGACGGCCACCAGGAGATCGACGAGTTGCGACTGGTCGACCTGGGGGCGGCGGCGGCGGAGCGCCGCGACACGGTCCTCCTGGTGGTCGAGCCGCGCCTGCTGAGCGAGGGGACACCCGATCTCCGCCCCGCGCTGCGGCAGTTCGCGGCGGATCTCGCCGCCGAGGGGCACGATACGCACGCCATCGCGGCGAGCGTCGACGCGGGGCCACGACACCAGGACGGGCGAACGCTGCTGGCTCTGCGGGAGTTCCTCCGCGCGGTCTGGCGGGAGCTGCCGGACCTGCGGGGCGTCGTGCTGATCGGGCGGTTCCCCGAGGCCATGATCGTGCGGCAGTACTACTGGCTGAAGAAGACGCCTATCACGCTCAACGAGGGCCAGCCGAACGCCCGCGCCTTTACGGAGGATGTGGAGTACATCCGCGACAAGGCCGAGCTGGTCGCGTGGCGTTCAGACCTCGTTCTCGCCGACCTCGATGGGCAGTGGGAGTCGGTCTATCACGAGGCGCGCCAGGAGCTCCCCTGCTTCATTGCGGTCTGCCCGGAGGGCGTTGAGGCGCAGGACAGCACCACCGACCTGTACGAGTTCGGAACCGACGCCTTCGAGGACTTCTTCCTCGTCGATGACGGCAAGTGGCGCATGGAAGCCAAGGGCGATGGCCGCATCCGCTTCCAGCAGCTTCCGGACGAGAATGACGAGTGCTCGGCCGAGGATCTTGCCCTGCCGAATCCGATGGCGCGGCCCGACATCCTGGTCTCGCGGATCGACGCCAGCCATGTCGCTCTCGAGCCCGATCCGGACCTCCGCGATGCCGCGGGAGCCGGACTCCTCGATGCGCAGGGCCTGCCCCAGACGCTGACCTTCGCTGAGGCGGCGCCGCGCGGTATCTCAGTGTGGCGGTCCACCGAGGCAACCGAACGACGGCTCCTCGCCGAGTTCTTCGAGCGGAACCACCGTTTCCGGACCGGTGGCTTCCCGGAGGCCGTCAAGCCCGCGTCCTTCTCCACCGAGTTCGGCTCTGCCCTCCCCGAGATGCGCCAGGCCCTTCCGGCGTGGAAGGACTTCGATGAGCCCGGGTACGATGTCGAGGGCGAGGCGGCCACGATGCTGGAGGCCGTGCGCTGGCTGAAGCTCCCGGCGGCGCTGCGGGCCTTCAAGGCGCACAGCGACCCGTGGGGCTCGAGCGTCGCGAAGACGGAGGACGCGGAGGCCCTGAAGGCCGAGCTCGGCGGGACCTTCCGCGGGTGGCGCACTGAGGGCAACCAGCTGCTGCCGGGGCTGCTGAACCAGGACAAGCTGCACTTCGAGTACTGCCGCACGCTCTGGGCGAACGGGCAGCTCCCCGACTGCGGCGTGCTGTACCTGCACACCGGCTGTGAGAGCATCGCCCCCGAGGGCGCTGCCTCGCTGCCCTACAGCGCCCCGCGCTACGGCTACTGGCAGGGGGCCGAGTCGCTGCTGTTCTACGCCAACGGCCTCGCGCTCATCGGGCGCTCCAAGGTCTTCTACGATGAGCCCCGCGGCTTCTACGATGTGCTGGCCCGGGGCGATACCTTCGGGGACGCCTGGGCGGAGTACTTCGCCATCGAGTCGGCGGCCGAGAACGTCGATGAGGTCGGCGGCGGCATCGGCCGCAAGCGCGCCTACTTCTGGAGCGTCCTCGGCGACTGGACGCTCACGCTACATCGGGACTGACGCCGGAACTCGGGTCGTATCGAGTTCCGGTGTCTGTCCCCGAAGTTGCCGTCGGAGGAGGCCCCGAATGACCCCTCTCCGTTGCGCCCTTGCAGCCCTCGCCCTCGCCGCGTCCGCGCCGGCCGCGACCTACTTCGTCGACGGCGCGAGCCCCGCGGCGGCCGACACGAACCCGGGGTCCGAGCAGTCGCCGTGGAAGACGATCGCCCGGGCGGGTTCAGCCGCCGAGCTGGACCCGGGCGATACGGTGCTCATCAAGACCGGCGTCTATCGGGAGTACGTGGACTTGAAGGTCTCCGGGGAGCCGGGGAACCCCATCACCTTCGCCGCTGCACCCGCCGCGAAGGTCGTCATCAAGGGCTCCGAGATCGTGTCAGGCCCGTGGAAGAGGATCAACGAGCAGGAGGACAGCCCCGAGCCCTTCCTACACGCCTACAAGCGCGGATGGAAGATCGAGCTGGGCGAGGAGTTCTTCACCGACCCGCGGATGCCCGGCGGCTACGACGACAAGGCCCAGCGTTGGCTCTCCCAGGTCTTCTGGGAGGATCGTCACCCGCTGCAGCTCATCGGCCCCGATCACAACTACAAGAACGACCCCATGCAGAGCATGGTGCAGATCGGCACGGGGATCAAGGACATGATCCCCCAGTCCTTCATCTTCGAGCCCGCCAACCAGACCCTCTACCTGAACATCGGCGGTGAGCCGGGCTGGTACTGCATGGAGGTCGGCGTGCGGGCCTTCGCGCTGACGATCTCCGAGCAGCACGATGTGGTCGTCCGCGGCCTGGAGATGCGCCACAACCGCCAACCCGGCGGGCAGTGGCCGCTCGCTTCCATTGGGAGTTGCGAGCGCGTGGTCATGGAGGACTGCAGCGTCGAGTTCGCCGACTTCACGGGCCTCAGCGTGTGGGGCTCGAAGGACTGCGTCGTCCGCCGCTGCGACCTCTCGAACAACGGCGCGATCGGCCTGGCGATGGGGCTGACGGAGGACTGCCTCGTCGAGGACTGCACGCTGATGTTCAACAACCACCGCCACTTCTACGGGGACTGGGGAGTGGCGGCGGGCACGAAGTGCATCCCCGGGAACAAGCGCACCACGATCCGCCGCTGCGAGGCGGCCTACAACACCGAAGCTGAAGGCATCTGGTTCGACACCGACAACGAGGACATCCGCATCCTCGACAACGTCTGCCACGACAACGGCGACTGCGGCATCTTCTTCGAGATCAACAAGGGCGGCGGTGTCATCGCCGGCAACCTGGTGTACGGTAACCTCGGCCGTGGGATCTACCTCTCCGGCTCGCAGAACGTCTACGCGGCCCACAACACGGTCTGTGAGAACTCGTCGGGCATCGTCGCCATGACCCGCGCCGCGAACGAGCCTCCGAAGCACAACGTCCTCCTCAACAACCTGCTCCTCTGCAACTACAACGCCGGCCAGACCGCTACCCGCGGCTCCGACATCACCCTCGAGATGTCGACCGACGCCGCCTGGCGGGCCGACATGGGCAGCAGCTCGGACCACAACGTCTTCGCGAACAACACCTGGACCCCGTTCATGCGGCACAACTGGAATGACAACAACCTCCTCGCCGACTGGCAAGCCCGCTACAGCCAGGACGCGCACTCCGTGGAACTCCCCGTCCGCTACGAGCGCACCGCCACCGGCTTCCGTCTCCTGAGCCTGGACGGCCTCGGCATCGCCGGCCCGCTACCCGAAGCCGTCACGCGCGTTTGGCGGCCCAAGGAGCCGGGGAGGGTCGGGGCGGACCTGATGAAGTGGCCGTGAGCCTGGCTCCCTCTCGCGCCTGGGCGCGCCGGACGACCCCTTCCTTGACAGCCGCCGACGGCCGACCTATACTCAGCGGCAAGCTGGAGTGTGACGTAGGTCACTTCCGGGATGTGCTGTTCCGGTGTAACCTCTTGGCGTTACTATCTGTCTTAGTAGGAAACCGAAGCTCCAGTTCGGGGTTCTGGAACTGTAGCTGACAAATCGAGATCGGGATGCGGTGGGCGCGCAGACGGCAGCGGGCCCCAGCTCGGTCCGAAAGGGAAACCGGATGTCCCTTCGAGCGTTTGTCAGAGCGGAGTCGCGGTGGACGGGGCCGGCGAGTGCGGAGACGGAGGAGCGGTTCGATTCCGAAGATGCGCTGCATGTGGCGCGGGCGCAATCCGGCGACGCCGAGGCCTTTACGGCCCTGGTCGATAAGTACCAGACGAAGATCTACGGGATCGTGTACCGCATGTGCGGGGCGGGCGAGGACGTGCATGACCTCGGCCAGGAGGTCTTCGTTCGCGCGCTGACCGCGTTGCGGAAGTTCCAGTATCAGGGCGAGGCGAGCTTCCGGACGTGGCTGTACCGCATCGCGGTGAATGTGTGCATCAACGAGCTGCGCCGCCGCAAGCGCCGCCGGAAGGTCGAAGGGGCGTCGCTGGACGAGATGGTGGCGACCGATACGGGCGAAGTCGAGCGGCTGGTGCCCGACACCACGATGATGCCGCACCTGCTGGTGGAGCGGAAGGAGACGCGGGGGATCGTGCACGTGCTGCTGCAGACGATGTCGACGCAGCATCGGGCCGTGCTGACCCTCGTGGACATTCAGGGGCTGCCCTACGAGGAGGCCGCAGCGGCGATCTCCTGCAACCTCGGGACGCTGAAGTCGCGGCTCTCACGCGCGCGACGTGCCTTTGGGGCGCGGTATAGGGAGTACTTGGCCCGCTGCCCGGCGGAGGAGCCCGAAGCGGCCGGATAGACGAGACGGAGGTTCCGGGTCGGGGCTCGACGCGCAACCCGGGACACTACCACGCAAGCTGAACGCGATGCGCTGCAAGCAGGTTGAGGCTCAACTCGCGGAGTACGCGGACGGCCTGCTCGAGGGCCGGCAGCGGGAGCGCGTCGAGTCCCACTTGGCCGAGTGTCGCGACTGCTTGGCCGCTCTGGCGGACGTCGAGGTCGCCTCCGACGCGCTGAACTCCCTCCTGACGGTTCGGCCTCCGGCCAGCTTTGCCCCGCGCATCCGCTCCGCCGTGCGTGCGGCGGCGCCGCGGGCCCTTGCACCGCCCTTGCTGCGCTGGGACCTGCGGGCAGTTCTGGGCGGCGCCTTCACCGTGTTCGCGTGCCTCGTGCTGGCGACGCAGTACGTGGCTCGCCCCCGGGCATACGTGGCCCCCGTCTCGGCCTCGCGGGTCGCCTTGGCGGGCGCAACGGCCGCGGCCCCGGTTGAGCAACCAGCCGCCGCCCGGCCGGTAGCCGCGCGTCCCCATGCGGCAGTTGTACACCCCGCGTCGGCCCAGCCGCGGCGGTATCGCCCCCGCCTGGGCACGGAGCGCAGCCTGAGCGCGGTGACCGGGACGGCGCCGGGTCGCGAGCCCTTGGCGCCCAAGCCGCGTCCGGGCGCCGCCTCCGACGCGACGACACCCCCGCCTCCATCCGTCAGCCGCCCCTCGCTGTACATGACGGCGCTGGCGGACAGCAGTGTGGGGCCCCGTCTGGCTGACGAGACGGCGGAGATTGGCCCGCGTCTGGTGGCGCTGCCCGTGGCCGAGGCTCCGTCGACGCCGACCGCACCGGCCCCCCTCCCTGATCCTGGGGAGGTTGCGGCGGGCCCGTCCGCGGGTGCCGCGGCGGCCGGTGAGACGGCGAGTCCGCACGGGTTCGAGGAGCTGTTCAGCGAAGACACCGTGACGTGAACGTACGGCGATCCCCCGTCGAGGCCCCCAAGACCGCGCCGCGTAACATGGGACGTCGCCCCACGGCCAAAGGGGCGGGCACTCGAGGGCGTCCGGGGGCCGGTACGGCGACCTGCAGTACAAGGACTTCTGCACGACGGCGACGAAAGATGCAGAGCCGGGGCAGCCGGGGGGCTGCCCCCCGTTGGTGTCACCCCACCTCACGCGCGTAGACGCGCCAACTCATGGGAGACGCGGGAGCCGACCGATGCGCTTGACTTCGATCTGGGCCTTGCTGGGCGTGGTCGCGCTCGCCTCAGGCCAGGACGCGACCGCCCCACCCCAGCCGACCGTCACCCTGTCCGCCAAGGCTGAGCTCTTGCAGGACGTACTCGACCGGCTGCAGGCCCAAACCCACATCCTCATGGTTGCGGACCCGTTCACGGCCGAGCGGCGCGTGACCTTGGAGGTCAACAGCGCGCCCCTGGGCGAGGCCCTCGATGCGCTCGCCGTCGCCGCAGTGGCCACTTGGGACGCCGCGTACATCCTCACGGACGGCGGGCCCTTCGGTCCGCAGGACCAGCCGGCCGGTTGGCAGCGGCCGCCGCAGACACGGCTGACCCTCAGCGGCGGGTCGGGCTCGGCCGAGAAGATCACGGCCGCGCTCACCAACCTCAGTTGCGCTCCGGTGGGGTACACTCCCAGTCTCGCTTCCCTCGTCGTCACGACGAAGCCCGAGCAGAACGCAGCGTTGGAGGATGTGCTCTCCTCGGTGCAGGGCGACCACCTCACTTGGGCCCGGGGCTTCTGGTTTGCCCCGATCGACCGGGCGGCCGTGTTCGGGCGCTACGCGAACCTGCCTCCCGCGGAGCGCGAGCAGCGGGTCCTGCGCCACGTCGAGCAGATGCTGAGACTGAACAAGGACGACGTCCGGCGAGCACTGGAGGCGCGGCACCGGGAAGTTGCGGGCATGACCCAGGCTCAACGCGAAGCACAGATCCAGCACTACGCCGATGAGATCCGCGCGGGCGTTCAGGTGCTGAACACCCTCACCGGGGACGTTCGCGACCGGGCCCGAGACGCGATGGAGATCTTCTTCGAGATCGGTCTGCTGGTCTACCGGGACCTGAGCGAGGACGAGCAGCTCGAGGCCACGCCTGTCATCGAGGCGATGGGCGAGCTGCAGCGCTAGCCCGCTGACGTCCACCCGGGGAGCCGCTGATGCTGCACGAGTTGAGGAATGTGTGGCTGGGACTCCCCTGGGTCCTGCGCGAGAAGCACACGTGGCTGGCGCCGTGGTACCTCCGCGCGAAGCTCCGCTGGCTGACCGCGCGCCTCGACCGCCGCGGCGGCAACGGCTACAGCCGCCCCCCCCTCAGCATTACCTGCCGCCTCACGATGCGCTGCAACCTCCGCTGCCGCATGTGCCACTGTGTCCACGCCCAGGATGAGACGGCGCAACGCCTGCGGGAAGTCCGCGACATGCCCGTGGCTCTGGCGAAGCGGCTCATCGATGACCTCGCGGGGCAAGGCACCTACATCTGCTTCAGCGGCGGGGAGCCGCTGCTCTACGAGGCGCTGCCGGAGGTCTTCTTCTACGCGCGGGAGCGGGGTGTGATGGCCACCACTGCCACCAACGCTCAGCTGCTGGAGGAGCGAGCCGAGGAGCTGGTGGAGCGGGGGCCGCGAGTGCTGTCGGTGTCACTGTTGGGGCCGCCGGATGTACACAACGAGACGGTCTGTGTGCCCGACGCTTTCGAGCGGCTGCAGCGCGGCATCGAAGCGGTCGCCCGGGCCAAGGCTCGCCGCCGCTGGCGCCTCCCCGTCGTCGTCATCAACGCCCCGATGACCGACCTGAATGCGGGCCGACTGGTGGAAATGGCCGAGTTCGTGGATGACTGGCCCGTCGCGGCGCTGCACTTCCAGCACATGTGGTTCAAGCCCGCCGAGGCGCTCTCGCTGCAGCGCAGCGCCCATCGGGGTCTACTGGACGAGTCGGCGTTCAGCGAGATGGGCGGGGCGGACGAGCACACCGTCGATCCGGACGCTCTCGCCGACGAGATCGCCGCCGTCATGGGCCGCCCGCGCAAGCGGCCCCTCGCCATCTACCCCGAGCTCTCCCGCGAGGAGATCCGCCGATACTACCAGGAGCCCCAGGCCGCTCTCACTCCGGACGCGGCGCTGTGTTTGTGGCTCTACACCTTCGTGCACCCCAACGGGGAAGTCTCGCCCTGTGAGGGCTTCAACGCGGGCAGCCTCCACGAGCAGTCGTTCATGGAGATCTGGAACGGCGAGAAGCTGCGCGGCTTCCGCCGGACGCTCATCGAATGCGGTTCTCTCCCCATCTGCAACCGCTGCTGCGTCTTCTACCGGCGGTTCTGAACCGAAGAAGAGGGACACCATACCAATGTCGCGGGACGTCTCGCGAAATCAGCATGGCGTCCCTCTCCCTCCGGCCCGTTCTACACCTCCCACCCCGGTCGGTACGTCCGCCCAACGTGCTGGTTCAGCTCGGGGAGGTTGGTGCACTCCGTCTTCTCGACGTCCCACTCGACCTTCTTCCCGACGCCGGCGGTCTGGGCGATCTGGCCCGACAGCACGAAAGCGGTGAGCGGCGTTGCCGCATCGGGGAAGTTCGAGCAGGGCGTCGTGCCGTTGCGGATCGCGTGGTACAGGTCCTCGATGGGGCCGCCTTGGGCGCGCGCCATGACGCGGGGCGACTCGCCGAAGTCCTTCGCGCGCGCCTCATCCAGGATTCGCCGCGATGAGGCGTGTCCGCCGGTGTAGTAGCGCCCATTGTCACCGATGTAGAGGGTGCCCTCGCCCAGTTCGAACGCGTAGTCCGCCTCCGCCTGCTTCATCACCTCGGACTTCAGGCCATCGTGGTCGTACACGTACACCTGCACGGGCGGCATGTCGCCGCGCGCAGGGATGTCGTACCGAACGACGTTGTCCTGATTGCACATCTCCTCGCTGCCGCCGTTGGTGTTCAGGCACTCGATGGTGTAGGTCTTCGCCTCGTTGAGCTTCAGGCCGAAGAACACGCAATCGACGTTGTGGCAGGCCATGTCACCGATGCTGCCGGTGCCGAAGTCCCGCCACGAGCGCCAGCCGAAGGGGTGCAGGCCGTCGTGGTAGTCGCGGTACGGCGCCGGGCCAAGCCACTCGTCCCAGTGCACACCGGGGGGCACGGGCCTGGTCTCTGGGCGGCCGCCCGTTCCACCGAAGTTGCGGCCCAACAGCGAGTGGGTCTCCGTGATGGTGCCGACGGCCCCCGCCCACAGGTCTTCACACGCCCGCCGGAAGTTCTCGCTGCAGTGGCCCTGGTTGCCCATCTGCGTGTAGACGCCCTTGTCCTTCGCGGCCTGCGCGAGGACCATGCACTCCCGGATGTTGTGGGCCATCGGCTTCTGCACGAAGACGTGCTTGCCCAGGTCGATGGCACGAATGGCCGCCGGCGCGTGGGTGTGGTCCGGCGTAGAGATCAGCACCACGTCCAGGTCGGTGGCGCACTCCTCGAGCATGACCCGGAAGTCCACGTACGTCTTCGGCGCGGCGGCCTCCGGCTGCGCGTCCGCGCACTTCCTCAGCGCCTCCGCGAGCTTGCCATCGTCGATGTCGCACAGGGCGACACACTTCTCGCGCAGGGCCAGGTCGACGGCATACCCGCCCATCCCCCCGGCGCCGATGACCGCGACGCCGAGCTTGCCCGCCTGCGCCCGGGCTCGCGACCCGATCACATACGGCATCGTCAACGCACCGCCGGCCGCCAAAGCGGACCGCTTCAGGAACTCCCTCCGACTCGCTCTCGACTTCATAGGGAAACCTCATCGCTGGAGTAGGGCCTCATCGGGTGCATCTTCCCCATGCTCCGGCGCGATCCCTCGTCCGACCATGCCTTCGCCGCCCTCCTGCACTCCCGCCTTCCTTGCATTCCGGCCCGGCAAGTGGTATCATCCGGTTGACGGGATGAAGCCCTGCTGTGTTCGTGACGCCTAGTGGTGTTTTTGGCCCAACACCTTTAGCGACGGGAGCCCTACTTCGGACCTCCGAGTGGCAGCCCCCTACGGGGGGAATCGCGAAGGGGTTGAGGGGGCACCCACCTGGACCTCCGGGTTCAAAAGCCAATGGCGCACGGCATTGGCGGGGCCCTCGTCATTCAGGCGGGGATGGGCGGCCCGATACGGGCGGCGCGTATGCCTCGGCGAGACGCCGAGGCCACTGAAGGCCATGGACCTGTTCGCACACGGCGCCCAACGGGCGCCGCGCGTGCCTCTGGCGGCCCGTATGCGGCCCCAGACGCTCGAGGAGATGGTCGGGCAGGCCGACCTGCTGGCCGAGGGGTCGCCGTTGCGGACGGCGATCGAGCGCGACCGGTTGCCGTCCTGCATCTTCCACGGGCCGCCGGGCACGGGGAAGAGCACGCTGGCCGAGGTGATCGCCCGGCTCAGCAGCAGCACCTTCGTGCGGTTGTCGGCGGTCGAGAGCGGCGTGCGGGACATCCGTCGCGAGGCCGAGCAGGCCCGCGAGCGGCTGCACCTCCACGGACGCGCCACCATCTGCTTCATCGACGAGATCCATCGGCTGAACCGCACGCAGCAGGACGGGCTGCTGCCGCATGTCGAGAGTGGCGTGTTCACGCTCATCGGCGCGACCACAGAGAGCCCGTGGCGGACGGTCTCCAGCCCGCTGTTGTCCCGGTGCCGGGTGTTCGAGTTCGAGCGGCTGACGGAGGAGGACATCGCGGCCCTGCTGGCCCGGGCGGCGGTGGATGAGGAGCGGGGGATCGCGCGGCTGACGGTCGAGGTCGGCGACGCGGCGGTGCAGTACCTCGCCCGGCGTGCCGAGGGCGATGCGCGGGCGGCGCTCAACCAGCTGGAGCTGGCGGCGCTGCTGACGGCGCCCGATGAGGCCGGTGTCCGCCGGATCGGCGTCGAGCAGGCGCAGGCCGCGGACACCCCGGCCCTCGAGTACGACCGGCAGGGCGACAGTCACTACGACAACGCATCGGCGTTCATCAAGAGCCTGCGCGGCTCGGATGTAGACGCGGCGCTGTACTACGCGGCGCGGATGCTGGCGGGGGGCGAGGACCCGCGGTTCATCGCGCGGCGGCTGGTGATCCAGTCGGCGGAGGATGTGGGCCTGGCCGACCCGATGGCCCTGGTGCTGTCGATGGCGGCGGCGCAGGCGATCGAGTTCGTCGGGATGCCGGAGGCCCAGATTCCGCTCGCCGAGGCCATCATCTACGTCGCCACGGCGCCAAAGAGCAACTCCTCCTACAAGGCCATCGCCGCAGCGATGGAGGCCGCGAAGGAGCGGACGCAGAGCCCGGTGCCGGCACATTTGCGGAATGTCGGGCTGGGTTCCGACCCGGAGTCGTACCTGTACCCGCACGACTACCCGGGCGGGTGGGTGCGCCAGGAGTACCTGAGCGAGGAGCTGGCGGGGCGGACGTTCTACGAGCCGACCGATCGCGGGCGGGAGCAGCGGATCCGGGAGTGGTTGGACCGGATTCGCGCCGCGCGCGAGGAGAAGGGAGATGGCGGTCCGTGAAGATCGAGCGCCGTGAACAAGCGGGCGCCGTGACGCAGGTGGCGGCCAGCGGCGAGGTGGACGCGTACACGGGCCCCGAGCTGCTGGAGGCCTTGACGGACTCGCTCCAGCAGGGCGAGGGGCCCACCTGGCTGCTCGTGGATTTGACCGAGGTGCAGTACCTGGACAGCATCGGCTTGGGCATTCTAGTCCAAGCGGCCAAGGAGGCGGCGCAAGGGGGCGGAGCCATGGCCGTGGCGTGCCGCACACCGGTGGTGCTGAAGGTCTTCGACATCTCCGGCACGCGGGCCATGCTGGGGGTGCGGGAGTCGGTGGAGGAAGCCACCGCTCTGTTGCAGGCGCGGAAGGGGGGCGGAGACGGTGAAGCCGACGGACGCTGAGACGCCCCTGCCGATCGCGCTGACGATCCCCGCCGACGCCAAGTGGCTGACCGTCGTCCGCCTGACGGTCTCTGGGGTCGCGTCGCGAGCCGGAGCGTCCTACGAGGATGTCGACGACATCAAGGTGGCGGTCTCGGAGGCCTGCACCAACGCCATCGACCACGCCTTCAGCGATACGGGCGAGGCCCGGCCGACGATCTGCGTGGAGTGCCACCCGCTGGAGGCTGGAATCCGGATCGAGGTATCGGACGCCGGGTGCGGCTTTGACCCGGTGACGGCGGGCGTCGGCGAGCGGGCGACCGGCCCTGATGAGCGCGGCGGACTGGGGCTCTACCTGATTCACAAGCTGATGCACGAGACGGAGGTGGTATCCCGGCCCGGCGGCGGCACCAGAGTGATCATGGTCAAGCGTTTCGCGAGGGACTAGCCGGGATGCCCATTGCGTGGGACGATCGACCGACCGAGGACCTGCTCCGTGAGCTGCGAGACACGGGCGATTCCGCTTTGCGGGAGCACCTGATCCAGCGGCATGCTCGGCTGGTGCGGCATGTCGCCAAGGACTACCGGCAGTCCGGGGAGGCGTTCGAGGACCTCGTCGGTGTCGGGATGGTCGGCCTGATCAACGCAGTGGACCGGTTTGACCCCCAGCGCGGCACCCGCTTCGCGACCTTCGCGGTTCCCACGATCAAGGGCGAGATCCGCCGGCACTTCCGCGACCGCGGGTGGGGGATGCGGGTCCCGCGCCGAATCCAGGAGCTGGTGCACAAGATCCGTCAGGCGGCGGACCGGCTGAGCCAGGAACGGGGCCGCTCGCCCACCTACGCCGAGCTGGCGGCGACGCTGAACGTCACCGAGGAGCAGGTCGTAGAGGCGGTCGAGGCCAGCACGCAGTATGAGTTGCTGTCCACCGACTCGCTCCCCGGCCTGTCCGAGAATGGCGACACGGAGCTGAGCACGCAGGAGCGGGAGGGCACGCTCGACCCGGCCATCGAGTCGGTCGGGGACCGGGAAGACCTCCGCGGCGCTCTCGCCCACCTACCGCCGCGGGAGCAGCTCATCATCGAGATGCGGTACTACCGCGACATGTCGCAGACGGAGATCGCCCAGCGCCTTGGCATCTCGCAGATGCACGTCTCACGCCTGCAGCATCGCGCGCTGCAGCGGCTGAGGTTGCTGCTGGGCGAGGAGGGTTCGGGGTAGCGACGCAGCCAGCGCTCCAGCCTGGCGGATGGTACGGGTGCGCGCATGGAACAGAACGGCCAGCCGCAGAGCGGTATGGACGGTCGGACGTGGCTGCAGACCAGCACTGCGGTGTGCGTGGGCGTGTCGCTGGCGGCGGTGCTGTGCTTCGTGCTCTACAAGCTCCGGCTGGTGTTCGTGCCCTTCGCGGCCGGCTTTGTGGTGGCCTACGTCTTCGACCCGCTGCTCGACCGGCTCGAGACGCGCGGCTGGAGCCGAGGGCGCGCGGTCGGAACGGTGATGGCGCTGCTCGTGGCCGTCCTTGGGGTGCTGTTGGTGCTGCTGGTGCCAAGGGTGGTGGGCGAGGTCACCGATGCGTGGTCGAACTGGGAGACCTACGCCGAGCGCGCGAACGCCTCCTATGACCATAGCCGCATGTGGGTGGTGGGCCGGCTGGAAGCGTACGAGGACCGCCTGCCCACGCCCGATGCCTCGAAGTACGTGGATGAGCAGTTGGCGCGGCTGCAAGCGTCGAGCGCCAAGTACGGCGCCCTCGCGCTGAAGTGGCTGGGACAGAAGACGCTGCAGGCGGGCGGGCTCGTCTTCCTGGTGCTGCTCGGGACGCTGATCGCGTTTCACTTTATGCTGGTCATCGACCCGATGCGGGAGGCCGTGCAGCGGCTGTTCCTCTCGCCCGAGCAGTCGCAGGAAGTCGATGACACCGTCGTACGCGTCAACCGGATGCTCGGCGCGTACGTACGAGGGATGGCGGCGGTGAGCATCCTCGTCGCCATCGCGACTTGGCTGACGCTCTGGGTGTTGGGGCTGATCTTCGGCACCGAGTACGCCCTCGTGATCGGGCTGCTGGCGGGCGTGACCTACGCGGTGCCGTGGGTGGGGCAAGTCACGTCGGCCGGCACAGCGTTCTTCTTCGGGCTGGTGACGGCCGACCACCACGCCTTGCTGGCCGCGGTGGTGTGCCTGCTGGTGGTGATTGCGATCAACCAGCTCGCCGACAACACGATCATGCCCAAGATCGTCGGCGAGTCGGTGGGCCTCCACCCGCTGCTCGTGCTCTTCGCCGTGATGGCCGGGTTCCAGCTGTTCGGGCTGGTGGGGATGATCATCGCAGTGCCGCTGGCGGCCAGCCTCAGGATCGCGGTGCGCCGGTGGATCCCGCTGCTGCCGGACGACGCGAGCAAGCCGAAGGGTCTGCCTCGCATCGATGGCGGGCGCGTCGTGGAGGCGCTCGGGAGCGCGATCCGCCGCTTCGCCCGGCCGCCCACCAGCGGGGGGTCGCGGTTGCCGCCGCTGTAGCCCGACCCGCGTCGCTTGTGGATCCCAGGCTCCGGATTGCCGTCAAGGAGAGACGTTGACGATGAAGGTCCGCGAACTCCGCCAGGCCTTTCTGGGCTACTTCGAGGCGCACGGGCACACGGTCCGCCCGAGCGCGCCGCTGATCCTCGACGACCCCACGACGTTCTTCACCAGCGCCGGCGTGCAGCCGTACGTGCCGGCGTTTCGCGGCGAGGCGCCGCCCCCGGCGCCCACGGTCGCGAGCTGCCAGAAGTGCGCCCGCATGGGCGACCTGGACGGCGTCGGCCGCAAGGCGCGGTATCACACGTTCTTCGAGATGCTCGGCAACTTCAGCTTTGGCGACTACTTCAAGGAGCGGGGCATCTTCTACGCCTGGGACTTCCTCACCCGAGTCATGGGGCTGAAGGCCGACGACCTGTGGGTGACGATCTTCGAGACGGACGACGAGGCCGAGGCGATCTGGCGCGATCAGATCGGCGTCCCACAGGAGCGCATCGTCCGCTTCGGGCGCGAGGACAACTGGTGGCCGAAGGTCCGGTGGGAGGGGCCGTGTGGCCCGTGCTCCGAGGTGCACGTGGACCTCGGGGAGGCGTTCGGTTGCCGACGGCCGACGTGTGCGTTGGGCTGTGACTGCAACCGCTACCTGGAGCTGTGGAACGTGGTCTTCCAGCAGTATACCGAGGCCGAGGACGGCGCGCTGACGCCGCTCCCCAAGCCCGGCGTCGATACGGGCATGGGCCTCGAGCGGTTGGCCATGGTGATGCAGGGCAAGGCCTGGTCGATGGAGACCGATGAGCTGTGGGCCATCCTGACGCGGGCCCAGGTGGCGCTCTCGGAGTCGGGCGGCGCGGCGCCGGTGGAGTACGGGCAGGACGCCGAGACCGATGTAGCCCTGCGCGTCATCGCCGATCACACCCGCGCGATCGCCTTCCTCATGGCCGACGGCGCAACTCCCTCGAACGAGGGCCCGGGCTACATCCTGCGGCGGCTCATCCGGCGCGCGCACCGCTTTGGCCGTTCCCTCGGCGCGACCGAAGCCTTCCTCCACGCGGCCCTGCCGACCGTCGCCGAGGTCTGCGGCGACACCTACCCGGAGCTGCTGCCCAAGCGCGACTTCTCGGCGAAGGTCGTGCAGAGCGAGGAGGAGCGCTTCGGGCGTGCCCTCGGGCGCGGCCTCCAGGAGTTCGAGCGCCTGCGGAAGGCGCTGCGGAGCGAGGGGGAGACGGTCATCCCCGGTGACGCGGCGTTTGCCCTGACGGCGACCTATGGCCTGCCCGCCGAGATCACGCGTGAACTCGCCGAAGATGCCGAGCTGACCATCGACGACGAGGGCTTCGAAGCGGCGCTGGCCGCCCACGCGAAGCGCTCGTCGGGCGATAAGAAGGGGCTCCAGATCCACGGGGGGACCACGGACCTGCCGGAGACCGAGTTCGTCGGCCACGGGGGCACGGAGGCGCAGGCGACGGTACTCGCCCTTCGGCGCGACGGTGAGAGCGCGGAGACTGCGGGGGCGGGTGAGGAGGTCGAGATCGTGCTGAACCGCTCGCCCTTCTACGCGGAGCGCGGCGGTCAGATCGGCGACGCGGGCCTGCTCGAGTCTGCGAGCGCGCGGGTTGAGGTCACCGATGTGCGGCCCGGACCGGGTGACGTCGCGTACCACCATGCGCGCATCCTCTCCGGCGCCCTGAACGTTGGTGACACCGTCACGGCGCAGGTCGACGCCGACCGCCGCGCAGCGATCATGCGGCACCACACGGCGACCCACCTGCTGCAAGCGGCCTTGCGCGAGGTGCTCGGGGCACATGTCACCCAGCAGGGCTCGCTCGTCGCGCCCGACCGACTGCGGTTCGACTTCACCCACCACGACGCGGTGTCGCCAGACGAGCTGGCGGCCGTGGAGGACCGGGTAAACCAGTGGAGCCTGGCTGATCTCCCGGTCGTTGCCGAGGAGAAGCCGCTGGAGCAGGCCAAGGCCGAGGGCGCGATCGCCATCTTCGGCGAGAAGTACGGTGACACGGTCCGCATGGTGAAGGTCC
>Ga0233425_10005426_pt1 | contig 20152 bp, 12 predicted proteins | sample Watercolumn_Towu_2_FD_181712 | JGI IMG/M metagenome (GOLD analysis project Ga0233425, IMG submission 181712) | Freshwater microbial communities from Lake Towuti, South Sulawesi, Indonesia - Watercolumn_Towuti2014_140_MG | ecosystem: Environmental > Aquatic > Freshwater > Lake | place... | reverse complement strand
GCCTCCTCCGCGTTGGCAGGGGACCGATGCGTGGCGTGAGTCTGACTTCGCGGTCATCCAGAGCGAGCTTTCTCCGGCTGTCCTGGTCTGGTCGAAAGCGCCCGTCCTGCGGCTCTTCGCCAACCTCGACCAGTGGGAGCTTGGGGGCCCGTCCGCCGTCGGCGCTCGCACGCGCCAGGGGCTGCGGATGCTGCCCGCCGCACCCGAAGCACGCCTTGCCGGGAGCGAGATGGCCCGTCCCTGGCTCTGGGTGGCCCTCGACCGCTCGCCTGGGCCGCGGGCCTGGACCGCGCCGTGGCTGGTGGTCCTCCAGCACCGCCCGACGTCGGTGGTCGCTGGCCCCAAGGGGCTTGAGCTGCAGTTCCCTCGGCAGGCCGGCCTCGTGGCGCTGATGCCCGGGCTCCCATCGGCGATCGACGAAGCCGCTTGCGAGGCCTGGAGCCGCGCCCTCCGCTTCCTCCCCGTGAACTGCCGCGAGGAGTTTCGCGTCCTCCCTGGTCAGGACATCCTCCGGCTCCGCGGACGCTTCGAGTATGTCGCGATCGAGGACGACTGGGGCACCCGGGGCGAGAAGACCGCACCGCTGCCTCCCACGCTCGCACTCGCGCTGCAGACCGGGTTTCCGGCGAAGCTGCAGCCTCAGCCCCGCCCCGATTTCCCCATCTCCACTGCGTACGGCCCGTATGCTCTCGTGCTTGGTGACGGCTACACCATCGACTTCCCGATCGGCCACCTGAACCAGACCGAGACCCAGCAGCCGCCGAACCTCGATGACCCCGTCGTCGCGGTCGCCGCCGAGCAAGTCGCGCAGCGGATGGAGCAGAAGTTCACCGACGGGAGTCTTGACCGCATCTGGGATCACGGCGGCGGCGACAACTACTGCTGGCAGGTCATGGGGGATCGCTGGTACGCGAAGGCGCTCGCATACACCCCCGAGCCCGCCCGCACCAACGCGAAGGCGTCCCTGGCCGCCTACGTGCGCGAGTGGGTGCTGAACGAGGCGCGGTACAAGCCGTTCCAGGGCAAGCTGATCCTCGAGGGGCCGGGCATCGGCAACTGGGGCGGGTACGATGACTCCGGGAAGTTCAGCAGCAACATCCTGGAGACCCTCTGGTGCTACGCCCACTACACGGGCGATTGGCAGGCCATCCGCGACCGCTGGCCCACGCTGCTGAGGCTCTTCGTGACGCCCCGCGAGTGCCGTTGGCGGGGGTTTGGCCGCGACGCCATCGCCGAGATGGGCGATGAGGCCGCCCCACCCCTCGCTCTCGCTCGCATGGCCTACCAGCTCGGGGACCTCGATACCTACGGCTACGCCTCGTACTTGTATGCCCGTGAGTGCGTGCATCTTTGGGTGAAGACCCACCCGAAGGCCGCGGAGTGGTTCCGCACTCGCCAGCCCTGGGGTTCCTCCGAGCCCATGCAGGGGCCCGTGTGGCTCACGAACCTGTGGGGCGACGTCGCGGGGTGGCAGATTGACGGGCCCGGCTACCCGCAGCAGACCGGGGAGCGCCAGTACCGGAACCGCTGGGTGCGCTTCAGCAACGAGGACGTCGGCGCCTTCCTGCGCGAGAACCTCGGCGAGGACATCCTGCGGACGGAGTTGGACTGGTGGCTGACCCGCGCGGACAACCCCTACAAGCCCGGCGAGAGCACCGCCCACATCACGCCGTCGATGGAGCAGCTCCGCTCGCTGCTCCTGAATGAGTCGCCCGCGGAGCTGGCGAAGCTCGGGCCCGTGCAGGATGCGGGCATCGGCCGCGCCGCCGACGCCATCAGCTACTATCTCAGCTTCGTGCGCACCGGACGACCCATCCAGTACGCGCGCCTGGCACCCCGCGACCTCCCGGACTCCCCGTGGCTGCTCGGTCTGGAGCGCGAGTCCGACGGCTCCGACGGGGCCCTGGCGGTCAGTGTCCTGGCCAAGGACGGTCACTGGCCCACGCTCTGCGACTGGGGCTGGAAGCCGCCTCGGGTCGCGGGCGACCTCCCCGGGGCCGAGCGGTGGCCGTATGGCCAGATCGTGGCCGGCGACGCGCCGCCGGCCCTGGAGTTCGAGCGCCTGAACTGGGTCACGAACGTCCGCTACTCGCCGTAGCGCGCCGCTGCTGCGCAGGAGACCTCATGCTTCTCGCCTTCCTACTCACTGCCCCAGCGTTCGCCGAACTCTCGGTCGACGCTCACACGCGCCTGGTCCTCGGCGGCCAGGACCAGGTGTCGGCCAACCTGTTCGGGATGACCGCCTTCGAGGGCTTCCCACAGGTGATTCACGACCGCGACTACCGCGCGCGAGTCGCCGCGCTGCGCCCGGGCTGCATCCGGCTGGCGGGGAGCGTCCTGTGGTGCTCACCGGGAGAGTACGACCCGACCTGGTATGACACCCCCGACGCCCTCAGCACCTTCACCCAGGTTCTCCTCTTCGGGGACCGGTACCCAACCGGCCGGTTCCTTCCGGTGGTGCGCGAGCTCGGCGCGGAGCCGATGTGCCAGCTCGCCCACCCGCCGCCCTATCTCACCCAGCAGGGCACCGGTCACCCGTCCGACTTCGCCCGCTGGGCCGAGTACTGCGCGGGGTATGTCGGCCTGTGGAAGCAGCTCGATCCGCACCTCCGGCTGGTGCAGATCTGGAACGAGCCGAACGCCTCCTGGTACAACGACCCCCGCTGCGCCGCGCGCGCCATCACCGACGCCGAGCTGCACCTCGAAATGGCCAACCGGGTCAGCGCGGCGATCAAGGCGCGTTTCCCCGACCTCCTGGTCGGTGGACCCGTGCTCTGCTGGCCGCCGGGCTGGCCGCCCAATCAGCAGGGCCTGCCGCCGTGGTACACCTTCGACAAGTGGACCCGTCCGTGGCTACAGGGGACGCGCGACACGATCGACTTCTTCGACTTCCACGTCTACGACGTGTCGGCGCAGGACTTCGCGGTGCAGACGGAGATGCTCCACAACGAGGCGCTGCTGCTTCAGGGTCGTCGCCTGCCGATCTGGATCACGGAGAGCAACTACAACCTCGCGCCCGAGGACCTCGACGACCCGGCCGCCATCTGGCGGAAGCGCGTTCTCCCCTACGAGCGCCTGCTGCTGCGCGGCATCCTGCCGCAGGCCGACAAGGTCGATGGCAACCTCTACCACGACCTCCACGCGCGCAACCACACCCTCCTGCCGCGCGACGCGGACGACCCGGATCCGGCGTACTGGCTGCTGTGGGTCCTCCGCGACCTGCGGGGGACGCGTCTCGCGGCCGACTCCACAGACCCTGATCTCGTCTGCTTCGCGACCCTGGAGGAGGATGCCGTAACCCTCGTCGTGTTCAACGACGGCGCCGCAGAGAAGCAGATCCCACTGACCGTCGCCCTGCCCCCGGGTTGGTGGACCGGTCCCTACGTGCGCGCTATTGGGGAGAGCGCCGCCGGCGCCTGTGAGCGCCTCTCGCTGTCGTTTGAGCCCGCCCACGAGCCTCCCGGCGCCCGGGGCACACTCACCCTTCCGCCCTTCGCGACCGCCTCCATGACCTTCCGGACGAGCGGCTTCCACGAGCCCGCGAACACCCGCGTCGTCTCCGAGAACTTCGGCGACCGCACGCTGCAGTTCCTCACCGGCGCCGACCCGGTCATCGTACAGATCGGGCTCCCGACTCCCCTCCCGAACTCCGCCTCCCTCCGCCTGGGCCTGCTCGGCCCCGACGGCGGCGAGAAGCTCCTGGCCGACCTCAACGGTCGCCCGGTCGCCGTCGCCCCAAGCGCCTTACAGGAGGTCCCGCTCGAGGCCGGAGCTCTCGCACCCACCAACACGCTCACCCTCCGCCTCGCTGAGCCCGCTGCCAACCCGAGGCTGGCCCTCGCCTTCGCTTCGATCGTCGGCACGGACTGACCCGGTCGTTGTGCTCCGTAGCGGTCCCTTCGTGTGTTTCGTGTGTTTCGTGGTTCAGCGCCGTTGCACCCGGTCCAGGACCATCGAGAGCGCCGGCTCGATCCGGCCATCCGCCGCCACAACCGCGATCCGACCAGGCGCGAGCCCGGCGAAGTCGAGCGTTCCGGTGAAGGCGCCCGTCGGTCCGCCCTTCTGCGTGGGCATCCAGAGGCACTGGCTGACTCCGGGCAGGTCGCGGCCGATCTGCAGCTCCACCGTCTCGCACTGGTGCGGCACCACCAGCAACCGCTCGGACTGCCGCAGGTCCTTCCCGTCGAGGGCCCCGACGCCGAAGTGCCCGTCGGCCTGCGCGATCAGCTCCTGGCCGATGCGGATGGCGCCCTGGCTCTCGGCGGCGACGACCTCGCCCTGCGCCCCAGCGATGACAAACGCACAGCCCTTGCCCGTCAGCTCGACCGTCACGCCCGCCTCCGGCAGCGTGACCGCCAGCCGACCCTCGCCTTCCGCCGTGCGGGCCACCATGTACGCTCGCCCGCCCTGTCGCGTCGGGAATGAGAAGGCCCGAACCGGGGCGCCGGCCGGCTCCACGACGATCCGCTCGACGCCGGCTGCGTCGAGCACGCGCCGGTAGACGGCCGCGTCCGAGGCGTCGTCCCGCAGTTCCAGCGGGTACGGGGCGCAGATCACCTTCCCCGCGCCCACGGTCGTCTCGGTCGGCGTCTCGGACCACGCCGCCTCAGGCGTCTCGAAGGGCGCATGCGCCTCTGTGGCTGACAGGCCCAACTGCGCCCGGCGGTCGGCGCGCGTGGGTTTGCGGGTGCGGTCGAACTGCACATCCCCCGAGACGTACAGCGTGCCTCCCGCCTTCACCCACGCCAGCACGCGCTCGAACGTCGGATCATCCGGGCAGTAGGGAACCGGCCAGAAGAGCGCCTTGGCCGAGGGCGGCAGGTCCGCGAGGTCCTCCTCGTTCGCCATGCCGAAGTTCACCCGCTGATCCAGCAGCAGCTCGACTGAGCGCACCAGCGCCCCATTCACCTCGTTGAACCGTGGCCCGATCCGGTGGCTGTCCGGCGCGCACACGAACACCTCGGGCGACTCGTACTTCGGCTCGATGAGGCTCAGCAGCAGCGCCCCCTGCTCCCAGGTGTGCAGCCACGGCTTCGCCACCGCCGAGTTCCGCTGGTACAGCCCCCACGGGAAGACGGACTCGTCGAACTCCTTCCAGTCCCAGTTCGCGATGAAGGCCGCGCCCAGCGCTGGGGCGTAGTGCACGTACGTCTGGAACCGCTCCAGCGAGGCCTCCAAGGGGATGTCGAGGTGTCCGTCCACGCGCGCATCATGCGCCTCTTGCGCGCCACACTCCCCCAGACTGAACCCCTTTCCCTGGAAGCGTCGGTCAATCAGCTTGAACTCCATCGAGAAGCGGTCGGTCGGGCCGTAGTAGTGCATGTTGGAGAAGTCGGTGTGCTCGACGCCCAGGATCTTGTCCGCCGGGGGCATACTGGGGAGGTACCCGACACAGATCGGCGCGTCCGGATCGCCGGCGCGGATGCCATCCACATTCGCCTTCACCCATCGGTTCAGCAGCACCGTCTCGAACCGCTTCCGGTCCGCCGAGCGCACATCGCGCCAGTCATCGGTCAGGCTTCCCAGCGGGACGTTCGGGAGGGCCGCTTCGGGTGGGTTCACCTCCCACGCCGCCTGCAAGGCCTCGTCAGACCCATAGCGCTCCTGCAGGAACGCGTTCCAGAGCGCGACGATGTCCGGCCGATCCTCGGCCGCTACGCCCGGCTCGTTCTGGATGTCGAAGAAGATGCCCGGCACATCGCGGTAGCGCTCGGCCCAGAAGCGGTTCCAGTCCGCCTGAGCCGCGAGTTCCTCATCTGTGAGGCACGTCCCCAGCCAGTCGTGCAGCGAGAGGAAGATCGCGACCCGGTGCTTCTGTGCGAGCTGCACGACGGCGTCCATCTGCCGCACGAGCCTCTGCGGACGGAGCGCGAGGTCCAGCGAAGTGTGCCCGCCCTGCCCCTCGTAGCCCTTCGCCGAAAAGGGCGAGAAGTGCAGGATGCGCCAGATGTGGAACCCGTGCGCCTCCATCGCCGCGAAGTCCCGATCCCACGTCTGCGGGTTCTCGTCGGGCGAGAAGTACATCATCCCCGTCTGGTTCGTGCCGATGAGGAAGCTCGGCTTTCCGTCGATCGTGAGGTAGTTACCCTCCCACGCCACCTGCGGCCCGCTCTTCAGGACCGCCTCGCGGCGGATGCACAACGCATTCGTCAGCACGTCCGTGCGCGCACCATCCCCGACCAGCCTCGCCTCGATCCGCACCGGGTCGCCCTCCAGATCAGCGATCGGCGTCTCCGCCTCCACGCTCTCGGTCGTTCCCTCCGCCAGGTCCAGCCTCCGCCGCACGATCTCCCGGCCCCCGATGCGCAGCACAACCTCCCGCTGCGCCGCCTCAAGCCCGTTGTTCGTCGCCTGTACGCTGATCCGCGCCGTCTCCCCGACCTCGTAGCACGCGAGGTCGGTGGTCAGGCTGTGCAGGAAGACCTTCTGCGTGAGTTCCGCCAGCACCCGCGCGAGTAGCGTCCTCCCCTCCGGGCTGCCGACGAACAGGTCCTGCCCCGACGTGAGGCCGCTGAAGGCCCAGCCCGAGCGCGGGTACTCCCCCGCGAAGTTGTGCACGAGGCTCAACGCTGTTCCGCGCAGCGCGCCGCCCGCGTCGACCGCCTCCAGTACGGGAATCCAGCGCCGGTACACAGGCGGGAAGACGGGGCTGTTGGCGCCCGTGAGGCCGCACGCCGAGAAGCCTTGCACCGGTCCGTCGGTCGGGTGCGCTCGACCCTGCTCGCCGAAGCCCGACGTCGCATGGAGCCTCGCCACGTGCTCCAGGTGGAACTGCGGGTCGAAGACGCCGATCTGCGCGGGATCCAAGGCCATCGCGTCGCCCGACTTCCCGATCCGGGCGTTCATGCCCCCCGGCGGCTGGGGGTCGGCCGCCGCGTCCATCTGAGCTGCCTTGATGTCCGTCGGCGTGTCAGCCCAGCCCTCATTCGTGAGGACCACCAGGGTGTCGAACGCGTACCCACCCAGCGACAGGAAGCTGCCTCCGGCCCGCAAATAGGCCAAGAACGCCTCCTGCGCTTCCCGCGGGAAGTACGGGCCCCAGGGCAGGACGATGGCCTGGAACGCCTCCGGGGTCAAGAGCCCGGAATCGGCCAGGTCCCCGGCCTGCAGGATCGTCGCCCCGTAGCCGGCTTCGCGCAACGCAGTCGCCAGCGCCGCCGGCGGATGCGCGGTGGCCAGTCCTCCTCCCATGTCCAGGACGCCCACACTCCCCCGCTCGCCCTCCTCCACCGTCAGGCCCTCGGTCGTCGGCAGCGGCAGCCGCTGGATCTTCGCTTCAGTCTCCCAGACCATGCGGTCCATCGTCACCTCCAGATCGCCGAAGTTGCACCCGACCAGTATCCGGTCCACGCGGGTCATCTCGCGCGTCTTCGGCCCACGCGGTTGGAACGCGAACCCGGCCACCGGCATCCGCACCTCGATCCACCCCGGCTTCTGGTCGGCCAGCTCGCCCTTCGGGAGCGTCACGCGCTGCACCCAGCCGTCGTTGTCCGACTCGAAGAGCCAGATGTGCATGGCCGCGCGCTTCGCCGCCGAGTGCACGTACAACCCAAACCGCAGCGCATAGGCGTCCGGGGGCACACTGCACGGCCCCCGCAGGTTGCCCCACTGCGGCGGCTGATCGACGTACCTCAGCCTCATGCCTCGCCCGTCCCGCGCCACGTCCTCCTCCACCGAGACCGTCGGCGCATGTCCGCCATCCCGGTTGTCCTGCCACACGGACACGTCTCCGAAGTCGTGCAGACTCACCTCGGCCATCGCGCTCCCCGCCATCATCGCCGCCAGCAGTATGGTCATGGACGCTGCCTCTCGCCGTGCCGTTCTTCGCTGTCTCCCGATCTTCCGTTCTTCCGGTTGTCGTTGCCTTCACGCCGCGACCGTTACCCCCGGCGCCGCCAGCTCGATGAACGCCTCCAACATGATCCGCTTCTTCTCGATGGGCACGCCGATCGCGGCTCCGTCCCCGTAGTCGGTCAGGACGAACCCTCCCTCTGGCGTGGACCAGTGCTCGATCAGCTGCGTGGCTTCGGCGCGGATGGCGTCGGCGTCCTTCCAGGGGAGCGTCATCTGGATGTCGCAGGTGGTCTCGAAGCAGATTCGGCCGCGGTACCGCCTTCCCATCCCCTCGATACCGAGATTCGTCGGCTGCTGGAGATTCACGAGGTCCAACCCGCAGTCGATCCATTCCTCCACGATGTCGTTCACGTGCCCGCACGAGTGCATCCAGGCGTGCAGCCCGGCGTCGTGAATCGCATCGAAGAGCCGGCGGTAGTAGGGCTTGAAGAACTCGCGGAACATCGGGATGCTGGTGAAGGCGGCCTCCTGCGTGCCCCAGTCGTCGGTCATCGCGAAGCCGTGCACTCGCCCCCCAAAGCGCTTGCCGATCTCCTCCGCGATCCCGATCGGGAAGGCGACCACCCGCTCCGCCAGCTCGTGCACGCCCCGGGGGTTCTCGTAGAGGGCGACGAACAACTCCGGCATCCCGAGCAGGTAGTGCATCCGCTCGAAGAAGGTGAACCCGCAGCCCACCATCACGTACTTCTCGCCCGCGTTCGCGAGCTGCCCCTCGATGGCGGCGAACCGGTTGTCGTCATGCGGGTCGGGCCAGGGCACCTCGTACAACCTGTCCAGCGAGGTCAGGTTGTGGCCCAGCGGCTGGCCCATGTTGGAGATGCCCTCCGGCGCCGGCGTCCAGACGACGCCCCACTCATCCTCGTAGGGCCGCGACGCCTGCCAGCCCGCCGCCGGCTGCAGCCCCACGCCGTGGGTATCATCAATCCCCAGAGCCCCGAACCGAATCGGAATGCGTTCCGGCGAATCGAACTCCACGGCTCGGCGTACGATCTCGTAGGAGGTCATGGCGCAGTCCCGGTGGATGGGAATCACGTCGGAACGGGAGTTCGGCGAGGGGGGGCGGCCGGCCTTGTCAGGAAAGTCAGTGCCAGTTACCGGTTGCCGCCGACGTCTGGGGGAGGCTAGCAACGGGTACCGGTTCCCCGGGCCCTACACGCCGAGGGCGCGCTTGAGGGCGAAGCCCTTGGCGAGGGTCTCCTCGTACTCGGCGGTCGGGTCGGAGTCGGCGACGATGCCGCCGCCAACCTGCCAATGGACCCGGCCGTCGCGGATCAGGAAGGTGCGGATGACGATGTTCAGGTCCATGTCGCCGTCGAAGCCGATCCAGCCGATCGAGCCGGTGTAGACTCCACGCTGGGTCGGCTCGAGCTCGTCGATGATCTGCATCGCGCGGACCTTGGGCGCGCCGGTGATCGAGCCGCCGGGGAAGGTGGCCTTCAGCAGATCGACGAGGCTCCGGTTGTCATGGAGGCGGCCGACGACCGTGCTGACGAGGTGATGCACCGTCGCGTAGCTCTCCAGCGTCAGCAGCTCCGGCACACGCACCGAGCCGTAACTGCAGACGCGCCCCAGGTCGTTGCGCTCCAGATCCACGATCATCACCAGTTCGGCCCGGTCCTTCTCGCTGGTGAGGAGCTCGTGGGCGAGTCGCGCGTCCTCCTCGGGGGAGCTGCCGCGGGGGCGGGTGCCCTTGATCGGGCGAGTCGTGACCTCCCGCCCCTGGACCCGGAGGAAGCGCTCGGGCGAGTGGCTGGCGACGATACCGTCGGGGAAGCCCAGGTACGCCGCGAAGGGGGCGGGATTGCCGGACCGGGCCCGCCGGTAGAGCTGCCAGGGGTGAACCCGCAGGTCCGCCGAGAAGCGCTGGGAGAGGTTCACCTGGAAGATGTCGCCGGCGTGGATGTACTCGATGGCGCGCGCGACGGCGTCGATGTACGCCTCCCGCTCGAAGTTACCCACCAGCCCAGCGCCCAAGGGGCCCGAGGGATCAGGCAACGGCTCGCACGGGGCCCCCAGGCGGGCGGTGAGAGCCGCGACCCTCTCCTCCGCCGGAGGGCGGCCGGGCAAGTGAGGCGCGCACACGAAGGCCCGACCGGTGAGGTTGTCCCACGCGACGACCGTGTCGTAGAACCCGAGGGCGAGGTCGGGGAAGTCCAGGTCATCGCGGGCCGTGCGAGGCAGGCGCTCGACATGATGGCACAGGTCGTAGGAGAAGTACCCGACCGCTCCCCCACAGAAGGGTACGGGGCCGGGCACGCTGGGCAGGGCATACTGCCGCAGGAGCGCATCGAGGGCCGCGAACGGGCCGCCGGGCGGAGCGTGCTCCACCCCGTCCACGCTGCGGAGACGAACGGCGCCGTTCTTCGAGCGCACGGTGAGGAAGGGATCGCAGCCCGCGAACGAGTAGCGCCCCTGACCTTCGAAGTCCCGGCCGCCGTCGAGGAAGAAGGGCTGCTCGGCGCCGAAGAGGCGCTCGAAGGCCTCCGCCGGGTCGGGCGCGGGGCTCAGTTCGCGGACGGCGGGCGGCGCGAGGGCAGTCTGCAGTTCAGGCATGGGTGAAAGGCGCACACGGCACGACCGGGCGCTACTCGGCGGCGACGGCGATCTTCTCCGGTTCGAGGTCGAACTTCCCCACCTTGATGTCCGTGGGGATGCGGATCGGGTAGCGGCTATCGAAGCACGCGGTGCAGAAGTGCTTCTTCGAGAGGCCCGTGGCGGCGACGAGGTTGTCCAGGGCGAGGTACTCCAGGCTGTCGGCGCCGATGTGCTGCCGAATCTCCTCCACGTCGAGGCGCGCGGCGATGAGCTCCTTCCGGCCGGCCGAGGTGTCGACGCCGTAGAAGCACGGGTACCGGATGGGCGGCGAGCAGACGCGCATATGCACCTCACGGGCCCCGGCGTCGCGCATCAGGGCGATCTCCTGGCGAGTCGTCGTGCCGCGCACGATGGAGTCGTCCACCACGATCACGCGGCGGCCGGCCAGGGTCTCCCGCAGCGGGGCCAGCTTCATGCGCACGCCGAGCTCCCGCAGGCGCTGGTCGGGGTGGATGAAGGTGCGGAAGATGTAGCGGTTCTTGATGAACCCCTCCTGGAAGGGGATCTTGGCGACCTGCGAGTAGCCGATGGCATGGGGAATCGCGCTCTCGGGCACGCCGACGACGATATCGGCGTCGGTCGGGAGCTGCTGCGCAAGGAGGCGTCCCATGCCCTGGCGCACATTGTAGATCGACTTCCCGTAGATGTGGCTGTCGGGGCGCGCGAAGTAGATGAACTCGAAGACGCAGACCGCCTTCCGCTGCATCTCCACGGCTCGAATCTCGCGGAGGCCGTCGGCATCGACCACCACGATTTCGCCGGGCTCCACCTCGCGCATGTACTGGGCGCCCACAACATGGTAGGCGCAGTCCTCTGAGGAGATCGCGTACTGCCCCCCGCCGTTGAGCGTGCCGATGGACAGAGGCCGCACACCGTGCGGGTCGCGGGCCGCGATCAGCTTGCCCGGCCCCACGACGCCGATCGAGTAGGCGCCCTGCATCTGCTGCATCGCGTCCGCGACCGCCCCTTCCAGCGTGTCCGCCGCGGAGCGCGCGATGAGGTGCACGATGATCTCTGTGTCGCTCGTGGCCTGGAACTCGACGCCCTCGTCCTTCAGCTCCTCCCGCAGGGCCGCGTAGTTGACGAGATTGCCGTTGTGCGCGACCGCGAACGGCCCCGAGCGGTGCTCACCCACCATCGGCTGGGCGTTGGCGATCACATTGCTGCCGGTGGTGGAGTAGCGGACATGGGCCAGGGCGATGTCGCCGGACAGCTCGGCCAGGGTTTCCTCATCGAAGACCGCGAAGGCCAGGCCCATGCCGCGGTGCGCGGCGACATCCCCGTTGCGGGCGACGGCGATCCCCGCGCTCTCCTGCCCGCGATGCTGCAGCGCGAACAGCCCGAAGTAGCCCATCCTCGCGACGTCCTCGCCCGGGGCGTAGACCCCAAAGACGCCGCACTGGTCCCGCCAGTGCTCGTCACCGCAATGCAGGCAATCACTGCCGCACGGATGCGTCACCGTGGGTGGCCTCCGATGAGGATGTGGTGCGACGGTTCTCACGACGCGTTCGCGGCGAGGACCTTGGCGGCCATCTCGGCGCGCTGGCGGTCCAGCCGCTCTGCGACGGCCGGATCGGCGGCGCCGATGATCTGGGCCGCCAGCAAGCCGGCGTTGCGGGCGCCGTCGATCGCCACGGTCGCGACGGGGATGCCCGGAGGCATCTGCACCGTCGCGTAGAGGGCGTCCACGCCGTTCAGCGCCGAGCTGCTGACGGGCACGCCGATCACCGGCAGCGTCGTTCGCGCGGCGAGCGCCCCGGCCAGATGCGCGGCGGCCCCGGCCCCGGCAATGATGGCCTTCAGGCCTCTCTCACGGGCAGAGGCTGCGTACTCAGCGGCCGCGTCGGGAGTGCGGTGCGCCGAAAGCACCTTGACCTCGCACTCCAGGCCCAGCTCGGCCAGCGCGTCCTGGGCGGCCTGCATCACCTTGGCGTCCGACGCACTTCCCATCACGATTCCAACAAGCGGGTTGGCCATTCGTCTCCTGCCTGGGCGGGATCAGACGAGGGCGCGATGGGCGATGTCGCGCCGGTAGTAGGCGCCCTCGAAGTCGATGCGCCCGACGGCCTGGTAGGTCCGGGCGACGGTCGCGCGCAAGTCGGGTCCAAGGCCCGTGACGCCCAGGACCCGGCCGCCGTTGGTGCACAGCACGCCGTCCTTCAGCGCGGTGCCCGCGTGGAAGACGGTGACACCCTCCACGCCCTCCGCCGCCTCGACGCCCCGAATCGCCTTGCCCTTCTGGTACGACCCCGGGTAGCCGCCCGAGGCGACGACAACGCAGACACAGGCCTCGTCACGCCAGGGGAGGTCGACCTCGACCAGGCGGCCCTGGCTCGCGGCCAGCAGGGCGGCCGCGAAGTCGCCCCCGAGGCGGGGCAGCACCACTTGGGTCTCCGGGTCGCCGAACCGGCAGTTGTACTCCAGCAGTTCGGGGCCGTCCGGGGTGAGGATGACGCCCGCGTAGAGGCAGCCGGTGTAGGGCATCCCCTCGGCGGCCATCGCGCGGATCGTGGGGCGAACGAGGTCCTCCACAATGCGGTCGAGCAGCGCCCGGTCCACACCGGGCACGGGCGAGTAGCAGCCCATGCCGCCGGTGTTCGGGCCCGTGTCGCCCTCGCCGATGCGCTTGTGATCCTGCGCGGGCGGGAGGAGGACGAGGTCCTCGCCGTCGGTAAGGACCTTGACCGAGACCTCAGGGCCGACGAGGCACTCCTCGATGACGATGCGCTCCCCGGCGCGACCGTGCAGCTTCTGCACGAGACACTCGTCGATGGCCTGCAGCGCCTCCTCCACGGTGGCCGCGACCGTCACGCCCTTGCCGAGCGCGTCGCCGTCGGCCTTGACGACGATCGGCGCGCCCTGCGCCCGAACGTACGCGGCCGCCTCGCCCGGATCATCGAAGGCGGCGAAGCGCTTGCGAGAGACGCCGTGGCGCTCCAGGAGGCCGTCGGTGAAGACCTTGCTGCCCTCCAGCTGGGCGGCGGCCTTGCTCGGGCCGAAGACCGCGAGCCCGCGGGCGCGGAACTCATCGACGATCCCGAGGATCAGCGGGCGCTCCGGGCCGACGACGGTGAGGTCGACCGCACGCTCCTGGGCGAAGCGAGCGAGACCGTCGAGGTCCTCCACATCGAGGGGGACGCACTCGGCGAGCTGGGAGATGCCCGCGTTCCCCGGCGCGCAGAGCAGCTCGTGCTCGCCGGGGCCCTGGGCCAGCCTCCAGACGAGGGCGTGCTCGCGTCCGCCCGAACCGATGACGAGGATTCTCATGGGCGGTCTCCCGGTCAGCGGGTGCGCTCCTGATCGTAGAACCGACGCCAGCAGGGGTGGAACTCGACGTTCACGGTGCCCACCGGCCCGGTGCGGTGCTTCTGGATGATGATCTCGGCGGCCTCGGGCTCCTGCTCCTGCTGCCGCAGCTCCCGCCGCGCGGCCTCCTCGCCGATCTCCTGTATCCGCTTGTCGAGCTTCTTCCGTCGCTCGTAGTACGTCGGGCGATAGAGGAAGCAAACGAGGTCGGCTTCGGCCTCGATCGCGCCGCTCTCGGCGAGGTCGGAGAGGACCGGCCGGCGGTCCTCCCGCTGCTCCACGCGGCGGCTCAGCTGCGAGCAGGCGACCACTGGCAGACCGAGCTCGCGCGCCATCCCCTTCAAGGCGCGGGCGATGAGGGCGAGCTCCTGGTGGCGATTCTCGGAGGCGGCCCGGTCCCCCGCCGTGGCGAGCTGGATGTAGTCGACCACGATCAGGCCGATCCGGTGCTCGGCCTTCAGCCGGCGGGCCTTGGAGCGCATCTCCATGATCGAGAGGCCGGGGGTGTCGTCGATGAAGATGGGGCGGTTGGTGAGGTGATTGAGACCCAGGGCGAGCTTGCCCCAGTCGTCGTCGGCGGCCTGCCCGCGGCGGAGCCGGTGGCTGTCGACCTGCGAGTAGGAGCAGAGCAGCTGGTCGGCGACCTGCATTGAGGACATCTCGAGGCTGAAGATGCCCACCCCGCGGGCGTCCTCGCCATCGGCGGCGGCGAGGGCGAAGTTCGCCAGACAGAGGGAGCTCTTGCCCATCGACGGCCGGCCTGCCACGATGATGAGGTGGCCGGGCTGCAGGCCGCCGGTGAGGTCGTCGAGCTCGGTCAGTCCGGTCGGCACCCCAGTCAGGGCGCCGGGGTTGTGGTAGGTCGCGTCGATGAGGTCGAAGGTCATCGACATCAGCGGGCCCATGGGCGCGAAGTCGCGGCTGATGCGCGTCTCGCCGATCTTGAAGATGCGCTCCTCGGCGTCGTCGAGCAGCGCGCGGACGTCGGGCGGGTTGTCGTAGGCCGCCGCCGCGATCTCCATCCCCGTGGCTACGAGCTTCCGTAGCAGGGACTTCTCAGCGACGATGGTGGCGTACCGGACGACGTGCGCGGTGGTCGGGACCTCGCCGATGAGGGCCGTGAGGTACTCCGCCCCGCCCACTTCGTCCAGCACACCCTCGCGACGGAGCTCGGCGGACACGGTGATGAGGTCGACGGGCTCCTTCCGCCGGTCAACGGCCTGCATGGCGCGGTAGATGGTGCGGTGCGCTTCCCGGTAGAAGTCGGCGTCGCCCAGCAGTGCGAGGACGCGAGCGGCCGCCTCGGGCTCGAGCAGCATCGAGCCGAGCGTCGCCTGTTCGGCGTGAAGGTCCTGCGGCGGGACCTTCGCCACCTGCGACCCCTCGATGGATTGAGGCGAGAGCGCCATCGGCTACCTCTGACCCGCGCGGGGCAGACGGTCGTCCAGGAGCGTTGCGTCAGGCCTCGGCGTCTTCGGCTTCGACCGCCGCTTCCGGCTCCGGCTCGGGCTCAGACTGCGGGGCGGGCCTGTCCACGGGCTCGACCCGCAACGTCAGCTGAGCGTGCACGCCCTTGTAGACCTCGGCGGCGACCAGGTAATCCCCCACCTCGCGGATCGGCTCGACGAGGCTGATGCGGCGGCGGTCGAGCTGAACGCCGGTCTGGGCCGCCAGGGCGTCGACGATCTGCTGGGCGGTTACGGTCCCATGGAGCTTGCCGCCCTCGCCGGTCTTCGCGGTGATGACCAGCGGGTGCTCGTGCAGCCGCTGTGCCACGTGCTGGGCGGCCTCCGCCTTGTGGGCCTCACGCTGGGCGATGGCGCCGCGCCGGCGCTCCAGCTGCTCCTTAGCGGTCTTCGTCGCCAGGACCGCCAGGTTCCGGGGGATCAGGTAGTTGCGGGCATGTCCCGCAGCCACGCGGACCACGTCGCCCTCATGGCCCAGGGACTCCACATCGTCGAGCAGAATGACCTCCATCTCGCGCCTCCTACGTAATCGCGGCCCCACGCGGGCCTTGCCGTCAGAAGTCGAAGTGCCGTCGGGCGCCCACGAACGGCTCGGTGCCGCCCAGGGCGCGGTCCACCCCGAACAGAAGGTCCCAGTCCGGGCTGTACTTGTAACGACCGCGGAGGTCCAGCCGGAACTGGTCCGGGTCGATGAGTTCTACCTCGGAGGAGAGCCGCGAACTCCAGTCGCGGTCCCAGCCGACGCCCAGGTCCCCCTCGAACACGCCCACCCGCAGGCGCTCGCCCCGGTGGCCGAGAGGCATGCCGCGCTGGAAATCGAGCTTCTCCTCGTCACCCAGGTCCCGCACCCCCACGCGCCAGAAGGCGTCGTCGAAGGGGTCCGGGTACACGTCGAAGGCCACGTCGATCCGGCCGGCCGGTCCGCTTCCCCACCGCGCGTCCAGCTGCCCCTCGACCTCCATGTCCTTGAACGGATTCGCCAGCGAGGGCAGGCTGCCGATCGCCGTGTCGACCTTCCCCGCGATGCGGTCGACCTTCTCCAGGACCTCGGTGGTCTTCTGGGCGATCTCGAGGCCGCTCTCCGATACCTCGCGCACATTGCCGAGGGTGGTCTTGAGGTCCTCGGAGGTCTGCGGGTCGGCGATGATCGACTGGACGGCCGCCGTCGACTGGCGCACATCCTCACTGGCTTGCACGAGGTTGGCGCTCAGCCGGTCCAGGTCCTGGGGCATCGTGGTCGTCGAGACCATCGCGTTGACGCCCGCCGCCGTGCGCCGCAGGCTGCGCGAGACCTCGTACAGGTTGTCGACCATCGTCTGGACCTTGTCGGCATCCTCGGGCCCCAGGCGGTCCACCAGGGTCAGGGCCTTGGCCGCAATGTCCGTGGCGCGCTCGGAGAGCTGCCTCATGCCGGCGAGAGTGGCGCGCAGGTCGGCGCGCATCTGCTCATCGCGGAGGAGCTCGTTCACCGACGTCACGGTGCCCTTGGCCTCCGTTGCGAGGGCCTCGGCGTTCTCCGCCAGCGCCTCCATCCCCGCCGGGCCGGCGCCCTTGACGATGGAGATCTTCCGGGGATCCAGCGCCGCCCCGGCCACGACGCCCCGGGTCACCCGGACGTGCTTATCCCCGAGCAGCGAGCCCCCGGAGACCTGGAAGATGTCCCCCGCGTAGAGGGGGTACTTCTTCTGGATGGACAGTGTCGCGCAGGCCGGGTGGTCCGGGAACTCGGGGCGGCGCTCGATGTCGATGCCGCTGACCTTGCCGATGTTCACCCCGTGCAGCCGGACGGGCGCTCCCACCGGGAGGCCTCGGAGGTCCTCGAAGCACACCATGACCCGGTACTCGCCGCGCCAGCGCGAGAGCCCCCCCAGCTTGGACCAGGAGACGATCACAACGGCGGTGACGAGGAGAGCCACGATCCCGACCTTGGCTTCCGAGGTCACGGTACCCTCCGAGACGGCGTCGGGCACGGCGGCGGAGCCGGAGCTCCGACCTACACGATGATCGGGCCGGTGGGCTGGCCCTGCACGAACTGGCGCACGACCTCCGTGCCGTTGGCGAGCAGCTCCTGCGGTGAGGCCATCTGCTCGACCCGGCGGTCGTGGAGCATCATCACACGGTCCGCAACCGCAAACAGGTTACGGACGTGGTGTGACACCACAATGGAGGTCACGCCCAGATCGTCAGCCAGGTGCAGGATCAGCCCGTCGATCACGCTGGCGACGATCGGGTCGAGCCCCGAACTCGGCTCATCGTAGAGCATCACCTCGGGCTGCAGTGCCAGGGCGCGGGCGATCCCGACGCGCTTGGCCATCCCGCCCGAGAGCTCCGACGGATGGAGCGACTCGCTGCCGGTCATGCCGACGCGGTCGAGGCAGTCGGCCACCGCGTCGGCGATCTCGCCCTTGCTGAGCTTCGTGTGCCGCCGCAGCCCGAAGGCGACGTTCTCCCCGACCGTCATCGAGTCGAAGAGGGCGGCGTACTGGAAGCACATCCCCAGCGAACGGCGGACCTGGTTCAGCTCCGTCTCGTGCAGGCCGGCGAGACTGCGACCCTTCACGAGGATGTCGCCCCCGTCGGCCCGCAGCAGGCCCGTGATCAGCTTGAGCAGGGTGCTCTTCCCGCAGCCGGACATCCCCATCACCCCGAAGACCTCGCCCTTCGGGATGGCGAAGGAGACGTCGTCGAGCACGGCGTGCCCACCGAAGCCGAACCGCACGTTCCTCAGCTCGACGACCGGCACCTCCGGCGCGGGGAGCGCGCCACCCAGGCCGTCGGAAGCAGCGGATTCCGGTGCAGACGAGCCCGTCACAGCGCCGCGGCCCTCCCGGGCGATTTCAGAACGCGTCCTCGAAGAGGAGCTTGCTCAGGAAGTAGTCGCTGACGAAGATGATCACGATCGACAGCACGACCGAGCGCGTCGTCGCCCGTCCCACATCCTCGGCGGCATCTCGGCAGAACAGGCCCTGATGACACCCCACGATGGCGATGGTGAGCCCGAAGAAGATCGCCTTGGCGATCCCCGCGATCGCCGTGGACGGCTGCAGGTTGTCCACGATGGAGGACAGGTAGAGTGTGCCCGTAATGGCCTGAGACCGCGTGGCGTAAAGGAAGCCGCCCCCGATGCCGGCCACATCCCCCGCCAGCGCCAGGACCGGCACCATCACCAGGCATGCCACCAAACGCGGGACCACGAGGTACCGCGCGGGGCTCGTGGCCAGCGCCCGGAGCGCGTCGATCTGCTCGGTGACCTTCATCGCCCCGAGCTCCGCCGTGAAGGCCGACCCGACGCGCGCCGCGACCACAATCGAGGCCAACACCGGGCCGAGCTCGCGGCAGAACGCCTCCGCCACCAGCCAACCCAGCATCTGCTCGGCCTGCAGCTTGGCCGACTGCTGCAAGCCGTGGAAGGCCATCACCATGCCGGTGAAGCCCAGCGTCATGAGCACCAGCGGCAGGGAGTGGAACCCCGTCTGGGCCAGCTGATCCATCGTCTGGCGGTACTCCACCCCGCCGCGCACCAGATGGCCGGCGGCCTCGGCGGTCAGGCCCACCATCTCCCCGAACACCTGGAAGGGCCGCAGCAGCCAGGATGCCGCTCGGCCGGGGTGGGCATCCACGCCGACGCCCCCTCGCGCGCGGGAGTAGAGCGTGCGAAACCGACGCAACACAGGCACGGACAAGGGGAAACGCCCCGCGCGCAAGGTCACGCCGGGGCGACAAGTGTGCACGCCGCCGGCTTGCGCCAACGGCGCCCCCTCCAAGGGGCATTATAGGCAGCGGCCGGGGCAGTGTCAAGGAAGCCCCGGAATCCGGGGACACGACCCAACTCGGCCGCATCGAATTGGGATCGTGTCCCCGGATTCCCCTCACGCCGCCGGCTCGGTCGCATCCGGGGTCTTGGGCGGCAGCCCCCGGTTGAGGCCCAGGTTGGCGACCAGGCTGGCAGCCAGGGCTTCGACGCTGCCGCCGCCCTCGCCGCCGACCACGAGCACCTGCGGCATCACCGGCACGCCGGACTCTGCGAGGGCCCGGATCGCGTTCACGAAGGCGGTGGCTTGCGGCCCGAGGGCGTCCACCTGGCGCTGGTAGGCTTCCGCGTTGGCGAGACCCACCGCCCGCACCTGGGCGCCCTGCGCGGTGCCCGTCTTCTCGATGTAGGTGGACTCACCGTCGGCCTCGGCCTTCTTCGCTTCGGCGTTGTTGCGTTGGATGTCCACCCCGACGGCCGACTTGGCCAGATCCGCCTGCATGTCCGCAGTGCCCTTCGCCTGCTCCATCGCGATCCGCTGCTGCTGCGCCTCCTGCTGTTTGTGGAAGGTCTCGATCTCCTGGTGCGCGATCTCCCGCTCGGTCAGGACCTTCACCATGTCCTCGGGGAGGATGACGTCCTGGATGTAGACGCCGCGCGTCTCCACCTCGTACTCCTGCAGCTTCTCCTTGATGTGCTCAAACGCGCTCACCTGCACCTGCTGTCGCGTCTGGATGAACTCCACCGCCGGCATGCTCTGCAGCTTGTCCCGGAAGTGGTTGCCGACCGCCGACTGCAGGACCTCGTTCACCAGGTTCTGCATCGAGCCGACCATGCTGATGACTCGCGGGGCGTAGGTGTCGGGTACGTGGATCTGCACCTGCAGGTCGATCCGGAAGATGAAGCCCTCCCGCGACTTGGCGATGATCTGCTCAAGGCGCGAATCGAGGCTGTGAGCGATGGAACTGGCCTGCGCCCAGTTGAGCGTCAGGATCGCCGTGGGGACGATCTCCGGCTTGTAGATGCGGGGGTTCAGCGAGTACTTCCCTGTGCGGAGCGGCTCCTGCCAGATGCCGCGATGGCCCGGCCGCACGAGCGACCCGTGCTTGAACTCAGTCCCGCTGGTGTCCTCGGTGGGCAGGCCGACGTAGGCCTTGATGACCGCGACCTCGCCCTGCTT
>Ga0233425_10005425_pt1 | contig 20154 bp, 19 predicted proteins | sample Watercolumn_Towu_2_FD_181712 | JGI IMG/M metagenome (GOLD analysis project Ga0233425, IMG submission 181712) | Freshwater microbial communities from Lake Towuti, South Sulawesi, Indonesia - Watercolumn_Towuti2014_140_MG | ecosystem: Environmental > Aquatic > Freshwater > Lake | place... | reverse complement strand
ATATCCCGGTGAAGAATGATCTTGCCCTCCTGGTCGAGGATGCAAAGATACATTGTCCTTGCGTGAAGGTCTATACCGCAGGAAAATTTGTGCTGCTTGGTGTAAAATCTCATTTGAGGCCTCCTTGGGAAAAGGGTTTTGGGTTCCTGAATCATATCTGATTCGGGTATGATTCAGGGGGGCCTTAATGAGTATCAAAACGCTCCACCGGAGCACGGCTTGCCAGCCGTGCCCGGTGAGCTTTGTCGTTACATCCGAGAAGAAATGAATATAAGTCTTTCCAAAACAGCATATCTTTCAAATGAAGAGCTAACGATCGAACTGGACCTCAGGGACAGGACAGATCTTCTGAATGGGCTTTCCAATATCAATGTCAATATCTTCAGGGTTGATGTAAGAAGAAATAGCTTTGTATTTGGTTTTGGACACGATCCTCAAAATAACGACGGCATTATTTTAATACAAAGAAGTCTCCCAGATTCATTTATTGAGGGAGCATACCTAGTAAGCGGCATCAAGTTGATTTACAGTGACGAAACGCGAAAGGAAGTAATTCTCGCTTCCGGCAACGACATACCCAGTCTATTTTTTTGGGTTGCGAGATCAGCTAGCGGTTTATTGGGAAAGGATCAATTAGAAGAGCGACTTAAACAAATATCAGCCGCGAGGTCTGCGTCTGAAAACCGCATATTAATCACTGACGCTGCCGCTAGTTCAGACCATGCTGCTAAAAATTACGTCGTTTATATTTTCTCTGTTGGTTGTCTGGTACACCATAAACAGATAATGGAAGGCTATACGATTTCCCCTCTCAAAAGAGGGTACGATTATGACCACATGTATGAGTCAGTTAGCGATTACTTGAAGCAAGCACATGGCATTGAAATTCCTTATGATAAATCGATTGCAGACGACTTCGCGCAGTCGACGCCTCTGTTTGTAATTACGTTCAAAAATGTGAAGGCGACAGATAACACAGATGCTGCCATGTATTGTTCTATCTTTGCAGAATATTTGTTTACTATTCTCTCATACGAGAAAGGCCAGCGCCCAAAACAGTACGCAACGATAGTTGTGAGCCCGACGGAAAAGCTGCTGTGGCAAGCTTTTCATTTCCCGGGTTATGGGGGGAATCTGCTTAGCGATTTTAGTCCCTCTTCTAGTGCCGAATATATTGAAGAAATATTGCCGCTCATGCAGAAATCACCATGGGTTGAGTTGCTTATGCGTAGCTTGGCGGACGCTGCATCGGAGGATAATCCAAACGTAGCGTTTCTTAAGCTCTGGAGCATTCTTGAGCTAGTAGCGAAAAAACGCATTACCAGTAATATAGATGCAGTTGTGTTTCCCGACGGCTCGCAAATTTATTATGAACCTGATAAGCCGGTCACGACAGCTAAGAGCCTAGGAAAAGTCTATTCTTTGCTTTTCAGTCTTAATTTAGCTCCATCCGTTGTTAATTCGGGAAAGAAGAAAATGATATTTGAAACGTATCAAGATGCTCGTGAAAATCCAAACCTAGATCAGGAGACAGAAATTATTCCGCTTTGGGATGTTGTTCGTGCTGCATATGAAATTAGAAACAGCACTGCTCATTCCGGACTATTTGATCCGCGCCAGGCGGAAACAGGCGGTGCCAGAGAGAAATTGGCCGCACGCATGTACCAACTTTCGCACTTTCATTTTCTTGACCTTATTAAACGAATCACGAGGTTTACTGTCTCTAACGAATTAAAGACCAGGGACCTCGAAGAGTGATTCAACCTGCCGGTCCACAGCGACGCGCCACAAGGCGGCGTGTGACCGGCGTGTTCGGCACACATTAAGAAAGGAGTAATAACATGTCTACAAAGGTATTTATCAGTTGGAGCGGAGACTTGAGTCGAAAGCTTGCGGAGGCTTTACGTAACTGGCTTCCTGCCACTTTGCAGTACGTCAAACCCTACTTCTCACCTGATGATATTGAGAAGGGGGCAAAATGGAATTCAGAAATCGCCAAGGAACTAGAAACCTCAAATGTTGGTATCATTTGTCTTACGCAGGACAATACAGAAAAGCCTTGGATACTTTTTGAATCTGGAGCCTTATCAAAGAGTATCGACAAAGCCAGGGTGTGCACACTCCTTTTCAACTTAGATGCAGCAGATGTGAAAGGACCATTGACGAGTTTCCAAGCAACAAAATTTGTAAGTGAAGACTTTAAACGCTTAGTCTCTACAATTAACAACACCGCCGGAGATGCAAAATTAGAAGCCCCGGTTCTTGATAGCGTCTTCGATATGTGGTGGCCACAACTGGAAGAGCAAGTCGCTGAAATTTTAAAAACACATGACAAAGGCACAAAGAGAGAGAGGCGCTCAGAAAGAGATATCCTTGAAGAAATCCTTGAACTGTCTCGAATGAACGCTGAACGTGCGCATAGACCATCAAGAATCAGTCCCAGAGCTATTGAGGAGTTGATTGAGAACCTTAATGAACTTTTGATTCAAATCGTTCGCGAGCAAGGAGCGGTAGGGTTCTCAATAATAGAGCGCATTGATCGGCCATTAAGACACATGTGCCTAGAATCGGGATTTCCGGAACTGTATGAACGGTTCAAAATGTCCACACTAGAAATGATGTCTCCCGCTCGGGCTAGAAGAGAAAGAATTGCCGAACAACAGCCTGGAGCGGACGCGGTTAAGCAGCGCCGCTCACTCTGATCGTTGAAGCTGTAGAAAAAGTCCCTAAAAGCTTATAATATCGCCATTCATCTTGTGAGGAGATAAGACCACACAGGTTAGCTAAGGAGGATGGATGGCGAAGTACAAAAAGTACGATTATTCCCAGGGCAAATTCATACCGATACACTTTGAAAAGCAGATATTACCCGGTACCTTTGAGCATACCCTTCATCATCTTATCGACAACGAAATAGACCTTGCCCTTTTTGATGACCGGTACAGCAACGACGAAACCGGAGCACCTGCCTATGATCCGGCAATACTGCTGAAGATAATCCTGTATGCCTATTCCCGTGGGATCACATCAAGCAGAAAGATAGCGCAATGCTGCAAGGAAAACATCATCTTCATGGCGTTATCAGCAGACACCCAGCCTCACTTTACAACAATAGCGGATTTCATCTCATCAGTGGATCAGGAGATTATCAGATTATTCCTTCAGGTCTTGTTGGTGTGTGACGAGATGGGGTTGATAGGGAAAGAGATGTTTGCAGTGGACGGCTGCAAGATGCCGTCGAATGCATCGAAGGAATGGAGCGGTACAAAGGAAGAACTTCGGCACAAGAAAGAGAAGATGGAGCAGGCAGTACGGCAGATCATAAAGAGACATCGTGAAGTGGACGCAAGGGAAAAAGATACAGGGACAATCGAACAGGAAGAGCGCTATATTGAGACGGTCAGGAAGAAAGCGAAGAAAATAAAAGAGTGGCTCAAGGACAACGACGATAAGCCCGGTAAGACCGGCAAGCCGATAAAGAGCAACATAACCGATAACGAAAGCGCGAAGATGAAGACCTCTCACGGGGTGATACAGGGTTATAACGGCGTAGCGGTGGTTGATGACAAGACACAAGTAATCGTACATGCAGAGGCTTTTGGTGCAGCTCAGGAGCATGATCTTCTTCAACCCATGATAGAGGGAGTCAAAGAGAACTTTAAGGAGATCGGCAATAAAGAGGATGTATTTAAAAAAGCGAAACTCGTTGCTGACAGCGGATATCACACAGATGCAAACATGCAGATGGTAATGGAAGAAGGGATAGATGCATACATAGCAGACACACAGTTCCGGAAACGTGATCCCCGGTTTGCTGATATTGATAAGTATAAAGAACGGTTCAGAAAAGAGCGGGCAGAGTATTTTGGGACAAAAAGTATGTACCGGGCGAAGGACTTTGCGCTGAGTGAAGACAAAAGGTTCTGCATATGTCCGGCAGGGAAACGACTTTACAGAAACGGCGGCAATGTAATTTTGGACCGGAATACAGCGATCAAATTCCGAAGCCGAAAGACGGACTGCCGGGTATGCGAAGTGAGAGAGAAATGTTTAAGGAATCCTGAAACGAGTGAAGTACGTCAGGTATGCTTTATTCAGGGGCGCGTATCGGATATTACCGAAACATTCACCGAAAAGATGAGAAAAAAGGTAGATTCGATAAAAGGTCGGCTTCTTTATAACAGAAGACTCGGGACGGCTGAACCACCATTTGCCCATATTCGGTCCATGCTAAAACTGGACAGATTTACTCTTCGGGGGAAACGAAAGGTAAACACCCAGTGGCTGATGTATTGCATTGTGCATAATCTTCTGAAGGTGCACCGATACGGGGAAAGATTTGCATAGAAAAGCTAACGATAGACACATATGAGGAGAAAAGCAGAGTTATTGGCAAGTTCTATCCTCATATGGAGCAAAGTGGATAACCAACGCAAATAAAAATGGTGCGGTAACCCCAAAATTTCTATATAATGGAATCAATATTTGGATTCGGACTTTTTCTACAGACTCGTTGACATCATAAGGAGAATGCCGTGGAGAAGATGGATTTTAAGAAAATGCTCAGGCACTTGTATCAACCCTCTGCCAGGGAAATTGTTCGCGTTGATGTCCCTGCAATGAATTTCCTCATGGTTGATGGCATGGGAGACCCCAATACATCACAGGCATTCTCAGATGCTGTTGAAGTCCTGTTTTCACTTTCATACACTCTGAAGTTCATGATCAGGAATGGCCGGTTAGCGATTGATTATGGAGTGCTGCCACTGGAAGGGCTTTGGTGGTCAGACGACATGTCAGCATTTACGGAAGGAGACAAATCCCTGTGGAAATGGACTGCGATGATCATGCAACCAGACTTTGTTACCCGGGAAATGGTCAGGTTAGCCACTGCGGAGGTAAAAAGAAAAAAGAATCTCTCCGCGCTTTCGAGTATTCGCTTTGAGTCATTCCTGGAAGGCATCTGCGCACAGACTATGCACATCGGCCCTTTTTCAGAAGAAGGGCCTACTATTGAGAAAGTGCATAAGTTTATTGAGAGCTGCGGATGCAAAAGAGCCGGAAAACATCATGAAATCTATTTGAGCGATATTAGGAGAGCCGCTCCGGCAAAATGGAAAACCGTCATCAGGCAGCCAATGCAGGAATAGCTGGAATCGCGCGGGTAATTCCTGCTCGAATAACAACTGAGCAAGGAGGGTCATCATATGAATAGAAAATGGCGTTCTGTCCTGATGCTTGCGGTATCCGCCATGTTAATTGTGGCATTGGGCGGATGCGTCAGTCTAACCCCGGATGATATCCTTCCAAAATCCATCGCTCCGGCCGGGAATGATCGGCATATTGATGGGTCCATCAATGTGCAGGCATTTGTTCCGGACGTTAGTAAGGGCAAGGTCTATTTGTTGGATAACGGCAGCTTGTACGACTCCGGACCGGAAATTGAAAGAGGCAGGGTCGCTTTGGGAAATATGTTCGACAGTTCTAAATTGAGGGCCGCATTGGAAAAGGCTATCGAGCAGAAAGGGCTTTTCAGGCGAATCGAGAAAGGCGGCGCCGATTACGTTCTAGATGTATGGGTAATTGGTGCTATACGGCGTTTTGAAGCCGAAGGTATGACCATCGAGATGACCGCCATCTGGAGGTTAATCCGGGCCACGGATGGGAAAGTAATCATCTGCGATTTTACCAACGGGCACGGCGCGTCACATGCCTTTGGCGCCAACGCTGCTGTACAGGCAACACAGGATGCTGCGCGTGAGATGATTGAAAAGGGATTATTGGTTCTTTCCGACAGTTCAAAAGAACATCTGTCTGCCTTGTCAATGGCCGGCCTTAGATCCAGCATGGGACCTGCAATGCCAGAGGGTTTTACCCAATGGTCCGGGAACGTCAGGCAGAATTGGTCAAAGCTTCGAATGGGCTTGACAATAGACGAAGTTGAAACATTTATCGGACCGGTTGAAACAAGTGGTGCCATTGTGAACTATTACACCAAGGGATACTCGCAGATGTATGAGACAGGTATATACACTTTGGTGTTCATTAACGGCAAGCTTTCACGTTGGGAATTGCGGTAACTGTTTATGACAGCGCCATATGCGAATCATGTCGTATTGCCCATTGAAGCAATGCAAACGACTCGCTGCCCCCGCGAATGAAAATATTAGTGATTGTGGCGCACCCCAATAGTTCCAGTTTTAACCATGCAATTGCCATGACCTGTGCGGGAGTGCTTGGCGCTAATGGGCATGAGGTCATTACTCATGACCTGTACAAAGAACAATTCAATCCAATACTTCCGTACGATGAGTTCACAAGGGATGCCGTTTTGCCGGAAGATATCCAAAGGCACTGTGATGAAGTTTCTATGGCTGATGGCATTGTTATTGTTCATCCAAATTGGTGGGGGCAGCCACCTGCAATATTAAAAGGATGGGTGGACAGGGTAATCCGGCCAGGTGTTGCATATGAGTTCCTGGAAGGAGACAAAGGCGAAGGCGTGCCGCGAGGTCTCCTTAAGGCCAATTGTGCGGTCATATTCAATACTTCAAATACTGAGGCTTCCAGAGAGCAATCAGTCTTTGGCGACCCGCTCGAAGCAATATGGAAGAATTGCATATTTGACCTCTGCGGTATTTCAAATATTTATAGGCGGATGTTCAATGTTGTTGTTACGAGTTCGGAAGCGGAGAGAAAGGGATGGCTCTCCGAGGTCTCGGCAGCTATCAACCGCTACTTTCCAAAGGTTTAACACAGCGTGGAAACGCGAAGGATCTTATCCATGATACTGCTCTACCGATTTGTCGAAATGATATCTCGGACAAAGCTTTAACATCTCTGAGAATATCGTGTATACTTTGTTCGTGGTCTGTTCCTCCTTGCTGGTATAGGGTTTAGTCACCACTATTATCCAATAAGTTTAAAGAACAGACCTTGTTTTTATTAATGTTTACCGGACACTACTGATAATTTATCAATATTTTTCAGGAATTATTATGAACGAAAATATAAGTTTAGACTGGAATACAAAAGAAAAAATTATCGCAGTTATAAGTGATTGGAAGAGGAGATTTCCTGTTGTTCAGGAGTTCATTGCAAGTAAGGATGGCGAAAAAATTGCTGCCATTGCTGAAGTCGGAAATCAAAAAGCAACTCCCTGCCTCAATGGAGAAACCTGGGGAGAAACGTATGAGAGGGTCTGGTCTCTCAGATTTACACATGATAACCGCCTTGCCTGTGCCGTATTCCGTGATTTTGAGTGGACAGTGGCTGTTGATGAAAAACCCTGGGAGGAAAAGTATGATTTCGTATGGAACATGATTTTCAGTCCCGATGGAAAGAACATCGCGGTAAACATTAAAAAAGACAATGAATTCGGGGTTTCTCTTAATGGCAGGTCATGGGACAGTAAATTCGTTGAAACAAGGGATGTAGCCATAAGTCCGGATGGTAAGCGAACCGCGTCTCGTATTAAAACGAAAAGAATCCCTACGCTTGATATCTCCGGATTTGCAGGGAAAGTCCTGTCAATAGCTGTCGATGGAAAACCCTGGGATGAGAATTTCCTGGGTCTTTGGGGTATCGTATTTAGTTCCGACAGTAACCATGTTGCATCTGGTGTGAAATTAGACCACCTTGAATTTACAATTGCTGTAGATGGGAGTCCGTGGGGAGAGGTGTTCAGAGGGGTCTGGGAACCGATATTTCAAAAAGGGAGTTGTGAAGCAACTGCTCCGGTAAGGACTTCAGTGGGATGGACGCTTGCATTGAATGGAAAACCGTTATGGGATCGCGTGTTTGCCCAGGTATGGGGTCAAAGATATAGTCCTGACGGCAAAAGGGTTGCTGCTGTTGTTTCCCCAGAATTCGGGAGATGGACGATTGCAGCCGATGATACAACATGGAAAAGAACATTCAGCGATGCTGTTTTAGCCCCCGTATTTAGTTCTGACAGCAGAAGGATTGCGGCGATTGTGAAGGATAACAATAGATATACCATTGCTGTGGACGGAAAATCCTGGGAAAGTGATTTTGATATGGTATGGGATCCTGTTTTTAGTCCATGTAGCAGTAAAATTGCAGCAAAGGCGGAAAAAGAAGGGAAATATTTTGCGGTAGTTGACGGCAAGATGGGAAAACAGGCATATGACATGCTCTGGAACCCGGTTTTCAGTCCCGATGGTGAGAAAATATTGATACGATGTATAGAAAACGGAAAATATTATCGGAGAGTAGTGCCTGTTAGCGAGCTATAGGTTTAGGTATTTCTCTATCTGGAACGACGGTTCTGCGAGTCGTAGATGTTTCATTATAGCTCTGGCGGGTTGAAAGTATAAGCAAAAGAATGATCCCGAACGGGAAGGAATGACACATAGAAGGCTGAAAAAGATTAGTGTATGAATTTTTGACAAGTATTGAACTGTATAGATTCCTGAAAGGACCGATGGTCTGGATTGCGTTTATTGTTTTTATCGGCGGAAGTATTTTCAGAATCTGTTCTCTGATGTCACGTGCAAAAGGTTCCAAAGTCCTTTATCCTTATTTGAGTGTGAAGTATAGTCTGAGATCAATATTCCACTGGGTCATCCCTTTTGCGAGTACGAATATGCGCAAGCGTCCTTGGATTACTTCTATAACTTTTCTTTTTCACTCCTGTCTGATTTTCACACCCATCTTTCTCTTTGCACATAATATGCTCGTCAGGGAATCATGGAATATACGATGGTGGACGTTGCCTGAACGGACAGCAGATGCAATGACCCTGATCGTTGTTTTCTGTATAGTATTTTTTCTGCTAAGAAGGTTTATTGCCCCTGAGGTGAGATATGTTACTTCTGCTTCGGATTATATTATCCTTGGAACTGTTGCAGCGCCTTTTATATCCGGATATTTGGCATTTCACCAGGTATTTTTTGATTACAGATTCATGGTGAACATTCATATTTTATCTGGAGAGGTGATGTTAATGGCAATTCCCTTTACAAGACTCAGCCATATGCTGTTTTTCTGGTTCACGAGGGCGTATACCGGTTCTGAATTTGGCGCTGTCCGCCACTCAAGGGATTTCTAGATGATTAAGGGTATCAGGAGAATGTCAGATGGCTGAAACAATCAGAAAACCTGTTTCTGATCCGGGAATGGACGAACCGGCAAGAAAACTTAGTGTTGATAAAATAGAAAAGATAATCAGGTGGGTCATTGAAAAAGAGGCTGATGCACGACTTGAAACTTACGTTGAAACCTGTACACATTGCGGACTTTGCTCTGAGGCATGCCATTATTATCTTTCGTATAAGAGAGACCCGAGTTATTCTCCGGTTAGCAAGGTAAGGTATACCCTAAGCGATATGTTAAAAAGAAAAGGCAGGGTTGATGGAGAAACTGTAAAGACATATGCCCGTATAGCCTATACTGAGTGCAATCTCTGTCGACGCTGCAGCATGTATTGTCCTTTTGGAATTGATATATCATATTTGCTTTCATTGGTACGTCGCATATGCGGCCTCCTTAATGTAGCCCCCCAGTATCTGCAGGATAATACGAATAGTCACATACATACTTTTACACAGTCATGGGTGGGACAGGATGATTATGTGGATACGGTCCAGTTTATAGAGGAAGAACTCAGGATGGAGATAAAGAATGCACGTATCCCTCTTGACAAAGCTGGAGCAGAATTCATGTATGCCCCACACAGTCATGAGGTTACCTTCAAGACTCACCTTCTCGCAAATATGGCAAAAATACTGAATGTTGCAGGCGTGAGCTGGACAATGCCATCCGAGGATGGCTGGGAGAATACCAATCAGGCCATGCATGCGGGCTACTATGAGACAATGGGCATGATCGAAAAAAAACACTTCGAGGCAGCATTCAGGCTTAAGGTGAAGAAGATATTAGCTGGGGAATGCGGGCACGCATTCAGGGCTGCTGTCTATGACGGCACGAGATGGTTAAGTTGGAAGAACCCGCCTGTAACATACATTTCCGCTGTCCAGTTTTTCTATGAACTCATCAGGGATGGAAAGATTAAGGTAGCAAAGAAAATCCAGGAGCCTGTCACACTGCAGGAGCCATGCAGTTTTGTAAGGAACCGAGGGCTGGGAGACATGCTTCGATATGTAATCAAAGCGACCTGTGAGGATTTCATAGACGTCAAGCCGAATTACGAGCACAATTACTGCTGCTGCGCAGGAGGCGGAGTTATCAATTACGGTCCACCCTGGAAGTTTGTAAGAATGGAAGGTGGGAGGACAAAAATAAAACAGCTGAAGGATACCGGAGCAAGGATTGTTATCGCCCCTTGCCACAGTTGCCATAAGACGATTGAGGAGATGAGCGATTTTTATAAGCTTGGATGGCATGTCCTTTTTGCTAATGAATTACTGGTTAAAACAATGGAAATTCCGGAAGGGATTAAAGCAACACAGGAGTAAGAGTAGAAGATATTGTGAAGGACACGGTATGAGAAAGACTGTTTATTTTTTGTTATCAGTCGCAGCAGGAATATGCCTTTTTTTTCTAATAGACGGAGTGACGGCCATATATTCTGTTGAAAAGAAAACAGTATCAGAAAAAAGAACAGACAATAAGCTTGTTATTGTCAAAACAGAAATCCTCGGAACGCTGGAACGACCACCTGTGGTATTCAATCACGGGCTCCATGCAAAGAAATTTCAAAAAAATGGCTGCAAGACCTGTCATCCAGTTATCTCTGACGGAACTCTCTTGTTTGATTTTTTATTCAATGCAGAAAACAGAACAAAACTTCTGATACGTGATGCATATCATGAAAAATGCATCAACTGTCATAATAAAATGATTGACCAGGGTCAAAAGGCTGCTCCTGTTCGATGCGGCGATTGCCATGTTGAAGGTTTCCAGCCTATAAAACATTCTGTATGCGATTTTGATTTTTCTTATCATGACAAACATATCAGGAAGCTGATGGAAAAGACTGGCAAGAGCAATTGCAGGGTATGTCATCATACATATGATCCACGTGAAGAAGATGAATCATTGAGATTGTTCTATGAAGAAGGAACCGAACAATCATGCTATTATTGCCATGATGCTCAAAAAAGAAGAGGCCCATCATTAGCTGTTGAAACCGGAATAACGCTGAGGAAGGGGTTGAGCATCGGAAGAGTTTCTCATCAGATATGTGTTAATTGCCATTTAGATTTATTGCAGAAGGGTAATAAGGCAGGCCCTCTGGAATGTTCACGATGCCACACAGGGAAATACAAATCGGTTGCGGAACTTGCAGATACACCACGTCCGGAAAGAGATCAGCCTAAGAAAACATTAATTACTACAGAAGATACTCAAATGAAGGGGGTCAGATTTGATCATGCGTTGCATGAAAAACATGCGAAAACCTGCAGATCCTGTCATCATGAGACATTGAATGCATGCAAAAAATGCCATGTGCCGAAAGGGAGCCCTGAGGGTAAAGGAGTAACCGCAGTCGGTGCATATCATGATGTATTCTCTGTCTTTGGATGCTCCGGATGTCATAACGTAAAAAAATCCGAACAAAATTGCTCCGGATGTCATAATCATTTATTGAGTATGGATTTGCAGACAAAGGGTCCTAAAAAAGAGACCTGTATTGTCTGCCACAGCGGAAGAATGGGGAATACCGTAAAAAGCAAGCCTGTTTCAGTTGATGAACTGAATGCTCAGAAAATACCTGAAAAGGTGATAATAAAGATTTTGGAAAAAGAGTATAACCCGGTTGTATTTCCTCATCTGAAAATCATTAAAAAGTTAGTTCGTATCTCAAACGATTCTCGTATGGCGGTTTCTTTCCATAGGAACTATAAGACTATATGCAGTGGCTGCCACCATCAGAGCATTTCTGAAGCTGAAGCTGTGAAGAATAAACCGCCATATTGCAGAAACTGTCACCCTGTTATTTTTGATCCAAAACTTATGAATCGTCCGAGACTTCTCGCGGTATACCACCGTCAGTGCATGGGATGCCATGAGAAGATGAAAATCATGGCTACAGGCTGTACGGATTGTCATAAGGAAAAGGTCAAACCAGTTAATTATTTGAGCACAACGATGCAGGGTAATTATCCGGGAGGATAAATGTACATTCTCGAACAGCTTTTGAGCATGAAGGGATATGAATATGCCATTGCGGTGGTGTTTATTTTTGTTTTCATAGTTTTCTATAAATTTCTGCATACAGATAAAACTGATGAAATTGAGTAAGACATAAGAAAAACCATGGGGATAAGCAGAAGAGTATTTTTGAAGCGCACGTTAGCAATTGCAGGGAGTACGGTAATTCGCAGCAGTTCGGAGGTCTTTGCCGATCAGAAGCAGGCTGACCCTGCAGACCGGTATGGAGTTCTTGTAGATACGACTTTTTGCAACGGATGCAGAAAATGTGAATGGGCATGCAATGAATGGAATAAAAATCCCAATAAGACGGTAAATGTCTTTGAAGATAAATCTGTTTTTAATTCAATCAGACGTACCAATGCAACTGCTTTTACCGTGGTCAACCGGTTTAGCAATCTGCAGAACAAAATGCCGGTCTATGTAAAGAAACAGTGTATGCATTGCGAAGACCCTGCCTGCCTCTCTTCGTGCTTTGTTGATGCATTTAAAAAAACCGTGAAGGGGGCAGTAACATACAATCCCGATGTATGTGTAGGGTGTCGTTACTGTATGGTTGCCTGTCCTTTTGATATGCCTGCATACGAATATTATGAGCCTGTCAATCCGCGGGTCATGAAATGCACTTTTTGCTTTGACAGGATCAGCAAGGCAGGTCAAGTGCCGGCATGTGTTGAAATATGCCCTACGGAAACTTTGAGGTTTGGAAAACGGAGTGAACTTATTGATTTTGCACATGAAAGAATAAGGAATAATCCACGCAGATATATTAAACACATCTATGGTGAACATGAAATAGGTGGAACAAGCTGGCTTTATTTGTCTCCGATTCCTTTCGAGAAGATTGGATTCAGGACTGATCTCGGGAATAAACCAGTGCCAAACCTGAGCAAGGGATTTCTCTTTATGGTTAAGGTATTTGAAATCGCAGCTGCGTGGCCGCTTGTTTTTGCTGCCTTTCATGCGATTAAAAAGCTAAAGAACAAGCATCTTAATAATGAAATTGCAACAGATGAGAATAAAGCGGGAAATGGCAAAAAAACCTGAGTCTGTATCGTGGATATATTACAAACTGTTTTTGGGCATGACTTTTCGTGAATACCTGAAAAGCAATATGACCATTAGTAACGGTATCGCTGCGGTTATCCTGATTGTCGCAATCCCTGTAATGGTCTACAGACTGGCATACGGTCTTGGCCCTTCAACGAACCTGACAGATACGAACCCATGGGGGATATGGATTGGAGTTGATGTGCTCTGCGGGATTGCATTGGCTGCAGGAGGGCTGGTAATAGGTGCAATGTATTATCTGTTTGGCATGACGCAGTATCATCATTTTATTCGACCGGCTATTCTTACAAGCCTTCTCGGATATTTGTTCGCAGTTTTTGCACTTCTTTTTGATCTCGGAAGATACTATCGTCTTCCTTACCCGATGGTCGTCTCGTATGGGTTTGCATCTGTCATGTTTTTGATAGCATGGCATTTTGCACTCTATATTATTGTGCTACTGATTGAATGGAGCCCAGCACTGTTTGAATGGCTTAACATGAAAAAAGCGCGGGAATGGTTCAATAGATTGGCAGTTTGGGCCACTGCTATAGGTGTAATTGTAGCAGCAGGTCATCAGGCAGCTCTGGGAGCATTATTTCTTGTTACCCCCGGGAAACTCCATCCTCTCTGGTATTCTGAGCTTCTTCCTGTATATTTTCTTCTCTCAGCAGTTATCGCAGGGCTTTCGATGGTAGTTGTTGAGAGCACTCTAACCCATAGGATTTTCAGTAAGCAGGTTGAAAATATTGACAATGCTGTATTTGACAGACTTACGATTAATTTGGGAAAAGGCGCCTCTGCGGCACTATTCACTTATTTTTTCCTGAAACTATTCGGGCTTGCCCACGATGAAACCTGGGTGTTCCTGAATACTTTTTATGGGTATTTGTTTTTTGTTGAAATCCTTGTTTTTGTCCTGCTTCCTGCTTTTCTCTTTGCCTATGGGGCAAGGTACGGAAATGTTCAGATTACGCGCTGGACAGCACTCCTGACGGTGGCAGGCATTATACTGAACCGTGTTAACACCTCTGTTATCGTTTTCAACTGGAAAGCTACTGAGCGATACTATCCGCTATGGACAGAGGTTGTTATCAGTATAGGCATAATAACCATAGAAATTCTTGTTTTCCGCTTTATTGTGAATCGTATGGCTATCTTATACAATCATCCGGACTACTGAAAAATTTGCACCGATTGATGCCTTCCATCGCTATTTACTAAAGATATCATAAGATAAGGAATCATATTTAACAAAAATCTCCACATAGTATCGTTCTGTCCCATACTTTTTCGTAACTGCCACGGCTATTTTTTCTTGTGGCCGTCCATGCCAATAAATGTGCGTTAATTTTTTTAAAATATCTTCCTTAATTGGGGCTCTAAACTTATGGTATTTATATGTCCCTGAAGTTTCCCCAACGTGTTTTGAGGAAGGCAGGTTTAATTTATTGTTGTCTAAGACAACTGGATTGATTTCAAAATATATTGCATCTCTAAAGGAGAATAGTACAAAATATATACAAACAACCGGAGAGAAATAATGCCGATTATTGTTTTCAAAGAAAATGAAATTGAATTTGACGATAATGGATATCTTGTTGATTTTTCCAAGTGGTCAAGAGAACTTGCCGTTAAAATGGCATGGGAAGGCGGATTTAAGAACCTGGGTGAAGACAAGAGACACTGGACTGTTTTGGAATTCCTCAGGAATTTATACCAAAAAGATATGTTGCCGCACAATGACGGAGAACTGATTTATTTGCTTACAAAAGGTTCAGGTTTAAGTTTGGGAAAGTTGCACAGGATATTTGAAGGGCTCTCAATTCCCAGATTGGTAAAGTGGGCTGGATTACCTGCTCTTTCTTGCCCTGCCGGAGCCTGAAGGGTACCACCCGCCCTTGGTTAAGGGCTTAAGTTACGGTAGTATACAATTAATTTGTTTGCTCAGCCTGTAAGTCTATTGAAATTTTCCATTGTACTGAATCCACTCATGTGAGTCTTTGCCAGCATGGGGAGAAGCGACTTAAAACAAGCATTTATCCTGTTGAAGAAAGATGTAATTTCTATGGAATTGTATCAACCGATGCAAATTTGGGTTCATGAAGAGGCAGCAGGATGTCCGCCATATCTTTAACTTTGAGTACGATGTCATACGCTTCATAAACATTTATATGAGTTCCTGGGGGAATAATCTCCATTTCCATTGCCCGGATTTTCGGAGGTGGATCAAAATTTTCCATGATCAGACAGAACCCGGTTATGGCGGCTTTCCCTTTTGCAGTGTCTATCAATACTGTCATGCCTCCTTCGGTATGAGCAGGAGTGTGGATGACTTTTATTCCGGGAAGAATTTCAGTGTCTCCGGAAAGTTTTTTGATCAGACCTTTTTTTTCTATGTCTGTAATAAAATCTTCGTTATAACGGAAATCCAGAGGGTGAGTATTATGGATTCTTTCCAATTCTTTTTCATGAACATAAAAAATGGCATTTGTGCATTTGTCATCATTTTCACAGTGGTCATTATGTAAATGTGTATGTATTACGATATCGATATCTTCTGGCTTGAGTCCCCAGCGTGCTAACCCCTCGGTGAATTTATAAATCTTCCCGCCAATAGCGTTTTCTTTTTCTTTTGACTGCAGTGGACTCATCTCTCCCGTGTCAACCAGTATCTTTTTTTCGCTACCTTCCAGATACCAGCAATAAATAGGAATGGTATAAGGCTTTCCATAGTCATGCTGATATGTCATCATGCCCTTATCAAACGTTTTCGTGCCCATTACGATGGGATGGATTTTATAGTAAATATTTGTGCTCATATAATCCTCCGGAGGTTTTTTTATATTATCAATTGCTAACAGTAAATTTCAAATCAAAATTAAATCGGAGAATGCTACTTCAATACCTGATATGCAAGAATGTTTTGAGGTTAGCCTGAGAATAAAGAATATCTAAAGGAGCATCAATCTGTCCATTCCTCAGCAAATATAGACAGGCCGGCTTTTTTTAACCTTCTGATTGTATGGGGATAAGGGGCACATTCTTCCTCTTCAAGAAAATTATCATAACCGACCCCGTTCAGCTTTTTTATTATTGCCGATCGCTCATCAGCAGACATTATTCTCGGATCAGTCATGGCTGCAGCATGAAAAGATATTTTGTTTTTTATTAGATGCCTGATGGCATTGTAGGGAAGTTCATATAAATCGGGCTGAGCCCCTGTAAGTTTCTGAAACCCTTCAGGAGTTCCGGCTTTAAGTGATATTCTTACATGAAGTTGTCTGTATTTGGACAACCTTGATAAATACTCATCATCAGTGCCAAAAAGCATGCCGTTTGTTTCGAGTGTCAGTATGGAATCTGTCTCCTGTATTAACTCTATGAGTCTGAAGATATGGTTTCTGCAGATGGTGGGTTCTCCGCCTGATAACCTTAACCTTTTTACGCCTTTTGGGTTGGCATTTTTCATGAGTTCTTCAAAGGCTTCTTCTGCAGAATAGAACCTGCCGAACCTTTCAGGTTCGTCTCTGGAATCATCAGCCCAACAGAAAACACATCTGAGATTACAACCGGATGCATAACCTGTGGATACGCCTCCATACGGTCCGGAACGATAGAATACAGTATATTTCATCATCGAATTGTTGCATGTAATGGATTTTAATAATGATGAAAAAACAATTGGATCAAATGGGCTTAAGACTTGGTTCATAGAGTTCCAGGGCCGCAATTTCTTTTTGAATTGTTGCCGTAGGGCCGGATCTTGTGGACAGGTATTTCATAGAGGGGTTATCTCATTAAAAACCACCGAGCAAGTAAGAAAGCTCACCTTTGGGTTGAGGAAGCCCTGCAATTTTCCATGCCCTTGCATGGTTTCCAAACTGCTGCAGCAGAATACGGGGTGATTTGTTAAGACTTTTTGCAACAAACGTTAACGTGGGGAAAGAATTCTTTGTTTTGTAATGTTCTCTTATGAATATAAGGAATTCAACCATTTCTTTTGTTATTTCTTTTATGCCTTCATGTTGTGCTATTGCATATGCTACAAATTCATTCCAGTCATCAGGGTTTACAAGAAACCCTTCATTGTCTACCTGAAATGATATGCCTTCATAACTGATGTTCTGTTTTTTGGTCATATTTTTATGCATAGTTATAAATTATATATATTATGATATTCACAATTATATTTAATATATAAATCAAAATCAAGTTAATTTTGTAGATACGAAAGGCCAGATAAGCTGATAGTAACCGCAAAACTGAAAATCCGGAATGCTATTTGGACAGAGTCGGTATGCCGATAATGTGCAACAGGAGAAAATTCTTAAATAACCCCCCCGCAGCGTCCTGTAGGGGGGGATGTTTTTAAATGTATAAGTTTTCTTCCTTCTCGACGAGAGGGGCTTTTGGCCGTACTCACGAGTCGTAGCTGCTTTTTGACGCTTTATTTACAGCCCGTATTATTCCTGGATTTTCTCCACAGGTGCAGTGGTCTGTATTAAGGGCATCTTTAATATCTTCCGGAGAAGGATTCAGCATTCTTGAGAGAAGAGAAATTACCTTCATAATCTGGGCTGATTTGCAGAGGTCGCATGCTTTTACTTCTTCATATGCCCAGGCTGTTTTTACAGGGTGTGCTTCAGGAATTCCCTCAATTGTTCTGATTCTGTCTCCGTTAAGGCTGCCAACTGATATTTTACAGGAAGACCGGGCTTTGCCATTCACAAGAACAGTACAGGTACCATGGCATGCTTCAGGAGAGCAGCCATTTGCGGTGCCTTTGAGATTAAGATGGTCTCTCAGGATATGCAATAATGACTCTTCAGGGTTAGCAACAACTTCGTGGTATTCACCATTAATCCTAAGTTTCACTACAAATACCTCCAGTATAATTAAAAAAACGCATTACTTATAAATTAAAAAAATTATTTACCTAAAGTCAAGCTAAATATTTATTCTGATATGTTGATCATGAAAACTTGTTTAGATAAAAATGTGGGGAGGAAAGTCTTCTCGGTCGCAGTGATATGAGTGAAATATAATGTAAAGTCATAGTTTTAATAGATATTACAAGTATAATTTTACGTTGACAATACAGATAAAATACAATTAAGCTACTCACCTAAACCTATGGCATACAAGAAACAAGTTTACTATTAAATCAGGGGGTAAATGAAATGAGACTGGTTATTTTAGGCGGTGGTTGTGCAGGTACTATGGTTGCTAACAAGATGAGAAGGAAGTTCCACAAGGATGAACTGGAAATTGTTGTTATTGAAAGAAGCGAAAAGCATTTGTATCAGCCCGGATATACTTTGCTCGCTTTTGATCTTGTGGAACCAGAGGATTTGATAAGGTCAACAAAAGACTTATTCTTGGATGATGTAAAACTTATTTTTGATGAAGCAACAAAGATTGATTCAGAAAAAAGTAAAGTAATTACGAAGGCACACGGTGAGATATCATATGATTACCTCGTAATAGCAACTGGTGCAAGATATGTCCATGAAGAGCCGGCAGGATCAAAAGAAGCCATAGCAAAAGGCGGAGATTTCTTCATGTTTTACACCTTCGACGGTGCTCTTAAAATGAGAGATGCACTTAAGAATATCGACGGCGGAACAATTGTTTCAACTATAGTTGACCTGCCGATTAAATGCCCTGCTGCACCCATAAAATTTATCGCTATGGCAGAAGATACCATGAGGAGACTTGGCAAGAGAGACAAATTCAGATTTATAATAACGAGCCCGATGCCAAAGTGTTTTTCGAGGGAGCCTTACGCATCAAAACTTAGTAGGATGTTTGAAGAAAGGGATATCGAGGTTGTGGCCAACTATGTTCCTGCGGAAGTCGATCATGTAAAGAAAGTCATAAAAGGTTATGACGGCAGAGAACTCAGATATGATTTATGCGCATTCACTCCTTCGCATGAAGGGGAGCCGGTTGTTCAGAACTCTGATAATATCGGAGATGCAACTGGCTATGTATCTGCTGATAAATACAAAATGAATAGTAAGCATGTAGGGAATATCTTTACTCTTGGAGATGCATCTGATTTCCCAACGTCAAAAACAGCCTCTGGAGCAAGAAAGCAGGCAGCTATTTTATCGAACAGACTAAGTGCGCTCATTAAGGGAGTTCCAATTTCTGAAAAGGACATTTATGACGGCGAGATCATATGCCCGATTCTGACAAGGGATAAGCGTGTAATGTTTGCACATTTTAATTATACTGAGAGCATTTCGTCAGCACAGGAAAGCTATATCAACTGGATACTCAAGGTATATATGCTAAGAGGTCTATACTGGAATCTTATGATGCCGGGCTTAATGTAAGTCGTTATCAGTCTGACTGTAAAATTATGTAACAGAAATATTAAAGGAGCAGAGATGGCAGAGAATCCTACGCTTAAACCGTCTAACGGCGACGAAAAAATGGCCGCTCAGATAAATGAGATATATTCTAAGTTCCATATGATGGAAAATCTTCTCAATGACCTTTCTCCTGCCTTAGGCAAGATCTCCAAAGATATACACCCAACCATTAAGGATTTAAGAGAGAAATATGAGCGCGAGGAAACTGTTGACCTGATTAAAAAAGTGGGAGATAACATTCCCACATTCCTCCAGCTCTTTGAAATGATGAAGATTGTAAAAGGCATGCTGGTGGACCTGATGCCTGCGGTAGGCAAGATAGCAGATGATGCAGGGCCTGTCATTAAGGATCTCCGGGAGCGTTTTGAGCGCGAGGAGACCCTGAGCTTATTAATGAAGGTAGGGGACAATATACCTACGTTTCTTCAGCTTTTCGATATGATGAAGATAGTTCAGGGCATGCTGGTGGACCTGATGCCTGCGGTAGGCAAGATAGCAGATGATGCAGGGCCTGTCATTAAGGATCTCCGGGAGCGTTTTGAGCGCGAGGAGACCCTGAGCTTATTAATGAAGGTAGGGGACA
>Ga0233425_10005422_pt1 | contig 20158 bp, 14 predicted proteins | sample Watercolumn_Towu_2_FD_181712 | JGI IMG/M metagenome (GOLD analysis project Ga0233425, IMG submission 181712) | Freshwater microbial communities from Lake Towuti, South Sulawesi, Indonesia - Watercolumn_Towuti2014_140_MG | ecosystem: Environmental > Aquatic > Freshwater > Lake | place... | reverse complement strand
ACTTTACCACGACGCCGCTCATCCTCGCCGCCGAGGTCTATGAGACGGCGCAGCATGCGCATGAGGGCGCCGAGGCGGGTCCGGCGTATTCAGGTGTAAGCCGCACGATGGCGACCAGCGTCGCGACGGTCGCCGTGTCGATCGGCTATGCGCTCATTCTGCTCGCCGCGATGCTTCTCTCCGGCGACGCCATCGCGCCGCGCCGCGCCGCGCTGTGGGGCGCCTGCGCATTCGCCGCGACGGGACTCGCGACGAGTCTCGGCCTCGCGCCGCAGCTTCCCGGCATGGCGGAAACCGATCTTGCCGCCCGTCAAATCTGGTGGCTTGCGACGGCGCTTTCGACCAGCGCCGGACTCTTCGCTCTGTTGCGGCTCGACTCGGCGGCGGCGAAAATCGCGGGCGTCGCGCTGATCGTCGCGCCGCAGTTCTTCGCCCCGCAACCCGCTACCCCTGAGAGCACGGCGCCCGCTGAGCTCGCTGCGCGCTTTGCCGCCTCCTCGCTCGCTGTTCAAGCGATCGCCTGGGCGCTCGCCGGCGCGCTCGTCGGTCTCATTTGGCGACTGCTGTCGCACGAACAGGAGGCGTCATGAGCGGCGCCAAGATTCCCGCAACGATCGTCACCGGCTTTCTCGGCGCTGGGAAAACCACGCTCATTCGTCATGTGCTCGAAAACGCCAAGGACCGGCGGCTCGCGCTCGTCATCAATGAATTCGGCGACGTCGGCGTCGACGGCGAAATTCTGCGCGCCTGCGGCGTCGAAAATTGTCCAGAAGAAAACATCGTCGAACTCGCCAACGGATGTCTCTGCTGCACTGTCGCCGATGATTTCGTTCCGGCGATCGAGGCGCTGCTCGCGCACGAGAAGCGTCCCGACCACATCATCATCGAAACTTCGGGACTGGCGCTGCCAAAGCCGCTCGTAAAGGCGTTCGATTGGCCGGCGATCCGCTCGAAGCTCACAGTCGACGGCGTCATCGCCGTCATCGACGGCAGGGCGGTGGCGGAGGGCCGTTTCGCCGACGATCTCGACGCGATCGCGCAAGAGCGCGAAGACACGCAGACGATCGATCACGATAATCCGCTCGAAGAGGTGTTTGAAGATCAACTCGCCTGCGCCGATCTTATCATCCTCAACAAGACCGATTTGCTCGACGCCGACGAAGAACGCGAGGTCGCAAATCGTCTGACGCAAAGCGCGCGCCAAGCCGCGAAGGTCGTGCGCGCGAGCGGAGGGCGAGTCGATCCGCTCGTGCTGCTCGGCCTTTCGGCTGCGGCAGAGGACGATCTCGCGAGCCGTCCGTCGCATCACGACGCCGAGCAGGAACATGATCACGATGACTTTGACAGTTTCGTCGTGTCTCTTTCGCCCGTGAACGATCCGGCGGCGCTGGTTTCAAGACTCGCCGAAACTGCGCGCGTGCACGACGTGCTGCGGATCAAGGGTTTCGTTGAAGTCGTCGGCAAGCCGATGCGGCTGCTTGTGCAAGGCGTCGGCGCGCGCGTCGAGCATCATTTCGATCGCGCGTGGAAGCCCGACGAGGAGCGCATGAGCCGTGTCGTGATCATCGGCGAAAAGGGTCTTAATCGCGACGCCGTTATCGCGACGCTGGCGCAGCCGTGAGGCGCGATGCATCTCCTCCCGCGCGATCTCCATAGTCTCGACGACGCCGGCGCGGCCGTCGACCTCGGACAATCTCCTGCGGAGATCGTGTTTCTGTCCTTCTCGGATTCCGAACTGCGCCTGCTGGCGCGGCTCTATGAGCAAGTGGCCACGCCTTTTCCGAGCCTGCGCTGCGCGTCGCTCGCGCAATTGAAGCACCCCTACTCCGTCGATCTCTATCTCGACACTGTGGCGCGACATGCGCGGCTCATTGTCGTGCGGCTGCTCGGCGGCAAGGACTATTGGGCGTATGGCGTCGAGCAGCTCGCGGCGCTTGCGCGCGCGAATTCAATTTCGCTCGCGATCGTGCCCGGCGACGCGCATGACGACGCACGGCTGAAACAGGCTTCAACGCTCGACGCAGAGACGCTCGATCGAATCTGGCGGTTCTTTCAGGACGGCGGCGCCGACAATCTGCGTTTCTTCCTCGGTTACGCCGCGACGCTCGCCGGCCTTCCAGCGCAGTGGCGCGAAAGCGCTCCCGTCGCCAACGCGGGGCGATTCGAGACGGCCTGCCGCACTGGCGGCGCGCTGCGGGCGACGATCATCTTCTATCGCGCCATGTTCCTCGCCGACGACGTCGCGCCGATCGACGCGCTCGCCGATGCGCTGGCTGAGCGCGGGTTTGCAGTGGAGGCGATCTATGTCGCGAGCCTGAAGGAGTCGGAGAGCGAAGCCTTCGTGTCGCGCGCGCTCGAAACATTCGCGCCCGACGTCATAGTGAACGCCACGGCCTTTTCGGCGCGACGCGACACGGGAAGCGTGCTTGATCTTGCAGACGCGCCGGTGCTGCAAGTCGCTCTTGCAACCTCTTCACGCGAAGCGTGGGCGTCATCCACTCGCGGCGCGAACGGCGCCGATCTCGCGATGAATGTCGTTCTGCCGGAAGTCGACGGACGAATTTTCACGCGCGCGATTTCCTTCAAGGAGGAAGCGCCGCTGCGTCTTGCGGCCGAATTCAGCGAAACGCGCCATGCGCCGGACGAATCGCACATCGACTTCGTCACGGACTTCGCGTTGAACTGGGCGCGGCTGCGGCGCAAGCCCAATGAAGAAAAAAGCCTCGCGCTCATTCTTTCCGACTATCCGGCGCGGCGCGGCCGCGGCGGCTACGCCATTGGCCTCGACGCCGAAGCGAGCGTGCAGGAGATCGTCGAGGCGCTGGGAGAGGAAGGATACGACATTGGCAGCGATGCAGAAGCCGCGTTCCCCTCTCCCGAACTGAAGTCGGCTGTTGCCGACTTCAGCCTTAATTGCGCAAACCGGGAACACCCGGTTTGTGTCGGGAGAGGGTGGCCCTGCACAGCAGGGTCGGGTGAGGGCCCTCATCCGTCGCCACTTCGTGATGGCGCCTTCTCCCGCTGGCGGGAGAAGAAGCGCGCGTCATCTTTGCTGCGCGATCTGGAAGATCAGAAGTTCGTCATCGGTTTTTCGCTCGACGACTATTTGGCGTTGCTCCCAAGCCTCCCCGCAGACTTCATCGCAAGCGTTAACGACGCATGGGGCGCGCCGCAGGACGACCCCGCCGTCGTCGATGGAGCGTTCCGCTTTTCCTGTCTGGAAGCCGGCAAGCTCGTCGTCGCGTTGCAGCCCGACCGAGGCGCGCGCGCCGAACGTTACGAGACCTATCACGACGTGCAGCGCCCGCCGCGTCACGCCTATGTCGCCTTCTACCTCTGGCTGCGGCATGTGCGAAAGATCGACGCGCTCATTCATCTCGGCGCACATGGCACGCTCGAATGGCTTCCCGGCAAATCGGTCATGCTGTCCGAGGCGTGCGCGCCGGAAGCGGTGCTCGGAGCGACCCCGCTCATCTATCCTTTCATCGTCAATGATCCCGGCGAGGCCGCGCAGGCGAAGCGCCGCACATGCGCCGTGACGATCGGCCATTTGACGCCGCCGCTCGTCGACGCCGAACTTTTTGACTCAGCCGCGAAGATCGAAACGCTGCTCGACGAATATGCGACGGCAAGCGCGCTCGATGCGCGGCGCGCGCAGCTCATCGCCGGCGCCATCATCGACGAGGCGGAACGCAGCGGCTTTGCCGCAGAATGCGGCGTCTCGCGCGAAATGGACATCGCCGAGACCTTGACTCGACTCGACGCCTGGATGTGCGATCTGAAGGAAATGCGCATCGGCGACGGTCTGCATGTCTTCGGCCGCCCCGATAGCGATGTCGCGCGCGACGCCTGCGGGCGCGCCGAACGCAGGGCGCTCGTCGCCGCGCTTTCGGGCCGCTTCGTCGAGCCGGGCCCGGCAGGCGCGCCGTCGCGCGGACGCGCCGACGTTCTGCCGACGGGCCGCAATCTCTATTGCATCGATCCTCGCCACGCGCCGACGCAGACCGCCTCTGACATTGGCCGTCGCGCCGCCGCCGAGGTGATGACGCGCCACGCGCAGCAGCATGGCGAGCTCCCACGCAGCATCATGCTCGATCTCTGGGGCAGCGCGACGATCCGCACCGGCGGCGAAGATTTTGCGCAGGCGCTCGCGCTCCTCGGCGTCGCGCCGCGCTGGGACGTCGCAAGCGCGCGCGTCATCGGCTTCGAAATTCTGCCGCAAGCGCGGCTCGACTTTCCGCGCGTCGACGTGACGCTGCAGGTCTCGGGACTGTTTCGCGACATGTTCGGAAATCTTATCGCGCTTTTCGATGACGCCGTGCGCGCCGTCGCCGCGCTCGATGAAGACGCCGAAGTCAATCCGTTGAAGTCGGCCGACGATCTGCGCCGCGTCTTCGGCGCCGCTGACGGAACTTACGGCCTTGGCGTGAGCGATCGTGTGCTGCGCGGCGAATGGTCGAGCCGCGACGATCTTGCGCGCGCCTATCTTTCCGCGGCGGGTCACGCTTATGATCGCGCCGGAGAAAGCGTTGAGGCCATCGCGGCGTTCAGCGCGCGCGTCAGCGCGGCCGATGCGCATGTCCATGTTCAGGACATGGCGGAGGTCGACGTTCTGATCGGACCGGCCTTCGCCGATTATGAAGGCGGCTTCGCCGCCGCCAACGCGATGCTTGGCGGCGACGCCGATCTCTTGCATCTCGATGCGACTCGGCCTGAGCGATTGCGGACGCGCGGTCTGAAAGACGAAATCGCGCAAGTCCTGCGCATGCGGCTCGCCAATCCGAGATGGCGACAAGGCCAGATGCGCCACGGCCATCGCGGCGCCGGCGAAATCGCCGAGACGATCGACAATCTCTATGCTTTCGCCGCGACAAGCGGCCTCATCAGCGACGCGCAATTCGATCTCGCTTTTAACGCGACCTTGGGCGATGATGCCACACGTGATTTTCTCGCCGCAGAAAATCCCCGCGCGCTCACGGCGATCGCGCGCGTTTTCAGCGAAGCGCTCGCACGCGGCTTGTGGACGACGCAACGTAACAGCGTGCGCGACGCCTTAAGCGATGTCGAACGCCAAGAGGGAGGGCGTTTTGCAGCCGAGGCCTGAAATCAAAGGCTGGTGTCCTGGAGCCTTCGCGCCGATGCCGAGCGGCGACGGTTTGCTGATCCGCGCCAAAGCGGTCGGCTCTCGCATGACCGCGGCGCAGGCGCGCGAGATCGCGAAGATTGCTGAAGCCTGCGGCAATGGATTGATCGATCTTTCGCAGCGCGCGCAACTGCAGTTGCGCGGGATCAGCGAAGCGACGATCGCCGAAGCTCTTCGACGGCTCGATGCGATCGGCATGTTGGCGCCCAATGCGGACGCGGAGCGCGTCACGAATGTCATCACGTCGCCGCTTGCCGGCCTCGTGGCCGGCGCTTTCGACGCCAACGCCATGGCCTCGAGGCTCGCCGCCGAACTGCAGCGCGACGCGACGCTGCGTGGGCTGCCGCCGAAATTTCTGTTTCTTCTTGATGACGGCGGCGCGCTGTCGCTTGCCGACGTCGACGCCGACATTCGGATCGAAGCCGCTGCAAACGGAGAGGTCGCGATCCGTATCGCCGGCGTTCCCGATCGCGCCGTCTTCGTCGCCGCCAATGAAGCGCTCGACGTCGGGTTGCGCTTCGCGCGCGCCTTCGTGGAGTTGCGCAATCGTCATGCAAATCAATTCAGGCGCGTCCGCGCGCTGGTCGAAGCGCTTGGCTCTGACGCGCTGCCGCGCGCGGCTGGGCTGACGATGCGCGCCTTTAAGGAAATGCGCGCGCCTGCGCGACGCGCGCATATTTTTGGCGCGCAACGCTGCGGCGCCGTCGCTTACGCCGGGCTCGGCGCGCCCTTCGGCCGCTGGCGCGCAAGCGAATTAGCGGCCGTCGCCGAATTTGCGCAGAGCGAGGGAACGGGCGAACTGCGCCTGACGCCATGGCGCGCCTTGCTGATCGTCACGCCCGACGAAGAGGCCGCGCGAAACGTCGTCGCGCGCGCAGAGAACCATGATCTCATCACGTCGCCTGACGACCAGCGCCTTGCTGTCATCGCCTGTCCCGGCGCGCCGGAATGCCCGCAGGCGCTCGCCGAGACCCGTGCGCATGTCATGGATCTGGCGCCGCTTGCGCAAAAAATCGTCGGCGCTGATGGCGTCGGCGTTCATCTTTCGGGATGCGCGAAAGGCTGCGCGCTGCAGAGCGCGTCACCCATCACGCTGCTCGCCTGCGCCGAGGGATTCGATCTCATCGAAAACGCCGGCGCCGACGGCGCGCCGCGTTTCAGATCGCTGACGTTCGAAGACGTGATGCGCGAACTTTCCGCGCGCGCGGCGGGAAGGGCGCAATGAGCTCTCGCTTCGACTACGTCCACGACGGCGGAGAGATTTACGCGCGCTCCTTTGCGACCATTCGCGCTGAATCGAATCTCACGCGTTTCACGCCCGAGCAGGAAAAGATCGCCGTGCGCATGATCCACGCCTGCGGCATGGTGGAGCTTGCCGACGATATCGAGTTCTCGCCTGATTTCGTCGCAGCGGCGCGCGATGCGCTGCAAAGGGGCGCGCCAATTTTGTGCGACTCGAACATGGTCGCGCATGGCGTGACGCGCTCGCGGCTGCCGGCCGAGAATCAGGTCGTCTGCACGCTGCTCGAACCGCACGTGCCGGCGCTCGCCGCGGAGATCGGCAATACGCGCAGCGCCGCGGCGTTGGAGCTGTGGCGTAATCGCTTAGACGGCGCGGTGGTCGCCATCGGCAATGCGCCAACGGCGCTTTTTCGACTCTTGGAGATAATCGACGAAGGCGCGCCGCCGCCCGCGGCGATCATCGGCGTGCCGGTCGGCTTCGTTGGCGCGGCGGAATCGAAAGAGGCGCTGCGCGAAGACGGCCGCATTCCTTTCGTCATCGTCAAAGGCCGCAAGGGCGGCAGCGCCATGGCCGCCGCCGCCATCAATGCGCTCGCGAGCGAAAAGGAATGAACGCGCTTGCGTCGACATCGCATGAGGGCGTCGCGGCGCTCGGCGCGCTGATCGGCGTCGGGCTGGGTCCCGGCGATCCTGAGCTTGTGACGGTGAAGGCCGCCCGCCTCATCGGCGCGGCGAAAGTCGTCGCCTTTTTCGCCAAGCGCGGACGCGTGAGCCATGCGCGCACGATCGCCGCGCCCTATCTCGCGCCGGGTTGCGAAGAAATTGCGTTGCTATATCCGGTGACGACGGAGATTCCCTTCGATCAGCCGGAATATGTCGAATCGCTTCAGCGATTCTACGAAGATTGCGTGATGCGCATTCGCGCCGTGCTCGAATCCGGCCGCGACGTGACATTGCTTTGCGAAGGCGATCCGCTGCTTTACGGCTCCTTCATGCATATGTTCGCGCGGCTCGACGCGCGCTTCCGCATTGAGATTTGCGCCGGCGTCTCCGGCATGTCGGGATGTTTCGCCGCTGCGCGCCAGCCCATGGCCTGGGGCGATGATATTCTCACCGTTCTGCCGGCGACCCTCGATGAAGACAGCCTCGCGTCGCGTCTCGCCGAAACGGACGCCGCCGTGGTGATGAAGCTCGGCGGCAATTTCGCCAAGCTGCGTCGCGCCATGACCCGCGCGGGCGTCATCGATCGTGCGATCTATGTCGAACGCGGCGCGATGCCTGGCGAGAAGATCATGCGCCTCAACGACAAGCGCGATGACGACGCGCCCTATTTCTCCATGGCGCTCGTGCCCGGACGAGGCCGGCGCCCTTGAGCGGCGCGCTTTACATCGTCGGCCTTGGTCCGGCCGACGCGCGGTGGCTGACTCACGAAGCGCAAGAGGCGCTCGACGAGGCGCAGGACATTATCGGCTATGCGCCTTACGTCGCGCGCGTTCCCGAGCGCACAGGTCAGACGCGGCTTGCAAGCGACAATCGCGTCGAAATCGATCGCGCGCAGGAGGCTCTGGCGCGCGCCGCGCAAGGCCGCCGCGTGGCCCTCGTTTCCGGCGGCGACCCCGGCGTCTTCGCCATGGCGGCGGCGGTGTTCGAGGCGGTCGATTGCGGCCCGCGCGAATGGCGCGATCTCGACATTCGCGTGCTTCCCGGCGTTTCGGCGATGCAGGCGGCGGCGGCGCGGCTCGGCGCCCCGCTCGGACATGATTTCTGCGCGATTTCGCTCTCCGACAATCTCAAGCCGTGGGAGGTCATCGCCAAGCGGCTCGAACATGCCGCGCAAGGCGACTTCGTCATCGCGCTGTATAATCCAGCGTCGCGCACGCGGCCGACGCGCATCAATGACGCCTTCGCGCTGTTGCGTCGCCATCTTCCCGGCGAGACTTTCGTTGGCCTTGCGAAATCCGTCGGCCGCGAGAATGAGGAGATCATTCTGACGCGGCTCGACGAAGCCGCGGGCGACAAGGTCGACATGTCGACGCTCGTCGTGATCGGCGCCAGCGGCACGCGCCGCATTGCGCGCGAGAGCGCGCGCGATTGGGTCTATACGTCGCGGAAGGCGACATGAACGCGCCGTGGCTGTCGTTGATCGGCCTCGGCGAAGATGGCGCCGACGCGCTGACGCCGGCGGCGCGCGCGCTCGTCGCCGAAGCATCGCTGATTGTCGGCGGGGCGCGCCATCTCGCCATGATCGACGCGCCAGCCGAGCGTCTGCAGTGGCCCTCGCCGCTGACCGACGCATTGCCGCGCATCCTCGCTCAGCGCGGCAAGCCCACGGTCGTTCTCGCCTCGGGCGATCCTTTTTTCTACGGGGTCGGCGATCTCATCGCGCGTCATGTTGCGCGCGATGAGATTTTCTGCGTTCCGGCGCCTTCGGCGTTTGCGCTGGCGGCCGCGCGACTTAAATGGAGCCAGCAGGATTGCGCGCTCCTTTCGCTGCACGGCCGCGCCTTTGAGCGCGTGACGCCGCATCTACAGCCGCGCGCGCGGATCATCGCGCTCTCCTGGGACGAAACGACGCCAGCGCGCCTCGCGCGGCGCCTCGTCGAGCGCGGCATGGGCGGGTCGCGCGTATATGTGCTTGAACGGCTCGGCGGCCCGCACGAGCGCGTGCGCGACGCGCGCGCCGACGCATTCACGCTTGATGACATTGCGCCGCTCAATACGGTCGCTGTCGAAGTGGATGCCGAGGATGGCGCGCCGATTATTCCGCTTGCGCCGGGCCTCCCCGACGACTGGTTCGAGCATGATGGACAGCTCACCAAGCGCGACATTCGCGCCGTGACGCTCTCAGCGCTCGCGCCACGCAAGGGCGAATTGCTGTGGGATGTCGGCGCAGGCGCGGGTTCGATCGCCATAGAATGGATGCTGAGCGATCCCGCAAACCGCGCGATCGCCATTGAACGCGATGCAGCGCGCACAGCGCGCATTGCGCGCAATGCGCTGTCGCTCGGCGTTCCAGATTTGCGTGTCGTTGATGGCGAAGCGCCGCAAGCGCTCGCCGATCTCGATGCACCGCAAGCGATCTTCATCGGCGGCGGCGCCGATGCGGCGACGCTTGCCGCGGCCTGGAGCGCCCTGCCCCGTTTTGGGCGCATCGTCGTCAACGCCGTTACGCTTGAGACCCAAGCGCTCCTCGCCGACGCTCTTCGAGAGAAAGGCGGCGAACTGTTGCATCTCCAGATTGCGCATGCGCGCCCGATCGGCCGCTTCCATGCGCTTGACCCGGCGATAGCGGTCACGCAATGGCGAGCGACGAAGAGATGAAGCGTCGTCATTGCGAGCGAAGGCGCGCAAACCAGAGCCATGTGGCTCGTCATTGCGAGCGAAGCGAAGCAATCCAGAAGCCCGCGGCGATTGCTGGATTGCTTCGTCGCTGCGCTCCTCGCAATGACGGCCCGTTTTGTGCGCGCAAACCCTCTCCCTTAGGGAGAGGGTCGGTCCGAAGGACCGGGGTGAGGGGCATCGCGCCTTGGACGTTACGTCGCGCCCCTGAATGGCGTCTCTTCTGCAAGCCGTCCAAGATGCAAACTCCTCACCCGGCCCGGCTGCGCCGGGCCACCCTCTCCCAATGGGAAAGGGAGGATGTGCGCATATGATTCGATCTTCGACGAACAAACCGGCGCCCGATGGTGGATCGCCTGGCGTCATTCGCAACGACACGCCACTCTACGCATTCGGTCTTGGCGCCAGACGCGGCGTGGCGACGCAGGACATTGTCGAACTCGTGCGCCACGTCGCGCAGACGCATAACGTCGATCTGCGCGACGCGAAGCTCTGCGCGCTCGAAAGCAAGGCGCAAGAAGCCGGGCTGCACGAGGCCGCACGCGAACTTGGCGTCGAACTCGTCTTTCTGCCGCTCGCAGCGTTGCGCGCCCGCAAGGCCACAGCGGCGACGCATTCGCCGCGCGTGCAGGCGCTCTTTGGCGTCGGCAGCGTCGCCGAAGCCGCGGCGCTCGTCGGCGCCGGAGCAAACAGCCGCCTTGTCGCGCCGCGCGTGACGACGCCGGTCGCCGCCTGCGCTCTGGCGAAACGCGGCGAAGAGGAAAATTCATGACCGTGCATTTCATTGGCGCCGGCCCCGGCGCCGCCGACCTGCTGACCTTGCGCGGGCGCGATCTCATCGCGCGATGTCCGGTGTGCCTTTACGCCGGCTCGCTCGTGCCTGCGGGGGCGCTCGCGCATTGTCCGCCGGGCGCGCGCATCGTCGACACGGCGCCGCTGTCGCTCGACGATATCATCGCTCAGATGAAAGAGGCGCATGACGCTGGCCTCGACGTCGCGCGCCTGCATTCCGGCGACCTCTCGATCTGGAGCGCGGTTGGCGAGCAGATGCGCCGCCTCGACGCGCTTCAAATTCCCTACACGATGACGCCCGGCGTGCCGGCTTTCGCCGCGGCGAGCGCGGCGTTGAAGCGCGAACTCACCCTGCCGGAAGTCGCGCAATCGCTGGTGCTGACGCGCACGTCGGGACGCGCCTCGTCGATGCCCGAGAGCGAAAAGCTTGCGACCTTCGCGCAATCGGGCGCAACGCTCGCGATCCATCTCTCGATTCATGTTCTCGCGCGAGTCGTGGACGAACTGACGCCGTTTTACGGCGCCGACTGTCCGGTCGCGCTCGTCTATCGCGCCTCATGGCCCGATGAACGCGTCGTGTGCGGAACGCTCGCCGACATCGAAGCGCGGGCGGCTGAGACGCCCATGGAGCGCACTGCGCTCATTCTTGTCGGGCCGGCGCTCGCGAGCGAAGATTTTCGCGAAAGCGCGCTTTACGATGCCGGCTACGACCGGCGTTTTCGGCCGAGAGGCGAAAGGTGAACGCGCCTGGAGTGCTGATCGGCGCTTCCCGTTCCTCCTCGGGCAAGACGACGCTGACGCTCGGCCTGATGCGGGCGCTGACGCGGCGCGGCTTGCGCGTCGCGCCGGTCAAATGCGGGCCTGACTATATCGACCCCGCTTTTCACGCCGCGGCGACCGGCCGCGCCGGCGTCAATCTCGATTCCTGGGCGATGGACGCCGATTTGATCGCGCGGCTCGCCGCGCGGGCGAGCGAAAACGCAGACATCATGATCGCCGAAGGCGCCATGGGACTTTTCGACGGCGCGCCAGGCGGCGCGGCGGGCGTCGGCGCCAGCGCCGACATCGCCGCAATGCTCGGCTGGCCGGTCGTTCTCGTCCATGACGTTTCCGGCCAAGCACAGACGGCGGCGGCGATCATCCGCGGACTTGCCGCGCATGATGCGCGCGTGAAAGTCGCCGGCGTCGTATTGAACCGCGTCGCCTCCGAGCGTCATCGCAGGCTCGCGGGCGAAGCGATCGAGGCGTCGGGCATTCGGGTGTTCGGCGCGCTGCCGCGCGACGAGGCGATTTCACTCCCCGAACGCCATCTCGGCCTGGTGCAGGCCGGCGAAACGCCAGGTCTCGACACGCGGCTCGACGCACTCGCCGATTTCATCGAAACGCATGTGGATGTCATGGCCATGATCGAGGCGGCGCGCAGCGCCCCCTCCCCAGCCCTCCCCCGCTTCGCGGGAGAGGGGGCAAGGCAGCGCGCTTCATCGGCGTCACGCGAAACTGGCGTGAGCGTTCCCTCTCCCATCCGAAGTCGGCTGTTGCCGACTGCGGAATCGATGCGCAAACCGGGAACACCCAGTTTGCGAAGGCGGGGGAGGGACAGGGAGGGGGCCATTCCGCCCCCCGCCCAGCGCATCGCGGTCGCGCGCGACGACGCCTTCTCCTTCTTCTATCCGCATCTCGCGCAGAGTTGGCGCGACGCTGGCGCGGAGCTTTGCTACTTCTCGCCGCTCGCCGACGAGGCGCCGCCAGATGATTGCGACCTCTGCTGGCTGCCGGGCGGCTATCCGGAGCTACACGCCGGCCGGCTGTCAGCGGCTCAAGGCTTCATGGACGGGTTGCGGCGTTTCGCTAAAGAGCGGTGTGTCCACGGCGAATGCGGCGGCTACATGGTTCTCGGCCGGTCGCTGACCGACGCGGCCGGCGAGGCGCATGAAATGGCTGGCCTGCTTGAACTCGAAACGAGCTTCGCCAGGCGCAAGCTGCATCTCGGCTATCGCCACGCCAGATTGGCGTCAGACCATCCGCTGGGCGTCGCGGGGTCGCGACTGCGCGGGCACGAATTCCACTATGCGATCATCCTGCGCGAAGAGGGATCGCCTTTCGCGCTGGCGCGCGACGCCTATAGCGACGAAGAACGTCCCGCGGGACTGCGCGAAGGGCGGGTCTCCGGCTCCTTTTTCCACCTGATCGCATGAAAAAAGGGCCGCCGGACGAACCAGCGGCCCAAGTCAAGGGAGGAAACGCCCAAGGAGGGCTACGAAGCGAAACAACTCTCGCTGCGTCGCACTGTTATATTGCTGCGCCGCACAAGAGTCAAGATATTTTTGGAGAATGTCAGGCCACCGCCATAATTCGAGGCGCGCAAAAAAACCGCGCCAAGGCGCGGCTTTAGGTTTGCTCGGGTTGTTGGATAAAAAGATTGAGACTAATGGACGGCGGCGGATTTCCTCGCGCCAATAGGCACCGGCGGGATCGGAATGTCTCCGGCCAATGCATCCTTGTCCGGACGCAATCCTTTTTTCAGAGCGTTGGCGGGGATCGGATCTGAAGCGGTGAGCGCGGACATTTCGCGGCGGTCGCTACGCGTCGGCGCCATCGCGACGTGAGTCCGACTGCTTTCGTCGGCGGCTCTCGCGGCGGCCAAGGTCACGACCGGCGACTTGTCGGCGAGCTTGGCGGCCGCCTTTCCGGCGCCGCGGCTCAGCTTTTCATCGGCTGCGATTTCGGTCGGCGGAACGATGGTTTCCGGCCGGCTGACTTCGGAAACGCGCGAGGCGAAGCTCGGGTGTTGGCCGCCGTCCTGATAAACGACGCGTACCGGCTTCACGCCGCTTTGGACAAGTTCGGCGATTTTGGCGTCGTCCTGCGCGCTCTTCTCGGCCACCGCCTGTGCAATCTCCGGATCCTGTTTCAGGGCCGGACAAGCGGCGTTGGGATCGAGAGGAGCGGCGCTCGACGCGTTGAACACATAGCGCCGACTGCAAAAGGCGACCTGCGGCTCCTGCAGGGTCGCTTCGAAATGATCGGAGCCTTCCTTGAGCTGCTTCCAGAAGCCGATGTTGGGATCGAGCCGATGCTTGGCGAGATTTTCCGCCGTCATCTTGAAAGGGAAGGACTGCATCTGGATTGCGCGCTGGCCGCCGGCGAGCGAGGAGCGCGCGACGGCGTAGATTTCGGCGATCTGCTTGTCGGTCATGGAGAAGCAGCCCGCCGAGGAGCAGGCGCCATGCACCATGATGTCGCCGCCTGTATGGCCCAGCGCCCGGTCGAGCGCGTTCGGATAGCCGACGTTGAACGAGAGATAATAGCTCGAATTTGGATTCATCTGCGCCGGGCCGATCGAATAGAATCCCTCTGGCACCTGGCGATCGCCCTGTTGGCGCTTGGGGCCGAGCTGGCCCGACCAGCGGCACATCGGATAGGTCTTCAGATGAACATAGCGGCCATCCGACCGCATCTTCCAAATTTCGAGCTCCGCCTCTTTCTTGTAAGCGCGGATCAGCATTGGCGCTTCTTTGGTCGTGCCGACCCGCTCCATCAAGGCGACAGTTTCGGAGGGGATAGGCGCAAGCGAGCGGTGCGCGAGACCGTCCTGATTGCAGGCCGAAAGCGCGAAGGCGGCCAAGGCGGCAAGCCCCAGAGCCGGCGCTATGCCTTGAATCTTCATATTGTCCCCTCTGGCGGCGCGAGGCCGCCGCGCTCGATCACAAAAAAAGAACATTGGGACGAGAACGTGTCCGAATCAGCCAGAATTTGGCGCGAATGCGCTTTTCAAGGCGAATCTTTTGGGATTTGCGTTAACGCTTCTCTTCCAGCTTCCGACCCATGGCCATGAACTTTTCGGCGCGGGCCTGTCTCAACTGCTCGCGCGAATAATTCGCCAGGTCCGCCAGCTCTTTGGCGAGCGCCTCTCCCACTGCGCCGATGGCCGCCTCCGGATCGCGGTGGGCGCCGCCCGGCGGCTCCGTCACGATCATATCGATGATGCCGAACTTTAAGAGATCCTGCGCCGTGATCTTCATGCTCGTCGCGGCCTCTTGAGCCTTGGCGGAGTCGCGCCACAGGATCGAGGCCGAGGCCTCGGGCGACGCCACGGTGTAGACGGAGTGTTCGAGCATCAGCACCCGATTGGCGGCGGCGATGGCGATGGCGCCGCCGGAGCCGCCCTCCCCCACCACGACGGCGACATTGGGCACGCCAAGCGAGAGCGACGCGTCGGTGGAGCGGGCGATCGCCTCGGCCTGACCGCGCTCCTCGGCGTCGATGCCTGGAAACGCGCCAGCCGTATCGACCAGAGAAATGACCGGCAAGCCGAAGCGGTCGGCGAGCTCCATCAGGCGGACGGCTTTGCGATAGCCCTCGGGCCGCGCCATGCCGAAGTTGTGATGCAGCCGGCTCGAGGTGTCCGAGCCCTTCTCCTGGCCGATGATGCAGATCGGCTCGCCGCGGAAGCGCCCGAAGCCGCCGACGATCGCGGCGTCCTCGCCGAAAAGCCTGTCGCCGGCGAGCGGCGTGAACTCCTCGACGAGCTGCTGCACGTAATCGGAAAAATGCGGACGCTGCGGATGCCGCGCCACCTGAATCTTTTGCCAGGGCGTGAGGCCGGCGTAGAGATCGGCGAGCGCCTTGGCGGCTTTGGCCTGGAGCTTGCTCAGCTCCTCGCCGATTGACACCGCCTCGCCGTTTTCAGCCAGCGCGCGCAGCTCGTCCACCTTGGTTTCGAGTTCCGCGACCGGCTTTTCAAAATCGAGATAGGAGCGCATCGAGACGGCCAATTTTTTTCAGGCGAGAGGCGCCTTGGGGGCGCGCGCAAACTCGCCGCAACCGGCTTTGAAGTCAAGGAACGAAGAGCGCCGACGGCGCAGTTGCGCAAAGCGATCCATAGCGTAATTGTCGCGGTCAAAAGGCGGGTCCCGTTATGCAGGAATGGTCGTTCCATGACGTCTTCGCAAGAGCCGGCTAGCCGCTTCATTCGTGCGGCCGACGGCCTACGCTTGCATTATCTCGACTACCCTGCGCCGGCGGGCGGCAAGGCGGGACTGACGCCTATCGTCTGCCTGCCGGGGCTCGCACGCTCGGCCGACGACTTCGACCGCGCCGCCAGAGCGCTGCAAGCCGAGGGGCGGCGGGTTCTGGCCCTCGACTACCGCGGGCGCGGCAGGTCTGACTGGGATCAGGACTGGCGCCGCTACGATTTCGACGTCGAGCAGCGCGACATCATGGCTCAGCTTGCCGACGCCGCCGTGGAAAAGGCGGTGTTCATCGGCACGTCGCGCGGCGGCCTTCACACGATGCGTTTCGCCGCGCGGCGGCCTGGCGTCGTGTGCGCCGCGGTGCTTAACGATATCGGACCGAAGATCGAGCATTCCGGCTTGCTTCGCATCAAGCGCTATGTCGGGAAGCTGCCGCCGATCCCCTCCATGCGCGAGGCCGTCGCCTTGATGCGGATGACCGCCGGCGCCGATTTTTCCGGCGTCTCGCCGCAGGAGTGGGAAGCCTATGCACGCCTCACCTTCGTCGAGAAAGACGGCAAGGTGCTGCTGCGCTACGATCCGGAATTGTCGCATACGCTCGACGCAGTGAAGCCCGATGTCGAGCCCGAGCAATATTGGGACGACTTCGCCGCGCTGTCGGACGTGCCGACGCTCGCCATCCGCGGAGCGAACTCGGACCTTCTCTCGCCCGAGATCTTTGACGAGATGGCCCGGCGCGTCCCGCGCCTGGAGCGCGCCTGGGTTGAAGGCCAGGGACATGCGCCATTGCTGCTCGATCAGCCGACGATTTCGCGCATCGCGGATTTCGTACGCAAATGTCCGTGAATGGCGCGCGGCCGATCGCTAGATCACGCTGCATTTGGGCGTAATCGACCAAATGCAGCGTGATCGACTCCAAAAGCTTAGACCGCGCCTCAAGCGAAAGACCTGGCTCCACTTTTTCGCAGCGCTCTATGGCGCGCAACCTTGCGCCTGATTGAGCCGCGAGATCGCGACGCCGACATTGATCTCGGCGTTCGCCTGCATGCGCTGCGCTTCGAGTTGAATCTGGCGCACGCGATAAAGATCGAAGGCGCTGATCTCGCCAAGCTTGAAGGCCTTGCGCGATAGTTCGAATTGATCGTTGGCGACCACGAGCCGGCTGTTGGCGAGTTTCGCCGCGCGCTGCGCCGCCGCCAACGCCTCGCGCGCCGCCTTTATCTCCGCCAGAACGACGCGCTTCGCGCGCTCATATTCGGCTGTTGCGCGATCCATCTCGGCGAGCGCCTCGGCGCGTCGCGGTTCGTTGCGCCCGGGGGTCGGGAGCGGAATGCGTATGCGCACGCCAACAGTCGTCGCATCCGTGCGCTGGTTCGTTATCGGTTCAGAAGGATCGAGCGAACGGTCGGTCGCATATTGATCATTATGTTCTTGTCGGCCGAAAATGCCGACCTCAGGACTGTCGATCGGCGTCGCGTCGACAAGTTCCGCCTGCGCACGAGCGCGCACAAGGGCGGCGCGGGGCGTCCGCAACGCCGGATGATCCTCGATATCGATGGGCGGCCGCACCGACTCAAGCGTCCCATCCGGCGGCGCGCCCCCTGTCAAGGCCATGTAATTCACTCGCGTGACCTTTGACGCGCCCTCGGCCTGCGCCAGCTCGGTTTCCGCGGCAAGCGTCTCGTTCTTTGCGAGCAGAGCGTCAGCCTGGGCGGCGTCGCCAAGTTCGACGCGTCGTGTCATGTCATCGCCAATGTCGCGCGCGGTGGCGACCCGATTGCGCGCAACCGAGACGTCGCGCGCCGCGCGCTGCGCGCTCCACCATGCGTCGCGCAGCGCGCCAGCGACTTCGAGCCGTCGAAGCGCCAGCCGCTCTTCAACCTCAAAGAGGCCAGTCGTCACCGTCGCTTCAAGGGCGTCGCGCTGACCCGGCAGCCACAACGGCATGCCGACCTCGGCTTCGGTTTCGTTGTAGTTGCGTAAATTGCCGGCGACCGTGTTGCGCTGATAGCCGGCGAAATAAGGCGAGCCCGGAGTGATCGAATCGGACGTCGCGTAGCGCGCCGAGATCGCGCGAAACTGCGCTTCCAGCGATCGGCTCTGCGCGTCAATGGAGACGGCCAACTCGAGATGCTTCGCCAACACGCCGCCGTTTTGCCTCGGCGTCGGTCGCACAGGCGTTTTCTTGGGTTTCGGTTTGACTGAAGCCTTGATGCCGGTCTCCGACGGCTCTCCCTGCTCCTGCGCGAAGACGCTCGCCTCAAAAGGCAAAACAAACGCAAAAAAGGAAAATGCAGCGAGAACCGCGCCTGCCCTCATGCGCGAGCGTCCTCGCGCTGGCGCATTGCCGTGGACCGACCCATCGCGCGCGCGCTGAACTTCTGACGAATGATCATGCCGAGGTTGGCCGTGCGATCGTAAAGAATCGGCAGCAGGATCAGCGTCAGAACTGTGGCGGATATGAGCCCGCCAATGACGACCACGGCGAGCGGACGCTGGATCTCGGCCCCGGGCCCGTGGGCGAACAGGAACGGAATCAAGCCGAAGGCGGCGATTGTGGCGGTGAGCATGACGGGCCGCATGCGCCGGCGCGCGCCTTCGAGCACGGCTTCGCGCGTGCTGCGCGTGCCCTCCGAGACGAGCTTATTGATGTAGGAAATGAGCACGACGCCGTTGAGAACCGCGATGCCGATAAGCGCAATGAAGCCGACCGACGATGGCACCGAAATGAATTCTCCCGAAAACCACAGGCCCAGGATGCCGCCGATCGCCGCGAAAGGCACGTTGCAGAACACCAGCGTCGCCTGCAGCACCGAGTTGAAAGTCACGTAAAGCAACAGAAAGATCAGCGCCATCGCGATCGGCACGACGATGGCCAAGCGCGCCGAAGCGCGCTGTTGGTTTTCGAATTGCCCGCCCCATTGATAACGATAGCCCGGCGGCGTCTTCACATTTTTCGAGACGGCTTTTTTGGCTTCGTCGACGAATCCAACGAGGTCGCGCCCCGTGACATTGGCGAGAACTGTGGCGAAGCGACGGCCGTCCTCGCGGACCACCTGAATGGGACCGTTCTCCACGCGCACGTCGGCAAGCTGCGACAACTCGACGACCTTGCCTTCGGAAGAAACCATCGGCAGACGTGCGAAGTCCACCGATGAGCGGCGCGAGATCTCGGAGCCGCGTATGACGAGCGGCGTGCGGATCGGCCCTTCAAGCACGATGCCGACCGGCTGACCGTCGACCCAGACGCGCAGCGCATCCTGGATTTCGCCCGCGTTGAGTCCGAAGCGTCCGGCCGCGAGTCGGTCGACGCGCGCCGTCAGGTAGCGCATGCCGTCGTTTTGGAGTCCAAAAACGTCGCGCGCGCCCCTGATTTTGCGCAGCGTCGCCGCGACCTCGCGGGTCAAGCGGTTGAGTTCATCGATGTCGTCGCCGAAAATTTTGATCACGACATCGCCGCGCGCGCCGATGATCATCTCCTGCACGCGCATGTCGATCGGCTGCGAAAAGGCGTAGGAAATCCCTGGTATGCCGTCGAGCACGGCGCGAATTTCGCCCATCAGCCAATCCATGTCCTTGCCACGCCATTCGCTTTGCGGCGCCAGCGTGAGGAAATTATCGGTCTCGTTGAGACCGACGGGATCGATGCCAAGCTCGTCGGCGCCGGCGCGCGCCATTATTCCCTTGACTTCCGGCACGCGCTCCATGATCGCGCGCTGAATGCGCATGTCGGTTTCCGCAGCCACATTGACGCTGATCGACGGATGCTTGCGAATCGTGATGACCGGCGTGCCCTCGTTCATCACCGGCATGAAGGTCTGGCCGATGCGCGCGTAGGCGGTGAAGGCGACGACAAGACCGATGAGAGCTGTGGCGCCGACGAGCAATGGCTTGTCGAGCGAGCGCCTGAGCAGAGGCTCATAGACTGCGGCGATCTTGCACACGAGCCACGGCTCGTCGGAATGACCGGGCTTCAACAGCGTCGCGCTGAGCGCCGGCACGACGGTGAGCGACAACACGAGCGCCGAACCGAGCGCAAAGGCGATGGTCAGCGCCACCGGAGCGAACAGCCGCCCTTCCAGCCCCTCGAGAGAGAGGAGCGGCAAAAACACCGTCACAATTATGACGACGCCGGACGTCAGTGGAACGGCGACCTCGCGAGTCGCTTCAAACGTCATGAAAATGCGATCGGAGAGGCTGACGTCATGCGTATGCGCCATCCGATGTTCGACGTTTTCGACGACCACGACGGCGCAATCGACCAAAAGTCCGATGGCGATTGCGAGGCCGCCGAGCGACATGATGTTAGCCGAGAGGCCCCACCAGCGCATGATGCCGAATGTCGAGAGCGCGGCGAGCGGCAGAATGAGCGATACGACAATCGCGGCCCGAAGGTTCCCAAGGAACAAGACAAGCAGGATGACGACGAGAACGATCGCTTCGATCAGCACTTTTTGCACCGTCCAGACCGCTTTGCCGATCAATTCGCTGCGATCGTAGAAGATTTCGATCCTGGCGCCGTTCGGCAGAGTCCATTCGATGTCGGTAAGGCGCTCCTTGACGCCATCGACCACCATTCGCGCGTCCGCGCCGCGCAGGCCGAGAACAAGGCCCCACACCGCCTCGCCCTCGCCGTTGCGCACGACGACGCCATTGCGCGGAAGCGCGC
>Ga0233425_10005421_pt1 | contig 20164 bp, 12 predicted proteins | sample Watercolumn_Towu_2_FD_181712 | JGI IMG/M metagenome (GOLD analysis project Ga0233425, IMG submission 181712) | Freshwater microbial communities from Lake Towuti, South Sulawesi, Indonesia - Watercolumn_Towuti2014_140_MG | ecosystem: Environmental > Aquatic > Freshwater > Lake | place... | reverse complement strand
TGATCGAAAACCGTGCGCTGTTACCAACGTAGATGGGGCTCTCGACGGTGCCAGCGAACAATTCTCCGGAGGGAGGCGGCCCACTGTCGGGTGGGAGCACCGTCAGCACCTCTCGGGCAAACTCCGAAACCTCGCCATCGTTGTCCTTGACCTGCAAGCTGATGTGGTGCGTCCCGACCCTGAGCTCGCTGGCCGCCATCCGGAAAGCGGCATCAGGCCCGAAAGCGCCGACCTCGGACGGGTACAACTGCACCTTGCCGTCGGTTGTCCCCAGATCTGAGGTCCAGCGGTAGCCGACGATAGAGGGCGCACCACCTATGTCGTCCAAGTCCTCCCCAGATCCCTGCAGGGTGACTTTGTCCCGCCCAGCCACGGCCGGGGCCGGTCCCGGGCTCACGACGACTGAGTCGACGTGCGCCCGCGGCGGCAGAGTTGCGACCGCGGTTATGCCTAACTCGGCGCGGTTGTTCCATGTGCTGGACTCCATTGGCGTGATTGAAAAGGCCTGCACCTCAAGCCTGTGCGCTCCTGGGGCCGTGAACGCAGGCACCCCAAACGTCGCTCTGTGGAGCGACCCGGCAGGCAGGCAAATAGGGCCCTCCGGTCCGTACAGCAGTCGCGCAGAATCTCCTCCGGGATCAAGCACCGCCTTCAGATAGCCGCACCCCGTACTTCCGCCGATGTTATCCATCTCGACCGTCACTTGCATCGGGCGGCCGACAGCCACGCCCCCACTGTTGTCTAGCAAAACACGACGCAGCCGGAAGTCCGGGAGCTGACCAGGACTCACGTTAGCAAAACCATCATCGGGTGTACCACTGAGCGCGCGCCACAACTGCTCAACACTCGCATCAAGACTCTGACTAGCCAAGCTTCCCTGCAGTGCTCTCCCGAGTAATGCTGCGAAGTCGGCTGCCTCCAGGAGTTGGCCGGCGACAGGCACGAGGGCCTTTGAGAGTTCACGGTTGAGGTAGTCCTTTTTCACCTCGAACGGGCCCACGGTGAAGGTCGCAGAACCAAGCTCCCCGCCGAAGTTGAGCTCGATGTTGTCCCAGTTCGGCTGTAGCGGCAATTTGTCATCTTCGAGCAGACTCAACTCCTTAACCTCAATGATAACCCTGCCCTTAGCTCCCAAGAAGAGCTCAATGCCGAGCACCGGGTCGGCCGCTCGCTCGTCTGAGCCATCTGTCAGAGTCAGGTCGATACCCGTCCGCCTTAAGAATCCAAGGCGGACTGGCAGAGCCAGACCAGCAGCCGCTCTGACCTGGAAGTAGAGGGTAACCCATTGTCCTCCGCTCGGCTTCCCCTCCGGGGATACTCCAAGATAGTCATCAAGATCGATGAGCCAAGCCCCACCAAAAACGTCGAAGTAACTCGCTCCAATCACGATATAGTGCTTGGACGGTACGGGAGCCAGGTACTCTTCTTCGATAAGGTCTGAGAGAGCCCGAGAGCCCGCCTGCCCCTGTTCCTGGATGGACAGGATGGTGCGCACGAAGCCATCGAAAGACACCGATCCGGCCCATGCCGCACCTTGGTAGAGCAGAAACACACAGCAGCACACGGGAGCGATCGCAACACAGGAGGGCGTCTTGAGGATCTTGTTTATGGTTAGGCCAAGAATACTCCCAGCCGCCAGCAGAACTCTTTGGACGTTGATTGTCATGATCTTACAGAGGTGTCAAAACTCGCAACCACTGCTGGGCCTGTCGCTGCTGCGCCACGCCAGGAGGTCGCTTTGTCACTCGCATAAATGTCATTCATAAGGCTCACTTGGGATTCTCGCACCCAGGCGCGCACAGGCACCCACAGGGTCGCCCACGACGGCTTTGACCTATTAAGGACTTGGCAGGGCAAAACCTTACCCGCGGCGCTTCCCGCCGCCCGCCGAGCCGATCACCGCAACCTTGAAATGGCATGGGGGGGCCTGCGCGCCGGGGTTCTTCCCGCTGGGCGGGCCCGTAGGCTGCCGCCGCGCCGCGCATGGCAACCTCTGCGGATTAGCCGCAAAAGGACGCAAAAGAGCGTCAAGAGGGTGTGGGCGAGCCCCGAAAGACGGACCCTCATCGGTGGACGGCTGATCTCTGGCCGGGTGCCTGAACCGGCTGGAAGAGGACCTGAAGGCCTGACACTCCGGGTGGCCAATGAGCGTGGCGGGTTTTCATCCCAAGAAGGGGAGGAGGAGGCTGGACCGCCTGCAGGATTTGAAGCCGAGCGCGGGGTTTGGTAAGCTTCCCGCGGCTGGGCGCCTTAATGGTATATGGTCAACGAACATGCCAAGCACGGGGTGCTTCCCGATACGATGCCCGGACTGCCGGACCGCCTGCGAAACTCCGAGGACACGGAGGCGTGGGCCTATTTCCGTCGAAGCTATAGCAGGGTGTTTCGGGCCGTCGCCGTCGGCAAAGAGGGCCTGGACGACTTTTGGGCGGACGAGCTCGAGCAGAGAATTCTCGTGGCAGTAGCCAGGAGTGTCGGCACGTACGACCGAACGCGGTGCAAATTCAGGGTTTGGTTATGGGCGGTTTACCGGCACCGCCTCCAAGAGGTGCTGCGCGACCGCGGGCCCAGGGCCTCCCTGCCGCCAGTTGGGGTGGCGGAGCTGGCCACCAGCGAAGAACCTGTCGAGCCTGCGGCTCCGTGCCCCCTGGATGAAGTTTGGCGCGAGGAGGAGAACCATCTCTTGCGCGACTGCTGCCTGATCCGGCTGAAGCACCAAGTCAAACCTGAAAAGTATCAGATCTTTGAAGCGCGCAAACTCCACGAGAAATCGACCAAAGAGACGGCGGAAGCGTTTGGGAAGTCAGCGAGCCACGTTGACAAGATAGTCTCGGAGGTCCAAGGTGCGTTGGATGAGATCGCCAGGCAGGTCAAGTCCGCCTATGACGCCGGAGAGCTGCTCGGGGATCTGCCGGACTCGGTCACGAAAGGAAGCGGCCGTGGCAACCCGGGGTAATGGCCGCACTGTCTCCCATGGGCGATGAACCCATGCCGATCGTTCATGGCTTCGAGCTGTACCGAGTCATCGGGGAAGGAGGTTTTGGGAAGGTCTGGCTGGCACTGCACCTGACCACCAAACAGGTCTGCGCGATAAAGATCGTCGGGAAGCACTCGGTCGGAGGCCGGTCGGCCGGCGATGTGGAGCGAAGGGCGATCACGTTGTTTCGCCAGATGGCCGAGGAGGCCAGCGATGGCTTCGTCCGCGTGCACGAGATCGGAAGAGTCGAAAGCAGCGGCGAGTTGTTCTATTCGATGCAGATTGCCGATCGCGAGGACGGCGCTCCCGTACCCGAGCCGCTCACGGGGGACACGCCGATGGGCAAGCGGGTCATGGACTGGGTCAACCAGTACCGTCCTCGGACCGTCGCGAGCGATTTGCGGCGGTTCCGGCGGCTGCCAATCGATGACTGCGTCAAGCTCGGGGCCATCCTCGCGAAAGCGCTGGCCCTCATGCACGCACAGCGCCCACCGGTATGCCACAACGACGTAAGCCCAACCAACGTGCTTTACGTGGGCGGCAAGCCGGTATTGGCAGACCCCGGACTCGTCGGGCGCGAGGGATGTCCGCCCCCCGCGCGCAAGCTCGGGTATATCCACCCGGAATGGCACGGCACTCCCAAGGGCGACTGCTATGCGCTTGGAAAAACGCTCTACCAGACGTTCACGGGACGGAACCCTGGTGAGTTCCCCTCGCTGGCCGGTGATTGTTGGCCCAAGGACTGCAAGCAGGAGCGTGGGTTCAGGGCCCTGCTGCGCGTGATCAACACCGCTTGCGACACGAGCGAACCTCGCGGGATTTGGGCTGAACTGGGGGGGATGGTCCGGCGGACCGTGGGCCGAGCTTAGCCGCAAAGGAGGACCGCGATGGGCTACAAGGATGGACAGGCCATGCTGCGCGACCTCGAGACCATGCGGCGGGCGAATGGCCCGGGTCGGCTCTCGCTGGTGGTTTGTTGCGGCGCCGCGCTGCTCATCCTGGTCGCACTGGGCCTGTTCAGCACACAGGTCCGGGATTCGATTCTGTCGGCGCCAAGGAGGATGTTTAGACAACCGGAAGACCCACCGAAGCTTGATTTTGACCCGAATCGCTTCGACCAAGTGGTAGTCACGGATGCGTACAATCAGCCTCCCACCATCTGTCGGGTTGAGGGTGCGATCGAGTGGTACGAGGCGGTGGATCTGGACGGTGACGGTCGCTGGTCGGTGGTGGTCGCGGTGGGGGATAGACTGCGGAAGGAACTGTGGGACAAACACGACATCGGCAAGCTGGTGGCTTTCCGAAAAGGAAAGCGCATCTGGGAATTCGATTCGGCCTCACTGGGATGGCATTACCCCAACAAGTGGAGCGGCAGGTTGAAGTTCCAGAGATTTGTGGCCGCGAGCGTCCTTCCGGGTAAGGCGAAACAGATCATCGCGAGAGCGGGCGAGCTTGAAGGCGCATACCCATCCGTGCTGGTGGTCGTCGATCAGCACGGCTCGCTCTACGCAAGCTATTGGCACCCCGGGACGCTCGACGAAATCTTCGTCCGTCCCCTGGTTCGAAACGGCCCCCCGATGATCGTGGTCTCGGGTATCAACAACCAGTTCTCGCCGCTGGATCCCCAGGTCGGGAATCGCTTGTATGTCCGGACCATCTTCGCGCTGAACCCAGGGCGCATGTTGCGCAATGGCGAAGCGCCTCCGCGAAAAGGGTTGCTGCGCGTCGGCAGTGAGATTTGGTACGCCAAGATCCTTCCGGCGAACACCGGCATTTCCGGGCTCGCCCCCAACCCGCTTACCAACGGCTTTTGCGAAATCCGGTTCCAGACCGAAGGTCTCGTTTGCTTCCTTAACCACATGGGCGCCCTCTCCCGAGTAGGGCAAGGCGATTTCTTCCCGGGCAGGCCGCAACCTGCACCCATCACTGTGGAACCATGGGTGGAGAAACCGTGAGGTGGCCACCCAACTCATAACTCATAACTCGTTAGGTCACTCGTCAAATACCCGAGCACGGCCTCGCACTCGAGGCGTTGCAGCTCGCGCAACGTGGCGTATCGCGGATTCGTCGTCGGCAGCTTCAGGGCCGCCTCACAGGCATCGACGAACGCAAACGGGTCCCATTCTCCCCCCGGGATGAGTCGCGCAGACAGATCGTCATCGCCTCGTGCCTTCAGGGATGCTGCCGCATTCGTTCCCAAGGCCTTGAACGCCGGATGCATCCCGGCGCGCCGGAACCAGTACTTTGAGTTCCAGAAATCCGGTTCACGGCGGTGCAGGATCGCGTGGATCAGCGCGCCGTCGCCTCCAGCCGCGTCCTGGACGAGCGCATGCGCGGCGTCCAAGTGGTCGTGCCACAGCAGCACGAGCGCCCGCAGCAGTTGGCTCCTGTCTCGACCCAACCGGGTCTCGCCAAGGATCCGGACCAACTCGCGTTCCAACTCGGCAGCCGGCCGGACGCCCGGGCGGGGCACGAGTTCCAGCCCGGGCAATTCGGGAGTGTCCATCAGCCCGCGGATGGCTGCCTCGAGAGATGACCTGGTTGCGGGGAGTGGCTTCATGCGTGGAGTCCGTTGAGCCGTTTGAGCCGGCGTGGTCGATCGAGCAGGTCGAGAGGGTTGAGTTGGTTGACTGGGCTGCATGCGACCCAAAGCCAGGCGGCGGCGCCCGAAGGGTCATCGCCCCGCGGCTCGAACATGCGTGAAATCTCCGGGCGCGGGGCTGCCGGCCGGCACCAGGCGCAGCTCACGCAGATCGATGATCGCCCCGCTCAACGGCGGTTGGCCGCGGAACACCAGGCGCTGCGCCCCCGCCGGCAATTCGATCTGGCCAAGCCTGGTTTGGCGGTATTCATCCCAACTGCCGGTGCGCGGGATGACGCCCACCAACCGTGCGCCACCGCTTTCGAGGCGGAAGTGGTTTTCGGGTCCGCGGCTCTGGGCGGCCCAATCCAGCCAGACGTCAAACACGCCGCCCGCCGGGACCTCGAGGGTCCAGACCGCGCGATCGTTGTCGCTCTCCCAAAAGCCGAGGTTCCGGTAGTGATCCTCGAAGACGAGGGTATCCCCATGCACCTCGGCGGTCACGGCCAGCAAGCGCAACGCGCCCCCGGGTCCGGGCTTGATCACCTCGGGGTGGTTGCCGGCGAACTGCTTCGGGGGCGGGCCGCTGGCGTTGATGTAGGCCACCACATCGGCGACCCCCTGCGGGTTCAGACTGTTCTCGAAGCCCTCCGGCATTAACGAGAGCCTCGAGCTGCTCAACTCCGTCAGATCACTCCGCAACAAGGTCTCCTCGGCCCCGCCCGCCAGGCGCATCGTGATGCTGCCGGGTGTCTCGGACGTGATGATCCCGCTGAACTCGCGATCGGACCTGGTCACCGCGGTGTAACTGATGTAGCGGTCCTCGACCACGCGGTTCGGGTCGAGGATCGCCACCAACATCGCCGCGGGCGATTTGTCGGTCAGCGCCGCCAGGTCAGGCCCCACCGCGTTGCCTTGCCCCTGAAGCCGATGGCAGACGGCGCAATTCTGCCGGAACAACTCGGCCCCGCGATCCGCGTCGCCCCGAAGGGTCGCCACCGATTGATAGCCGTCCACCACGGCCTGGCGATCCGAGGTCACGGCCACAAAAATGCGCTTGGCCCGCTCCCGGACCGCCGGCTCGCCGTGGGTCAGGAGCTTCTGTTGGTAGGCGGCGTTCAGGTCGCGTCCCTGCACTTCGCCCGACTCGAGCGTGGCGAGCAGGGTTTGCACCCACTCGGGACGCGAAAAGAGCGCGTCCAGCACGTTCGCGCGCACGAAGGGCGAGTAGCTCTTCCACCCGGCCAGCAGAATCCCGGCGATCGGCGCGCCTTGCCCGCGTTTCAGGGCCGCCAGTGCGGCTTGCTGCAGGGCGCTGGCCTGGTGCGGTTGCAGCAACTCACCCAGCCGCGCATGGTCCTTCTCCTGCTCGCCCAGGCCGCGTCCGAGCACGCGGATCGCCGCCAACCGTTCTTCCGTGTTCGCGTTCGCATTGCCCACCAACTCGCGCGCGCGCGCAAACACAGCGTCGGTTTGGCGGATCGCCTGTTTGAGGTTGTCGGCGGCTTCGCGTTGGAACCGCCCGAGCGATGTGTTTCTCCGGTCGAGCGTGTCGAGGAAGCCGGCAAGCGCGGTGAACTGGAGTGCGCCATACCGCGCCGGGTCCAGGCGCAACGCCGCGCCCAGGCCCTCGAGGAGCGCTGGGTTGTCCTTGAGTGCGGCGGCCAGGCCCAGGAGTTGTTCGAGCAGCTTGCCCGGCGGGGGTTGCCCGGCGCTCGCCGCCAGCACGGTCCGCAGCATCGGCCCCACGTGCGGCGTGGCGGAGCTGAGCACGGCCGTTTGGATGTCGTCGTTCTCGGGATGCCGCAAGGCCAGCCGCCCCAGCGCCTCGCCCGCCCGCGGGTCGTCCCACTCGCCCAGCGTGAAACCCAGTTGATAGGCCACCGGCAGCGACGCGTCCGACACCAGCGCCACCAGCGCTGCCCCGAGCCGCTCGCGTGTCCCTTCCGCTCCCGCGCGCCTGCCCGCCGTCGCCGCGGCGTTGCCGCTGCCGGACGCGCCACCCAGGAAACCATCGCAGAGCCGGATGGCATGGGCGCGCACGGCGGGATGTGGATCGCGCAGCGCGTCGAGCAACAACCCCGGGGTGAGGGCGCCGAGCCCGTCGAGCGCGCCGAGAGCCCCGAGCCGGGTCTTCGCCGTGCGCGCCGCTTCGGTCGGGGACGAAGCTTCGGCGCGGCCCGGCGCGCGAACGAGAGCCTCGAGCAACGGCGCCGCGCGCGCGTCGCCGCGTTCGACCAGCAGCCGTTGCGCGGTATCGCGTTGCCAGCCGCCGCCGCTCTCGAGCGCCGCCACCAGCCCCGCGGTATCCAGGCCGTCCAGCCGCGGGACCTTGCGCAAGGCCGCCCCCTCGGGGGCCACACGATAAATGCGGCCCATGTCCTGGCCCGCCCGCAAGTCGATGTGTTTCAGTGTGTCAAGCGGAATCCATTCGGGATGCTCGATGACCAGCCGGTACATGTCCGCGATGTAAAGCGCGCCGTCGGGACCGGTCCGCGCGAACACGGGCCGGAACCAGTTATCCGTCGAGGCGAGAAACTCGCGCGTTTCCTCGCCCGCGGCGCGATGGCTCGAGAACGAGGCGCCCTGCGGTTTGAGCACCTCGCGATGGATGCAGTTGTACACCGGTTCGCACACGAACAGGCTCGTTGCGAACTCCGGCCCAAAGAGCTCGTCCCGATACGGCGTGGGACTGCAGGCGGCCGTTACGTAGTTCTGCATGCCGATGTCGTTGAACCGTTGCTGCCGGTGGCTGATATAATGCACGCGCGTGGCCTCGGGGTACTGGGCCAGGTCGCGCCGGGTGGTCCGCACTGCCAGGTGCGGATTCCGCGCCAGGTAACGCTCGGGCAGGAAGAAGTGCCAGCCCCAGGACGAGTTGTAGTTGCCGAACCAGTTGCCCCAATCATCCCGGCGCCGCCCGAATTGCGTCTGGCCCGCCTCGGTGGCGAACCCGCCGTCCTGGGGATGCAGCCGGAAATCATGGCCGCTCAGGTTGACACCGGGCCGGGTGGGCAGCAGGTCCGCCCCGGCGGGCGCGCCCAATCCGGCCGGCGGCCCCACCCAGCGGACCACGCCCCCGCTGTCGCCATTCGCGCCGTATAACCAGTTGTCCAGTCCGTAATCGAAGCCGTTGGCCCGGTGTTGCTGATTGCCCTCGATGAACCCGGCGTAGAGCGCCTGCCGCAAGCCCGCCTTCCCGTCGCCGTCCGTGTCTTCCGCGTAAAAAATCTCCGGCGCGGCGCTGATGAGCACCCCCTTGCGCCAGGCCATGATGCCGCTGGGGAAGTTGAGGCCGTCCAGAAAGACCGTTGATTTGTCGTAGCGGCCATCGCCGTCGGTGTCCTCGAGGAAGCGCGCCACGCCGCCGCGGGCGCCGTGGCCATCCACGCCGAGGGGGTAGTCGCCCATCTCGACCACCCACAGCTTGCCGTCGGCGCCGAAATCGAAGGAGACCGGGTCCTTCACCAGCGGTTCGTGAGCCACCAACTCGACCTTGAATCCAGGGCGCACGCGCATCGACTCGAGCGCCGCGGCGGGGGCGAGCGGCGGCGGTTGCAGGCCCCGCACCAGGTCCTCGAACGAACGCCGGTCCACCACGTTCGGCAGTGACGCCGTATCCTCATTCTGCACCCAGAGATGGCGTGCGCGGAACCAGACGCCGTTGTTGCGGTGCTCCCCGCCGCGCACGATCATGGGCAGCTCGCCCGGCTCGCCGCGGCGACCGGCCATCACCTCGCGACTCCAGCCCATCTGAAAGCCCAGGAACAACTCCGGCACGAACAAATGGAACGAATAACCCGCCTCGTTCGATTGGATCAAATCCGCGAACCCATCCTCGTTCACATCCACGAACCGCAACCCGTTGTCCCGGCCCGCCGCATCCACGATCGCCGTCCCTTCCGGCAGCGCATAGTTCAGCTTCCGGAAGCGTTGCTCCTCCGCTGACCATCCGAAGATCGCGCTCTCCTTCTGCCCGCCTGCGATCAGTTCGCAACGTCCGTCCCCATTCAAATCCCGGAACCGCACCCCGGTGTCCTGGCCGCCCCGGTGCGTCAAAACCGGCTGGCCCTCCTGCTCCAGCCCCGCAAAGACCGTGGGGTCCTCGACCCACTTGCCGCCCCCGAAATACCACGCCCCCGCCGCGTTCTCTGTGCGGATCATGATCGTCGCCGCCCGGTCGGGCCGGAGCACTCCGAACCGCGCTCCCACCTCTTCGACGCCGCCCGCCGCGCCCCGTTGCACCAGCGGGATCGGGAACGTGGTCTCGGACCATTCCCGCTTCGCCGGTTGCCACACGCGCGTGCGCCGGGCCTGTTCATTCCCCACGATCACGTCCAGGTAACCGTCGTTATCCACGTCCACCAACCGCACCCCGTTGTCGCTGCCGTCCGGCGCGCGCAGCGGTTGCCCGGCCAGCAGATGCCGGTCGAGCCGCTCCTGGGCCTCGCGGAAGGTGAGGAACTTGACCTTCCCGCCGTAGCGCTCGACCGCGTAATCGACAAACTCGACCATCTGCTCGATGCGAATCCATCCGTGCGGATGAAAAATGAAACTGAACGTCCCCTGCTTGAGCACGGTCGCATCCAGCGCGGCCTTCCAATCCGCCACCGTGCTGGCGTTGGTGACCCCGTGCGCGTTCTGCGCTTCCCAATCGCTCGGGACCATCGGCGGAAACTCCCAACAGAGCCGCCCGATCACGTACGGATACGGATAATCCGCGATCGTCGTGACGAACGATCCCATCCCCAGCCGCGTGACCGCGTTGGTTTGGTTCGGCAGGTACTTCCCAAACCGCGGCTGGCCGGCCGCGTCCAGCGTGATGGTGGCGGGCAGCGCTGTATCGTTTGTCGTGAGCAGGTTCATCACTGACGAATCCATCGTCAGGAACTCCCCCGCCCGGTTCGTGGTGTTGAAAATCTCGGCGTAGAACCGCGGGCTCGGACTGTTCATCGAGTCGCAACACGGCATCCGGAACGCGACCGCCCGATTCCCCGGGATGCGATTCAGCAGCGCCAGCCCGTCAAGGACATTCGTCGCCGCCGCCCCAAAATCGCCGCGCGCCAGGAGTGGACACGGATGGGTGAGCGTGTGCACCTCCAGCGAAAGGCCCTCCTTGAGCCAGGCCTGGAATTGCTCGTCCCGTGGTTCGAGCGTGTTGCAGAAAATGCTTACCGGCGCGCGGCCGTCGATGCGCTTGAGCCGATCGAGCAAGGGCCGCAGGAACGTCTCATACTTCGCGGGCTCGCGCAGATCGTCGATGGCCAGGATCACGACCGCCTCGACCCCCGCCTCGCCGACCCACTGCGGCGTAGTGAGTTTGGGAAAGGCCAGGCCGGGATGGAAGGGATCGTTCTCGTGCAGATAGACGAGCCGGTTGCCGTCGGCGGCCAGGACTGCCCCGGTCAAACCGAGGCCAACGGCGAGCGTGGCCGGCAGCTTTCTCAGCTTCCACATACATTCAAGGGCCCAGCGGGACATGTCAGTGTCAGGGTGAAACGTGCGCGCATACTAGACCGGCCCCCGCCGCCGCCAACTGAAAAAGCAGCCACCTCTTCCACTGCACCCGCTGCCCACGGGGCGCGGAATGAGGTGAGGGCAGGCGGTCTCTTTTCCCCGGACAATCCTCGAATTGGCCACCACAGAACGCGGAGGCCGCAAGACGAAAGGCGGCGCTACGAGGTTCACCCTCTCCCATCCGATGGGAGAGGGCCGAGGTGAGGGCGAGCGCTCGCTTGTTCTCGCCGCCTATTTTCCATGTTGCGGCTGACATGATACTCGCATAGCTTGACAGGATCATGTCAGACACGAAGACCGTCATGCACCCGGTCGCCGCGCGGCGCGCCGCGCGCGGGTGGCCCCAGGCCGAGCTTGCGCGGCGCGCGGGGATTCCGCGCTCGTCGGTCAGCGCGATCGAGAGCCGGCGGCTCACACCCTCGGTCTCTGCCGCGCTGGCTCTGGCGCGCGCTCTCGAGTGCTCGGTTGAGGAGTTGTTCTCGGGCGGCGCGAGTATGTCGCCGCCCGCGGAACCGCAGTGGGCCTGGGCGCCACGATTCGAGCCATGCCGGTACTGGGAAGCGGAAGTGAACGGGAGCAGGCTGCTCTATCCGATCGAAGGCCTTTCGCTCAATGTGATTCCCCACGATGGCGTGTGGCAGGGGGCAGTCTGGCGGGAGACGGACGCGGCCTTCTCCGGGGCCACGCTCGTGGTCGCCTGCTGCGATCCGGCCGCGGGATTGCTCGCGGGCGAGTATGCGCGGGCCAGCGGTCTTCGCCTGATCGTGTTTCCGCGCGGCGGAGCGCAGGCGCTGGACCTATTGAAGCGCGGCCTGGTGCACGTGGCGGGGCTGCACCGTTCGACGCCCGAACAGCCGGAGCGCAATCTCCAGACGGTGCGGTCGGAATTGGGCGGCGGTTTTCGCCTCGCGCGGGTGGCGCAATGGCAGGAGGGCCTCGCTCTGCCAGCGCACACTGTGGCACGCTGCTCACGGACCATTCTTCGGCGCGCGCGCCGCTGGGCGTTGCGCGAGGTGGGATCGGCGGCGCGGGAATGCCTGGACGAGTTGTGCGCGCAGGCGGCGGGGCGGACGGTGCGCACACACACGGCGGTCGCCGAAGCCGTGCGCGGGGGTTGGGCGGATGCCGGTGTGTGCGTGCAGGTGTGCGCGCAAGAAGCGGGTTTGAGTTTTGTGCCGGTGCGCGCCGAGACGCTCGACTTTTGCTTTGCCGCGGCCCTGCAGCACGACCCGAGGATTCAAGCGCTGTTGCGTCTGCTGCGCAGCCGCCCCTATCGCCGGCTGATCGCCGACCTCCCCGGCTACGACACGCGGCACATGGGAGAGACGCTGGCAGCCTGAGTCCTGAGCGATGAAGGGCAACTGTCGCAACTGGGCGCCGCCGGCCCGCGGCTTCACGCTGGTGGAACTGCTGGTAGTGATCGCGGTCATCGCCCTGCTGGCGGCGTTGCTCGTGCCGGCGATGGCTCGAGCGAAGGAGAAATCCCGCGCCACGCACTGCCTTGGAAACCTCCGGCAGTGGGGGCTGGCCTTCCGGTTGTACGGCGATGACTACCAGGATTGCCTGCCGCGCCGTGGCCAGGGTGTGCAGAAACTCTTCCAGATCGAGCGGCCCGATGACTGGTTCAACGCGTTGCCACCTTATCTTGGCGTCGCCCCGTTCCACGACCTTGTCGCCAGGACGAACCAGCCCGCCGCGAAAGCCCGATCGGTGTTCGTTTGCCCTACCGCGACTGATCCGGGTGGAAAGTACTTTCTGCCCTACGGCATGAACATGAATCTCTGCCCCAGGAATCTCCCAAGCGCCACCCGATTTTCGGAGGTAGTCCAACCCGCCCGTGTGGTCGCGATGGCGGACGCGCCTGGGCCGTACGCCTCGACGTTCCCTTCCACCCGCGCCTACAGCCCCGCGCCCCGGCACAACGGTCGCGTGAACCTGCTCTTTCTCGAGGGACCAGCGCAGGCCTTCACGGGTGAATACGTTGGCTGCGGTGTCGGAGACCCGCACCGGGAGGATGTTCGGTGGCTGACCGGCACCGCCAGCGATAGCCAGGCCGGCGCCTATTAGCTCAGCGTATGCGTCGCAAAACCACCCTCGCCCTCCTTCTGGTCCTGCAGCTCCTGCCGGCCTCTTGCGACCGCAAGACCGAAACAGCCGCTGACACCCGTGTCGTTCGCTGCGCGGTCATCGGCGGCATGACGATGACGGGCCTGTGGCCGGAGATCGCCCGGAGGTTCGAGGCGGAAACCGGCCGCAAAGCGGAGGTCGTGGTCACCGGCCCGCGGCCCGAACTCGACAAGGCGATGCGCGACGGAAAGGTGGACCTGCTGACCATGCATTCCGGAGATATCACGACCGATCTGGTCGCCGACGGCTTTGGCGTCAACATGCGCCCCTGGACGCGCAATGAGTTGTGCGTCATTGGGCCGCCGGAGGATCCGGCGGGCGTGCGCGGCATGACCAACGGCGCCGCGGCGCTGCGCAAGATTTCCGAAGCCAAAGCGCGATTCGTGGACTTCCAGGGCATCGGCAGCCGCGAGTTGACCCACAACCTCTGGCGCGCCGCCGGGGTTGATCCCAAGGGTGAATGGGTGCTTCGCGATGGCGCGCTGACCAAGTGGAACATCCTTCAGTTCGCGCGCAGCAACCACGCCTACGTCGTGGTCGGTTACATCCCGGCGCAAACCGGGCGCATGCCCGCCACCGGCATGGAGGTGCTGGTCAAGGGCGACCCCGCCATGCGACGGCCTTACATCGTGATGGAGGCGAACCCGAAACGCTTCCCGAAGGCGAACCATGCCGGGGCGAGGGCGCTCTCCGATTTCCTCGTCTCGCCGCAGCTCCAGCAGTTGCTGCTCGAGTTTGGCGCCCGGACCGACGGTCCAGGGCAACTGTTTTTCCCTGTCGCAAACGCACAACCCTAGACCGGACCCCGGTCCGCATGAAGAGAATCACCACCATCATTTGCCTGCTCGCGCTCGTTCCCGTTGCCACCGCCGCCTGGTTCACCAATAGCGTGTCGGTGGACAGCTTTGTCCGCGCCGCCGCGCCCGGCTCGAACTACGGCGGGGCGGGCGCGCTCGCGGTCGCGGGCGCGAACGCGGTCAACGCGTCCGGTGTCGCCAACGGGCCGTTCGACACGTTCATCCGGTTCAACACCGCTGCGCTCGTGGCGAACTTCAACTCGTTGTTCGGGCCGGACCAGTGGGCGGTCAACGCCGCGAACCTGCGCGTGACCGAACTCGGCGCGCCGAACAACGCCCTGTTCAATCGCGGCATTGGCGCGTTTGAAATCCGCTGGATTGCCAATGACAGTTGGACCGAGGGCAGTGGCAATCCCACCACGCCGGCAACGACCGGCATCACCTACCACGACGAGCCCGCCCTGTTGCAGGCGGGCCCAGACATTTCGCTCGGCGCCTTCACCAACGCAGGCGTGGACGGCGCCCTCAGCTTCTCGCTGGCCCTGCCCCGAGCCTTTACCGCGGATGTGGCCGAGGGCGGGGAAGTGGGGCTGTTCCTGACGGCGCTTGACGCCGCCGTCGGCTTTACCTTCGATTCGCGCAGCTTCGGGACCGCGGCGGCGCGGCCCTACCTGGAAATCTCGGCCGTGCCCAAGCCGATCATCACGGCCATCGCACGCTCGGGCCCGGACGTGGTCATCACGGCGGCGAACGGGCTCGCGGGGGGCGCGTACTACGTACTCAACAGCGCCACCCTGGCGCTTCCGCTGTCCCGGTGGACACGCGTGGCTACCAATGCTCCCGCCGCGGATGGAGTGTTCACCCTCACGGTGATGAATGCATCCGGGCTTGGCTCGGGGCCCGTGCAGTTCTACACTCTGGAAACGAAATGACTGACTCGACGGCAACTCACAGGCCGGCCTCTTGGATCACGACCCGCCGGAAGGCCCGGGGCTCGTCGCGAGCCGACCCCGCAGGCCGGTGGTTCATGCGGGTGATGGCTGGCGCGGCTGGGATGGCACTGGCGGCCGGGATGCTTGGCGGCGAACCGATCGTCCAGGGGCCGCCGGGCGATCGCTCGTTCCGCCATGAGATCGAACACGGCATCGACCGGGGGTTGGCGTGGCTGCAGGCTCACCAAAACACCAACGGCTGGTGGTCCAGCGCGGATCATCCCGCGGTGACGGCGCTGGGCCTGGCCGCGTTCCTCGGCGCGCCCGAAGGCCGTTACCGCACCAACCCGCCCGCGTTCGTGGCCAAGGGCTTCGGCTTCCTGACGGCGTCGGTGCAACCGGACGGCTCGATCCATCGCGGTCCCCTCGTGAATTACAACACGGCGTTGAGCGTGGTGGCGCTCGCCCTCGCGCAGAATCCGGCCTACGACGGGACCTTGCGGCGCGCGCGCGCGTTCCTGATCCAATCGCAGGTCGATCTGGGAGAAGCGGGCAAGCTCGACACGAGCTTCGACGGCGGCGTCGGCTACGGCGGCAACGAGCGGCCTTCAGACCTGAACAATACGCTTGCCGCGCTGGAGGCGATTCGCGCGACCGATCATCTCGTGCGGGACAGGCTGCCGGCGGGCACACCCGAGCTGAACTGGGCGGCGGCGATTGCCTTCATTCAGAATTGCCAGAACCTGCCGAGCCGCAACCCGGCCCCGTGGGTGTCCGACCGTCCCGCTGACCGCGGCGGCTTTGTCTATTACCCCGGCCACAGCATGGCGGGCGGCGAGACCAACGCCACGACGGGACGCGTGGCGTTGCGCTCGTACGGCAGTATTAGCTACGCCGGGCTGCTGAGCTACGTCTATTGCGACGTGCGGCGCGAGGACCCGCGCGTGGCCGCGGTCCTGGACTGGTTGCGCGCCAACTACACGCTCGAGGAGAATCCCGGCATGGGCCCGCAGGGATTGTATTACTACTTCCACTTGATGACCAAGGCGCTCAACGCCGCGGGCGTCGATGCCCTCGAACTGACCCAGGGGCGAACCATCGACTGGCGGCGCGACCTGGCCACGCGCCTGCTCAACCTGCAAAACGGGGATGGTTCGTGGGCCAACACGAACAACCGATGGTGGGAAAAAGACCCGTGCCTGGTGACGGCCTACTCGGTGCTGACGCTCGAGATGATCTGGCGGCGGCTTTAAGGCCGGGGCGCTTGCCGCGATAAGGGGGCCGAGCGGGCCCGGCGGCGTCACAGCCGGTTCAGGCCGCGGGAGGTGGCGGCGCCCATTCCTCGCGGAGGATCGCAAACCACACGGTGCTGATCCATTCGTCCCGCACCTTGCGTTCCTTGAGGAACTCGCCCTCCCGCCGGAAGCCGGTCTTTGCGAAAAGCCGGGAGGCAGCAACGTTCCGCGCGTCGCAACTGGCGACGACGCGATGCAGGCCGAGGCCCTGGAAGCCGAAACGGAGCACGGCGCCAACGGCCTCGGTCCCGTAGCCCTGGCAATGATGGGCGCGGCCCAACAGACCGGTGAGAGTGAGCTGTTGGTGTGCCTCGTCGCGATACGCCAGCGAGAGGTAGCCGATGAGTTTGGCGCCCTCGGCCAACTCGAGGCCGAGGTGCAGGAACTGGCCGGTCTGCGTGAGCCGCACCGAGCGGTCGCTTTCAAGCCATTGCACGATCCCCTCCTCATCCAGCGGGGGCGTTTCCAGGAATTGGAACAATTCCGGGTCGGCCATCAACTCGAGCAGGTCTTTCCAGTCGCCGGCGGCGAGCCGGCGCAGGACCAGCCGCGGCGTTTGGATCGGGAGGGGGAGCGGCTGCCCGGGCTCGCCCTGGACGCCGGGCACCACGAGGCTCTCGAGGCATTCCGGGCATCCCTGGGCCGTGCCCGCATGAGTCCGGGGAAACGAGACCGCCACGTCGCAAAAAGGGCAACGAAAGTCGATGTAATCTTCTTCGGTCATACGTAGGGCGCTTTGCGCTGGCCGGACGCTAGCGAAACGGCGGGAGATTGTCGTCAAGAAAGAGTTTGTGTCCGATGGCGAAGAAGTGCTGGCTTCGGAGGCGAAGCTATGAAGCCGCACATGACCTCGAGAGGCGCGAACCGGAGCGCGGACATTCCTGTCGACAAGAATGTCCGCGCTCCTTTTCCGGGCCACGTGGCGGGCGCCGCTTGACAGCGCGCGCGGCATCAACTATACGTATGCGTATCATGACTGGCGCTGAACTCTCGGTCGCGTTTTTTCTCCAGATGTTCATCATCCTGGGGTTCTGCCGGCTGGTCGGCCTGCTCGCGCGCCGCCTGGGTCAGCCGCAGGTCGTGGGGGAAATGATCGCCGGGGTGTTGATGGGGCCTTCGCTGCTCGGGTTGGCGTTTCCCGAGCTTCAAGCCCGTGTTTTCCCAAAGGAATCGTTGAAAGTGTTGTTCGTCGGCGCGCAGCTTGGCGTGGGATTGTACATGTTCCTGGTCGGGGTCGAGTTCAGGATCGACCTGTTCCGGCAGCGCATCCGGAGCGCGCTGTCGGTTTCGGTGGCGGGGACGCTGGTGCCGTTCGTGCTGGGGGCGGGTCTGGCGGTCTGGCTCATCCATGTTCCCGGCCTCTTCTCGGGCAAGGCCAGCCTGTCGGTGGCGATGTTGTTCCTCGGCGCGGCGATGTCGATCACCGCGTTTCCGATGCTGGCGCGGATCATTTACGAGCGCGGCATGACGGGGACCGCGCTGGGGACGCTGGCCCTGGCGGCCGGGGCGGCGGGGGACGCGGTGGCCTGGTGCGTGCTGGCGGTGGTGGTGGCCAACTTTGGCGGTGGCTCGTCGCTGGTGGTGACCGCCATCGGCGGCGGATTCCTCTACCTGGTCCTGGTGTTAACCATCGGGCGCCGGTTGCTGGCGCCGCTGGGCGCGGCCACGGAGCGCGATGGCCGCCTGACACCGCAACGGCTGGCCATCACGTTGATGCTCTTCACGCTGGCGGCCTGGTTTACGGACGCGATCGGGTTGCACCCGGTGTTCGGCGGTTTTCTGCTCGGGGTGGCGATGCCGCGCGGGCTGTATGTGCGCGAACTGCAAAAGCAACTCGAGCCGTTTGCGGTGGTGTTCCTGCTGCCGATGTTCTTTTGTTACTCCGGCCTGAACACGCGGTTGGACATGGTGAACAGCGCGGATCTCGTCCTGGCGACGCTCGCTGTGCTGGTGGTTGCGTGCGTGGGCAAGGGGGCGGCGTGCTGGGCCGCCGCCCGATGGCACGGCGAAGACAATCGCACCGCCCTGGCCGTGGGCACGCTGATGAATGCGCGCGGCCTCATGGAGCTGATCCTCCTGAACATCGGTCTCCAGAAGGGGATCATCGAGGCGGGCTTGTTCTCGATCATGGTGTTGATGGCTATTGTGACCACGCTGATGGCCACGCCGGTTTTCCAATGGGTGTACGGGCGGCACGCCCGCCCAGCCAGCGAGTTGGATGCGGCGCCGGTCGAGGCGTGAGCCGACTCAGCCTCGCGCGCGCGCGTCGTTGGCGGAAGCGTTGCGACGCCCGGCGAGGTCGAGGTCCCGGCGGGCCGAATCTTCGGGTGCGATTTCCGGCGGCGAGTGGTAGGGTTGCGCCCTGAACATGGCAGAAGCAGCCTCAACGAGCACGGCGACGCGGGAGGATCAAACTGCGGCGGCCTGCACCATTCTGTCCGTGAAGGGCATGAACTGCCAGGGCTGTGTACGGAACACGAGTGACGCCATCCTGAAAGTGCCCGGTGTGGCCGGCGCGACTGTCGAGTTGGAACCCGGCCGGGCCTTGGTCAGGTGGCAGCCAGGTGTGAGTCCGGACCCGGGCGCAGTGATCGCCGCCGTCACGGGCGCGGGCTATCAGGCGGCGCTGGCCCTCGAGGCGGCCGCGGCTCCTACTCCGGAACGCCAGTCGCCACTGGCAGGCTGGCGGTTGAACGTGGTGTTGGGCGTTTTGGCCACTGTGCCGCTGATGGCGGGGGAGTGGCTGCTGGACCTGGGGATGGCCCGCTGGTTCCAGTGGGCCGGCCTGATCCTGGCGCTGCCGGTGCAGGTGCTTTGCGGCGCGCGGTTCTATCGCGGCGCATGGAATCAGCTTAAGGCAGGCAAATCGAACATGGACACGCTGGTGGCTTTGGGCTCCACCACCGCGTTCTGCTACAGCCTTTGGGCCTTGCTCAGCAGCGGACACCGGCACGTGTATTTCATGGAGGCGGCGGCGATCATCACCTTGATCAGCGTGGGGCATTGGCTCGAATCCCTGGCGAGCGCGCGCGCCGCCAGCGCCTTGCGCGCGCTGTTGGACCTCGCGCCGGCGACGGCCAGACGCCTGGCCGAGGGCGGCGCCGAGGCCGAGGTCCCGGTGGCCTCGTTGCGCGAAGGCGACCGCGTTCTGCTCAAGCCGGGCGACCGGGTGCCGACGGATGGCGTGGTGCACGAGGGCCAGTCCGCGGTGGACGAGGCGATGTTGACGGGCGAGTCGGGGCCCGTCGAGAAGGGGCCGGACGCCAGGCTGTATGCCGGGACGGTGAACCAGGACGGGCGGTTGGTGATGCGCGTGACGGGCACCGGCGAGGCCACCGCCTTGGCCCACATCATCGCCCTGGTGCAACGGGCGCAGACCAGCCGTGCCGAGATCCAGAAGCTGGGGGACCGGGTCAGCAGCATCTTTGTGCCGGTCGTGGTGCTCGTAGCGGTGGCGGCGGCCTGCTGGTGGGGATTCGCGTTCGTCCAAGCCCGGGGCACGGCCGAGTGGCTGTCCGCTTTCCTGTGGCCGGTGACGCTGCCTTCGGAGGCCCTGGCGGCGGCGGCCATTCATGCCGCAGCGGTGCTGATTGTGGCCTGCCCCTGCGCCATGGGACTGGCGACGCCCGCGGCGATCATGGCCGGGGCGAATGCGGCGGCGCGCCGCGGCATCCTGATCCGCGACGCGCTGGCTCTCGAGAAGACCGGGCGGTTGACGGCAGTGGTCTTCGACAAGACGGGCACGCTTACCGAGGGCCGCCCGGCCGTGGCGGCGGTCGAGGACGTGCGGCCTGCGGCCGAGCGGGCCGTGCGCCTCGAGGCGGTGGCGGTCGCGCTCGCCGGGCCGTCCAACCATCCGTCGAGCCGCGCCGTGGCGGGCCTCGAGCCGGCGGGGGCGGCGATACCATTCGAGGCCTGGCAGGAGGTTCGCGGCTGCG
>Ga0233425_10005420_pt1 | contig 20169 bp, 15 predicted proteins | sample Watercolumn_Towu_2_FD_181712 | JGI IMG/M metagenome (GOLD analysis project Ga0233425, IMG submission 181712) | Freshwater microbial communities from Lake Towuti, South Sulawesi, Indonesia - Watercolumn_Towuti2014_140_MG | ecosystem: Environmental > Aquatic > Freshwater > Lake | place... | reverse complement strand
GGCGGCGAGGCTCGACGATCCGAACAGCGAGGAGTCGAAGCTCTGTGCGCTGACGGCTGCCGACCCGAAGCGCTACCCCCTGTTCGTGCTGACCTGGCGGGCGCTGGATCAGCCCGTCGGCGATCCCTGGTGCCGGGATGCCGAGGGCAACCTCATCGACGGGAAGGAGGTCTGGAGCCCCGAAGCCCCGGAGTCCGTCTTCGAGGAGGCCGCCGAACGCGTCGCGGCGCCCTTGCGGAAGATCCGCGAGAAAGCGCCCATCGCCATCGTCCTCAACGGCGGCGAGTACGCGCTGAGCGTCTACGGGCACCACGGCTCCGTCTGGGGGCGCGACCCGAAGGTCATGGCCGCGAAGGGTGATCGGGACTGGTTCGACTACATCTCCGAGCAGAAGACGCGCCAAGAGATGCCCATCACACGGGCCTGCCGGGAGGCGATGGACGGCAACAGCGGTGTCGGGTCTGGAGACCTGACCTACGGGAGCCTGTACCTCTACTACCCGACCGAGGGCTGTGCGCACGCGAACCGGTATGCCGGGTGGGATCAGTGGGCGGTCGACTATCGGCACTTTCGGACGGTCTCGGACGTCCCGAACACGTCGATCTACTACAGGCACTTCACCAGCGGCTGGACGGGTGACAATGACATGCTGACCCAGGCCCTGAACGCGACCGCCCAGCAGACTGCCCTCGGCGATCCGCTCTCGTACAACTGGATGAACGCCGGTTGGCCGCGCGGCAACGGCGACGCGGACTTCTCCGACCCCGAGCGCTACATGGGCTACCTGAAGTGCTACTACACTGCCGGGATGATCGGCGGCGTCGCTGGGTATTTCAGCGTGCCGAAGGAAGACGACCCCGGCTGGCTGTGGCAGATGACCGTGCTGAGCCACTGCCACGCGCTCTTCTCGCACCTCGAGGAGTTCCTCCGCAACGGCGACCTCCTCCCCGGGCCGGATCGGCACCGCTGGAGCAAGCACCTCCCCGCGTACGAGTTCCCCACCGGCGACCCGGAGGCGCGGGTCGTCGTGCGGAGGCACAGGGACCGCGACGAGTGGCTGGTCACCGCGTGGGCCGCGGGCGGGGACGATCGGCTGGTCTCGGTGGAGATACCGGAGCTCCGGAAGGTGCAGTTGGAGGCGCGGAAGTGCGGCAGCGTGTACCGGGCGGGACCGGGGCAGCTGCAACGGGTCGATGAGGACGGCATGCAGCCGACGCGCGGGATGTGACGGCAACGAAAACGGGAAGAATGAGAGGCCGGGAGAACGGCTAAGAACGGCGACGGAAGGGGACGGCGATGGTTGAGTTGCTCATGTTGGTTGGGCTCGCAGTGCAGGGGCAGGAGCTGACGCTGCGGCCGTACTCGTACCACGAGGGTTGGGAGGCTGACGGCCCGCCGGTGGTCGAGTGGGCCAAGAACGGCGAGTCTACGGTGAACTTCGTCGGCCCGAGCGAGGAGCAGGCCTTCGAGGGGGAACGGTCGCTGAAGTTCGATGTGTCGCTCCACGGCGGCAGCTACCACTACTTCGGCGTGCCGGTGCGGGTCCCGTGTGCGGGCAAACTGAGGCTAAGCGCGCGGCTCTACGTCGCCGAGGGCACGACCGCGACGGTCGGCTTCGGGACAAACATGGTCTACCCGCCCAGCACCCACTCGGGTTGCTCGCCGGAGGAGTCCTTCCCCGGGCCGACGGGTGAGTGGAAGCTGATCGAGGTGGACCTCGTCGCACGCGGCGACGAGGGGGCGGATCAGGTGCTCCGCCTCAATACCGTGAATGCGACGGGAGACGAGGTCGGCGCGTACCTGGACCGCTGGTCGCTGTTCGTGCTCGGCGGCGAGGGGCAGCGCGCGGTCGTGTACCTCGACGACGTGCGGATCGAGGGCGAGGCCCCGAGCGAGGCCGACTACGACGCGCTGGTGGCGGGCAGGTGGGAGGCCGCGAAGCGGCGGCTGCAGGCGAAGCTCGACGCGTGGCGCGCGTCGCTGGCGGAGGGCGAGGCGGCCCTCGATGCGGTGAGCGCGCCCGACCTGCAGGCGCGGATCGAGGCGACTCGGCAGAGAGCCGCCGAGGCGCGCGCCCTCATCGACGCGGCCGAGCAGCGCGGCTTTGCCTCCTCGACCGAGGTTCAGGGCATCGAGGGCGGCGTGTTCGCCCTCACCTACGCGCCGAAGACACTGGGCGCCATCGCGCGGGCCAAGGCCGAGGGCGCGCCGTTTCTGCTGTACACCCCGCCCGCGATCACGAACAACCGGCTAGTCTCGGGGGAGCCGCTGGCCGCGCCGCTGGGCGAGGAGCTGCGCTGCTCCGCGTGTCGGGGCGAGTACGAGTCAGTCTCGGCGGTGGTCTACGCGGTTGAGGACGTCGAAGGGCTGCGGGTGTCAGCGGGTGACCTCAAAGGGCCCGGCGGCGCCATCCCGGCGAGCGCCATCGACGTCAGCCTCGTGAAGGTCTGGTACCAGGCCGGACGCGGGATCGCCGATGTGCGCGGGCGGATGCTGGTGCCCGAGCTGCTGCTGAAGGATGACGCCCTGGTGCAAGTGGACACGCAGGCCCAGCGGAACTTCCTGCGGAGCACGCGGCCGGACGGTACTGTGGAGTACCTCCCCTGCAGCGAGGCGGATAGCTCGCCGCTGGAGGGGGTTCGCCCCGCCGACGCTGAGACGCTGCAGCCGGTGGACGTCGCGGCGGATGCGCTGCAGCAGTACTGGATCACGATCCACGTGCCCGAGGACGCGGCGCCGGACGAGTACACAGGGGCGGTGCGGTTCGCGCTGGATTCGGGCGCGCAAACGCTGCCGCTACGGGTGACGGTGCACCCCTTCGAGCTGCTGCCCCCGAAGCTCACCTACTCGATCTACTACCGGGCCACGCTCGCGGAGGATGGCCAGCCGACGATCACATCAGAGGCGAAGTCCGAGGAGCAGTACCGCGCGGAGATCGCGGACCTCAAGGCGCACGGCGTGCTCTACCCGACGAACTACCAGGCGTGGCGCGAGCCCTTCCTCGAGCGCGCGCTGCAGATCCGGGAGGAGGTCGGGCTGCCCGGCGGCCCCTTCCTCACCCTCGGTCAACAGACGGGCTCGACCACCGACCCGGGGCAGCTGTCCGCGCTACAGGACAACGTGCGGAAGTGGTGCGCGCTCTGCGAGACCTACGGCTATGACACGGTCTACTTCTACGGGATCGATGAGGCGACCGGGGAGCAGCTCGCGGGCCAGCGCGCGGCGTGGCAGGCCGTGCAGGACGCGGGCGGAAGGACCTTCGTCGCGTGCTACAAGAAGACGTTCGAGGCGATGGGCGGGCTGCTCAACTGCGCGGTCCTTGCCGGCCCGCCCGATCCCGATGAGGGCGCGAAGTGGCACTCGGCGGGCTCGCAGGCCTTCTGTTACGCCAACCCGCAGGTCGGCTGCGAGGAGCCCGAGACGTACCGCCGCAACTTCGGGCTCGTGCTCTGGAAGGCCGGCTTCGACGGCGCGATGGACTACGCCTACCAGCACGGCTTCAACCACGTGTGGAACGACTTCGACGACGCCACCTACCGCGATCACAACTTCACGTACCCGACGGCGAACGGCGTCGTCGGCACCGTGCAGTGGGAGGGCTTCCGCGAAGCCGTCGATGACGTGCGGTACGTGACGACGCTGGAAGAGGCGATTGCACGGGCGCCGGAGGGCAAGGCGGAGGTTGCGAAGCAGGCGCAGGAGTGGCTCGACCGCCTCGACCCGCTCGGCGACCTCGATGACGCGAGGGGGCGAATGGTGGAGTGGATTACGGAACTGCGATGATCCAGCCGCACCAGTCTACCGACCGAGTCAGGAGCGGAAGCCGTGGATGACCAAGGGCCTGCGGTCGTCGCGTCGCCCACCATCCGGGAGGTGCTGGCCGCCTTCCTCGCCGACCAGCGGGAGCGGCTCAGTCCGCGGACCTTCCGGCAGTACGAGAGCGTCGTGGAGCTGCTGATCTGCTGCCTGGATGGGTATGGGCACGACCACATCGCCGACGTTGAGGAGCGCGCGCTCTTCGGCGCCTGCTTCCAAGCCAAGGACGAGGAGCACCGGGAGTTCACCGAGGTGTTCGGACCGAACAAGATCCCGCTCGTGTTCCCTTCGTTTGTCGGGTGGTTCATGGTCCGCAAGGTCCTCGGGGGGACGGATCTCAAGCGCTGCGCCGGGACAGTGACCCGGAAGCTGTCGACCTGGCTCGCCGAAAAGGGGCACATCTCCGAGGGCTCAGCGACCGTGGGCCGGCAGATCGGGGCGGGAGCGGCCCGAGACCTGCCGAAGGCCGAACGCGCGGCGCGCATCCTGGACGAGACCGGGCTGAGGCTGTCGGTGGACCCCGACGATCTGCTTCCGGAGGATCACGTCGAGTTTGACCACTTCAGGATCGTCAGGCTGGAGGGCGCGCGAGTCTGGATCGAGGCGAGCCTCGGGGACGAGAAGCTGGACGCCGTGCCCATCCCGCGTGAAGCAGCGGCCCTGCTGAAGGACAACTGGGAGATCGCCTGCGAGTGCGTGCGGGTGCGAGGCACGTGGCGTCTCATCAACGTCGCCAACGTCTACCCGCGCTGAGCCTCGGGGGCGCTGCGCGACGCTCAGCGGCTACCCCAACCCCAACACCCTCCGGGCGTTGCCTTCGGCGAGGGCGTGGCGGATCTCCGACGAGACGTCGAGGTTGGCGAACCACTCGAACTGAGGGATGTGGTGGTCGTGGAAGACGACATCGGTGCCGAACATGAGGCGTTGCCAGTGGCGCTCGATGAAGCCGCGGGCGAAGTCGGGGTCGCGGGTCATCGCGTTGTGCCCTGACCCGGCGGACAGGTCGGCATAGAGGTTGTCATACTTGACGAAGAGGCGGTCGAGCGCGCCGCCGGGGACGATGGGGCCCTCCGGATAGCCGCCCCGAGGGTCGTCGGCGGAGATGGCGCTCCAGAAGGCCGGTCCGTGGCCGACCCACTTCACGTTCGGGAACTCGCGCAGGCACGCCTCGAAGCGCGGCAGGCCGACCTCGTCGTAGCAGTAGCTCGCGTTCATGTCGAAGACGAGCGGGAGCCCGTACCCATCGCATTTGGCGTAGATGCGCTTGCTGCGCGGGTCGTCGAAGGCCAGCTCGTTGATGTGCTCGCCAAAGCCGCTGACCCCGAACCGCCGCACCCACGAATCGATCAGCTCCTCCACGTAGTGCATCCGCGGATCGACGCACATGAAGGCGATCAGCCGCTGCGGGAAGCGGTCGCGTGCCTCCACGGCCTCCTCGGTGGTGTAGTACCCCGACGCGCCCTCGGGGCTCTCCAGCGGGAGGATCACGGCGGTGTCGATGCCGTGGCGGTCCATCCAATCGATGGTCTGCTCGACCGTGAGGTTCATCGACCGGGGGTACGCGTGCCGGTAGATTCGGCCCAGGTGCAGGTGGAAGTCGATCATGGCCGAAGCTCCTGGTAGTAGGCCTCGACAGCCGCGACATCGACCGTCTCGTCCATCGCCATGCCGAGGCGTTCGTAGAGGCCGCGGCGGGCGCGCATGTCGGCGAGCAGGATGGCGCGGGCGTGGACGACGACCTCCTCCGCGACCTCCTGCGGAACAACCACGAGGCCGTCGTCATCGCAGCCGACCATGTCTCCGGGTCGCACCTGCACCCCGCCGCAGCCGACGGGGGTCTGTACCTCGACCACTTCAATGCGGCCGGGGATGATCGTCCGCCCACGGCGGCGCGCGCAGATGGGCGTCTTCTGCAGCGCGACCTCGGCGGTATCGCGGCAGTAGCCGTCGGTCACGATGCCCACCGCGCCGTCGGCCACGACCCCGAGGCTGTTGCACGAGCCCCAGAAGCCGACCTCGCCCGCGCCGCCGGTGTCCGTGACGATGACGTGGCCGGGCTGGATGAGCCCCTCGATCCCCTTATGGCCCACCTCGCGGAACCAGATCCCGTGGGCGTTCACGATGTCCTCGGTGGAATCGAGCTTCCACATGGGCCGGTTCGCCGGCACACACCGGATGGGGAGAGCCGGGCCCCAGAACCTCATGCCCAGCCAGAGCGGCCGGACCTCGGGGTCCATCAGCCCGATACCGAAGTAGCCGATCCCATCCAACGCATCACACACGTCCACGACCCGGAGTGGCTGGTACAACGCGCGCAGAGCGAAGGGGTCCATGAGCAGCCTCCAGTGCTGAATGCGCCGGAGCAGTTCGCCGTACCCCGTGCCCGGGCCTCGCGCGCGGCCAACTTCGGCGGCAATCCAGTGGGCGGCCGTGCGCTTCGGATCGGGCGCCACCAGTGCCGCCATGGCCGCCGGACGGGTTGCCATGGGCTGCACAGACAGCGTATACTACGGAGGTTGTGCATTACGTGGAGGTGCGCCCCATGCAGACCGTGGCCGCCGCCCAGCTCAAGAACGTGATTGGTGAGGTGCTGAACCAAGTGCAGTTTCGCCGCGAGCGAGTCACACTGACCCGCAAGGGCCAGGTGGCCGCCGTGCTCATCCCGGTGGAGGACCTGCGCCTTCTTGAGGCGCTGGAGGACCGCATGGACGCCGTGGAGATCGAGCGGATCCTGGCCGACGACAGCGACGAGTGGGTGAGCCTCGAGGAGACCGGGAAGGAGCTGGGCCTGTGACCTACGAGGTGCAGCTGAAGCGCTCGGCGCTCAAGGCCCTCAGCCGCCTCGACAAGCGCACCCAGCGCCGGCTCTGGGCCCGCATCCGCTCCCTCGCCGAGAACCCTCGCCCCCCGCAAGCCAAGGCCCTCCAGGAGCCCTGGAAGGGCCACTACCGCCTCCGCGTCGGCGACTACCGCATCGTCTACACCGTCGCGGATGATCGGCTGCTCGTGCTTGTCGTCAAGGTCGGGGAGCAGGAGGGGGTGCACGGGCTGTGAGCGGCAGTGCCCGCGCGAGCCCGAGGTCGGCGGCCCACGTCTCGGCATGCCGATGTCTCGTCGTTGCGCCGCCTGAAGCGGAATGGTACAATGCCGTCGGCACGAGACCCGGAGGCGCACGACCATGATCGAGTGGCTGACCCTGCGGAACTTCAGGTCGTGGGGACATCTGCCCCAACTCGACCTGAAGCCCATCACGATCATCTTCGGGCCAAACAGCTCCGGCAAGACGGCTCTGCTGCAGGCGCTGCTCATGCTCAAGCAGACGGCGGAGAGCAATGATCGGTCTCTGTCCATCCGCTACGGGGGGCCCTACGTCGACCTGGGCTCGTTCGCCGATAGCGTGCACGACCACGACGAGGCCCGACCGCTGGGCGTCGGGCTGCGTTGGAGACCCGAGCAGCTTAGTCGACTGCGCGAGCTGGACGAGGAGGGGCCCGAGGTAACGGCCGACTCGTTTGAGTACCGCGCCGAGTGGACCCGAACCGAGGACGTGTCGCTCTCCACGCTGGCCTACTCGACAGACGCTCTGCAGTTCCAGCTCTCACGGGCGCAGGGCGGGAGGTACAGGCCGAGGCTAACGAGCGAGGTCCCGATCGTAAAGAGACGCCGCGTCGGAAAGCCGTGGCCACTTCCTGGGCCGGAGAGCTGCTACGCGCTGCCGCGGCAGGTTGCCCGCGACTGGCCCCACGTGGACCTGTTGGAGTTCAACCACCAGTTCGAGCTGCTGATGGACCGCATTCACTACGTGGGCCCCATGCGGGAGTACCCTCAGCGCTTCTACCTCTGGACCGGCGAAGCCCCCGGAGTGGTCTTGCCGGATGGGGCAGGGGCGATCGAGGCGCTCGTGGCCGACACCCGCGCCGCCCCCAAGGGACCCCGAGCGGCGAAGCGCGCACGTGACTGTGGGCTGGTGGCCCAGGCTGCCCGCTGGCTCCGTCAGTTCGGTCTGGCGGACGACTTCCAGATCCGTCCGATCGCGGAGGGGGCTCGCCAGTATGAAGTGTGGGTTCAGGTGCCCGGGTCGAAGGTGGCTACTCTCCTGCCCGACGTAGGGTTCGGCGTGTCCCAAGTCCTCCCCGTGATCGTCCAACTGCACTTCGCGCCGCCAGGTTCTGTGCTGCTATTTGAGCAGCCCGAGCTGCACCTGCATCCCAGGGCCGCGGCCTGCCTCGCCGACCTCCTGCTCGGCGTAGCCCATGAACGGCGACTCCAGGTCGTGGTCGAGACACACAGCGAGTACCTGCTGGCCCGCCTACAACGTCGGATGGCTGAGGCGGACACCCCCGAGGCCTTCGCTCACCCTGACAACATCGGAATGTACTTCTACGAGCTGGTCGATGGGAAGTCACGGGCCGTAACGGTGAGACTGAACATCTTCGGGGAGATAGAGAACTGGCCGCCGGGCTTCTTCGGTGACACCATCGGGGACCTCCAGGCCATGACTCAGAGGGCGGTGCGGCGCAAACTGGCACAGAGGGCGTCCTGATGGCGGTGGTTGTCGATACCAACGTCTGGGTCGTGGCTGCCGGCAGCAGTCTGGAAGCGGGGCCTGAGTGTGTCGACGCCTGCGCTAGCCGCCTACTGGCCTTCGAGTCATCCGAGACCTTGGCGGTGGACAGTGATTACCGCATCTTCCGTGAGTACTACGACAACCTGCCCGTCAACAGCGCTCAAGTCCAGCTGCTGAACCGGCTCCAGCAGACAGGCCGGTACGACCCGTGCCTGTGCGAGTGGGAAGCCGGGGCGCCGGGCGTCGCCGTCGTCCCCGACGTCTTGCGCTGTCTGGATCCCAACGACCGGAAGTTCGCCGCCGTGGCCCTGACGTTCAGGCCCCCGGCTCGCATCCTGAACGCCGCCGATCCCGACTGGCAGGAGTGCGCCGCTGCCTGCCTGGAAGCGGGGCTCCCCGTCGAAGAACTGTGCCCGTGATGTCCTCTACCGTCACCCCCTCGGCTTCTGGAAGATGAGGATGAACTGGTGGACGATGTTGGGGACGAAGCCGTAGGGGTAGCCGTACGGTCGGAGGGGAGTGCCGCCCTGGTACCAGATCTTCTCGCCCTTGAGGGTGAGGCCGGCGGCCTCGGCGCGGGCGGCGACGAGGGCGTTGGTGAGGAAGTAGCGGCCCTCTTGGTAGGCATTGCGGAGGATCACGGTCATGTAGGCGCCGGGCTTCAGGAGGCGGACGCACTCGACGAAGGTGCGCTCCATTGCGTCGAGGTAGTCATCGTAGGTCTGTAGGTTTGCGAAGTCGCGCTCCTCCTCGGAGCGCATGTTGTAGTCGCTCTCCCGGTTCGTCCAGCCGTACTTTCCGTCGCACATCGTCCGGTCGACGTGGATGTTGTACGGGGGATCGGTGGCGATGAAGTCGACGCTCTCGGCCTCCAGCGTAGGCATGATCGCGAGGCAGTCACCGACGAGCATCTCCTGAGGCTCCATCTCCTCTTGTCGGCAGACCTCGTGGTAGATGTCGACCCACTCCTGGTTGATCTCGATGCCGATGGCGCGGCGCGGAGGCTCGGAGATGCTCGCGCCGATGAGCGTCCCGCCGACGCCCGCGAAGGGATCGAGCACGAGCCCGCCGCCCTTAGTGAAGTACTCGATCTGCTCCTGCATCAGGCGCGGAGGCTTGTTGGCGCCATGCGCCTTCCGGAGCTTGTGCCCGAACTCCATCGGGTAGACGGTGGTCACGAGCGACTTCGTGAACCACATCCACCGATCACCGGTCAGCTCGTTGAGCCGGTTCTTGGGGTGCAGAGACGGTGGCGGCTTGGGCGGCTTCGGTTCCCTGGGTTTGCGTCCTCGGGGCATGGCGGCTCATTCCATGCCTTGGCCCAAGCCTCCTGCTCGGGAGGTCACGCATGTCCCAGCTGGGAACCACTCCCCCATGAGCGATGCCCCTCGTCACCTGCACTCCCCGTCCTCCCTCCGCCCCGTCGTTCACGGCACTCACGGCATGGTCGCGAGCGAGCACTACCTGGCCACGGCCGCCGGGTTCAGCGTGCTGGAGCGCGGGGGCAACGCCATCGACGCCGCCGCGGCGGTCTGCTTCGCGCTGCACGTGCTCGAACCGCACCAGAACGGGATCGCGGGCGAGGTCCCGATCCTCGTCCGCTGGGCGGAAGACGGGCACGTGTACGCGGTGAACGGGCAGGGCTGGGCCCCGCAGGCCGCTACGATCCCGCTCTTCCGCTCGCTGGGGATCGAGCTCATCCCCGGCGACGGGTTGCTCCCCGCCACGGTGCCGGCCGTCGTCGATGCGTGGGTGCGAGCCCTCCAGCGGTTCGGGACCTTCAGCCTCCGGGAGACGCTCAGCTACGCTCTGGAGCTGGCGGAGGGGGGCTTCCCGATGTACCCCTCGCTCGCCGGATGCATCGAGGGCTGTCAAGGGCGCTTCGTGGAGGAATGGCCTACGTCGGCCGCGGTGTACCTGCCAGAGGGGCGGCCGCCCAAGGTGGGGGAGGCCTTCCGGAACCCCGGGTGGGCTCGTACGGTCAGAGCGCTGGCCGACGCTGAGGCGCGCCATGCCGGTGAGGGCCGCGAGGCCGCCCTCGAGGCGGCGCGGCGGCAGTTCTACGAGGGCGACATCGCGCGCACCATCGCCCGCTGGTGCCGCGAGCAGCGCTTCCGCGACGCCTCCGGCAAGCGTAACGGCGGTCTGCTGACCGAGGCGGACCTGGCGGGCTACCACGGGCGGATCGAAGACCCGATCAGCACGACCTACCACGGGTATCGCGTCCACAAGTGTGGGCCGTGGACCCAGGGGCCGGTCCTCTTGCAGCAACTCAACCTCCTGGAGGGTTTGGACCTCGCGTCGTTGGGGCACAACTCCGCCGAGTACCTGCACACGCTCCTCGAGTGCGCGAAGCTCGCCTTCGCCGACCGCGAGGCGTACTACGCCGATCCCGACTTCGTGAACGTGCCGCTGGAGCGGTTGCTTTCGAAGGAGTACGCGACGGAACGGAGGACGGCAGGGATTCGGGATTCAGGATTCGGGGTTCCGGCGGACGGCAAAGGCTCATCGCCGACGCCACCGGGCAACGGAGACACGACGCACCTGGATGTGGTGGACCGGTGGGGGAACATGGTGTCGGCGACGCCGAGCGGGTCGTGGATTCAGTCCTCACCGGTCGTGGAGGGGCTCGGCTTCCCGCTGGGGACGCGAGGGCAGATGTTCCATCTGGATGAGAGCCACCCTGAGCGCCTTGAGCCGGGCAAGCGGCCCAGCACGACCCTGACGCCATCGCTGGCGTTGGCCGAGGCGTCGGGCTTGCCGCACCTGGCCTTCGGCACCCCCGGGGGCGACTGCCAGGACCAGTGGACCCTTCAGTTCTTCCTGAACCTCGTGCACTTCGGTATGGGCCTGCAGGAGGCCATCGACGCGCCCACGGTGCACTCGCTCGACTTCGCGAACTCCTTCTACCCGCACGACGCGCATCCGAACGAGATGGCCGCCGAGGAGCGGATCGACCCGGAGGTCACCGAGGCGTTGCGTGCCCGGGGGCACGTTGTGCACGTGCACCCGCCGTGGTCTCACGGCGGCGTGCTCGCTGTCGCGCTCGACCCGGGCACCGGTCGCCTCTCCGGCGCCGCCTCGCCCCGGCCCGGGCAGGCGTACGTGATGGGGCGGTAGCCGGCGGCGGGTCGGGCGCGGGCTGGAAACCAACGCGCCTCGGTGCGGTGTTGAAGGACTAACGGGCCAGTCCGGCCTCGGCCGGGCCTCGCATTCCGCAAGACCCATGAGGGGAGTGCTGCAGACATGAGGAACATCCCAGGATTGCCCGGCCACTGGCGACCGGTGCTGTACACGCTTGCAGCGGCCGCGCTGCTGGCCCTCACCAGCGCGGCGTACGCACAGGGCGACTATGGCCTCTCGACACAGCTGCGACCGCCGCCGCGCACGCCGGCGGTGTTGGACCCTCGCAGCATCACGGTGAAGTTCAGGCCTGGAATTGAGCGCACTCGCTCGGCGGACGTGATCCAGGCAGCGGGCTGCCAGGTCGGCTTCGCCTCGCGCTTCACGCCGGGGTTGATGGACCTCCGCCTGCCGGCGGGCGCCGACTACCGCGACTATGTCCAGCGCTTCGCGGCCCGCCTGGACATCGAGTACGCGCACCCGATGTACATCGACCATCCCTTCTTCACGCCGAACGACACCTTCTTCGACCTGCAGTGGCACTTCAAGCAGATCGGACTGCCGACGGCCTGGGACATCCTGCCGAGTCGCGGCAGCAGCTCGATCATCGTGTGCGTCCAGGACACGGGCGTGGCGTACCAGGACTACCTCACATTCACACGCGCGCCCGACCTCGCCGGCGTGACGTTCGTGTCTCCCTATGACGCCGAGGACCTGGACGGGCATCCGAACGACGTGAACGGGCACGGCAGCCATGTGACAGGGACGATCGCCCAGAAGACGAACAACGCCCTGGGCGTCGCCGGGACCGCGGATGGGGTGAAGATCATGCCGGTCCGCACACTGGGCGGGTCGGGGTCGCACACGGTCTTCTCCGACGGCGTGCACTGGGCCGTCGACCATGGGGCGAAGATCATCAACTACAGTGGGGGCGGGTCGGATAGCCCGACGAAGCACGACGCCGTCATCTACGCCGACTCCAACGGCGTCCTGTACATCGCGGCGATGGGCAACGACGGCGTCGTGAACCCGCCGGCCGGCTTCCCCGGCCGCTACGCGGAGGCGATGGGAGTCGTCGCCACCGACTACGGCAAGTCGAAGGCTCCCTACTCCAACTGGGGGGCGAACGCCGACATCAGCGCTCCGGGTGGCGACACCACCGCGGACCTCAACGCGGACGGCTACGCCGACGGAGTGCTGCAGCAGACCTACGTGACCACCGACGACCCAACGAGCGGGTTCAACTACCAGTTCTGGCAAGGCACGTCGATGGCGACGCCTCACGTCTCGGGCCTCGCCGCCCTGATCTGGTCGCAGGGCCGGTTCACCACCGCCGCGAGCGTTCGCAGCCGCATCGAGAGCACCGCCGAGGATCGCGGAGCGGCCGGTAAGGACAGCACCTTCGGCTGGGGCATCATCCGCGCCGACCGGGCCCTGGGCCCCTGGCTGTCGTGGACCGGCGCCGCCGGTTACACGGCGGACGGCGTGGACCCCGAGAGTGGCGACGCGGTGGCGGCGGGGACGACCTTCCACTACCGGGTGAAGTACCTGGACGGGACCGGCGCGGCACCGACGCAGGCCCGCGTGCGCATCGAGCGGCTGCTGTGCGGCGCCTCCGGCGGCGTCATCTGGACGTTCTGGCAGAACAAGACGATGACCCTGGAGTCCGGCAGCATCGCCAATGGGGCCATCTACCACGTCGGGACCACGCTGCCGACGAACCACACCTATCGCTACAAGTTCGAGTTCAAGGATGGCGCCGGAGCCACGGTCGGCGGCGCGCCGAGCCTCCAGACGCTCGGGCCCAAGATCAACCGGCCGCCCTACCTGTGCTGGACCGGGCTCACCAACTTCACCACCGACGGCGTCAACCCGGGCTCCGGACCGGCGGGGACGAGGTTCACCTTCAAGGTCCTCTACGTGGACAGTGCCGGGACCGCGCCGACGGTGAAGGAGCTGCGGCTGAAGCGCAACGGCGCGACCTGGGGCACCCGCGTCCTCTCGGCCGCCAGCGGCGGCAGCTACCGGGAGGGCAAGATCTACAACGTCTCGGTGACTCTCTCCGAGGTGGGCTCGTACGAGTACCGCTTCGTCCTCAACGATGGCTCGGGCGAAGCGACCGGCGCTCCGGCGTCGTTCAAGAGCGGGCCGACGGTTGGCGACGGCGGCGCTTCAGCCGGACTGACCGCGTTGGCGGCGGTGCCCACGAGCGCCGGCGCGCAGATCACCTTCAACTTGGCGGCCGCTGCCGACGTGACGGCGACCATCACCAACGTCGCCGGCCGACCGGTGCGCGTCCTGGCACAGGACCGGCCGCTTCAGGCGGGCCTGCAGACGCTGCTGTGGGATCGTCGGGCCGATAGCGGGCTGGCCGCGCCGGCGGGGATCTACCTGATCCGCGTCGTCGCCCGCAACCCTGAGGGCGGGCAGAGCAGCGCCCTGGCCTCGCTCTCCGTGCGGTAAGGCTCTCTGCGCACAAGCCGAGTCACTCCCACGGGCCGCCTCAGCCGAGGCGGCCCGTCGCACGTCTGCTCGCGAACGGGAGGGCCTCCAGCAGGACCGGGGAATACCCGCCCGGCGGACTCCGTAGCTCACCTTGGGAGGTTCTGATGGTCGCCACGACTCTTCCCGACTCGCTCGAGTTCAGACCCGACTTCGCCGAGGCCCGCCGGTACTGGGAGGCCTTCTGGGCCGGTGAGATCATCGATCGACCCGGCATCATGATCCGGGCGCCCAGGGACGGCTGCGAGCAGCGGCCGGGCCCGGAGTACATGGCCGGACACGACGGCAACTTCGACCGCGCCATCGACATGGCCCTCGAGAAGGCGGCCTGCACGTACTTCGCGGGCGAGGCGCTGCCCTGCTACACGCCCAGCTTCGGCCCCGACCAGTTTGCCGGGTTCCTGGGGGTTGACCTCGAGCGCTCCCCGGACAGCACTGGCACGAGTTGGTCGATGCCGACCGTCGCGGACTGGGCCGATGTGCTGCCGCTTGAGCTGGACGTGCACAACCCGATGTGGCAGCGGATGCTGGCCTTCGTGCGCCGCATCACGGAGCGCTGCGAGGGGAAGGTGCTCTGTTCGCACCTGGACCTGCACTCGAACTTCGACGCGCTTGCGGCCATGCGTTTGCCCGAACGGCTGTGCTTTGACCTGTACGACTGCCCGGAGGCGGTTGACCGGGCGATCGCCGATGTGCGCCGCATCTACTTCGAGGTCTACGCCGGGGTCTACTACGCGGGGCGGATGGACCAGTGGGGCTCGCTGGGTTGGGGGCCCTTCTACGGCGAGGGCCGCACGAACTACACGCAATGTGACTTCATCTGCCTGCTCTCGCCGGAGATGGCGCGTCGGTGGGTTATCCCAGCCCTGGAGGAGGAATGCAGCTTCCTCGACCATTCCGTCTACCACTACGATGGGCCCGACGCCCTGGTTCACCTGAAGGACATCTGCTCCATCAAGGACCTCGACGTGATCAGTTGGGTGCCCGGCGCCCGTAACCCCGGCCACGGCCACTACATCGAGCTCTTCCAGAGAATCCAGACCTACGGCAAGGGCCTCGACATCAACTGCAGCCTCGATCAGCTGCCCTACTTCCACGAGCGCCTCAAGCCCGAGGGCGTCATGTACTCCTGCTGGGCCCGCAGTCAGAAGGAGGCCGACGACGCAATCCAGTGGCTGAAGGACCACACGTAGTTCGCTCGGCGGTCCCGCGTGGCCGAACGTTTACACGCCCCTGGCGCCTGAACCGTGGGGAGAACCGCGTCGCTGTGGTAAGAAGGTCGGTGACGCAGACCGGTTCAGGAGGGACGTAGGAGCATGGCTTCGATCTCTCGGAGTGAGACCCGCGGGCAGACGTGGTGGACGGTCGGCATGGCGTTAGTGGTCGTCGCCTCGTGGTTGGGGATCAGCGGGGTCGCGCTGTTGCGGTAGGTCCCGTCGATCCGCCCGCTGAAGCAAGCGAGGGCCGCCCGATCCGGGCGGCCCTCGCGATTCCACATCCCGCGACGTCGGCCTATGGCGGCCCGGGGGGTGGTTCGAGACCGACGACGGTGAAGTCCACCCACTGAGTCGTCGTGGAGGCGCCGCTCTTGTCGGTCACCTTCACCCGCACGCTGTAGCGCTGATCGAGCTGGTTGCCGTCCGGGCCGATCGGGTTGCTGTTCGCCGGAGCGCGGTAGATCGCGGCCCACGAGCCGTCCTTCTCGCTCCCGGCCTCCAGAATCAGCGACCGCTTCTCCGTCGGCTTGCCCAGCGTCGTGATCTCCGCCTGGGCCCCGGCGATGCCGTCGCCGTCGGTGGCGCTCAGCGCGATGAAGACATCGCCGCCGTCGGCCGGTAGACTGCCCGGGGAGACGGAGAGCGTGCCCAGCTTCGGAGGCGCCGGCGCGGTGACCTGCACCGTGGCAGACGCCAGGACAGCCGGGAAGAAGGCGACGACGTCACCGCTCCCGATCTTGGTCGCGCGGAACAGCCCCGAGGCGGTCAGCGTGCCGACGTCGCCGATGAGCGAGAAGCTCGGGGTGATGCTCAGCGGGACGCCGTAGGACTGCACGCTCGCCACGAACTGCACCTCGCCGCCGACGTCCGTCTGCGCGTTGGAAGGCGACAGCGTCAGCGAAGTAGGCGTCGACGTGCTGCTGCGCAGGGCCGCGATGCTCACGAAGGTGGTCGTCTTCGCCTCGGTGTCCACCGATACCCGCATCGCCTGGTACAGCCCGGTGGAGGGGAACGTCACGTCCAGGTCCACGCCTCCGGCGGCCAGCTTCTCGAGCTTGAACCGGCCGGCGCCGTCGGTCACGACCGCCGGCGCATCGGCCGCCGCCGCGTCGGCCACGGTCACCTGCGCGCCGGGGATGACGGTGGCCGTGTTCTGCGAGTCGACCACGACCCCCTGGACCGTCGCCGTGCCGCCCGGCGGCGGAGGGGGTGGCGGGGGTGGCGCGGGGCCCAGACCGCCTCCGGAACCGCATCCGCCGATCGCGACGATCAGTGCGAGGAGCGCTACTCCGACGATGATCGCCGGCCACTGGCCTCGGATCATGCTTGCCTCAGCCCTTTCCTCATGCCTCATGTTTGCGTGCCCAGGCGCCGCTAGCGAACGACGGTCGCCCTCGACAGCGCGTTCGAAACCGACCCGGCGGCCGACCGGGCCCGCACGCGAACGAGATACGTGCCGGCGGGCACGGCCAGTCCACCCTCATTTCGCCCATTCCACAATACCACCTGCTGGCCCGCAACGCAATCCCTCGCCTCCACCAACCGGCGCACCGGGCGGCCCGCGATGTTCAGCACCTCGACATCGACACTCGCTTCGGCCGTCAGCGCAAACCGCAACTCCGTCCCGCCCTGCCGGGTTGGCGTCGCCGTGAGGCTCGACACCACGAGAGCGGTCGTGTTGCGGCGAACGATCAGCTCGAACGGCCGCACCCCGGCGGAGGCGGCAGTGTAGCGGTAGGAGCTGACGGTGCGCAGCGGCGTCTGCTTCTCCGTGGTCAGGTCTCTCAGCACCACGGTGTACTCCGGCGGAACCGCGCTCAGGTCGGGGGCTGAGATCGTGACATCCCCCGGCCCGTCGGTGGTCACCGTAAGCCCCCACGTGAGCGCCCGTCCCGAGGGCTTGCGGAAGAGCGCGGCTTGCGGTCCGTGCGGACTTGTGAGGTCCAGCCGCACCCCGGTCCCGAAGCTCGGGGGCGCCGCGACCGCCAGCCGTTCGGGCTGCTCGGCGACCCCGATGTAGTTCGCGGCGTCCGAGCCCCCGGCGCTGCGGGCCACGAGCTGCGCCTTCCAGGTCGGGCCCACCGGCGCCGTGGCGACCGAATCCTCCCCCTCTCGGTCGACGACCAGCCGGCACGGCTTCATGACCAGCACCCATACGCCCTCCCAGGGCGCCACGTGCCGCGGCTCGTCGCCCACCACCCGGTCGATGAGCTCATAGTCGTTCTCGCCCGGGTTGAACGCCCAGGCGGAGCGGCGCATGATCCCTGCGGCCTCGGCACTCGCCAAGTCCAGCGCCACCGAGCCCTCCTCCACCGTCGCCGCAGTGAAGTCCAGCGGGGTAAGGAACGGGTTGCCGATCTGCCGCCACCCGGGCTCCAGATCGATGCCGAAGGGGCCGTTGGGCGCAATGCCGCCCGTCGGGCGGAGGACCATGCTCTCCGCCGTGCGGAACCAGAACCCTTGACCCAACCCCAGCAGCATCGCGGGGCTCGTGGGCGCCATCTGGTAGAAGATGTACTGCCCCTCCCCACCGCGAGCCGTGGGATCGTAGCGCGCATAGTCCAGCAGTTCGGGCGCGATCCCGAAGAACAGGGCCGGGTCGGGGTTCCCCGGCACAATGGGCGTCGCCATGAAGTGCAGGCCCGGGTCGATCCGAACGCCCAGGTTCGGGAAGGACTGCACCGGCCCCGCCGCCGGCACATCTGCGATCTCGTTGGGCTCCGCATCCACGGCTGTGACCGCGTACCAGTAGTCGACGCCGTCCGCCGTCGAGGCGTCCAGGTAAGAGGTCGCGTCGTCATCCGCCACCGTCGCCAAGGGCGTCATCCCCGAGACGGTGATGAAGTCGAACTCCGCCCGATAGACGCGGAACGCCGCGAAGTCCTCCGGCGCCTCGTACTCCTCCCAGGTCACGCGAACGGCGCCCCCGGCATCGTCGGGTTCGTCGACGGCCTGGACCCCGGACACGGCGGGAGGCGGCGCATCGTCGCGCGCCTGCACCGGCCCGGCCACCTCGGAGTCGCTCCTCTTCCCGGCCGCATCGAGCGTGGTGACGAGGTAGTAGTAGTCCTTGTGGTTCGTCAGGCCCGTGTCGGCGTACGTCTCCGCTCCGGTAGGGAGCGAGGCCACCGCGGAGAAGGGGCCCGCGGCCTTCCCCGAGCGTCGGACTGTGTAGCCCGTCACATCGCCCGCGCCGCTGGGGTCGTCGGTCGACCGCATCCAGCGCAACGTGATGGAGCCGCCCTGGTCGCCCGGCGTGTCTTCGGCCTTGAGGTCGAGCACCGGTGCGGGCGGCAGGTCCAGGCCCAGCGCCCGCGCGGCGTTCACCCTCCCCGTGCCCAGTTGCCCGACGTAGCCCGGGTTGGCCCGGTCGATGGTGTCAGCCGTCTCGCGGAGGCGTTCGACGATCTGATCGGGGCTCAGCCCCGGCTCCGTGCTCTTCACGAGCGCCGCCAGGCCCGCCACGATCGGGGCCGAGAACGAGGTGCCGTTCCCGATGGCAAAGTACCCGCGGAAGTCGGGGAAGGCGTCGTTCTGGTACCCTGGACCGAAGACGGCCAGCCCCGGCGCTGCGACGTCAACGAACCGGTACCCGCTTCGGTCATAGTTGCTGAATGACGCCCGGCGGTCGCTCTGGTCGGTCGCCGCGACGCCCAGCACGAAGTTGTCGACGCCGAGGTTCGGCCCATCGTTGCAGGCCGGTGAGAACCACGTCCCAGAGCTGGCGGTGAACGCCGAGCCCCCGTTCCCGGCGGCGGCGACCACCACGATGCCCGCCTCGTGGCAGCGCTCAACGGGCTTGGTGAAGCTGAAGATGAACCCCGGCACGCCGAGACTGAGGTTCACCACATCCGCTCCCATCGTGATGGCGTAGTCGATCGCCTCGATGACCGTTGACGTGGCCGTCCCGCCGTCGTCCGGGAAGACCTGCAAGGGCAGAATGCGCGCCTCCCAGCTGACCCCGACCGTCCCGTAGTCGTTCGCCGCGGCCGCCGCAAGCCCGGACACCAGCGTCCCGTGGGTCACCTCACCGTCGATCTCGCCGTCCCCGTCGTCGTCCTTCCCGTTGGGAGTGGGGCTCGGGTCGTTGTTGCCGGCGTAGAAGTCCCACCCGTGGACGTCGTCGACGTAGCCGTTCCCATCGTCGTCGCGTCCGTTGCCGGGCGTCTCGCCGGGGTTCGTGAAGATCTGACCCGCGAGGTCCGGGTGGTCGAGATCGACTCCGGAGTCGATGACGGCAATCAGCGTGGACGGTACTCCGGTCGCGACGTCCCACGCCTCCGGGGAGCGGATGATGGGATGATGCCACTGGTCCGCGTACCGCGAGTCTGTCGGCACCCGGGCGGGGTAGACGATCCAGTCGGGCTCGACGAACTCCACCTCGGGAGCAGCTGAGAGCGCCGCCTCCGCCTGCGGTCGGTCGACACCCGCCGGCAGCTCGAGAACGGCCATCCCGAACCGAGGGAACACGTTGCGCACCCGCGTCCCCGTCCGCCACGCCAGTGCCGCCGGGGCCTCGGGTCCTTGCCCAGGGCGGAGTTGCACGAGGACCCGATTCGCGACCGCCTGGCGTGGACGGAAGGTCGCTCGGCCGGCGCGATCGAGGCCCGGCACCGGCGGCCCGAGCTGATCCGTGAGCGGAAGGAAGCCGCCTTGCGCCCCCACGACGGCGCCTAGCGCGAGCGCCAGAACGAGCAACGGGCCGCGGCGCAGAAGACGGCGAAGCGCGCAGCGGCCCGTTCGATCAGCCGTCAGGCGGGGGAGCTTCGCGCCCCGCCCGGCCATGTCACCCGGCAACAAGCTGTCCACGAGACTGGCCATTGGCCTGCTTGCCCATTCGGAGTGGTATCCCCGCCCCGCCCCCTGCCGGAGCGGCGCTCCGAGTCGGGCAAGGCGGCTAACGTTCCAGCCTGATGGCCCTCACGGCCTGTGCGGTCTCCCCGT
>Ga0233425_10005419_pt1 | contig 20169 bp, 10 predicted proteins | sample Watercolumn_Towu_2_FD_181712 | JGI IMG/M metagenome (GOLD analysis project Ga0233425, IMG submission 181712) | Freshwater microbial communities from Lake Towuti, South Sulawesi, Indonesia - Watercolumn_Towuti2014_140_MG | ecosystem: Environmental > Aquatic > Freshwater > Lake | place... | reverse complement strand
GCACGCAGGACGCCGTGCTGATGGTCGAGTCGGAAGCCAAGGAGCTTTCCGAAGAGACGATGCTCGAAGCGGTCATGACCGGCCATCGCGGCTTCCAGCCCGTGATCGACGCGATCATTCGCTTGGCCGAACGCGCCGCCAAGGACCCGCGCGAACTCGCTACGTCCGATACGGGCGAAATTTCGAAGGCTGTGGCGGAGATCGCCGAGGCTGATCTGCGCGAAGCCTATAAGAACACGGTGAAGCAGGAGCGCTACGCCGCGGTTGATGCGGTGAAAGCGAAGGTGATGGCGGCGCTCGCGCCGGAGGGCGGCGAGTCGAAGTTCTCCAAGGAGCAGATCGCCGAGATCTTCAAGGAGCTTCAAGCCAAAGTCGTGCGCAACAATATTCTCGATACCGGCCTGCGCATCGATGGACGTGACGTGAAGACTGTGCGCCCGATCGTCGCCGAAGTCGGCGTTCTGCCGCGCACGCATGGCTCCGCGTTGTTTACGCGCGGCGAGACTCAGGCGCTTGTCGTCGCGACGCTGGGCACGGGCGAAGACGAGCAATATGTCGACTCGCTCGAGGGCACTTATAAGGAGCGCTTCCTGCTCCACTATAACTTCCCGCCCTACAGCGTCGGCGAGACCGGCCGCATGGGTTCGCCCGGCCGTCGCGAGATCGGCCATGGCAAGCTCGCCTGGCGCGCCATTCGTCCGATGCTGCCGGCGGCGGCCGAATTCCCCTATACGCTGCGCGTCGTGTCCGAGATCACCGAGTCCAATGGTTCGTCTTCGATGGCGACGGTCTGCGGCACCTCGCTTGCGCTTATGGACGCCGGCGTGCCGATCAAGGCCCCGACGGCCGGCATCGCCATGGGCCTCATCCTCGAAGGCGAGCGCTTCGCCGTGCTCTCGGATATTCTCGGCGACGAGGATCATCTCGGCGACATGGACTTCAAAGTCGCGGGCACAGGCAATGGCGTGTCCTCGCTGCAGATGGACATCAAGATCGCCGGCATCACCGAGGAGATCATGAAGGTCGCGCTCGCCCAGGCGAAGGACGGCCGCCTGCATATTCTCGGCGAAATGGCGAAGGCGATCGCAAGCTCGCGCGCCGAACTCGGCGAATTCGCGCCGCGTATCGAGACGATGAAGATCCCGACCGACAAGATCCGCGACGTGATCGGCTCGGGCGGCAAGGTCATCCGCGAGATCGTCGAGAAGACCGGCGCCAAGATCAATATCGAGGACGACGGCACCGTGAAGGTCGCCTCCGCGGACGGCAATTCGATCAAGGCGGCGATCAACTGGATCAAGTCCATCGCCTCCGATCCCGAGGTCGGCATGATCTATGAGGGTACGGTGGTGAAGACCGCCGACTTTGGCGCCTTCGTCAACTTCTTCGGCGCCAAGGACGGTCTCGTTCACATTTCGCAGCTATCGAAGCAGCGCGTGAACAAGACGACGGATGTCGTCAAGGAAGGCGATCGCGTGAAGGTCAAACTTCTCGGCTTCGATGATCGCGGCAAGGTGCGCCTCTCGATGCGCGCCGTCGATCAAGAGACCGGCGAGGACCTAGAGGCCAAGGAAAAGGCCGAACGGGAAGCCGCCGCGGCGAGTGAAGGGTAAACCTTCAAAAGGCGGCTTCTCAGAAGCCGCCTTTTTCTTTGATCAAGCCAAGTCATTTTTCACAAAGCTCGTCGACGCGGCGTCGCGAGCGCGTCATTCGCCCCTCAGAGAAACTCGCCATTCCCGCGCCTTGCCAAGCCCGCGACGCGCCCTGTCTATAGGCGGGTAGCAACAGGGGCGAACAATGGACGAGAAGCTGGAAGCCGCGGCGCTCGTTGAACAAGAGCCCAATCTTTCGATTGACGTTTTTGTTCTCGCCCGGCTCGCTGTGACGCTTGCTTTTATCGTCGGCACGCTGATGGTCGCCGCGCCTTTTCTGCCTGCGCTCACCTGGGCGCTGGTGCTGGCGGTTCTGTTCATCGGCCCTCACCGCATGCTCGAGCGCTTCTTGCCGCCCTCAGTCGCGGCCGGCGTCTCCATGCTGATCGTCGGGCTCGTTATCGTTGCGCCGCTGCTGCTTGTGATCGAACGGCTCGTGAGCGAGGCCCTCGCAGGCGTCGACTATATTCAGAAAGCCGTGCAGCAAGGCAATTGGCAAACGATGCTCGACGCGCATCCTTGGCTCAGCCGTTTTCAAAGCTGGATCGAACGCAGATTCGATCTGCAAGCGACGTTCTCGCAGCTCGGCGCTTTCCTCACCAATATCGCCGCGAACTTTCTGCGCAGCTCGACGGGGCAAATCATAACGACTCTCCTCGCGTTTTATCTTCTGTTCTTTCTCTTGCGCGACCGCGCCGTGGCGCTTCAGACGCTCGCGCGATTGTCGCCCTTTTCCAATCTCGAAACCGGCAAGATCATCGTGCGCGTGCGCGATACGATTCACGCGATCATTTTCGGAACTCTGGCGGTCGCAGGTCTGCAGGGCCTGCTCGGCGGCTTCATGTTCTGGGCGCTCGGCTTGAATTCGCCGGTGCTGTGGGGCTTGATCATGGGCCTTGTGTCGATCGTGCCGGTGCTCGGCTCCTTCGTCGTCTGGATCCCGGCGACGGTCTACCTTTTGATCGAGGGCCGTTGGGTTGCAGCCATCATTCTCGGGCTGTGGGGCGGCGTTGTGATCGCCACCGTCGACAATTTGGTTCGACCGCTGCTCATCGGCGACAGCATGCGGCTGCATACCGTGCCGGCGTTCATCGCGATGCTGGGCGGCCTGCAATTGTTCGGCGCTTCCGGCATTGTCATCGGACCGATCGTCATGGCGCTCTGCCCCTTGTTGCTCGAATTCTGGCGTCGCCGCGTCGGACCCGATCAACCCGCTTAGGCTAAGGCGCTCACTTGAGCGAACTCTCGCTCAAGCGTGTCGGCGAGCGCCAATTCGTCGGCTTCGAGCACGCTGGCGTTCTGCGTGTAGATCAAAAAACAGCGCAGCCGCTTGCCCGGAAATAGGGGCGCGATAGCGGCGCGATAGAGAGCGAGCTGTCGCAGATGCGCGCCTTCAATCCTGGCGCGCGGCCGTCCCGTCTTGAATTCGGCGATCAACGTTTCGGTCGCCGTCTCAGCAAGCCGATCGATGCGGCCTGAGACCACGGCCCCATTCTTAAGCGTCGCGACGACGTCGACCTCCGGAGTCGAATCTGGTCCAAAGAGCGGCGCGAGTCGCTGATCGGCGACGATGGCGAGCGCCGTCTGTGCAAGCGTCTCCTGCTTGTCTTCGTTCAGGAAGCCGCCGCGCGCTTTGACGAAGCGTCGCGCGGCGCTTTGACGATGATCTGGCGCGCAGGCCGGCAGATGTTGCAATAGCGCATGGATGAGACGGCCGTGCAGCAAATGTTCCGCGTCGTCTCGCTTCGCTGCGCCGCCGTCAAAGCCGATGTCAACAATGTCTGCGCCGGCGAGCGCGCTCGAGGGACGCAACGGCGGCGCCGGCGCATCTTCGCGCCGTGCTTTGGTCGTGGCGAAAGCGGGAAGTTCGGCCGCGGCCGGCGCCGGCTCGGTTCTCGGCAGATCAAAGCATCGTGGGGCCGCGCCGTGCCGCAGAACGGTCAATGTGGAATCGAGCGGGTCGGGCGCAGTCTCGCAGCTCGGTTCAAGCGCATTGCGAATGGCGTCGTACCAGCAATCCTTGGCGCGCCCATTCACGCCATGAGCGCCGCAAACATAAAGCCGCTCCTCAGCGCGCGTCATCGCGACATAGAGCAGGCGCCGGCTTTCCTCGCGCTCGCCGCGACGATGCGCATCGCGCGCCTGTCTGAGCGCGGCAGGATCGCTATCCTTGCCGAGCGACCAGAGGAGAATCGCATCGTCCGCCTCTCCGAGCGCATAGAGCTTTGGATCATGCTTGCCCGCTGGCGCGCCGCAGGTGTCGGGCAGAAAAACGATTTTCGCCTCGAGCCCCTTCGCCGCGTGAGCAGTCATCACCCGTACGGCGCCGCCGGCCGATTCCATGTCGCGCTTGATCGAAAGATCGAGCGACTCGGCCATCGCCAAAAACGTCACAAGCGACGGCGGTTGCTCTCGTTCGAAACTCGCCGTGAGTTTCAGGAATTCATCGATTGCGTCCTCCGCTTCGCGGCCAAGTCGCGCCACAAGCTGCGCGCGCCCGCCGTCGGGCCCGAGAACACGGCTGTAGAAATCAAAGGGGGCGAGTTCAATGGCGTCGCGTTGCAATCGCCGCAGCCGCTCGGCCGCGTGCTTGTCGCGCGCTTTTTCCGACTGCTCGAGCGCCTCGAAGAGTGAAGCGCGACGCGCCGGCGCTATCGAGATGAGATCGTCGTCGTCGAAGCCGAAGAACGGCGACTTCAGGACGCTCGCTAATGTCAGATCGTCTTGCGTCAGCAGCGCTGCGCGTCCGAGCGCCACGAGATCATGCACGGCGATGTGCTCGGCAAGGTTGAGGCGGTCGGCGCCGGCCACGGCGATATGCTCGCTCTTCAAGGCGCGAATGATCGCTTCAAAGAGCGGGCCGCGCTTGCGTACGAGAATTAATATGTCGCCGGCCTCGACCGGACGCAGTTCACCGCGATCTTCGACACATTCGCCGTTTTCCGGCGCGAGCAGCGCTCTGACTTTGCGCGCGAGCTTTTGCGCCAAAAGCTCATTGGGGTCATTAGCGTCGGCATAATCGAGCGGCAGACGCCAATCGCTGGGCTCCTGCGCCTTTTCTGCGCGGATCGGCTCCCAAATCTCAATGAGCGCGGCGACATCGGATTTCCACGCCTCGTGCCTTGGCGCCGGCTCCTGCGGATCGAAACACAGGCCGATACGATTCTCTTCGATCGCGAAAATGGCGTCGACCGCTTGCAGCACGCCAGGCGCCGAGCGGAAGGATTGGGTGAGCCTCACCTCTTCGAAACGACGCTCGACGACTTCGAACCTGCGGCGGAAATCGCGCCGCATGGCGTCGAATCTTTCGGGCGCTGCGCCTTGAAACGAAAAGATCGACTGCTTTTCGTCGCCAACGGCGAAGAAGCTTCGCGGCAGATGACGGCCTCTCGCCTCGCGCGCGCCGGCGCCGGCGCAAAATTCGTCGGCGATCGCGGCCAATATATCCCACTGCGCCGAACTCGTATCCTGCGCTTCATCGAGCAGAATATGGTCAATCTGCGCGTCGAGCTTATAGAGAACCCAGGATGGACTCGAACGATAGAGCAGGCGTCGCGCGCCCTCGATCAGATCATCATAGTCCAGCAATCCCCGACGCCTTTTGGCGCGCTCATATTCTTCCAAAATAGCGTCGCCGAGCGCATGGATCGCCAGCGCGCGATCGGCGGCGGCGGCCGCCTTGCGCTTTTCGATGAGCGGAACGAGTCTATCGCGCTCGGACTCCATGCGCGAGAGAAGCTGTGGTTTGCGCTCGAAGAGACCACGTGTAATGATTTTCGTTTTTCCGGCGCCGCGCGGTTCGCCGTCTTTGTTGAAGAAGGCCGAGAGATAGGTTTCGATACAGTCCGGGTAGGGGGCAATTGCGAAAGCGGACTCGAGCGAATTGGCGAGCTTGCAATCATTGTCAGAACCGCTGCGCAACATTCTGGCGAGCGCCGGCCACGCCGCTGGTGGTTCGCCTTGTTCTACGATCGCCGTTTCGATCTGCGCTAGAGTTTCATCTGTCGTCAAACCAAGCGTGGCGAAAGCGCGCGCTTCATAGTCGTCATGCTCGCGCAGGCGCGCGATCTTCTGGCGATGATGCAGCAATTCCTCGCAGAGCGCGTAGAACCCGGCGGCGGATGTGTCGCGCGCGACAAGCTCCAGCGCCTTTCGCAGCGATCCGCAGTCCCGCATGGCGGCGTCGAGCGCGCGGCGGCGCGCCGCCTCCATCAGCTCGGCGCGTTCAAGATCGTCGACGACTCGGAAGGACGCCGGAACGTTAGCTTCTAAGGGAAAGATGTGAAGCAGCTTCTCGCAGAAGGCGTGGATCGTCTGGATCTTGAGTCCGCCGGGCGTCTCCACGGCGTGCGCAAAAAGCCGTCGCGCGAAATCAAGATCGATGCGCGACTCGACCGTCCCGCCCATCTCGGCAATTTCCTTGGCCAGCGCCGCATCGTCGAGCGTCGCCCAGCGCGCGAGCGCCTCAAAAACCCGCGAACCCATATTGGCGGCGGCAGCCTTCGTATAGGTGAGGCAGAGAATCTCCGAAGGCCGGGCGCCCGCGAGCAGCAGCCGCAAAACGCGCTGCGCGAGCACATGCGTTTTGCCGGACCCGGCATGCGCCGAAACCCACGCGGACGCGAACGGATCGGAAGCCGTTTGCTGACGCCTGATCGTGAGGCTGCCGACCGGACGCTCGCTCATGCCGGCTCTCCACCGCCGCGCGTCCATTCCTTCACGCGCGCTAAATGATCGTAGTCACCGACATCGCTCATGAAAGCTGGATGCGGGCGCGACGCGTAAGGCATGGATTCAGCGCGAAACTGCGACAAGAGCTCGCCAAGTTGCGCACGATGCGCCGCGACGATGTCTGCAAAGCGCGCGTCGGTCCATTCGAGCCACTGTGTCTCGCCGCCGTTCCTCAGCCCGATATAGGCGGCGCCGACGACTTCCCGTGCGCCGACCTTTTCGAAAGCGCCAGCCTCGATCATCGCCGCTTCCAGCGTCAACTGCGGCGACCAGCCGACCTTCACCTGCTTGTTGGAAGGCGGCGCGCCAGTCTTGTAATCGAAGACATAGGCTTGGCCCTGCAGATCTAACTCTATGCGATCCGCAACTGCAGTTAGGCGAAATGTGCTGCCGTCGGTAAGCGTCAGCGCCATTTCGCCATGTGTTTCGACGTGGATTTCGCAATTGAGCGCGCGTCGCTCCTGTTCGAAGCCGAGCGCATGATCGAGCCCGGCTTCGATACGCGGCCATTGGAAGCTCACGAAAGCGGGGTCAGACATGAAGCCATTGAGTTTCTCGCGCGCGAGATGGAGCAGAGCAGCGCGCGCGCCAGAGGGAAGCGCGCCGTGTGGATGGCGCATGACGAATTCAGCAAGCGCTTCATGTATCGCCACGCCGATTTCTCGCGCCCCGGCCTCCGTTCCCATCGGCGGCAGAGGCGTGAGTTTGAGAACATATTCGGCGAAGATCGCGTAAGGATCGCGCCGCAGCCGTTCGATACGGGTGACGCTCAATCGCTGCGGACGCAGCGCTAGAGGAGGGCGCGGCTGCGGCCGTTCGATCGCCATGGTCTCCTTTGGGCGATCGAGCGCGGCGGCGATCGAGAGCATGGCGTCGCCACGTTTCTTGCAGTCGTCGAAGGCGTCGCCCGCGAGCGCCGATAGGCGCGCGATGAAGCGTGAAGGAACGGTCGGCGCGCCGTCCCGTTTGATCGCGCGGCTCAGCACGACGCGCTTTGCGCCCAGAGCCATAGTGAAATCATGGGCGCTTTGGCCGATACGACGTTCCGGCGCCATCAGGCCGAGCTGCGCGCGCATCGAGCGATTGAGAAAGGCGCCTGTGTCGGTTTGCGGCGGCCATATGCCTTCATCAAGTCCGGCAAGCAGAATGAGGTCGGCGTCGATGAGACGCGCTTCCAAAGGACCGAGAATCTTCAGCCGCGGATGCGCGCGTCTTGGGCCACGCAGCATCGTCTCTGAGAGAATGCGATCGAAGAGCGCCACGTAATTTTGCGCGTCAAAGCCTTCCGGCGCCTCGGCGTGAGCCAGCCGATCGAAGAGTTCGAACAACGCCGTTGCGCCTTCATCATCAAATTCTTCGGCGCCAGAGATTACGGCTTCAAACGCGGCGCGATGCGCACGCGCGCGCGCGGACAGTGACCCCGTCGGCGCTAAGGCCGCAAAAGGCGCGAAGGCGGCGTCAACGCGCGAAAGCGCGTCTTCGATCTCGCGCCAATCGTCGTCGCTGATGCGGCGCGCCGCCGGATGCGCATGCGGCGCGCGCGCCAATTCGCGCGCCGCTACGATGCGAGGCGCCCAGCCGCCGTCAGGCTGCGCGAACGTCCGTAGCGCCCCGACCTCGATGAGCGGCGCGAGCGCTGAGACTCGCTCGCGAGAAAGTCCAAGCGCGGTGAGCGGATGCGCAAGCAGCGCCGCGACATTCACGGCGCCGGCGCGATCCGATCCGATCGTCCCGACGAGCCGCGCCAAAGCGCCGATGGACGTTCGCGCGAGCGGCATGCCGCCGGAATCGTCGATCTCGATGTCGAAGCGTCGCAACTCCGCGCCGACGCGCCGCGCAATGAGCCGATCAGGCGTAACGAGCGCCGCCGTGCGGCCGGGCGTCTCCAGCGCCTCGCGCATGAAGAGCGCGAGCGCCAAAGCTTCGAGTCGCTCGTCTGGAGCTTCCAGCGCAATGACGCCTTCGAGCGCCTCCGCGAAGCCGCCGCCTTGCGCAACCTGATAATCGCGCCACGCTGAGGTCGCCTCAGCAGGGGCCATCGCTTGCGATACGAACGCGCGCCGCGCCGCGAGGGCAGGGGTCAGCTGCGCGAGTTCGCAGGGCTCGTCGCGCGCAGCGCCCATGGCGGTGAGCAAGCGTTTCAACATCGTCTGCGGATGGGTGAAGGCCGACTCTCCGCCTTTCTCCATGTGACCTACGCTCGCCCAGGCGTCCGCACTCATAATTTGATCGAGACCCGGCAGAACCACTGCGCCATTGTCGAGTGAAGCGATCGTGGCGAGGAGCCGCGTCGTCGTCGGCTGCGTCCCGGTGGAGCCGAGTGCGATCACCGGCGCTGCCGGCGGAGACCGGTTGAGTTCTGTAATCTGCGCTTCGATCAAGCGCTTCTGATAGGCGCTGGCGTCGATGCGTCCGCGTTCGGCGAGAATTTGCGGCCATTCGCGCAAAGCGATCTGCAGAAATCGCGTCGTGATTGCCCAGAAATCGCTGTAAGCGTCATCGCTAAGCGTCTCGAAGGCGTCGATTGAAACATCTTCAATGTGCAATTCGTCAATGAGGGCGCCGAGGTCGGCGGCGAGCGCGTAAGCCGCCGACGGCGTGGCGGCGACAAGAAGTGGTTCGCTCTCGTGCAGATTGGGCGCGCCGGTCGCGTCGATCGAGATGATCGCGCGGCCCAGCGCCGCCGCCCATTGCAGAATGAGCTGCGACAGGAGAAGACGCCGCTCCAGCTCTTCGATCGGCGCGCCGAGCGGCGTGTCAGCAACATCAAAGTCTGCGCCGAAAAGAGCGGCGTTCTCGCGCTCCTCCAGAGCGCCAAGCGGCAGTATGCGCGGCAGCAGCGTTGCGCGCTGATCGAGCGCCTGCGCGAATTCGGCGGAGAGCGCACGCGCCGCGCGCTGGGTGGGCACATAGATCGTGGCGCGCGCCATCGTCAGCGGCGGCGTTTCGCGCGACAAGGCGGAAACAATTTCGCCGTTGAGCAAGGCCGAAACAAACGTTTTCAGAAATGGCGCGCCTGGCGCGATGGTGAAAAGATTGCGCCGACGAGTGAGCATTGCTCAGCCCTTGCGCGTGGCGATCGCCCGCTCGGCTTCCTCGATTGCGGCGACGGTGCCGACATGAAGCCAGAGACCGCTGGAGACGACGCCATAGAGTCGTCCCTTGCGAGCGGCCTCAAAAAAGAAGGGCGCAAGCTTGAAGACATCATCCGCGACGCCGGCAAAGAGCTGCGGCTTCATGAGTCCGACGCCGGCGTAGACATAGGGCTTCGGGCCTTCGCGTCGAATGATGCGGCCGGCGTCATCAAGATCGAAGTCACCATCCCAGTCGACCCCGACGCTTCCCGACGTTGGTGCAAGCAGGAGCGCCGCATCCATCTTGTTTGCGTCGAAGACTTGGGCGAGCGCGAGAATGTTGGAGCGCGCCGCGTCGATCCAGAACGCGTCGGTGTTGCAGACGAAAAAAGGATTGTCGCCGATCAGGGGGAGCGCTTTCTTGATTCCGCCGCCCTGATCCAGCAGCAGCGCGCGTTCGTCCGAAATGACGATGCGCGGTCGCGTGCGGTTCTTAAGATGCGCCTCGATTTGATCGGCAAGATGATGGACATTGACGATCGCAGTTTCGACGCCAGCCTGCTCAAACGCGTCAAGCGCGCGGTCGAGCAGGGTGCGGCCAGCGATAGAGACGAGCGACTTCGGAATCTTGTCGGTGAGGGGCCGCATGCGCGTCCCAAGCCCGGCGGCGAACACCATGGCGATGCTCGCCGCATGCGTGAGCGCTCGCTTGTCAGGCGCCGCGAAACAAGCCGGGGATATTGGCCTCATACCAAGCCCTGACGTCGGCCAGCGCCGGATGGCGGAGGCTCTTTCTAAGATAGGATTCTACGCGCGGAAGATGCGCGAGATATTGCGGCTTGCGGTCGCGCTGATCGAGCCGCGCAAAAATTCCCAGAATTTTTGTCGCACGCTGCGCCGCCAAGATCGCGTAAGCCTTGGCGAAGGCGGTCATGTCAAACTCGGAATCAGCTTCGAGACGCAGTTTGGCGTAATAAGCGAGGAGCTTCAACTCCAATTCATCGGGCGCGTCGACGCGGGCGTCCTGCCCGAGCGAGGCCACGTCATAGGCAGGGTGGCCAAGCACGCAGTCCTGAAAATCGAGGATGCCGATCCGCGCCACGCCTTTGCGCTCCGCGAGCCACAAAAGATTGGGAGAGTGATAGTCCCTCAGAGTCCAGGTGGGCGCAGCGCTTGCCACCTCGATGAGCGCCTGGCGCCAAAGGTTGAGAAAGATAGCGCGTGCGCCGGACGAAATGGACGTTTTCAGGTGGGGGAGATACCAATCGACCGCCAACTCCACCTCGATCAGCAGCGCGTCAAGATCATAGGGCGGGATATGGTAATTGCGGCCGTCTTCGATCGCGATCATGTCCGGCAGACGTTGCGCATGTAGATAGGCGAGAGCGCCAGCCGCTTCGAGATAGCGTTCGACGATTGGGCCTTTCTCATCGACGACGCTTTCGCCGCCAAGATCTTCGATAATCAGCAAGCCGGCGTCGAAATCCCTGCCGTAAACTTCAGGGGCGGAAAGTCCGAGGCCGCGCAGCGCCTGTGACAATGCGACGAAAGGAACGACATTTTCCGCGAGGCGCGCGATAGCGCTGTATGATTTCCCGTAGCGGATCGGCGGCCCGTCTTGTCGCGCCGGCGAAATCATCAGTATCGCGCGCCGCCCGTCCGGTTTTTCGAGCCGTTCATAGGCGCGCGTCGAGGCGTCGCCCTGCAAGAACGAGCGCTTGGCGTCGGACCAGTCCGCCTTTTGCAGAAGTTCGCGCAGCGCCTTGTGGAATGCAAGGCGCTGAACGAAAGAGCCATAGCCGGAAATTGTGAGCCGTCGCGCCTCGCGATTGTCGCCGTCGACGAAACTCAAGCGCACTTCGAGGCGATCGGGCGAGAGCGCTTCGCGGGCGCGTTCAGCCCATTCAACGAGCACGATGGCGTCTTCAGTCGCGTCCTCCCAGCCCAATCCATCAAGTTCCGCAGTGTTCTCGATCCGATAGAAGTCGGCGTGGACGACGCGCTTCCCGGCGCCTTCATAAACTTGCATCAGCGTGAAGGTCGGGCTCGGCGCCTCAAGCTCAGGGTCGTCGACCAAGGCGCGGATCATCGCGCGCGCGAAGGTGGTCTTGCCAGCGCCGAGATCGCCCGAGAGCATGACGGCGTCGCCGCTGCGAAGAATCGTCGATAGCTCTTGCGCGAGTTCGACCGTTCCGGCTTCGCTGCCGACATCAAGGCGCCAGACCGCTTTTTGCGGAGATTCGTCGCTCATTCAGCGCCTCCTGCGCCCGCTGCGACGAGACGCTCTTCTTCATGCGCCGCAGGCGCCGGGAAGATGCAAGTGACGGTCGTGCCTTCGCCAGGCGCGGAATCAATGAAAACCTTGCCGTCATGGAGGTCCATGAAGGCGCGCACGATTGAGAGACCAAGTCCAACGCCGCGATGGCGCGAACCGGCGGTATGCGATTCGAAGCGATCGAAGACGCGTTCGAGAATCTCCGGCGAAATCCCCCGCCCGCGGTCGGTGACTTTGAAGACGATTTCGTTTTCGCGTCGCATCACGGCGAGCGTAACAGTTTGGCCCGGACGCGAGAAGCCGATGGCGTTGGAAAGCAGATTGAACAGGATTTGGCGCACCCGCTTGGCGTCGCCACGGAACGTTCCGACATCGTCCATCGCGACGATCTGGACGTCGATCGAATTCTCTAAAAGTCGGTCTTGCACGCCTTCAATGGCGGCGCGCATCGTCGTCTCGACATCGACATCGGAAAATTCGAGCTTCATCGCGTCCTCGTCGATGGTCGCGAGATCGAGAATATCGTCGACGATGGCGAGCAGCGCCGCGGAGGATTTGCTCACATAGCCAAGATATTCGCGCTGGCGAGCGTTGAGCGGTCCGGTCGACGCCTCTCCGAGGAGATGCACGAAGCCATTGATGTTGTTTAGGGGCGACCGCAACTCATAGCTGACGTGATGAATGAAGTCATTGCGCAACTTCTCGGCTGCGAGTAGCGCCTTGTTGCGGTCCGTGAGCGCGCGTTCGACGCTCACGTCGGCGGAAACATCGACGAAGGTGAGGAGCGCCGCGCCCTCGAGCAGAGGTTGCGCCGCGCAATCCAAGACCATGCCATCGTTGCGCTCGATGCGCCGGGTCAAGCCTTCGCGCATTTCATTAAGGCCGGTGACGAAGCCCTGTAGCGCCGCCCATGTCTCTTCTTTCGGGTGCAGCGCGCGACATTCGGCGGCGACCGCCTCGAAACGAGGTCTCTTCGCGAGCGCCTCCGGATCGAGCCGCCACAGGCGGGCGAAGGCAGGATTGCTGAACTTCAGGCGCCCGTCGGAGCCAAAGACCGCGACGCCCTCGTGTAGCGTCTCCAGAGTTTCGCTCTGCATCCGGTCGAGCGCATTGAAGCGCGTTTCAAGGTCATAGGCCTTGGTGGCGTCGTCATAGAGATAAGTGACGCCGCCTTGGGGATTCGGATGCGCGACGACATCGACGATCCTGCCGTTCGGCAGATGCCATGTGTGGGTTACGGGCTCCGGCGAATGGTAGGCCTCGAACAGCCGCTCCTTCCAGGCTCTGTAATCCGATTCTACCGGCACGCGCTGCTCAGCGCGCAGCCGGTCGAGAATTTGCCCGTCGGTGGGCTTTTGTTCAAGAAAAGCGGGATCGAGCTGCCATAGTTTGGCGTAAGCGTCATTGCAATACATAAGGCGTCGCGCGCGATCGAAGCTCGCCACCGCCGTCGGCAGCTGATCGAGCGTGCGCACATGCGATTGCATTTGCTCTTCGAGATCGGCGCGAACCGTCTCGACCTCGTGACGATCGATTGCGATGGCCGCGGCCGCCCCCGAGGGGGCGGCCTGCGTCACGTCGAGCGGATGACGTTCGCCTGCGACGACCGCGTTGACCCGCTCGCGCCAGACGCTGTTTTTTAGCCGCGCTTGCTCAGCCGCGCTGCGCGCCGACTGATCGAGCAACTCCAGCTTTCTGGCGACGGCGTCTTCCGGATTTTTCGCTTCCACAGCCTGCGCGTAAGCGTCGTTGACGAAAACGAGTTCGCCTGCGTCGTCGCGTATCCAAAATGGCGCAGGCAGCGTCTTGAGCATCGCGCGCAGACCGGCGAGTTCGGATTGCGCCGCAGCGTAGCGCTCGCGAAGGCCTATCAACTCCAATCTGTCGCCGGAGACTTCGCGAATGCGCAATACGGCGCTGCCGCCAACCGCGCGACCGTCGGCGTCGAAATGTCGTCCGGCGACGCCGCCAAGCGCCAAACGAAAGCTTTCGCCGCTCTTTCGCAGACGTTCAACGGCGCCCTCAAGCTCCAGAGCGTCTTTGGGGGCAAGCCAGGCGCTAAAGTCCAACAGCCGGCGCGGCGCGACGGCAGCCCCTGTCATCATCAGCGAGGACGAATGGATGTCGGGTTCGGCGTCGGCCGCCTTCCAGGCGAGAAAGATCTGCGGTTCGGCCGCGAGAAAGGTTTTCGCCCGGTCGAGTTGGGCGCGGGCGTCCTCGCTCTCGGCGCTTAGCGCGGCTTCGCGCCGGCGCCAGACGGCGCGTTCGCGCACATGCGTCATGACGATGGCGGCGGCGAACAGCGCCAATCCGCCGCCGAAAGCGAAACCGATGACTTGCGGATCGGCCGCGAGATCGTTGAAGAGGTCCGCCGCGCGCGCCGGCGTCGCCTCGAGCCATAAAAGCAGAGACCCGAGCGAGGCGCCGGAAAAAGGGGGAGCGCCAGAGTCGCTGGTCGCGCGCCGCCGTCCCTTCATTGCGAGGACGACTCCGCTTGCTGGCGATCGGCGTGCTGCTGATCGGCTTGGCGCGTCATGAGAACCGGTCTCCACGGTCAATTGCGGGTGCTCATCACACGAACGCCGTAAGCGGTTCACGCAGGACACTGACGAAAGCCTGCGGAGCGCCGGATCATGCGGACAGATTCCGCCAACAGGAAGACGAAAGGCCGCCCGTCACGCCGCTTGCGAATCAGCTTCAATCTAAAGCGCAAAAGCCCAAAACGGAATCTTTGGCGCAAAACAAAACGGCCCCGCTCCAGGCGAGGAGCGAGGCCGCGTATGGCGAAACCGCTGAGCCGGTTCAGTAGCGATAATGTTCCGGCTTGAAGGGGCCGTCCTTCGGCAGGTTCAGATATTTCGCCTGCTCATCGGTCATATGGGTCAGCTTGACGCCGATCTTGTCGAGATGGAGCGAGGCGACCTTCTCATCGAGGTGCTTGGGCAGCGTGTAGACCCCGACCGGATACTGGCCCTGCTTCGTCCACAGTTCGATCTGCGCCAGCGTCTGATTGGTGAAGGACGCCGACATCACGAAGGAAGGGTGGCCCGTCGCGCAGCCCAGATTCACCAGGCGCCCTTCCGCGAGCAGGATGATGCGCTTGCCGTCCTGGAACTCGATTTCGTCGACCTGCGGCTTCACATTATGCCATTTGAGATTGCGCAGGCCGGCGACCTGAATCTCCGAGTCGAAATGGCCAATGTTGCAGACGATGGCGCGGTCTTTCATGGCGCGCATATGGTCGATGGTGATGACGTCGATATTGCCGGTCGCCGTGCAGAAGATGTCGGCGCGCTGCGCCGCATCTTCCATCGTCGTCACTTCATAGCCTTCCATCGCCGCCTGCAGCGCGCAGATCGGATCGATCTCGGTGACGAGCACGCGGCAGCCGGCGTTGCGCAGCGACGCCGCCGAGCCCTTGCCCACGTCGCCATAGCCGGCGATGCAGGCGACTTTGCCCGCCATCATCACGTCGGTCGCGCGGCGGACGCCGTCGACGAGCGACTCGCGGCAGCCATAGAGATTGTCGAACTTCGACTTCGTCACCGAATCGTTGACGTTGATCGCCGGCCAGAGGAGCTTGCCCTCCTTGTGCATCGTGTAAAGGCGATGCACGCCCGTCGTCGTCTCCTCGGTGACGCCTTTGATCGCCTCGGCGTTGCGCTTGTAGAAGCCGGGATTGGCCTTCAGGCGCTTCTTGATCGCGGCGTAAAGAACTTCTTCCTCTTCATTCGAGGCGGTCTCCAGAAAGGCGACGTCGCCCTGCTCGGCGCGCAGGCCAAGATGGATGAGCAGCGTCGCGTCGCCGCCGTCGTCGAGAATCATGTTCGGGCAGCCGCCGTCGCCCCATTCGAAAATCTTGTGGGTGTAGTCCCAATAGTCTTCGAGCGTCTCGCCCTTCTTGGCGAAGACCGGCGTGCCGGTCGCGGCGATGGCGGCGGCGGCGTGGTCCTGCGTCGAATAGATGTTGCAGGAGGCCCAGCGCACGTCGGCGCCGAGCGCTTTCAGCGTCTCGATCAGCACCGCCGTCTGGATGGTCATATGCAGCGAGCCCGCGACGCGCGCCCCTTTGAGCGGCTGCGCGGGGCCGAATTCGGCGCGGGTCGCCATCAGGCCCGGCATTTCGGTCTCGGCGATGGCGATCTCCTTGCGGCCCCAGTCGGCCAGCGAAAGGTCGGTGACGGCGAAATCGTTAAAGTGATGTGCGGTCATGCGAAATCCTTCTGTTTTCCTGCGCGGCCTCGTCTTGGCTGTCATTCGCGACGCTTCGCGCGAGCCGAAGCGATCGGGAATCCAGAGCAAGGCCAGTATTCCTGGAGCGGCTCTGGATTCCCGGTCAGGCCTGCGGCCTGCCGGGAATGACACGTGAAGCGAACGGATCGACCGAATTCGCGCCGCCGGCTCGGGCCAGCGGCTCGGAGCGAGCCTATAGCAGGGGCGGCGGAGAAAGGCAATAAAGATATAAAGATTTCTTTATGTCAATGTCTGGGGGTGCCAGAGGGCCGTTGCGAGGAGTTACGCTCGACTCGAACGCCTCAACTCTTGGAACCGACCGAAATCGGTGCGAGCGATTGCGTGACAATGCAGGGATGACGAATTGCACGAAGGTCATCTTAGACATGAAGGAAAGCGCAAGATTGGATAAGCCCCAATGATTGAGAAACATACAGGAGAACTGCTCTTTCACTGCTGGCAGCACGACGACCGCCAGCGAGCTTGCGAGCAATTTGACTCGATTGTTAGGCGCGGATTGCTGCTTACTATAAATTCAAACAAATTGGATTCATTCAGATTCATAGGAGACAGCGGACTTGAAAGCATGGATGTGATGCAGAAAGCCCGAGTTTGTTTTACTGAAATACCTCTTCATCTCCTTGGAACGCATAGCTACGGCCAATTCGCCGTTGGGTTCAGGAGAAAAACTATCATTGACTGGGGTGGGTTGCCAGCATGGTATCTCCCCAACCATCCGGGCAACGAAACCCTTAAAGAACTTGCAGCAGAAATCATTCGAGGTCTTCACGCGTCCGCAATTGCAAACGAGAACCTTCAAGTCTTGGCCCGCGATATTCCTCCCATGCTTAAACAACAAATTCCCGAGCAATACTTATCGCGCGATTTTGAAATAAGTTTGAACTTCACTCACGGCAAGCCGCTTTCTGGTGAAGCACTTCAGCAATGGCTGGAACGAAATAAGCAAGTGATGTATCAAATTATCTCCTATGTAAAGGAGATGTCACCCACAGAAACGGAAGACTATAGGTATCTGAACGAACGTGAATGGCGCATTGTCGCCGGTGCAGGGTTTCGAGGCAGTGAGGTGTGCAGAGTACTTACTGATACTGAAAAATCTGAGTTTGGCGTAGTGCGCCCTGCTTGGCTGGAACCAGTAAGATCAACGGATATAAATGTGCAGGTAAGGTATCCGTCCGCGCGGATCATCGATCATTTCCGGTTCTTCAACGGTGTTTCTGGAAAGACCGTATCTCAAATGATAGATGTAGTTTTAGTTCCGGACAGGCGAGCAAAGCGGGATGTCCATAATTACATCAAGGCGAATCCTTCTGCCTTCCGGGTAGGTGGTCCTCGCGTACAGCTTTATCCCAGCACAGCCGTACGTCTCGCATGGTTGTCGCTTTCTTCAATTTGGCAGAGCTCCTACCCTTCTCCCCTCCCATGATCTATACGGATCGCAACGCTCCCTCAGCCGGTAGCCCCGCCCGCCCATGTTCTCAGCCCTGAAAAACTTCATCAACGAACTCGCGGGCGAGGCCGAGCGGCCCAAACCCTTTGAGGCCGCCGACTATCAGCTCGCCGCCGCAGCGCTTCTCGTCCATATCGCCTCGATCGACGGCGAATTCGATGACAAGGAAAAGGCCCGCATCCGGCAGCTCGTCGAGGCGCGCTTTGGCCTTGCCGGCGAAGAGGCGGCCGAACTGATCGACTCCGCGCAGGAGAGCGAGCGCGACGCCGTCGACCTCTATCGCTTCACGAGCGTGTTGAAGCGCCGGCTCGACGAAGACGGGCGCCGCCAGATCGTCGGCATGCTCTGGGACATGGCGCATGCCGACGGCGCGGTGCATGAATTCGAGGAGAATGTCGTCTGGCGCGTCGCCGAATTGCTCGGCGTTTCGACGCGCGAACGCGTCGAGCTGCGCCGCGAGTTTCGCGACGCCGCCGGCCCGGGCCCAAGCGGCCCTTGGTCGCGCGATAAGGACAGCGGCCAGTGACGCGTCCGGTCGCGGTCATCACCGGCGCGTCGGCAGGCATCGGCGCGGAGCTTGCCCGCATCTTCGCCGCCAAGGGACATGAGCTCGCACTCGTCGCCCGCCGTGGCGAGCGCTTGGAGGCTTTGGCCGACGAAATCGCCGCCAATGGGTCGGCGCGCCCGCTGCCGATCGAACTCGATCTTACGGAGACAGACGCCGCGGACGCTCTGTCGGATCGCCTCGCCGAAGCCGGCGTCGCCCCGCAATTCCTCGTCAACAACGCCGGATTTGGCCTGATGGGCCGGGCGATCGAACTCGACGCCTCAGAGCAGCTCGCGATCGTCGATCTCAACATGCGGGCGCTCACCGCGCTGACCTTGCGCTTCCTGCCGGCGATTGTCGCGGCGAAGGGCGGCGTGCTCAACGTCGCCTCGGTCGCCGCCTATATGCCGGGGCCGGGCTTCGCCGTCTATTACGCCAGCAAGGCCTATGTGCTCTCGCTCAGCGAAGCGCTGTCGCAGGAATTAAAGCCGCAGGGCGTGAAGGTCGCGTGCCTCTGTCCCGGTCCGGTGCTGACTGGCTTTCAGGCGCGCGCCGGTTTCGACTTCTCGGGCGTCATAGGCGCGATGAAGCCCGCCATGCTGCCGGCGGCGGAAGTGGCCCGCCAGGGCTATGAGGGATTGATGACCGGCAAGCGCGTCATCGTGCCGGGCATCGTCAACCGGATGTGCGTTTGGGGCTCGGCCGTCGCGCCGCGGTCGCTGCTGCTGCCGCTGCTCGCGACCGCCCAGCAGCGGCGCTAAAAATAAAAAAGCGAGCCGCAGGGGCTCGCTTCAGCGTCGCCCCGGACCGTGGTCCGGGGCTTTGCTTTCTCTGGGCTTAGAAATCCATGCCGCCCATGCCGCCGCCCGGCATGGCCGGCGCGCTTTCCTTCTTCGGCGCTTCGGTGATCGTCGCCTCGGTGGTGATGATCAGGCCGGCGATCGAAGCGGCGTCCTGCAGAGCGGTGCGCACGACCTTAGTCGGGTCGATGATGCCGAGCTTCATCAGATCGCCATACTCGCCCTTCTGCGCGTCGAAGCCATAGCCGTATTCTCCGGATTCGAGCAGCTTGCCGACCACGACGGCGCCGTCGCCGCCGGCGTTGTCGACGATCTGGCGCGCCGGCGCCTGGATCGCCTTGCGGACGATGTCGACGCCGGTCTGCTGATCCGGATTGCCGACCTTGACGCCGTCGAGCGCCTTGATGGCGCGCAGCAGCGCCACGCCGCCGCCCGGCGACACGCCTTCCTCGACCGCCGCGCGAGTGGCGTTCAAGGCGTCGTCGACGCGGTCCTTCTTCTCCTTGACTTCGACTTCGGTCGCGCCGCCGACGCGGATCACCGCGACGCCGCCCGCGAGCTTCGCGAGACGCTCCTGCAGCTTCTCGCGGTCATAGTCCGAGGTCGTCTCCTCGATCTGACCCTTGATCTGCGAGATGCGCGCCTCGATGTCCTTTTTCTCGCCGGCGCCGTCGATGATCGTCGTGTTCTCCTTCTCGATGCGCACGCGCTTGGCGCGCCCTAACATGGCGAGCGTGACGTTCTCGAGCTTGATGCCGAGGTCCTCGGCGATCAACTGGCCGCCCGTGAGGATGGCGATATCTTCGAGCATCGCCTTACGGCGATCGCCGAAGCCGGGCGCCTTGACGGCCGCGATCTTCAACCCGCCGCGCAGCTTGTTGACGACGAGGGTGGCGAGCGCCTCGCCTTCGACGTCCTCGGCGACGATGAGCAGCGGCTTGCCGGTCTGCACAACGGCTTCGAGGATCGGCAGCAGCGGCTGCAGCGTCGAGAGCTTCTTCTCGTTGATGAGAATGTAGGGATCGTCGAGTTCGGCGATCATCTTCTCGGCGTTGGTGATGAAGTAAGGCGAGAGATAGCCGCGATCGAACTGCATGCCCTCGACGATGTCGGTCTCGGTTTCGAGGCTCTTCGCCTCCTCGACCGTGATCACGCCTTCATTGCCGACCTTCTGCATCGCCTTGGCGATCTCTTCGCCGATGAAGCTGTCGCCGTTGGCCGAGATCGTGCCGACCTGGGCGATCTCGTCGTTCGAGGTCACCTTCTTCGAATGCTGCTTGAGATCGGCGACGATGGCCTCGACGGCGAGATCGACGCCGCGCTTCAGATCCATCGGGTTAAGGCCGGCGGCGACCGCCTTGGCGCCTTCGCGGGCGATCGAAGCGG
>Ga0233425_10005417_pt1 | contig 20172 bp, 17 predicted proteins | sample Watercolumn_Towu_2_FD_181712 | JGI IMG/M metagenome (GOLD analysis project Ga0233425, IMG submission 181712) | Freshwater microbial communities from Lake Towuti, South Sulawesi, Indonesia - Watercolumn_Towuti2014_140_MG | ecosystem: Environmental > Aquatic > Freshwater > Lake | place... | reverse complement strand
GCGAGGCGCTCAACCGCCTCACCCCCGGCGACCACGAGAAGCGCTCGGCGCTGTTCAACACCGGCGCCGAGGCGGTGGAGAACGCGGTGAAGATCGCCCGCGCCTACACCAAGCGCGACGCCGTCGTGGTCTTCGAGCACGGCTACCACGGCCGCACCAACCTCACGATGGGCATGACCGCGAAGAACATGCCCTACAAGAACTCGTTCGGGCCGTTCGCGCCGGAGATCTACCGCGTGCCGCTGTCGTACCCGTTCCACGACGGGCTCACCGGCCCCGAGGCCGCGAAGCGCGCGATCAGCCGCATCGACAAGGAGATCGGCGCCGACAACGTGGCCGCGATCGTGATCGAGCCCATCGCCGGCGAGGGCGGCTTCATCGTCCCGGCCGAGGGCTTCCTGCCCGCGCTCGTGGAGTTCGCCAACGCCAACGGCATCGTGTTCGTGGCCGACGAGGTGCAGTCGGGCTTCTGCCGCACCGGCGCCTGGTTCGCCTCGGAGCACGAGGGCATCGTCCCCGACCTCATCACCACCGCGAAGGGCATCGCCGGCGGCCTCCCGCTCGCCGGTGTCACCGGCCGCGCCGAGATCATGGACGCCGTCCACGTCGGCGGCCTCGGCGGCACCTACGGCGGCAACCCGGTCGCATGCGCCGCCGCGCTCGGCTCCATCGCCACGATGGAGGAGCTCGACCTCAACGCCGCCGCGCGCGAGATCGAGGCGGTCATGAAGCCGCGCCTGCAGACCATCGCCGACAAGACCGGCGTCATCGGCGACATCCGCGGCCGCGGCGCCATGATCGCGGTCGAGATCGTGAAGCCGGGCACGGACGAGCCGGACGCCGCTCTCACCGGCGCGGTCGCGAAGGCCTGCCACGCGCAGGGGGTCGTGGTGCTCACCGCCGGCACCTACGGCAACGTGCTGCGCTTCCTGCCGCCGCTCACCATGCCGTCGCACCTGCTCGACGAGGCCCTCACCGTCATCGAGGAGCAGTTCCTGGCGCTCGCCGGCGCCTGACGCGCCCGGCGGCCGCACGCACGCGGCACAAGGCCCCCGATCCGCGAGGACGGGGGCCTTGTCCTTGTCCGGACTCCGGCATCAGCCGCCGTCGTCCTCCCCCTCCTTCGCCGGACGGCGCCGCGGCGGATGCACGCGACGGCGTGATGCTCGCCGCATCCGCGGCGGCATCCGCAGCGCGCGCCGGGACGGATGTCCCTGGTGAGCGTGTGCCGCACCGGCGGCACGCACGGACCTGGAGGACCGACATGCGCCGCACCCGTCTCGCCACCGCCGCCGTCGCCATCACGGCCGCCCTGACGCTGGCCGCCTGCGGCTCGTCGGGCGACTCGACCGCGACGACCCCGACCCCCACCCCGACCAGCTCGTCCCCCGCTGCGTCGGAGAGCCCCGCCGAGGCGGGCACCATCGTCGAGGTGGCCTCGGCCAACCCCGACTTCAGCACGCTCGTCGCAGCCGTCGGCGCGGCCGGCCTGGTCGAGACGCTGTCCGGCGAGGGCCCGTTCACCGTCTTCGCCCCGACCAATGAGGCGTTCGAGGCGCTGCCCGCCGGCCTGCTCGACAAGCTGCTGCTGCCCGAGAACAAGGACGTCCTCACCAAGATCCTGACCTACCACGTGGTCGCGGCGAACGTGCCGTCGTCCGACGTGACGGCCGGCAAGGTGGCCACGGTCGAGGGCTCCGAGGTCACCATCACGACCGACGGCGGCATCAAGGTCGACGGCGCCACCGTCGTGACCCCCGACGTCGCGGCCTCCAACGGCGTCATCCACGTCATCGACAAGGTGATCGTCCCGGCCGACGTCGACGTGTCGTCGCTGTAGCCGACGCACTGGCCCCGGGAGGGCCGACGGGCCCCTGCCTCCTCGGAGGCGGGGGCCCGTCGCGTTGTCGGGGCGGGTCAGGCGGCGAGGCCTGCCTGGGCGGCCGTGAGGTCGCCGCGCTGCACGAGCCAGCGCAGCGTGTCGCGGAAGCTGTCGCGGATGTCTGTCGCCTCGACGCCGAGCTCGGCCCAGGACCGCTCGTCGTCGACGACGTTGCTCGCCGCGAACGACTCGATGCCAGCCGTCGGCAGCGCCGGCACCGAGCGGGGCAGCCGCAGCGCCACCGTGTCGAGCGGGCGCAGCATCGTGAAGACGGGACCCGCACCCACGCGCACGATGCGCAGCTTGCGGCCGGTCACGTCGGCGACCACGTCGGCAGCGTTGGTCATCGTGATGGGTGGCATCCACGCGGGCCTGCTGTCGCCGCGCCCCTCCGCGAGCGCCACGAGCGTCGCAGCGCAGTCGCGGACGTCGCAGTAGCCGAAGGGCTCCTTGGTCCACATGCCGACCGGCCCGGTCAGCAGTCCGCGGATCGAGCCGTTGGTCTCGTTGTCGTGCGGATCGAGCGGCCCGACGATCCCGGCCGGGTGGAAGCGGACGACGGGCGCGCCGGCGGCCTGCAGGTCGCGCACCACGCGGTCGGCGCCCTGCTTGCTCACGTAGTAGGGGCTGGTGAGGTCGCCCATGGGCGACGACGGCGTCAGCACCGTGCCCTTCCGCCTCGACAGCAGCGCCGCGACGCTCGACACGTGCACCGCGCGCACGACGCCGGCGTCGAGCGCCGCACCCATCACCGTGCGCGCGCCGGCCGGCCCGGTCGTCACCATCGTCTCGCCGTCGCGCGGGTCGAGGGAGTAGACGGCGGCGGCGTGCACCACCGCGTCGCAGCCGGCGACCGCCTCTCGGACGGAGCCCTCCTCGGTCATGTCGCCGAGCGCGACCTCGGCGTCGTCCGGCCCGAGGCCGTGCAGGCGCAGCACCGCCTGCGCGCGGTCGGCCCGCCGCGCCAGCATCCGGACGTCGTGGCCGGCCGCCCGCAGCGCCGCCACGGTGTGGCCGCCGAGGAAGCCCGTCCCGCCCGTCACCAGAACCCGCATGCGATCCCCTCCGCGCCGAAGCCTGGCCCGCGGCCGCCCCCGGCGCCATCGGATCGGCCGGATCCGCATGCGCCAGGGCCCGGCGCCGCTGCTGCGGTGCCGGGCCCTGGGACGTCCGATCAGGCGAGCGAGTCGCTGACGACGGCGTGCGTCGCGGGGTCGCGCTCCTGCAGGCCCCACGGCTGGCCGTAGCCGTCGCGGAGCAGGTCGAGGAACGGCACCGAGTCGAAGGCCTCCGGGCCGAGGACGCCGGAGCCCGACCACACGCCGGTGGCGAGCAGCTCGAGGGCGACGACGGGGTTCATCGCGGTCTGCCACACGACGGCCTGGGCGCCGTACTCCTGCATCGTCCAGGCGTTGTCGGCCACGTGGTAGAGGTACACCTCGCGCGGCTGGCCGTCCTTGCCCGTGCCGGTGACCCACAGGCCCGCGCAGGTCTTGCCGTGCATCTTGTCGCCGAGGGTGAGCGGGTCGGGCAGGCAGGCGGCCACGACGTCGCGCGGCGACACCTCGACGCCGCGGACCTTGACTGGCGCGGTGCGGTCGAGGCCGAGCTTGTGCAGGGTCTTGAGCACCTCGATGAACTCGTCGCCGAGGCCGAACTTGAACGTGACGCGGCGGGCGTCGACCCAGCGCGGCATGAGGAGCACCTCCTCGTGCTCCACGTTCACGCACTCGACCGGGCCGATGCCGCCGGGGAAGTCGAAGACCTCGGGCTCGGAGAACGGCTCGGTGGTGAACCACTCGCGGTCCTTCTCCCAGATGACCGGAGGGTTGAGGCACTCCTCGATCGTCGTCCAGATGGAGAACGACGGCGCGAAGTCGTAGCCCTCGACCACGAGGTTGCTGGCGTCGCGGACACCGAGCTCGTCGATCTCGGAGAACAGGTGGTCGGCGGCGTAGCGCGCGAACACGTCGGCGAGGCCCGGCTCGACGCCGATGCCGACGAGGGCGAGGCGGCCGCTCTCGCGCCACGACGCCTCGTGGGCGAACTGCTCGTCGCCGAGCTTGAGGCCGACGAGCTCGAACGGCTTCTCCGGGTGCGGGCTCGACAGGCTCATCGCGGTGTCGAGGTAGTCGGCGCCCGCGAGGAAGGCGCCCTCGAAGATCGGGAGCACGAAGCGGGGGTCGACGACGTTGAGCACGTGCGTGATCGCGTGATCGCGGCACAGGGCCGCGACGGCGTGGGCGTCGGAGGCGTCGACCTGGGCGGCGGTGAAGCGCGCGTCGGCGAGCCGCTCGACCAGCGCGGTGGAGCGCCCGAGGTCGTAGTCGGCGATGACGATCGCCTCGAAGAAGTCCCGGCGCGCCGCGATGAGCGCCGCCGAGGAACCGACGCCGCCGGCGCCGACGATGAGGACCCGCATGGGGAGGTTTCCGTTCCGGACTCGGCCGACGCCCTTGCGCCCCGGCCTCTTGCTGACGCACGCTAAGGCATAAGCCCCTTATGTGAAAGGCCGGTCATGCAGAACCAGCCCCGATGGACCGTCCTCGGCGTCCCGATCGACTCCGTGGGCACGGTGGAGGGCGGCCCGGCGTCGGGCACCGAGCGCTCCCCCGCCGCGCTGCGCGCCGCCGGGCTCGTAGTGCGCGTCGGGGCCGACGACGTCGGCGACCTCGACGTCCGCATCACCGGTTCGCGGCGCGACCCGTCGTCCGGGCTCGTCGGCGGCGCCACCGTGGCGCCGGTCGTCGCCGAGGTGCGCCGCGCTGTCGCGCGGCTGCTCGAGGATGGGCGCCGGCCGTTCGTGGTCGGGGGCTGCTGCGCGCTGGTCGTCGGCGCAGTCCCGGCGGTGCGCGACGTCCTCGGCGACGTCGCGCTGCTGCACGTCGACGGCCACCTCGACCTCTACGACCACCGAACGTCGCCCACGGGCGAGGTCGCCGACATGCCGGTCGCGCTCCTGCTCGGGATCGGCGAGCCGGGGCTGCTCGCGGCGTCGGCGCCGGCGCCCCTGGACGGCGGCAGCGTCGTCGTCCTCGGGGCGCGCGACCCCGACGAGCCGCACGACGTCGCGGACGTCGTCGAGTCAGTCGGCCTCGTCACGATCGGCCCGGACGACGTGCGGTCCGACGCCGTTGCTGCCGCGCAGCGCGCCCTCGACCACGTGCAGGGTCGCCCGGTCTGGGTGCACCTCGACGTCGACGTGCTCGACCAGGACGCGTTCCCCGCCACCGACTACCTGCTGCCGGGCGGGCTCTCGCTCGACGAGCTCGTGGATCTGCTGCGGCCGCTGGCATCGTCCGGGGCCGTCGTCGGCTTCTCGGTCGCCTGCTACAACCCGGACAAGGACCCCGACGGGCGGTGGGGCGACGAGCTCGTCGGCCTCCTCTCCGGTGCGTTCGGCGGCACGTCGTGAGCGCGCGCCGCTACGACCCGGCGTCGGGCATCGCGATCCCCGACGACGCGCCGCGCCCGCCGCGGCGCGGCCCGCTCGCCGACCGCGCCTTCACGGCCAACGTGCTGGGCACGCTCGCGCTCACCGTCGTCGACCGCGTGTCTATCGGAGCCTCGCGCGCGACCCGCCACGGCGCCAACGGACCTGCCGCCCTCGTGACGCTGCTCTGGTACCCCGACCGCCCGATCGCGTTCCTCGCCGACCGGCTGCGGATCAGCCACCCCGGCGCGGTGCAGCTCGTCGACCGGCTGCAGGACGACGGCCTCGTCGAGCGGATCCCGGCTCTCGACGGCCGCACCAAGCTGCTCGCGCTGACGCCGGACGGCGAGGCGGCGGCCCTCGCGGTGCTCGCCGCGCGCCGCGACGTGCTCGAGCGGGCCGTGGGCGCGCTCGACGACGAGCAGGTGCGCGCGTTCGCCGACGCCGCGGGCGCGATGCTCGAGGCGCTGGCCGACACGCTGCTCACGAGCGAGTTCATGTGCCGGCTGTGCGACGAGCTCGCCTGCCCCGACGTGCGCTGCCCGGTCGAGCGCGCGGAGCCGACGCCGCCGCACCGCCGCGGCACCGGCTACGGCGTCCCCGACACGGGGGACGTCTAGCCGCGCTCCCCGTGTGAGGTGGGCGACACGGACGGCCCCGCGCCCGGCGGAGTCCGTGGTGTCGCCCCGTCAGCAAGATCACCGGGCGTAGGTTGCGCGGCGGGTCCCGACCCCCCACGGGACCGGAGGGCACTCGGCGCGTGCGCCGGGTCCGGGCGATCGGACGTCGCATGACGCAGCAGGTCGACATCACGAGCGGGCCGTACGAGCAGGGATCGAAGGGGCTCAAGGGAGGCGCGCTCGGCCTGCTCTCGAGCGTCGTCATCGGCGTCAGCTCCACGGCGCCCGGCTACAGCGTCGCCGCGACGCTCGGCGGCGTGGTCGCACTGGTGGCCTTCCAGGCGCCCGCGGTGATGATCCTGGCGTTCATCCCGATGCTGTTCATCGCCTACGCCTACCGCGAGCTCAACCGCGTGGCGCCGGACTGCGGCACCACCTTCACGTGGTCGACCAAGGCCTTCGGCCCGTGGGTCGGCTGGATGGGCGGCTGGGGCATCATCGCCGCCGACGTCGTCGTCATGGCCTCGCTGTCGCAGATCGCCGGCATCTACGGCTTCCTGCTCTTCGGGTTCGACGACCTGGCCAACAGCACTGCCGCCGTCACCCTCGTCGGCTGCCTGTGGATCGCGGCGCTGACCTACGTCTGCTACCGCGGCATCGAGGTGTCGGCGAAGTTCCAGTTCGTCATGCTCGCAGTCGAGGTCGTCGTCCTCGTGCTGTTCAGCGTCATCGCGCTGGTGAAGGTCTACACCGGCAACGCCGGCCCGAGCGCGGCGACGCCGGAGCTGTCGTGGCTCAACCCGCTCAACATCGTCGGCGAGGACGGCAGCTTCTCCATCGCGACGATGTCGTCGGCGATCCTGCTCGCCGTCTTCATCTACTGGGGCTGGGACTCCGCGGTCGCGGTGAACGAGGAGACCAAGGACCCGGAGACCACGCCGGGCCGCGCGGCCATCCTCTCCACGATCATCCTCGTGCTGACCTACGCGATCGTCGCGGTGGCGGCTGTCGCGTTCAACGGGGTCGACGACCTCGCCGACTCCGACGACGTGCTCGCGACGCTCGGCTCCCAGGTGCTCGGATCGGGCCTGGACAAGGTGCTGATCCTCGCGGTCCTCACCTCGGCCGCGGCCTCCACCCAGACGACGATCCTGCCGACGGCCCGCACGACGCTGTCGATGGCCGCCTACCAGGCCCTCCCGCCGGCCTTCGCCAAAGTGCACCCCCGGTTCTTCACGCCCACGACGTCGACCATCGCCATGGGCGCGATCTCGATCATCTTCTACGTCGTGATGGCGTCGATCAGCGACAACATCCTCGCCGACTCCGCGCTCGCGGTGGGCCTGCTCATCGCGTTCTACTACGGCCTCACGGGATTCGCGTCGGCGTGGTACTTCCGCAAGGACCGCGTGTCGGGCTTCCGCGACGTCAACGCGCGCATCATCATGCCGCTGCTCGGCGGCCTGCTCCTGCTCTTCGCGTTCATCGAGACGCTGAAGGAGAACGCGAACCCGGAGAACAGCGCGACCCAGATCAGCCTGTTCGGCTGGGAGACCGGCGGCGTCTTCATCATCTCGGTGGGCGCCCTGCTGCTCGGCGTCGTGCTCATGCTCGTCTCGCGGCTGCGCTCCCCCGCGTTCTTCGCCGGCGAGGTGCTCAACCGCGACACGGAGGTCCGCGTCTACGAGGCCGAGCCGATCACCGAGGCCGAGCAGATCGTGCCGTCGCTGCCCGACGCCCCCAGCCAGGAGCAGACGGTCATCCCGCCGCTGTCGGTCGAGGAGCTGCGCGAGGCAGAGGCTCAGGCCCGTGCCGAGGCCCGTGCCGAGGATGTCGAGGGCGAGTCGAACGACCCCGAGCCGCCGAAACCGGACATGCCCGGCACCGAGTTCTGGAACCGTTAGGCCGAGCGCGGCCGCTCACTCCGGCCGCGGGAGGGGAGGGGCATCATGAGCGTGCCGTCCGAGCACCTGGTGGCCGTGGACAGGTCCGGCGATCTGCGCGAGAAGGGCCTGGCCAGCAACGCCCTGACGCTGAAGGACAGCGTCATCATCGGCCTGGCCTCGACTGCGCCGGCGTACTCGCTGGCCGCGACCATCGGCTACATCGTCCTCGAGGTCGGCGAGTACACACCCGCCGCGATCCTCGTCGCCTTCCTGCCGATGCTGTTCACGGCGTACGCCTACCGGGAGCTCAACCGCGCGGTGCCGGACTGCGGCACCACGTTCACCTGGGCCACCAAGGCGTTCGGGCCCTGGCTGGGGTGGATCGGCGGCTGGGCGGTGGCGCTCGCGGGCACGGTGTTCCTCGCCAACGCGGCCGAGGTGGCGGCCTACTACTTCTACAGCGCGCTCTTCTCCATCGGCGTGGAGCAGGCCGAGGGCCTCAGCACGAACCCCGCGGCGGTGACCAGCCTCGGCGCGCTGTCGATCGCCCTCATGACCTACATCAGCTACCGCGGCATCGAGATCAGTGCACGCGTGCAGAACCTGCTCGTCTACTTCCAGTACGGCGTGCTGGTGATCCTGGCGGTCATGCTGCTGCGCAGCGTCATCGTCGACGGCGTGCCCGAGGGCGGCGTCGCGCCGTCGATCGGCATGCTCAACCCGCTGAACATCGACAGCTCCGCCGCGCTCATCGCGGCAGTCGTCCTCGGCGTGTTCCTGTTCTGGGGCTGGGAGAGCACCCTCGCCGTCAACGAGGAGACGGAGAACCCGGACAAGACGCCCGGCCGCGCGGCCCTCATCTCGACCGTCCTCCTGCTGATCACCTACCTGTCCGTGAGCACCGGGGTCGTGGCCGTGGGCGGGACCGGGGACGGTCTGCTCGACCTCAGCGACGAGGCGGTGGACGCCGGCAGCGCCGACGACGTGTTCACGCCGCTCGCCGAGAGCATCGGGCTCTGGCTGGTCATCCTCATCCAGCTCGCGATCGTGGTGTCCGCGCTCTCGTCGAGCCAGACGACGATCATGCCGACCACCCGGGGCATGCTCTCGATGGGCGCGTACAAGGCCCTGCCGGAGTCGTTCGCCCGGATCCACCCGTACTACCGGAGCCCGGGCTTCGCCACCGCCGTCATGGGCATCGCGGCCATCGTCTACTACGTGGGCATGACCGTGATCAGCCAGAACATGCTCTACGACTCGATCTACTCGATCGGCCTGGCCATCACCTTCTACTACTCGCTCACGGGGTTCACCAGCGTCTGGTACTTCCGGCGCGACCTGGGGACGTCGCTGCGCGATCTCATGTTCAAGGGCGTCCTGCCGCTCGTCGGCGCACTGGGCCTGGCGTTCGTGTTCGTCCGCTCGGCCATCGACATGTACGACCCGGCCAACAACGAGACGACCCTTCTCGGCGTCGGCGGCGCCTTCGTCCTGGGCATCGGCGGCCTCGTCCTCGGCGCCGTGATCATGGTGCTGCTCAGCTTCCGGCGCGAGCAGAAGCCGTTCTTCCACGGCGAGACGCTCGTCGTCGACACGCCCGTGCTCGTCCCCGAGGACGAGCACGCCGTCGTCGTCTCCGGTGACGTCCCCGCCGGCGCGGAGGTCGACGTCGACCACGTGGAGAACGTCCTCGATGTCCTCGAGGAGGAGCTCGAGCGCCGGGACGAGGACGGCTGAGGGACGCCGTCAGCCCGAGCTGGCGTCGCCCTCGTCCGGGCCCTGCGCGCCCGACACGACGCACAGCTCGTTGCCCTCGGGGTCGGCCATGACCTGCCACCAGATGCCGAAGCGCTCGACCCGCTCCCCCACGAGCGTCCCGCCGAGACGCTGCAGGCGCATGATGTGCGCCTCCGGGTCGTCGGGGTGGGTGTCGAGGTGCATCCGGTTCTTGCCTGCCTTGGCGTCGTCGACCCTGGCCAGGATGACGACAGGACCGTGGATCTCCGCCGCGGACGCGTCGCGGTCGGGGTCGGGGACGAGCACGCGGTACTCGTCCAGCTTGTCGGCGAGCTTGTACCCGAGGGCGACCGACCAGAACTCCACCAGGGCGTCCGGGTCGTGGCAGTCCAGCACCACGGTGAGCCTCATGCAGGGACGGTAGGCCACCAGCCCGGGCACCGGGCCGGATCGCGGGAATCGTTGTACGGCACGCCGTTCCTGCCCCACGGTTCAGGACGCCGACGTGCTCAGGAGGCCCGCCGTCGGCGGGTTCAGGACGCGGCGAGCAGCTCCCTGACCGCAGCCGCCAACACCGGCGCTGCGACGTCGACGCGCATGCCGAGCACGTCCTCGACGTCGCCGGCGCTGCGCTCGAGACCCGCCCGGCGCAGCGCGCCCGCCAGCGTCTCGCCCTCGAGGTCGGCCTCGACGAGGCGGCCTTCCTCGCCGCGTACCCGCAGGTCGACGCACGCTCCGGCACCTCGCTGCTGCGGCAGGACGACGCGCGGGTGCGCGTCGGCCAGGTCGTCGTAGGCCGCGCACCAGGTGACGGCGTCGTCGTAGTTCGAGGCGATGAACCCGGCCGGCGCGACGACCGGATCGAGCGCGGCGCGCGCCTGTGCCACGAACGTCATGGTCCCCACAGAGCCATCCTGCGGCGCTCCCCCGCACGCTGTCCCGCCCTTTCCCGCACTGCGGTCACCTCCGACGGCGGGACATGAAGCGAAGGTGACCCACCGGTGCACTGCCCCGCTCGACGAGAGATCCTGCTGTCGTCGGGCCATGATCGCTCTATGGGGGACATCGCCATCACCGGGTCAACGCAGCAGCGGCGTGCGTGGCCGCCCGTCGTCGGCCTGGTGGCCGTCATGTGGGTGCTCGAGCTCGTCGACATCGTCGGGCCCTGGGACCTCGACCAGTACGGGATCGAGCCGCGCTCGACGTCCGGGCTGCTCGGCATCCTGTTCGCGCCGTTCCTGCACGTGGGCCTCGGGCACCTGATCGCCAACACGGTGCCGCTCGTGCTGCTCGGCCTGCTGGTGTCGTGGCGCGCCGGCCGCTACTTCTGGCCGATCGTCGTCACCATCGGCCTGGTCAGCGGCCTGGGCGTCTGGGTGCTCGCCGGGACGGGGACGGTGACGATCGGCGCGAGCGGGCTCGTCTTCGGCCTCCTCACCTACCTCATCGCTGCCGGCATCCAGAGCAGGCGCTTCCTCGACGTGCTCGTCGGCGTCGTGGTGCTGCTGATCTACGGGACCATGCTGCTCCAGGTGCTGCCGTTCTTCGTGGCCCCGCAGGTGTCGTGGCTCGGCCACCTCTTCGGCGCCGTCGGAGGTGTGCTGGCGGCGCTGCTGTTCGCCGAGTCTCCCAAGGATCCGCCGCGCCGAGGCTGAGCAGGCATACGGCGAGGGGCCCGGATCCGTGCGGATCCGGGCCCCTCGCTGCTGGTGCTGGTGCGGGTGTCAGCCGTGGGTCGGGAACCCGAGGTTGATGCCGCCGTGGCTCGGGTCGAGCCAGCGCGACGTCACGACCTTGCCGCGGGTGAAGAAGTGCACGCCCTCGGTGCCGTGGGCGTGGGTGTCGCCGAACAGCGAGCTCTTCCAGCCGCCGAAGGAGTAGTAGGCCATCGGCACGGGGATCGGCACGTTGATGCCGACCATGCCGACCTCCACCTCGTTCTGGTAGCGCCGAGCAGCGCCGCCGTCGTTGGTGAAGATCGCGGTGCCGTTGCCGTACGGGTGGTCGTTCACGAGGCGCAGCGCCTCGTCGTAGGAGTCGACGCGCACGACCGAGAGCACCGGGCCGAAGATCTCGTCGGTGTACACGCTCATGTCGGTGGTGACGTTGTCGATGAGCGTCGGGCCGAGCCAGTAGCCGCCGGGCTCGCCGTCGACCTCGGGGTCGCGGCCGTCGACCACGATGGTCGCGCCCGCGGCCTCGCCGGCGTCGACGTAGCTCTTGACCTTGTCGCGGTGCACCTCGGTGACGAGCGGGCCCATGTCGCAGCCGCGGCGGCCGTCGCCGGTGCGCAGGCCCGACATGCGCTCCTGGATCTTGGCCACCAGAGGGTCGGCCACGTCGCCGACGGCGACGAGGGCGGAGATCGCCATGCAGCGCTCGCCCGCCGAGCCGAAGCCGGCGTTGACGGCGGCGTCGGCGGCGAGGTCGAGGTCGGCGTCGGGCAGGACCACCATGTGGTTCTTCGCGCCGCCGAGGGCCTGGACGCGCTTGCCGTTCGCGGTGCCGGTCTCGTAGACGTACTTGGCGATCGCGGTCGAGCCGACGAACGAGATGCTCTTGACGTCCTTGTGGGTCAGCAGCGAGTCGACGGCCACCTTGTCGCCGTGGACGACGTTGAAGACGCCCGCGGGCAGGCCGGCCTCGGCCCAGAGCGCGGCGATCCAGTTGGCGGCCGACGGGTCCTTCTCGCTCGGCTTGAGCACCACGGTGTTGCCCGCGGCGATCGCGACGGGGAAGAACCACATCGGGACCATCGCCGGGAAGTTGAACGGCGAGATGATGCCGACGACGCCGAGCGGCTGGCGGATCGAGTAGACGTCGACGCCGGTCGAGACGCCCTCGGAGAAGCCGCCCTTGAGCAGGTGCGGGATGCCGCACGCGAACTCGACGACCTCGAGGCCGCGGGTGATCTCGCCGACGGCGTCGGAGAGCACCTTGCCGTGCTCGGCGGTGATGATCTCGGCCAGCTCGTCCTTGCGGTCGTTGAGCAGCTGGCGGAAGGCGAAGAGCACCTGGGTGCGCTTGGTGAGCGAGGTGCGGCCCCACTCGGCGAAGGCGGCCTTGGCCGCGGCGACGGCCTCGTCCATGACCACGGGCGTCGCGAAGTCGACGCGGCCGGTGAGGGCGCCCGTGGCGGGGTCGTGGACCTCGCCGGTGCGCTCGGCGACGGAGCCGTAGGGCTTGCCGTCGATCCAGTGGGAGATGCGGGTGGGCTCAGCGCTCATGGCCCCCATCCTGACGCCCGGACGGGGTGCCGCACCACCGTCAGGGTGCAGCGTCGGCCCGCTCCGGGGTTTCCAGGGTGTCAGGCCCGGCCGGGGCGCGGCGCCGCCCGAGCAGGGCTGCGGCCAGCGAGCCGAGCAGCAGGGCCGCCCCGGCAGCCAGGAAGGCCAGCGCGGGCGCCTCCTGCTCCCCCACCAGCACGAAGACGGCGAGGCTCAGGCCGATCACAGCGGTGGCCAGCCACGGCCACTCGCGCTGACGCAGGAAGCCCACGACGGCGAGGCCTGCGACCACCACGAGCAGCACGGTCCCCCCGGGCCGGGTGTCGCTGTCGGTCATGGCCAGCGTGAACGCGGCGACGAGGGCGGCGGCGCAGCCGAGCGCCACGGCCAGAACGGGCTGGGTCAGCCGGCGCGAGACGAGCGCGGCCCAGCCCAGGCCCAGCGCGGCGAGCGACGTCGTCACCAGCCACACGTCCGGCCCGACGCCGTACTCCCCCACCTCGCGCTCGGGCGCCACCAGGTCGATCCCCGTCCCGGCAGCCACGAGCAGGGAGCCGAGCAGTCCCATCTCGGTGAGGGCGCTCGGCGCGAGCACCTGCGCGACGAGCAGCAGCAGGAAGCAGACGACCGACGCCGCGAGCCACGACGTCTCCTCCGACCACGCGGGCAGCTGCTGGACGAGCACGGCGACGAGCACGCTGCCGAGCGCCAGGAGCACCGAGGCGACGCGGCGCCGGGCCGCGTGCCGGTGCTGGCGCAGAGCAGCAGCGCCGCCGTCGACGGTGAGCGCGACGGCCGATCCGGCGACCAGCGCCACGGCCCCGCTCAGTCCGAGCAGGAGGAGCCGCGCTGGATCGGACAGGTCGTCCCAGCTCTGCCCCAGGAACGCGACGACGGAGGCAGCCACGAGCACGGCCCCGACGTATGCCGCGATCTCGACCACCAGGTGCCGCGCCCCGGGCCGCGCCGTCGCGGGTGCGGAGTCGAGCTCGGACCTGACGGCGTCGGCCTGGTCGGGGCCGATCACCTCGCGTGCGACGAGCCGCTGCAGGGCGGCGTCGACCTCGTCCCGGTGGAGCACCCGCTCGGCAGCCATGACGCCCACCTCCCGCTCATGACGCTACGCGCGCCACGACCGGGAGGGGCGGTCAGGAGTCGAAACCGAGACCGAGGCGGTCGAGCGTGCGCAGCCAGAGGTTGCGGCGGCCGTCGTTGCGGTCGGCGCGGTCGAGCGACCAGCGCGTCGCCTCGATCACCGGGTAGCGCAGCGGCTCCGGCGGGAACGGCAGCGGCGTGGAGCGCACCATGCGAGTGCGGGTGCGCTCGGTGTCGCGGCCGTCGAGCAGGTCGAGCATGACGGCGGCGCCGAACCGCGTGGCACCGACGCCGAGGCCGGTGTAGCCGGCGGCGTAGGCGACCCGGCCGTCGCGCGCGGTGCCGTAGAACGCCGAGAAGCGCGAGCAGGTGTCGATCGCACCGCCCCAGGCGTGGCTCGCGCGCACGCCCTCGAGCTGCGGGAAGACCTCGACGAGGTGCTCGGCGAGCAGCGCGAACGACTCGGGGCGCTGGTCGTGCTGCGCCCCCATCCCGTTGCCGCGGTTGTAGATCGCGTCGTAGCCGCCGAAGAGGATCCGGCCGTCGTCGGTGCGCCGGTAGTAGTGGAACTGGTTGCCCGAGTCGCCGATGCCCTCGCGGCCCTGCCAGCCGATCGACTCCCACTGCTCGTCGGACAGCGGCTCGGTGACGATGACGTAGTCGTAGACGGGCACCACGAGGTGGCGCAGCCGGCGCAGCAGGGGCGGGAATGCGTTGGTTCCCAGGGCGACACGCCGGGCGCGGATGCTGCCCGGGCCGGCGTCGGAGTCGGTGGTGATGACGACGTCGGCGCCGGGCGAGTCGCCGAAGCCGGTGGCACGGGTCTGCTCGTGGATGCGGACGCCGAGCGAGAGGCAGGCATCGCGGAGTCCCCAGGCCAGGCGCGCGGGGTTGACCATCGCGGCCTCGTCGGGCATCCGCAGCGCGCCGCGGTACAGCGGCGAGTTCACCCGCCCGCGGATCTGCTCGGCGTCGAGCGCCTCGATGGCGATGCCGTAGTCCGAGGCGATCTCGACGGCCTCGTCGAAGTCCTCGGTCTGGTAGTCCTCGGTCGCGACGCCCAGCTCGCCGGAGCGCTCGAACGAGCAGTCGATGCCGTAGCGGGCGAGGGTCTTGTCGATCGCGTCGAGGTTGTCCTGGCCGAGACGCACGAGTGTGCGCATCTCCTCGGGCCAGCGCTGCAGGCCGTTGTGGAACCCGTGGGTGATCGACGACGCGCAGAACCCGCCGTTGCGGCCCGACGCCGCCCAGCCGATCCGGCTGCCCTCGACGAGCACGACGTCGCGCTCGGGGTCGGCCTCCTTCGCCTGGAGGGCGGTCCACAGGCCGCTGAACCCGCCGCCGACGACGAGCAGGTCGGTCTCGGCGGAGCCGGCGAAGGGCTCGAGCGGCGCCGGGCGGCGCGGGTCGTCGAGCCAGAACGGCACGGGGCTGGCCTCGGCCACAGCGGCGGCGGAGACAGGGCGGGGGCTGCGTGCGAAGGGCACGTCGTTGTCCTCGGTGTCTGCCGCCCCGGGTCCTCCGGACGATGCGGCAGCCACGGGCGGGAGCGCAGGGCGCGCACCTCGACTCCCCGTGGCGCCACCAGGGTAGCGCAGATCCTGAACATCGGTTCAGGAGTGCTGGTCCCCTGCGTGGGGCGTCGGAGTCAGGCCTGCTCGGGCGCCCAGCCCGGGCGGCCGAAGGTGAGCCGCCAGCGCTCGCGCCACGAGCCGGCGTGCGCGACGTCGCGGCCGATGGCCACGACCTCGTGGTAGGCGACCCAGACCGGGTTGTACGACTCGATGTTCTTGGTCAGGCCGTAGCGCACCCGCTCGACCTCGGGCTCGAACGTGCCGAACATCCGGTCCCAGACGATGAGGATGCCCGCGTAGTTCTTGTCGAGGTACTGCGGGTTGGAGCCATGGTGCACGCGGTGGTGGCTCGGGGTGTTGAAGACCAGCTCGATGGGCCGCGGCAGGCGGTCGATCGCCTCGGTGTGGATCCAGAACTGGTACACGAGGTTGAGGCCGTGCACGAACGCCCACTGCACCGGGCTGAAGCCGAGCAGGAAGATCGGGATGTAGAACGGGATGCTGGTCAGCGGGATCCACGACTGACGGAGCGCGGTCGAGAGGTTGTAGCGCTGCGAGCTGTGGTGGGTGACGTGCGCGGCCCAGAAGAAGCGCGATTCGTGGTGCACCCGGTGGAACCAGTAGTAGCAGAGGTCGTCCAGCAGGACGAGCAGCGCCCACGCCGCGATGGCGGCGGCGATCCCGGCCGACCCGTCGGCGTACGACCCCAGGTCGAGCAGGCGCCGGTCGTAGAAGAACAGGTCGACGGCGAGCGTGACGCCGGCGAACAGCGCGCCCCACACCAGCGAGCCGATGCCCATGGTGAGGCTGGTGGCGGTGTCCTTGGCCGTGTAGCCGAGCATCTCCGGCGCGGTGCCGTCGCGCTCGGCGTCGCGCCGCTCGCGGCGCACCTCGATCAGCTCGAGGGCCATCAGCCCGAGGTACAGCGGGATCGCCACCACCTGGGGTGCGACGGCCATCCGGGGTCCTTCCGCAGAAAGACCCGATCTGGATGGGTGAGCGGCTCCTAGAGCGGTCGCTCACCCATCCAGATCGGGTACTGACGAGCTACTTCTTGCGACGAGCAGCGCCGACAATCTGGGCGATGACGACGATGGCGAGGGCTCCGAAGAACATGAGGGAGCCGATGACGTTGACCTGCGGCGGGATGCCGCGCTGCGCGGCGCCCCAGACGTACAGCGGGAACGTCACCAGGGTGCCGTTGTTGAAGTTGGTGATGATGAAGTCGTCGAAGCTCAGCGAGAACGCCAGCAGGCCCGCGGAGATGATGCCCGGGAGCACCAGCGGCAGGGTGACGTAGCGGAACGTCGTGCGCTCGTCGGCGTAGAGGTCCATCGCCGCCTGCTCGAGCCTCGGGTCGAGGCCGGCCAGACGTGCTTTGACCGTGACGACGACGAAGCTGATGCAGAACATCACGTGCGCGATGAGGATCGTGCCGAAGCCCAGCGGCGCGCCCAGGTTGAGGAACAGGGCGAGCAGCGAGGCGCCGAGGACGACCTCGGGCGTGGCCATCGGCAGGAAGATGAGCAGGTTCGTCGCGGTGCGGCCGCGGAAGCGGTGGCGCACGAGGGCGAACGAGATCAGCGTGCCGAGCAGGGTCGCGATGATCGTGGCCACGAACGCGATCTGCAGGCTGACGCCCACGCTCTCGCAGATCGTGGGGTCGCGGCAGATGTTGGTCCAGGCGTCGAGCGAGAACTCGTTCCAGGCCACGTTCTGCCGGCCGACCGGCTTGTTGAAGCTGAAGATCACGACGATCGCGATCGGGAGGAACAGGTAGAACAGGGCGAGCACGGCGGCGATGCCGATGATGTGCTCGCGGACCCAGCGCAGGCCCCGCGTGATGGCACCCGGCTTCTTGGCGATGTGGTCGCGCGGGTCGAACGGCGCGGCCGTGCGGTCGACGGTGGGAGTGGACATCAGACCAGGTCGTCCGTTCCGGCTCGACGGATGTAGAGGAACACGATGGTCAGCGTCGCCGCCATCAGCAGGAACGACAGGGCCGAGGCCGTCGGATAGTCGCGCACGATGCGGAACTGGCTGTCGATGACGTTGCCGATCATCTTGTCCTTCACCGATCCCAGCAGCTGGGCGTTGATGAAGTCGCCGACCGCCGGGATGAAGGTGAGCAGGGTGCCCGCGACGACGCCGGGGAGCGACAGCGGGAAGGTCACCTTGCGGAACGTCGTCCACGCCGAGCCGTAGAGGTCGCCGCCCGCCTCGATGAGGCGGAAGTCGATGCGCTCGAGCGCCGCGTAGAGCGGCAGGGTCATGAACGGCAGGAAGTTGTACGCGATGCCGGTGATGACCGCGAGCGGCGTGTTGAGGATGCGGTCGTCGGGCAGCAGGTTCAGCGCGTTGAGGAACTGGGTCACCGGGCTCTGGTCGGCGAGGATCGTCTTCCAGGCGTAGGTGCGGATGAGGAACGAGCAGAAGAACGGCGCGACCACCAGGATCAGCATGATGTTGCGCCACTTGCCCGCGTGGAAGGCGATGAAGTACGCCAGCGGGTAGGCGATCGCGAGCGCGATCAGCGTCGCGATGCCGGCGTACAGGAACGACTTCAGGAACTGCGGCCAGTACTCGGTGATCGCGTTGACGTAGTTCTCGACCGCGAAGCCCTGGGTGTAGCCCTGGTCGGGGTCGCCCTCGACCAGCGGCACCTGCAGCGAGGTGGCCAGCGAGGCGAACAGCGGGACGACGAAGAAGACGGCGAGCCAGCCGAGCCCCGGCGCGAGCAGCAGGTACGGCGTGGACCGCTTGCTGCGCCGGACGGTGGCTTCGTCGCTGCCGTGCGAGGTGGCAGCGGAGGGGACGACGGCGGGCACGGGTCAGCCCACCTGCGCCGGCTCGTCGCCCGACTGCAGGGCGAGCAGCTCCTTGTCCATGCCGGCGTGCAGGTCGGACGCGCCGTCGAGGCCGAAGGAGTGGATCGGGTCCCACGACACGACGACGTCGTCGCCGAGGCGCACGATGTCGTCGGCAGACAGGTTCTGCGAGAAGACCTGTAGCTCCTGGCCCCACGGCGTGCGCACCAGGTACTGGGTCGACAGACCGGTGAACGACGCGTCGGTGACGACGCCCTCGAGCACGTTGCGGCCCGACAGGTCGCCGGCGCGGTCCTTGGCGCGCACGGTCACCTTCTCGGGGCGGACGCCGACGACCACCGAGTCGCCGTCGGTGGCCACGCGCGAGGTCGGGATGCGGAACGTCGCGTTGTGCGAGCTGACGACGACGATGCCGTCCTCGCGGCCGACGACCTGGCCCGGCAGCAGGTTGGACTGGCCGAGGAAGTTCGCGACGAACGCGGTGCGCGGGTTCTCGTAGATGTCGACCGGCGAGCCCATCTGCTCGATCCGGCCGTTGTTCATGACGGCGACGGTGTCGGCCATGGTCATGGCCTCCTCCTGGTCGTGCGTCACGTGCACGAAGGTGATGCCGACCTCGGTCTGGATGCGCTTGAGCTCGATCTGCATCTGGCGGCGCAGCTTGAGGTCGAGGGCGCCGAGCGGCTCGTCGAGGAGCAGCACGTCGGGCTGGTTGATCAGGGCGCGGGCGACAGCGACGCGCTGCTGCTGGCCGCCGGAGAGCTGGCCCGGCTTGCGGCGGGCCATCGGCGCGAGCTCGACGAGCTCGAGCATGTCCTCGACCGGCTTCTTGACGTCCTTGATGCCGCGGCGGCGCAGGCCGAAGGCGACGTTCTCGAAGATGTCGAGGTGCGGGAAGAGCGCATAGCTCTGGAAGACGGTGTTCACCGGGCGCTGGTACGGACGCAGCTGCGTCACGTCCTGCTCGCCGATGAGGATCGCGCCCTCGGTCGGGTCCTCGAGGCCGGCGACCATGCGCAGCGTCGTCGTCTTGCCGCAGCCCGACGGGCCCAGCAGCGCGAAGAACGAGCCCGCGGGGATCGTGAGGTCGAGGGCGTCGACCGCCGTCATGGTGCCGAATCGCTTGGTCAGTCCGACCAGGTGCAGGTCCTCGACCTGCCCGGTCACGACCTGGGTACGGGCCACCGGGACCGCCCTTCCGTGTCGAGCTCGCTGCTGTGGGTGCTGAGGGTCGTGCGTGCGCGGGAGCGCGAGTGCCCATCGTGGCCGACCGGGAGCGCCGCCGTCAGCGGTACGCGAGGTCTGGGCCCGGGCCCGACGCGGCCGCGGGCGGGGAGTCCCCCGCCCGCGGCCTGACGCGTCAGTTGCCGATGATCTGCTGGAAGCGCGCCTCGTACGCCGTCTGCTGCGCCGACGTGAGGGGCTGGAAGATCTTCACCTGCGACAGGGTCTCGTCGGTCGGGAAGATGAACTGGTTCTCGACGAGCGCCGGGTCGATCTTGGCGATCTCCTCCTTGGCGCCCTTCACCGGGGTGATGTACTGGACGTACGCCGCCACCTCGGCCGCGACCTTGGGGTCGTAGTAGTAGTTCATGACGGTCTCGGCGTTCTTCTTGTGCGCCGCCATGGCCGGGATGAGCATGTTGTCGGTCCAGAGCGTGCCGCCCGACTCCGGGATCTGGAAGTCGTACTTCTCGCCGAGCGCCGCAACGTCGCCGGACCAGCCGATGACGGCGACGACGTCGCCGTTCTCCAGCGCGGTGAGGTAGTCGTTGCCGGTGACCTGGCGGATCTGGCCGGAGTCGAGCTGCTTCTGGAGCTCGTCGGCCGCCTGGTTGAACTGGTCCTCGGTGAAGTTGGTGGGGTCGTTGCCCTGCCACATCATGATGA
>Ga0233425_10005416_pt1 | contig 20173 bp, 15 predicted proteins | sample Watercolumn_Towu_2_FD_181712 | JGI IMG/M metagenome (GOLD analysis project Ga0233425, IMG submission 181712) | Freshwater microbial communities from Lake Towuti, South Sulawesi, Indonesia - Watercolumn_Towuti2014_140_MG | ecosystem: Environmental > Aquatic > Freshwater > Lake | place... | reverse complement strand
CGGCGAAGACGTCGTTGATCTTGTCGAGCGGGTGGCGCTTGACGAAGGGCGCGACGGCGACCTTGCCGTCGAGTACGAGATCGAGCGCGGCCGGATAAAGCTCGGGCACGCAGCCCCAATTGCCGAGCGCGCGCGCGTCGAACGCCATCAGGTTCGAAAGCCGGAGCTCGACCTTGGCCATGGTGAAGCCGACCACGCAGAGCGTCGCGCCATGGACCAGAAGACCGAAGGCCGTCGTCTGACCGGCGCCGGTGCCCGAGCATTCGAAAATCGTCCATTCGGTCGACGGCAGGCCCTGGGCCTTGGCGAAATCGAGCACGGCCTTCTTCAAGCCGCGTTCGTCATGCTCCTTGACGTTGAGCGTCAGGCTCGCGCCGTGCTTGGCGATGGCCTCGAGCTTGGCCGGATCGACGTCGATCGCGACGACGCTCGCGCCGAAAGCGCGCGCGATCTGGACGGCATAGCCGCCGACCCCGCCGACGCCGACGACGATGGCGAGACCGCCCTTTTGCACGCCCGCGCGGACGACCGCCTGATAGGGCGTGGTGACGGCATCGGCGACGACGGAAACGTCGGCGAGGCCGAGCCCGACCTTGGCGAGGCGCGCTTCGTCGACCAGGCAAAGACCGCGGGCCGGCACGACGACGTGGCTCGCGAAGCCGCCCTGGATATCGTTGCCCGGCATCTTTTGCTTGCGGCAGATGGCGCCGCGTCCGCGCTTGCAGTGATCGCAGGTCCCGCAAGGCATCACCGCCGGAACGATCACCGCCTTGCCGGCGAGCGCATCGGCCGAAGCCCCGGTCGCGACGACGCGCCCGCTGATTTCATGGCCGAGCGCCAAGGGGAGAGCGTGATTGGTCCGAACGCCGTCGTAATAGTAGCCGAGATCGGTATGGCAGACGCCGCAACCCGCGACTTGGATCACGACTTCGTCTTGTCCCGGCACGGCGTCGAAGGCCGTCGCGGTCAGCGGCGCGCCTTGCGCCGTCATCACCCATCGCCTGGCCTTGATCGTCATCCGCCTCTCCCTCCTGCCGACTTCGTCCTTGACGGGGTCGCCCGCCTTGCTTATTGTGTATTTCGGTACTCGATTACCAATTTAGTAGCAAGTCGCGAAAGCTTCGTCAAGCAGGGATGGCGATCATGACGGCAAGCTCCAGGACTTCGATTTCGGTGGTGCTCACCGGCAGCGGCGGCGCCGGCGTCATGACCGCCGGCAATATGCTGCTCGATGCCGCGGCCAAGGCCGGCTATTACGGGCTGATGACGCGCTCGTCGGGGCCCCAAATCCGGGGCGGCGAAGCCGCGGCACTGCTGAGGATAGCGACCCAACCGGTCGATTCCCATGACGACCGCTTCGACATCATGGTCGCGGTCGACTGGGAAAACGTCCAGCGCTTCGCCGAGGAAATCCCGCTCGGCCGCGACAGCGTGATCGTCGCCGACCCCGCCAGCGGCGAAATGCCGCAGGCGATCGCGGCCAAGGGCGCGCGCGCCGCCGCCGTGGCGCTCAAGGACCTCGCCAAGAAGGCCGCCGGACGACCCAACATGGTGGCGCTCGGCCTGGTCGCCGGCCTGATCGGCCTCTCCGAGGCGATCCTCATCGAGGTCATCGCCAAATCCCTCAAGAAGGGCGACCCCAAGACCCTCGCCGCCTCGGAAGCCGCGATCCGCGCCGGGCTCGCTGCCGCGCCGAGCGTCGGCTGGACCGCGACGCTCGCCCAGCCGCCCGCCAAGAGCGGCACGCGCTGGACGGTCTCCGGCAATCACGCCGCCGGGCTCGGCGCGATCAAGGGCGGCATTCGCTTCGTCGCCGCCTATCCGATCACGCCCGCCTCCGAGATGCTCGAATGGATGGCGCCGGCCTTGCGCAAGGTCGGCGGCACGCTGGTCCAGGCCGAGGACGAGCTTGCCTCGATCAACATGGCGATCGGCGGCTCCTATGGCGGCGTGCCCTCGCTCACCGCGACCTCGGGTCCGGGCCTCGCGCTGATGTCCGAGGCCTTTGGCCTCGCCATCGCGTCCGAGACGCCGATCGTCGTGGTCAACGTCATGCGCGGCGGTCCCTCGACCGGCATTCCCACCAAGTCCGAGCAAACCGATCTCAACATGGCGGTCTACGGCCTGCATGGCGACGCGCCCCATCTCGTGGTCGCGCCGCTGTCGGTCGCCGATTGCCAATTCGCCACGCAATGGGCGGTCCAGCTCGCCGAGCGCACCCAAACGCCGGCGATCGTGCTGTCGGACCAGAATCTCGGCCAGGCGCGCGCGATCGTCGATCGTCCGGCGGATGTCGCGCTCGCCGGCGGCCGCCTGGTCGAACAGGCACCCGAGCCCGGCTATGCGCGCTATGCCGTGACGCCGTCGGGCGTATCGCCCATGACGCTGCCGGGCACCAGGGGCGGGCAATACACGGCCGACGGGCTCGAGCACAATCCGCGCGGCACGCCCTCGAGCCAAGCCAAGGACCACTCGGCTCAGCTCGACAAGCGCGCCCGCAAGATCGAGGGCTTCGACTACGGCGAACACTGGGCGCAAATCGAGGGCGAAGGCGACATCGCTGTCATCACCTGGGGCTCGACCACCGCGCCGGTGCGCGAGGCTGTGGCGCGCGCGCGGGCCGACGGCATCAAGGCGCGGCTCGTCGCGCTTCGCCTGATCGCGCCGGTGCAGCCGGCCCGGCTCGCCGCCGCGCTCGAGGGCATCGGCCGAGCGCTGATCGTCGAACAATCGCACGGCGCGCAGTTCCACAAATTCCTCCGCGCCCATTACGACCTGCCGGGCAAGATCGACGTTCTGGCGAGACCGGGTCCGATCCTGTTCAAGCCCGACGACATCCACAGACACCTCATGACATGGAGCCGCGCATGAACACGGTCGCTCCCGCCGCGGCCTATGCCGCGCGCGACTACAAATCCGACGTCAAGCCGGTCTGGTGCCCGGGTTGCGGCGACTATTCGGTGCTGTCGGCCTTTACCAAGGCCTTCGCCGATCTCGGCCTCGCGCCCGAGAAGATCGCCGTCGTCTCGGGCATCGGCTGCTCCTCGCGGATTCCGGCCTACACCAATACCTACGGCTTTCACGGCGTGCACGGTCGGGCGCTCGCGCTCGCGACCGGGCTCAAGGTCGCGCGGCCGGAGCTCACGGTCGTGGTCGCCGGCGGCGACGGCGACGGCTTTTCGATCGGCGGCAATCATTTTCTCCATGCCTGCCGTCGAAACGTCGACCTCACCTACGTCGTCATGGACAACCGGGTCTACGGCATGACCAAGGGTCAGCCCTCGCCGACGACCGAACCGAATTGGGACAGCGCCCTCTCGCCCGGCGGCACGGGCCTCAGGCCCTTCAATCCGCTGGTCATCGCGCTCGCCTCGGGCGCGAATTTCGTCGCGCGCGGCTTCTCGGGCGACCCCAACGGCTGCGCCCAGTTGATCGTCGAGGCCGTGCGCCATCCCGGCTTCAGCTTCGTCGAGATCATGAGCCCCTGCGTCACCTTCCGGCCCGATCAGCGCGGCTGGAAGGACGCGGTACATCCCGCGCCGGTCGCCGCGACCGGCGATGCCGCCAAGGCCGCGCGCCGGCTCATGACCGACGACGGCTTCAACCTCGGCGTGCTCTACAAGGGCGACCGCGCGCCCTATCAACCCGAGATCAAGGCGAGCGCCTCGATCGCGGATCTCGAAAGGGCTTTCGTGTCGTGAGCGACAACAAGAAACTGCTGCAGACCATCAGGACGGCCGACGATTTTCGGGCCTGCGCCTACGCGCTCGAATCCGAAGCCGCCGAGCGCTACGCCGAGCTCGCCGATCAAATGGAAGTCCACAACAACCGCGAGGTCGCGGCGCTCTTTCGCAAGATGGCCGAGATCGAGGGCAAGCATATCGACCTCGTGCTCGCCGGCCGGCCGAGACCGGCGATCGCCTCGTCGATGGCGTTCTGGCTCGGCCGCGACGGCGCGGAAACGATCGCGACCGAGGACCTCCACTACCTCATGACGCCGCATCACGCGCTCACCCTCGCGCTCAAGGGCGAGCAAAACGCGGCCGCGATGTTCGAAACGCTGGCCGCGCAGGCGCCCGATCCGACCGTCCGTCGGCTCGCCGCCGAAATGGCGGCCGAGGAGCGCGAGCACATTGAGCTTATCAAGGTCTGGCTCGCGAAGTTTCCGGAACCCGACGCCGACTGGCACGACGATCCCGACCCGCCCGTATTCTCGGAGTAGACCATGCACAAGCGACTGGAACCCGCCGGCTGGGCACCGCCCATCGGCTACGCCAACGGCGTCGCAGCCAAGGGCCGCAACGTCTACATCGCCGGCCAGATCGGCTGGAACGCCCAGCAGAAGTTCGAGACCTTGGATCTCGCCGGCCAGTTCGGCAAGGCGCTCGAGAACATCCTGGCCGTTCTCGCCGAAGCCGGCGGCAAGGCCGAGCATATCTGCCGCATGACCTGCTTTTGCACCGACAAGGCCGAGTACCTGGCCAAGCGCAAGGCCATCGGCGCGGAATGGAAGCGCGTCATCGGCAAGCATTTCCCGGCGATGTCCATGATCTTCGTCGTCGCGCTGCTCGACGAAGGCGCCAAGGTCGAGATCGAGGCGACCGCGGTCGTTCCGGACTGAGCCGGGCTTTGCAAGGCGCTCTCCCTCGCCTAGGTTGCGGCCGAGGGAGAGTTCGATGCTGCATATCGGCGGCCTGACCGCGCGCCACGCGCGCTATCGGCCCAAGGAGACGGCGCTGGTCTTCGGCGATCGGCGCTGGGATTGGGCAGCGTTCGAGCGCCGCCTGATCAAGGTCGCGAGCGCCCTGAACGCGGCCGGCGTCGGCCGCGGCGATGCGGTCGTCACGGTCTTGCCCAACCGGCCGGAACTCCTCGAAATCTACTGGGCGGCGGCCAAGATCGGCGCGGTCGTCGTGCCGCTTTCGCCCATGCTGATGGGCGAGGGCATCGCGTCGCTCGCGGGCGATGCCGAGGCCAAGGTTCTGGTGACGCAAGCCTCGCTCGCGGCCGCGGTCGGCGACGCCGCGAAGCGCCTGCCGACGGTCGGCGATCGCTTCTGGTCGGTCGACGGCGCGGCGCACGGCCTCGCCGACTACCGAAAGATCGTCGACGCGGCCTCAGAGAGCGCGCCGACGACGGCCGTCGCGCCCGAGGACGTCTACAACATCATGTATACGAGCGGCACGACAGGTACGCCGAAGGGCATCGTGCTCACCCACCAGATTCGCGCGCTTTACGGCACGCTCTTCGCCAATGCCTTTCGCATGGCGCCGGAATCGGTCGTGATGCACAGCGGCTCGCTGGTCTTCAACGGCGCTTTCGTCACCATGATGCCTTGTTTCACGGTCGGCGCGCGCTACGTGCTGGCTGCGCAATTCGACGCGCCAGAGGCGATCGAAACGATCGCGCGCGAATGCGTCACCCATACCATGATGGTGCCCTCGCAAATCGTCGCGCTTCTGTCCGCGCCCAATTTCGCGGCCGCGAAGCTCGCTTCGCTCGAGACCCTCTTGTCGCTCGGCGCGCCGCTGCATCAGGAGCACAAGGATCGCCTGAACGCGCTCCTGCCCGGACGCTACTACGAGCTCTACGGCCTGACCGAGGGCTTCATGACCATCCTCGATCGCGACGACGCGGTTCGCAAGACCGGATCGGTCGGCGTGCCGCCGCCCTTTCAGGAACTTCGGATCCTCGGCGAGGACGGGCGCGAGGCCAAGACCGGGGAGGTCGGCGAAATCGCCGGGCGCTCGCCCATGCTGATGCGGGAATACTACCGACGGCCCGACCTCACGGCCGAGGCGGTCCGGGGCGGCTGGTTGTTCACCGGCGACCTCGGCTTTGTCGACGCCGACGGCTTTCTCCACCTGGTCGATCGCAAGAAGGACATGATCGATAGCGGCGGCGTGAAGGTTTATCCGCGCGACGTCGAGGAAATCGCGGCGCGTCATCCGGCGGTCCGCGAAGTCACGGTGTTCGGCGTGCCCGACGAGAAATGGGGCGAAAGCCCCTTCGCCGCCGTCGTGCTCGCCGCGCCGGGCGCCACGAACGAAGAAGAACTTCGCGAGTGGATCAACGCGCGCGTCGCCGCGCGCTATCAGCGCGTCAAGGGCGTCGAAATCCTGGCCGATTTTCCACGCAGCACGGCGGGCAAGATCCTCCGGCGCGAGCTGCGCGACCGCCATTGGCAGGGCCGGAAATCGAAAATCTGATTTCCTCCGGGAGAACGCCTCAGGATTTCCCGACGCGCACGATCATCGAGTCGATCTTGTCCTGGGATTTGAGCTTGGCCGCGTAGGCGCCGGCGCTCTTGCGGTCGCGGAACTTGCCGACCCGGACGACATGCCAAGGCTTGCCGCCGGGCGCGATGCCCTGGGTCGCCTCGGCCTCGATGCCCTTGTTGCGGAGCGCCTCGGCGGCGCGCGCCGCCTTGGCCTCGTCCTGAAAGGATCCGGTCTGGACGGTGAAATAGGGCTCGCCGGCTTTGGCCGTCTGAGCGGGGGGGCGGGCGGGCGAGGCCTTCGCGGGCTCGGCTTTCGGTTTGGGCTCGGGCTTCGCGGCGGCGACGCGCGGCTGAGGCCGAGCCGTCGCCTCCGCGCGCGGAGGCGACGGCGGCAGGGCCACCGGCGCCGCGGGCTTGGGTTCTTCGACCGGCGGCGGGGGTTCGACGCGCGTCGGCTGAACCGGCGGCGCAACCATCGGCGCCGGCGCGGGCGCCGTCATGACCGAAGCCTCGGGCCTCGCCTGCGGCTTGGCCTTGCCCTGATTGGACGTCACCACGCCGATGCCGGTCAAAAGTCCGGCGGCAAAGACCAAGATCACGACCACGACCAGCGCGACGGCGCTGATGATCACCGTCCGGCGGCGGATCGTGACGACCGGAACTTCGGGTTCGTCGTCTTCGTCGCGCGCTCTCATGGCACCCTCATGCGACCCATGGCGGCAAGCAGCCAGAGCATCGGCTCTTCGACCCGGAAGGGCCGCGGCGGCTCGACGATATCGCCGTTCGGCGCGCGGCCCAAGGCCGATGCAGCGAAGCAGGCATGGTTCGGAAAGCGCGCGCGCAAAAGCGCCGGAACCGCCCCGCCATGCCACGCCGCGAGATAGGCCGCGACCTCGTCGCTCGCAGGCGCAAGGCCGATCGCGCCCGGGTCGGCGGGCGCGAGCATGTCGATGCCCTCCGGCAGGCTCGGCTGCATGCGGTCGAGCTTGGCGAGCACGAGCGCAACCGGCAGATCGAAGCTCGCGTCCGGGCGCGCGCGTCCCGCCGCTTCGAGCGCCGCGACGATCCGGCCGAAGGCCGCAGCCGAGGCCTGAGCGTTGCCGCCGAACTCGGGCAGGTCCTCGGGCGCGATCAGGAAGACGAGACCGCCCGCTCCCGCGATCGCTTGGGCGTAGATCGCGGCGCCGGCATCGCTTGCGAAATCCGCGCCCGACGTGTCGTGCAGCGCGAGCAACGCGCCTCGGCCCTGGCGTTGATCGTAGCGCAGGAACAAGGGCTCGAGCACGGCGCCGTCCTTGGCCGCGGACGGCGTCGGGCGAAGCGCGCGGCCTTGGGCGTAGAGCGGATCGCGGTAGAACTGGCGAAGGCGTCTTTCGGCCCAATCGCTTTCGGGCCAGAAGGCCGCGCCGGCAGCGGCGCCCGCGCCGCCCTCGAGCCGATCGGCGAGCGCGGCGAGCCAGGTCGACTTGCCCGCCCCCGTCGTGCCGGCGACGACGATCGGCAGGACGTCGACCGCGCCGAGGCTCCGCGGCAGGGGCGCATGGCAAGCCGGACAAAGCCGATGATCGGTCTGCGTGCCGCAAAGATCGCAGGCGACGCGGCGAGGCGGCAGGACGCGCGCACCGATCCGCCGCAAGAGCCCGCCCTGCGGCGGCACCGCATGGGGCATGAGCGGCGGTTCGCCCGCGCCGAGCCTCGCGCCGACGACGCGGTCGTATTCCGGCGGGCAGACCGCGGGCTCGCCCGTGCAGCGGAAGGCGACGGCCGCGGGATGAAATTTCGCGTGGCAGGTCGGGCAGACGAGGCGCGTCATCGGCGTCGCGACGCGGCCCGCGAACGGGCGCAGAATATTGGGCGCAAGGCTTCCGACATCGAAGGGCGGAAAGGCTTCAACCTGGGTCAAGACGCGACTCCCGAAAAGGCGGATGACGGAAGGAATAGGCGGCGAGCGCTTTCGGGTCCTCGGGATAAAGACGGACATAGAGGTCTGTTTCGTCCGCGGGATCGAGCGCGAGAGTCAAGCGACCGCCGGCCTCGCTCGCGAGCGCGCCGATGCGCCCGAGCAATAGCGCCTCGCGGTCCCCCGGAACCGGAAGCCGGCCGCGGGCGCCGAGCGCGACCAATGTCGGGATCGCCGCGCCCGCCGGCACGTCGAGGGCGATCGATCGCCCGGCCTCGAAGCGATAGGCGAGCGCGATCCGCCGGGGTTTCGAAAGCACCAAAGGCGCCGGCCCGAGCACCGGCGCGCCGGCGATCCAGATGGCCGGCCAGATCGCGATCGTCGGGTCCGCAGCCCGACAGGGCAATCCGGCTTGGCCTTCCCGGCCCCGCCGGCGGACGAATTGGCGATGCGCCGGACGCTCCACGTCGTCCCAGTCGGCGGGCGGGCGCCCGTCGCGCAGGACCACGGCGCAAGCCTCGACGCCATCCGGCCAAAGCCAGCGGACGGCGACGTGGCTCGTGCCCTTTTCGAAGGCGCCGAGCGCCGCCGGGCGCGGCGCGGCGACCCGAGCCAGCCCGCGGCGAAAGGCCTCGCGAATCCGGGCGCGATGCGGCGCGATCTCCGGCCGCGCGGCGTGGGCGCTTTCCGACCAGGCCTCGACGATCGCGCCGTCGGCCTCGGCCCCGACCGCGGCCAAGAGGCGCGTCAAGCCGTTATGCTGGGCGAGCGCGCGATCGACCGCGACTTCGAGGGTGCGAAACGCCTGGCGCCCGCGACAGAGCCGCTCGTCCCAGAGATCGGCGATGCGGCGCGTGTCGGGCGGATTTTGCATCAGCGCCTGCATGATGCCCTGAAGAATGGCGATCCGCCGCTCCGCGGTTTCGGCCCAGGCGAGCGGCGTCCGGCCGCCGAGCGCCGCGCTCGACTGACGCGCCAAGCGGCTCGCGGCGAGCGTCGGTTCGCGCATCCAGAGCGCCCAGAGCCCGGAATCGTCGTCGGGGTTGCGCGCGTAGTGCCGCTCGAAGGCGACCAGCGCGTTGGCCCGATAGATGGTCCGCATGATCTCGACATGGCGCTCGCGTGCCGGGGCGTAGCGCGCGAAAAGCTGGCCGTCGCTCCAACCCTCGACCAGACGCGCGTCGTCCCCGATTTCGAGGGCGATGCGGATGTCGGCGAAGCGCGACAGCCGAAGTTCCGCTTCGGTCGCGCGCGCGGTCGCCGGGTGGGCGGCGAGCGTCCGGTCCGAAACCAGGCGCCGCGCTTCGCCCAGCGCCTCGGCGATCCGCGTCTCGCCCGCTTCGGTCAGCGGGCCCTCGCCCGCCAGCTCGGCTTCGAGGCGCGCGAGGCGGTCGAGCGCGGCGAGCCCGGCCGCGACGCGCGCACCGATCGCGGCGTAGGTCTCGCCGCCGATGCCCTCGCGATACGCGGCGCTGCAGAGCGAGAGGTCGGGCGGCCCGCGCCACAGCCGGGCGAGGCCGACGTCGTCGTCGGGATCGGCGGCGTAGTGCGCGGCGAAGCCGTCGAGCGCGCCGAGCGTTCGCGCGAGCGTCGCCATGCGCGCTTCCCATTCCGCCGGCGCCGCGGTCGCGGCGACGCGGCGCGACCAAAGCTTGAGCGCGTGGCGGTCGTCGCCGGCGAGCAGCGCGCGCTCGACATGCGCGACGATGAAGTCGGTCTCGACCGCGAGTTCCGAGGGCGTCGCGAAGACGTCGGCGCCGTTCGCGCGCGCGCGCGCGCACCAGACGCAGGCGCCGCGCGAGGCATGGAAATGGCCAAGCTCGCGCGCGCAAGGCACCAAATCCTCGATGGCCGCGCGAAGCGCCGGTATCCAATCGGCGGCCGACGGGCGAAGCCGCGACGCGACGAGGCCGTCGCCGAAGGCGCGCGCAAACAGCGCTTCGAGGTCCGGATGAAGCGCCTCGATCGGCGGCGCACCCGAGGCGTCGCGCGCGCTCTCGAGCAGAACCTCGCGCAGCAACACGGCGAGCGCGTGGCGGTCATGCGTTTCGGCGCGATCGGTGTCCGCGGGATCGCGACCTTCGAGTTCGGGCGCGGCGCGGCGGTCGAACGGCGCGAGCGCGCGGTAGACCGCGCCGGTCTTGCGATCGCGCACCTGAATGCCGTCGCAGCCGACCAGCGCGACCTGGGCATGGCGGTCGACCACGAAGCTCGAGGGTCGGAGGTCGCCGACGACGTAGCCCCGCGCGTGAAGCGACGCGACGATCCGCGCGATGCCGAGCGCCGCGACATGGAGGTAGTGCCAGTTGAAACCGGGCAGCGTCGCCAGGCGCGTCGCCGGATCGCAGGCGACGGCGAGCGAGACCGAGCCGCCGATCGCCGGCATGGTGTAGCCGACCGTCCGCCCGCCCTCGCGCAGAAGTTCGATCGGCCAGGCGATGCTGGCTTGGCCGAGCGCCGCGCCCGGATCATCGGGCGGCGCGGCGATCATGGCGGCGAGCTTGCGCGCGCGCGCGCCGTCGGCATAGCGCCAGATCTTGGCCGCGAGGCCCGCCTTGTCGGTCGCGAAGACGCCGGAATTTTCGGTGCGCGCGAGCTCCGATCCCAGGCGGAGAATGTCTTGAGCGGTTGCGCGTTCGAGCGCTTTCACGTCTCGGGCCTCGTCGATCGCGCCGCGAATCGGCTACCAGATATGGTATCGACGAGGACTCCGAGGCGCAATCGAAAAGCCGCTGCGAGGGCCCAAGGCGATCCGATTCAGCGAAGAGTCAGAAGACGTTAGGGCGTCCAGTCGGGGGCCAGAAGGCGACGCTTGCCGTCCGCGGATTTCGGCGTCGCGGGTTGGTCGAGTTCCTTGCGATCCCAAAGCTTGCACGAGACCTGCGCGTGCTTTTGATCCAGGGCTTCGCAATAATTGGTGAATTCGCAAACTCGGACTTCGGCGCCTCGGCCGAGTTTGACCTTGAGGAACCAGTCGGGATCGGCGAGCGACTGGCGGGCGAAGGCGACGATGTCGGCTTTCCCGGCCTCGAGCACGGCTTCTGCCTGGGCGAAACCGTGCATGCCGCCCGCGACCACGACCGGCGTCCGGCAGCCCGCCGCCCGGACAGCCGCGCGCACTGCCGCCACGGGCTCGACGTTGCGGCCGAAAGGCCCCTTCGCGTCCGAGACGTATTGCGGCATGCATTCGTAGCCCGAGGGGCCGGTATAGGGATAGGCCGCCTCGCCGATGCCCGGCTGCTTGGCGTCCTCGAACTTGCCGCCGCGCGAGGTCGAGAGAAAATCCATGCCGGCCTTGGCGAAAGCCGCCCCGAAATGAGCGGCGTCTTCGACCGTATTGCCGCCCGCGATGCAGTCTTCCGTGAGAAAGCGACAGCCGACGGCGAAATCCGACCCGACGGCCGCGCGTACCGCGGCATAGACCTCGAGCGGCAAGCGCGCGCGATTGGCGCGCTCGCCGCCGTAACCGTCGCTCCGCTTGTTCAACGCCGAAAGGAACGACGCCATGGTGTAGGCATGGGCATAGTGCAACTCGACGCCGTCGAAGCCGGCGGCCTTGGCGCGCTTCGCGGCGGCGGCGAAAAGGTCCGGCAGGACCTTCGGCAAGTCGCGAATATGCGCGAGGTCGGTGTCATTGACCGTCTCGCGATGCCCATAGTCGAGCGCCGCAAGCTCGCGCGCATCGAGTACCTTCGAACGCTCTTCGACGCCGAGCGCCGCGAGCGCGGTGCGAATTTCGGCTTCGTTCGCGCCGACCGGCAGGCCAAGTGCCGCGCGGTGGCGGTCCTCGATCTTCAGAAAGCGCCCGAAATAGGTCGCGGGCTCGGGCCGCCGACGTATGGCCAGGAAATCGATGAGCTGGATGAACAGCCGGGTCCGGCCATGGCTTTCCTTGCGCACGCGTTCGACCAGGTCGCGAAGCCCGGGGACGAAACGATCGTCGCCGATGCGCAAGAGCGGCCCCGACGGCACGTCGCGAATGCCGGTCGCCTCGACCACGATCGCGCCGGGTTCGCCGCGTGCGAAGCGCCCGTACCAGTCGAGCACGTCCTTGGTGACGAAGCCGTCGTCGCTCGCCCGCCAGGGCACCATGGCCGGAACCCAAGTCCGGCTTTCGAGCCTCGCGGGTCCAAGCGCGATCGGCGAAAAGAGCCGCGAGGCCGCGACCTCGGCCGCGCTCGGCCAGGCGCCGGGATCGGGCTTCCATTTGATGCGCTCGGCGGGACGCCACATAGTTTAAGCTTAAACTATCTCCCGCCGAATGCAAGCGAAGACTGTGCCCTCCGCTCCTTGCATGGGACCCAGGCGCGCGAACGCGCTTTACAGACCGCGGTCGCGACCTAAACTCCGCGGCTCTTCGGCGCCAACGATCTCAAGGGGAGTTCGATCCATGACCAAGCCCGTCCTGCACGGCATATTCGCGTCCGGTCCGACCTACAAAGTCGGCCTCGGGCTGTCGCTCATGGGCGTGCCTTACGCCTACAAGCACGTGAATTTGCGCGAGGGCGCGCACAAGAAACCGGAATTCATCGTGCTCAATCGCTACGGCCAAGTGCCGGTCCTCGAGATCGACGGCATGAGCCTCTGTCAGTCGGGCGCGATCCTCGAATATCTCGCCGAAAAGACCGGCAAACTGGCGGGCGCGAGCCCGCAAGAGCGCCAGCGGGTGCGCGAGTGGATCCTCTGGGATTTCGACCGTCTGGCCGGCAACATCTACGTGCCGCGCGCGATCGCCCGGGGCTTTCTCAAGGCCGAGCCGGCGGTGCTCGACTATCGGGTCGGGCTGGGCAAGGCAGCGCTCGACGCGCTCGAAGGTGAACTGAAGAAAGGCGATTGGCTGGTGGGCAAGAGCCCGACCATCGCCGATGTCGACGTCTACGGCTCGGTCTGGTACGCGAGCGAGGCCAAATACGATCTCGGCGCCTATCCGGGGATCAAGGCCTGGATGGCGCGGCTCGAAAAACTACCGGGCTGGAAGGGTCCCTACGACATGCTGCCGCAGCAGGACGCGGCCTGAAGGAGCGAAAGATGATCGAAGCCTATTCCTGGCCGACGCCCAACGGGCACAAGGTCCACATCATGCTGGAGGAGACCGGCCTCTCCTACCAGGTCTTTCCGGTCAACATCGCGGCCGGCGATCAGTTCGAGCCCGATTTCCTGGCGATTTCGCCGAACAACCGCATTCCGGCGATCCTCGACAAGGACGGCCCGGGCGCCAAGCCCTATGCGCTGTTCGAATCGGGCGCGATCCTGATGTATCTCGCCGAAAAGACCGGCCAGTTCATGCCGCGCGACATGGCGGCCAAGTATCAGGTCGTGCAATGGCTGATGTTCCAGATGGGCGGCGTCGGGCCGATGCTCGGCCAGGCGCATCACTTTCGCACCTACGCGCCCGAGAAGATCGAGTACGCGATCAATCGCTATTCGAACGAAGCCAAGCGTCTTTACGGCGTGGTCGACAAGCAGCTCGGCAAGACCGGCGCCTTCATCGCGGGCGAATATTCGATCGCCGACATGGCGATCTATCCGTGGTTCGTGCCCTATGAGCGCCAGGGCATCGTCATCGACGAATTCCCGCAGGTGAAGCGCTGGATGGGCGAGATCAAGGCGCGCCCGGCGGTCGCGCGCGGCATGGCGGTGCTCAAGGACTACCGCCGCGATCCGGCGACCATGGACAAGGCAGCGAAAGAAATTCTGTTCGGCGCGACGCAGTATCAGCGCCGGTGAGTTCGCCGCTCGATCAGGCCTCCGTCCGGCGCGTCCAAGAAGCGCTCGCGGCTTCGGGGTCGGCGGCGCGCATCGTCGCGCTCGCCGCGACCGCGCGCTCGGCCGCCGAGGCCGCGCAGGCGATCGGCGTGCCGGTCGGCGCGATCGTCAAGACCCTGGTCTTTCGCGCGGGCGAGCGGGCGCTCATCGCCTTGGTCGCCGGCGATCGGCAATGCGACACCCTCGCGCTCGGGCGCGTCCTGGGCGCGGGCGCCGATGCGGGCGACAAGGTCAGGCGCGCGGATGCCGATTTCGTCCGCGCCCGAACCGGCTTTGCCATCGGCGGCGTCGCGCCGGTCGGCGGGACGGAGACGCTCGCGGTCGCGATCGATGCGAGCCTCGGACGCTTCGCCCAAGTCTGGGCGGCGGCCGGACATCCACATTGCGTCTTTCCGACGACGCTCGAGGAACTCGTCCGCCTGACCGGCGGGAGCGTCGCGCCGGACCTCGGCGTTTGAGCCGTCGGAACCGAAAGGGGCTGGACGAAAGCGACGCCATCGGCGATAGAAGAGCCGCCCGCGCCCGGGTCGCGCGGAGGGGTGGCCGAGTGGCTGAAGGCGGCGGTTTGCTAAACCGTTATAGGCTTGTAAAGGCCTATCGAGGGTTCGAATCCCTTCCCCTCCGCCATTATATGTTGCTTTTATTGTATTTTTTGGATTTTGCTTTCTTTACTCATCCGCCTACCCATCCAACAAGTCTTCCTTAGCTGTGAATTTTCGGATCAACCTGGATCTCGGTTCGTCCCGGAAATGTCACGACGACCTTGGTGCCTAGCCCTGGCGCGCTATCGACCATGATCTGACCTGCATGAAGTTCGACCAACTTCTTGCAGATCGCGAGGCCGAGACCGGTGCCCTCATGCGATCGGGTTCTTGCATCGGCCTCCTGCCAAAACGGCTCGAAGAGCCTGTGCTGTTTGTCGAGCGGAATTCCGGGACCATCGTCGCGCACTTCCAATTCGACACCCCGTTCCAGGTATCTTCGAGCCGAAATCGATATGACGCTCCCGGCAGGAGAAAACTTGACGGCATTGCTCAGCAGGTTGATCGCGACTTGCTTGGCGGATCTGACATCGACTTCGACTGTCGATAACTCACGATCCAGCTTCACGTCGATCGTCTGACGCTTGGCTTGCGCCCTCGGCTTCATGATCCGCAAGACTTCGCTAATCAACTCCGCCACTTCCACTTGCTCCAGAACCAACTCAAGCTTGCCTGCATCGATCCGCGACATATCGAGGATGTCGCTGATGACAGCGAGAAGATGACGACCGGCGGAAAGAATGTCGTTTCCGTATCCGACATACCTGGAATCCAGAGGCCCGGCGATCTTGGACGCGATCAATTCGGAATACCCGATGACCGCGTTCAAAGGCGTGCGCAACTCGTGGCTCATATTGGCGAGAAATTCCGACTTGGCGCGGCTTGCCTCGATCGCCGCCCGACGCTCGTCGAGGTATCTTACGTTGAGAGCCTCGATGCTCCTCGACTGTTCCTCTAGCTGCGCGATCACCTCTTGATACTGCGCATTTCGGGTCTCGAGCGCTGAGATCGCGTCCTTCAGATTTGTCACGTCAAGCGCCACCGTGACCAAGCCGACGATTTCGCCGCCCGGACTGCGAAGGGGCGACTTCGTGGTCCACCAAGTTTCGAGTCTTCCGTCTTTCGCACGACCCACGAAGTCGCGAGGCGCCATGGCGACGCCGCTCGCCATCACCGCCATTTCCGCCCTTTCCAGTTCCTTCTGATCGAGACCCGACGTCATCTCCGAGATCGTCTTGCCAATCATCTGTGCCTGCGAAACGCCGTAGAAATCGGCGCAGGCCTTGTTTACGGCGACATACCGCAGATTTCGATCCTTGTAGTTGATGACCGCCGGGACGGCGTCGATCACGTCTTGCATCAGTCGAATGGTTATGTGCGCCGACGCTTGCCGCTCCTCGAACGCTCGATTGAGTTCGACGATTTTTCGTTCCTGCTCCTGCGCTTGAAGCAATGCCGCCTGCGTTTCGCGCTGGGTCGCAGAAAAAAACCTGGCAACCGATACGCCGTAGCTCACGACCGACAACATGATGATGCCGGAGACGCCGCCGACAGTCAGGAACAGCGTCGTTCGAAAATTCTTTTCGAGCGGCGAATTGTCGATTTCGATCAGGAGCAGGCCGATCTTTCGATTGGTATAGTCGAAGAGCGGCAGCGACGCATGGATAAAGTCGCGACGCGACCAATACGCCGCCGCCGTTTGGTCCATTGCGACCGTCCGTTCCGAGATCGCGTCGACCGAAACGTCCCGGCCGAGACCGAAGTCGTCGGATTTCGCGAAGAGCTTGAAGGACTCTCCGTCCAAAACAAAAACGGCATGGGACATTCGAGGCGTGGCGATCCTCGTCAGGAACCCGTCATTGACGAAAGTTCCAGCCTCGACCGCGCCGAAATGCCTTCCCTCCGCGCCGACAATGGGGGCGGCGCCGCGAATGACCAGGCCATTGACTCCGAATTCGATGCCTTTGACGGCCGATTTGTTCTTGTTCACCGAAACAATCATGGCGCGAATGGTCGAGAGATCGTCGTCGAACAGGTCGGGACGATGCAGCCGCAGCAAGGTTGTCGTATCGGGCCTGTGAAAATGCAGGTTCGTGATTTCGTTCCGCTTGAGGAATTCGAACGTGCCGCGAAGCTCGGCAAGCAGTTCCTCGCGCGCTCCGCGAGCGACTTTGTCGATTACCGTCGGTGAACCGGCAATGATCGTCGCGGCCACCAGATTGCGCTCGGCAACGTCCGAGATACTCGATTCGACCTGGAGCCTTCCTTGAGCAAGCTGGAATTTTGCGGACTCGACGATGTCGGAGCGGAGCGCGACGAGATTGATCACCGCGACGGCAACCAAGGTCGCCAACGCGAGAACGAAAAACGCGACGTAGCGCTTGCGTGTCTTGGTCAAACGGAACTCCTAGTCGGATAGTCCCGGAACCTGTTGAAATTGGTGCAGCAGTCGCCAACGGTCGAATCCTACGTTGCCAGATTCTTGCCGACAACGGGTTGGTTGCTGGGCGATGCTTGGCGATGGCGCAACGGCACGGCTCTCAGGACCGGCAGCTGCTATTGGGCCTTCAGGCGGCGACGGCGGCCATACCAGAGAACGTGACGCACGCGCGTGCTGAGACAGTCGCTACCTGACGTTTGGCCCGCCCGCGCGGCGCGGGGCGCCGCGCTCAATGCGCGAGTTCGGTGGTCTTTTCGCCGGCGTCTTCGCCCTTGGGCGGCTGCGCTTCGAACGCGAAAGCGAGCTTGTCGCCCTCGAGGCGGACGCGCACGGTACCGCCCTTGACCAGCGAGCCGAAGAGCAGTTCCTCGGCGAGCGGCTTCTTGACGTGTTCCTGGATGACGCGGGCGAGCGGCCGCGCGCCGTAGAGCTTGTCGTAGCCGCGCTTCATCAGCCATTCGCGCGCCTCGTCGGTGAGCGCGATCTTGACCTGGCGGTCGGCGAGCTGGCCTTCGAGCTGGCGGACGAATTTGTCGACGACCTTGGCGACGATCTCGGGCGGCAGCGCCTCGAAGGTGATGGTCGCGTCGAGCCGGTTGCGGAATTCCGGCGTGAACAGGCGCTTGATCGCCTCGTCGTCCTCGCCCTCGCGCGCCTCGCGGCCGAAGCCGATCGCCGCCTTCTGCATCTCGGCCGCGCCGGCATTGGTCGTCATGATCAAGATGACGTTCCGGAACTGGATGGTCTTGCCGTTGTGATCGGTGAGCTTGCCGTGGTCCATCACCTGCAGCAGCAGGTTGAAGAGATCGGGATGCGCCTTCTCGATTTCGTCGAGCAGGAGGACGGCATGCGGGTGTTGGTCGATCGCGTCGGTCAGCAGGCCGCCCTGGTCGAAGCCGACATAGCCGGGCGGCGCGCCGATCAGGCGCGAGACCGAATGGCGCTCCATGTATTCCGACATGTCGAAGCGCACGAGTTCGACGCCGAGCGTCCTGGCGAGCTGGCGCGCGGCCTCGGTCTTGCCGACGCCGGTCGGGCCGCAGAAGAGATAGGAGCCGATCGGCTTCTCCGGCTCGCGCAGGCCGGCGCGCGCCATCTTGATCGCCGCCGCGAGCGCGGCGAGCGCCTTGTCCTGGCCGAACACGGCTTTCCGGAGGTCGTCTTCGAGCGTCTTGAGCGCGGCCGTGTCGTCCTTCGAGACCGATTTCGGCGGAATGCGCGCGATCACCGCGACGACGGCCTCGACCTCCTTGACGCCGATGACCTTCTTGCGCTTGGCCTCGGGCACGAGCATCTGCGCCGCGCCGACCTCGTCGATCACGTCGATCGCCTTGTCCGGCAGCTTGCGATCGGAGATGTAGCGCGCCGACAGCTCGACCGCCGCGCGGATCGCCGCGTCGGTGTAGCGCAGCTTGTGGAACTCCTCGAAATAGGGCTTGAGGCCCTTCATGATCTTGATCGCGTCGGCGACCGTCGGTTCCTTGACGTCGATCTTCTGGAAGCGCCGCAAGAGCGCGCGGTCCTTCTCGAAATAGCTCCGGTATTCCTTGTAGGTCGTCGAGCCCATGCAGCGCACGATGCCGCCGGCGAGCGCCGGCTTGAGCAGGTTCGAGGCGTCCATCGCCCCGCCCGAGGTCGCGCCCGCGCCGATGATGGTGTGGATCTCGTCGATGAAGAGGATCGCGCCCTTTTGCTTTTCGAGCTCGGCGATCACCGCCTTGAGGCGCTCCTCGAAATCGCCGCGATAGCGCGTGCCGGCGAGCAGCGCGCCCATGTCGAGCGCGTAGATGGTGCAGCCGCGGAGCACCTCGGGCACCTCGTCGGTGACGATGCGGCGCGCCAGGCCCTCGGCGATCGCGGTCTTGCCGACGCCCGGATCGCCGACGTAAAGCGGATTGTTCTTGGAGCGGCGGCAGAGCACCTGGATGGTGCGGTCGATCTCGGCGCCGCGGCCGATCAGCGGATCGATCCGGCCCTGGCGGGCCTTTTCGTTGAGGTCGATGCAATAGGCGGCGAGCGCTTCGGCGCCCTGCTTGGCGACCTTGTCGGCTTGGGCGTCTTCGTCCGCGCCCGAGACGCGGCGGCGCTGCTGGCCCTGCTGCTGCGTACCGACGGTCTTGGCGATGCCGTGGGAGAGATAGGTCACGGCGTCCAGCCGCGACATGTTCTGCTCCTGGAGGAAATAGAGCGCCTGGCTCTCGCGCTCGGAAAACAGCGCGACCAGGACGTTGGCGCCGGTGACGTCCTCGCGGCCCGACGTCTGGACGTGATAGAGCGCGCGCTGGATGACGCGCTGAAAGCCGGTGGTCGGTTTCGCGTCGTCGGTGCCGGCGACGACCAGGTTGGTCAGTTCCTGATCGACGAAGCGCGCGAGCTGGCGCTTGAGCGTCGCGATGTCGACGCTGCAGGCGCGAAAGACGGCGGCCGCGTCCTGATCCTCGCAAAGCGCGAGCAGGAGATGTTCGAGCGTCGCGTATTCGTGGCGCCGCTCGGTCGCGAGCGCAAGCGCGCGCCGCAGCGTCACCTCGAGATTGCGCGAAAAGGACGGCATCTCAGGCCTTTTCCATGGTGCATTGAAGCGGATGCTGGTTCTTGCGCGCGTAGTCGACGACCTGGGCGACCTTGGTCTCGGCGACTTCGTAGGTGTAGACGCCGCAGATGCCGACGCCCCGCTGATGGACATGAAGCATGATGCGGGTCGCGTCTTCCTGGCTCTTGTGGAAAAAGCGCTCGAGCACATGGACGACGAATTCCATCGGCGTGTAGTCGTCGTTCAGCATCAGGACCGTGTACATCGACGGCTTCTTGGTCCGGGGTTTCGTCCGCGTGACGACGCCCGTGCCCGTGCCGGTCTGACCGTCCGTCCCGTTATTGCCTTGCTGGCTCATGCGCGCATAAGACCCGGTCAATTGCCTCGGTCTTATATTAGGCGTTTCGCGCCCCCGCTCCAAGGGGCGGGGTTTTTCGCAACCGATACCCGCAAAATGCGATCGGCCGATCCTTGCGGACCGGCCGATCTTCTCAAGGTTCGGCGGGGGGAGGGGAAGCCGAACCTCTCGATTTTGGGGACCCGGTAGGGGGAGGGGAAACCGGGCCCCGCGTCAGGCGATGGGGCTTAGGCCGCCATCGGCTTGACGAACTTTTCCACGGCGACGGTGACGCGCGCCTGGATCGGCTCATAGGCCTGGTTCGCGGTCTTGACCGCCAGGTCCGAGAGCTTCGCCGTCTTGCCGACCGCGTTGTCGAACGAGGTCTTGGCGAACTCGGCCTGCAGGTCGAGGACTTCCTTGAGGGTCTTGGCGCCG
>Ga0233425_10005415_pt1 | contig 20175 bp, 18 predicted proteins | sample Watercolumn_Towu_2_FD_181712 | JGI IMG/M metagenome (GOLD analysis project Ga0233425, IMG submission 181712) | Freshwater microbial communities from Lake Towuti, South Sulawesi, Indonesia - Watercolumn_Towuti2014_140_MG | ecosystem: Environmental > Aquatic > Freshwater > Lake | place... | reverse complement strand
GCCGAGGTGATGCCGGCGGATAACGCTTAGGGCTTCAGGCTCGAGCCCCCGGCGTACAAGTACAACCTCGGCGAGCTGCGCAACCTGTGCGTGCCGCGCGGCACGCTCACCGACGAGGAGCGCTACGTGATCAACGATCACATCGTGCAGACCATCGTCATGCTGTCGCGCCTGCCCTTCCCCGCGCACCTGCGCCAGGTGCCCGAGGTCGCGGGCGGCCACCACGAGCGCATGGACGGCCGCGGCTACCCCAAGGGGCTGCGCGGCGCCGACATGAGCGCGCTCGCGCGCATGATGGCGATCGCCGACGTCTACGAGGCGCTCACCGCCGCCGACCGGCCCTACAAGCCGGGCAAGAAGGTCTCCGAAGCGCTGGCGATCATGCGGCGCATGGCCGACGAGGGCCACATCGATCCGGACCTGTTTGCGCTGTTCGTCGACGCGGGGGTCTACCTGCGCTACGCCGAACGTTTCCTCGACCATGGGCAGATCGACACCGCGCCCGTCCGCCGGGCCGCCGCCTGAGCGGCCTGGCCCCCACGCTTAGCGGCTGATCGGCAGCGTCAGCAGCGGGCGGTCGCCTGGCTTGGCCTGCAGGTCGAACCGGGTGAGCTCCATCAGGAGCGAGAAGGTCGCCTTGGTCTCGTGGTCGGTCTCGTCGATATAGGACCAGTAGCCCTGGTAGAAGACCGCGGTGTGGGCGCCTTTGGGGGGGCTCGTCGCTCTTGCTCCAGCGCGCGCGGAACACCCCCTGCGTGACCTTGTGCCAGTCGAAGATGTCGCCGTCACGCACAGGCGCCGGTTGAGCTGCGTCATGGTGTCGTGCAGGCCGAGCCGGTGTGCGTCATCCGAGTGCAGGTCGCGGCCTTCGCGCTCGAGCACCGAGTAGTTCTCGCGGAAGAGCGCCCTGCACAAAAGGTAGTTCGACACCTCGCCGATCACGGTGCGGGCCAGAGAGTAGAACTTGGTCGTGGTCTCGATCCGGGCCGCGACGTTGATGCAGCTGCCGATGCAGGTGTCCACCACCGGATAGGGCGCCGGGCCGCGTGTATGCGCCCGGATGCGCGAGATGTCGCCCGATTCCATGCCGATGCCGATGCCGGCGCGCGGGCTGCCGTGCGGCAGCGTGCGGTTGTACGCCTCGCAGTGCGCCCTGAGGGTGAGGTGCATCAGCAGCACCGAGAGAAACGCGTGCTCCAACTGGCGCCGGTGCGTGAAGACCACCAGCATGCCGTCGCCGGTCGAAGACATGTAGAGCGGCGGCCGGGCGCGCAACGCCTTGGGCAGCGCGGCGAGGCAGGTTTCCAGGCAGCAGGCATAGAAGCCCGCGAGGAATTCGCAATACAGGTTGACGGCGCGGGCGCGCGCAGCGGCCCGCTTGAGGCTCGGCGTGAAATTGCGCAGGTCCACGATCACCGCCGTGGCCGGCGTCGCCCCGGACACTTTGCGGATCGCGAGGCGGCGTTCTTTCACGGGCCGTTTCGAAGCGATCGTCATGCCGCAGGGGATAATAGCGGCATGCGCTCCCTCCTCGTGTTTCTCTTCCTGTTCGCCGGGGCCGCTTTCGGCCAGAAGGCGCCCTACGAGCCGACCAGCGGCCAGGAAGGCAAGGACGTGGTCTGGATCCCGACCCCGCAGGTCGTGGTCGACAAGATGCTCGACATGGCCAAGGTCGGACCGCAGGACTACGTCATGGATCTCGGCTCGGGCGACGGCCGTACCGTGATCACCGCCGCCAAGCGCGGCGCGCGCGCGCTCGGCGTCGAGTACAACCCGGAGATGGTCGAGTACGCGAAGCGCCTGGCGCAGAAGGAAGGCGTCACCGCCCGCGCCAGCTTTGTGAAGCAGGACCTCTTTCAGACCGACCTCTCGCAGGCGACCGTCATCACCATGTTCCTGCTGCCGGACATCAACCTGAAGCTGCGGCCCAAGATCCTGGATCTCAAGCCCGGCACCCGGATCGTCTCCAACAGCTTCACCATGGACGACTGGAAGGAAGACGAGAAGGCCGAGCTGGGCCAGAACGCCGGCTGCAACGTGTCCTGGTGCACCGCGCTCCTGTGGATCGTCCCGGCCAAAGTGGCTGGCATCTACAAGGTTCCGCAGGGCGACCTGACGCTCAAGCAGCAATACCAGGAACTCTCCGGGACGCTCCATACCGGCGGCCAGACCTACGCGATCCAGGGCAAGGTGCGCGGCGAGGAGATTGCGTTCACCGCCGGCGGCAAGCGCTATTCGGGCCGCTGGAACGGCAAGACCGTGGAGCTGCGCTCCTAAACTTGCGAATCACGGGCCGAAGCGCGTTCCTGCAGCTCCTTGTCGACGAGGGGGTGACGCACCTCTTCGGCAATCCGGGCACGACCGAGCTCGCGATCATGGAGGTCGTCCCGGACTACCCGCAGCTGAAATTCGTCCTCGGGCTGCAGGAGGCCGTGGTGGTCGCGATGGCGGACGGCTACTGCCGCGCCTCGCAAAAGCTCGCCGCCGCCAACGTGCACGTCATGCCGGGCCTGGGCAACGCGATGGGCGCGCTCTACAGCGCCAAGTTCTCCGGCTCGCCGGTCATCCTCACCGCCGGGCAGCAGGAGCAAGGGCACGGCCTCCTTGAGCCGCTCCTGTACGAGCCGCTCGTGCCGGTCGCGCAGCCGCTGGTGAAGTGGGCGGTCGAGGTGACGCGCGCCGCCGACCTGCCGAGAATCCTGCACCGCGCCGCCAAGGTCGCGCTCACGCCGCCCACCGGCCCGGTCTTCCTCAGCCTTCCCGGCGACGTGCTCGACGAAACCGTTGAAATGGATTTGGGAAGACCCGTACGCATCGAATCGGGTGCCCGGCCTTCACAGGAAGTTCTCGAGAAGCTTTCTGGAACACTTCTAAAAGCGAAAAGGCCTGCAATCCTTGCGGGCCAGGAGCTCGCGCAGCACGAGGCGTTCGCCGAAGCCGCCGAGCTCGCCGAGCTGCTCGGCGCCGCCGTGTACGGGTCCTCGGTCAACTACTGCGCCCAGTTCCCGACCGCGCACCCGGCGTACATGGGCGCGTTCGCCCGCCAGCAGAAGCTCGTGCGCGCGATGCTGGAGCCCTACGACCTGCTCATCTGCCTCGGCGCGGACCTGCTCAGGATGTCGGTCTACAGCCCGCTCGAGCCGCTGCCCGACCATCTTCCCGTCGTGCACATCTCGGACCGCGCTCACGAGCTGGGGAAGAATTACCGTACCGACCTGGCTGTGAATGCGAATGTTAAAGAGACCTTGAAAGCGCTTTTGCCTTTACTCAAGAAGACCCCGGAAGCCGAAAAACGAATCGCAGAGCTAAAACCCAAGAACTGGACATCCCAGAAAAACGCGGCTCGTATCGAAGCCATGCACGCAGCCGAAACTTCGCCAATCGATCCCCAGTACCTGATGCTGCGCTTCACCGAGTCGCTGCCGAAGGACGCCATCGTCGTGGACGAAGGCCTCGTCAGCACCTTCAGCCTGCTCAAGTTCCTCGATTGGAGGGACACGAAGGCCTACTACGGCCTGGCGAGCGGGGGGCTGGGGTTCGCGGTGCCGGGCGCGGTCGGCATCAGCATGGCGCAGCCCGGCCGGCCGGTCGCGGCGCTGGTCGGCGACGGCAGCGCGATGTACGGCATCCAGGGCCTGTGGACCGCGGCGCACGAGAAGCTGCCGATCACGTACCTCATCGCCAACAACCGCGGCTACCGCATCATCAAGGAGCGGCTCGTCTCATTCCGCAAGACCGACAAGTTCACCGGCATGGATATCCGGGAACCTGATATCGATTTTGTTTCACTTGCGAATTCTTTCGGGCTGAAGGCACGCAGGGTGACAAACCCCCAGGACATCGCCCCCGCGCTGCGCGAAGGCTTCGCGAGCGGCAAGCCCAACCTGATCGACATCCGCGTCGCCGACGGCTTCGGAGGCTGACCATGAAAACCCTCATCGCCGGCCTGCTCACGCTCGCGCTCTGGAGCTCGAGCGCGCCCGCAAAGGAATGCGTAGAGCCCACCTCAGGGCTCGAAGGCAAGGACGTCGTCTGGGTGCCGACGCCGCAGGTCACGGCGGACAAGATGCTCGATCTCGCCAGGGTCGGGCCGAAGGACTTCGTCATGGACCTCGGCTCGGGCGACGGGCGACTCGTCATCACCGCCGCCAAGCGCGGCGCGCGCGGCCTCGGCATCGAGTACAACCCGGACCTCGTCGCGCTCGCGCGCTGCCTCGCCGAGAAGGAAGGCGTCGAGAAGCGCGCGCGCTTCGTGAAGCAGGACCTCTTCACCGCCGACCTCTCGCAGGCGAGCGTGATCACGCTCTTCCTCCTCACCGACCTCAATCTCAAGCTGCGGCCGAAGCTCCTCGCGCTCAAGCCTGGCACGCGCATCGTCTCCAACACCTTCAACATGGGCGACTGGGGGCTGGACGACTCCGCGGAGTTGGGCGACGACCCGCGCTGCAAGAGCTCGTTCTGCTCGGCGCTCTTATGGATCGTGCCGGCGAAAGTCGAGGGTATCTATGCGACCCCGGCGGGTGAGGTGGTCTTCAAGCAGCGCTACCAGAAGCTCGCCGGTACGCTGACGCCGCCCAACGGCAAGGCGATGCCGCTGGAAGGCCGCGTGCGCGGCGAGGAGATCCGCTTCAGCGCCGGCGGCAGGAAGTACGCGGGCCGCGTGAACGGCGGGGCGCTCGAGCTCCAGTAGCCATGCGTCTTCTCGCTTTCGTCCTCGCGCTCGGCCTCGCCGCCTGCGTCGAGAAGCCCGCGTCGACGGCGGCGGCGCCCGCCTCCGGCGCCTACGAGCCGGTCTCGGGACAAGCAGGCAAGGACGTCATCTGGGTGCCGACCTCGCAGGCGCTCGTCGACAAGATGCTCGACACGGCGAAGGTGACCGACAAGGACTTCGTCATGGACCTGGGCTCGGGCGACGGGCGGCTCGTCATCACCGCCGCGCAGCGCGGCGCGCGCGCGCTCGGCGTCGAATACAACCCCGACATGGTCGCGCTCTCGAAGAAGAACGCCGAGAAAGCCGGCGTCACTGGCCGCGCCAGCTTCGTCAGGCAGGACCTCTTCCAGAGCGACCTCTCGCAGGCGACCGTCATCACCCTCTTCCTCCTGCCGAGCCTCAACCTCAAGCTGCGGCCCAAGCTCCTTGCGCTCAAGCCGGGCACGCGCATCGTCTCCAACAGATTCACCATGGACACCTGGGAGGCCGATGAGAACGAGAGCGTGCGCGACACGCCGGGCTGCGACTCCTTCTGCACCGCGTACCTGTGGATCGTGCCGGCGCAGGTGGCCGGCAGCTACCGCACGCCGCTCGGCGAGGTCGTGCTGACGCAGCGCTTCCAGGAGCTGACCGGCACCCTGCGCGCCCCCGATGGCCGCTCGCTCGAGATCTCGGGCAAGGTGGTGGGCGAGGAAATCGTCTTCTCCGCCGGCGGCCGCGCCTACCGCGGCCGCGTCAAGGGCAGCGCGCTCGAACTAAAATAATCGAACAATCGGGGTCAGAGCCCGATTGCGGAATTCGGGCTCCGACCCCGAATTTGCGTCACGCCGCCATGCGCGCGGCGGCGGCGAGCGCCTCGCGGCACTCGCGCACGATGCGCTCGATCAGCTCCTTGCAGCTCGGCACGTCCTTGATGAGGCCGATCACCATGCCGGCCGAGATGATGCCGCCGTCGACGTTGCCGCTTGTCATCGCGCCCCTGCCCTTGACGCCGGCGACGAGGTGCTTCACGTCCTCGAATGCGGCGCCCTTCTTCTCCATCGCCACCACCTCGTCGGAGACCTTGTTCTTGAAGACGCGCGAGGTGTTCCGCATGGTGCGGAAGATGAGGTTCGTGTCGCGCTCGCCCGCGCCGGCGAGCGCCTGCTTGATGTTGTCGTGGATCGGCGCCTCCTTCGTGCACATGAAGCGCGTGCCCATGTTGATGCCCTGCGCGCCCATCGCCATGCAGGCCGCCATCTGGTAGCCGTCGGCGATGCCCCCGGAGGCGAGCACCGGGATCCTGCAGGCGCGCACCGCCGCGGGGATGAGGATCAGGTTCGGCACGTCGTCCTCGCCGGGATGGCCGGCGCACTCGAAGCCGTCGATCGAGATCACGTCGACGCCGTGGCGCTCGGCCGAGAGCGCGTGGCGGACGGACGTGCACTTGTGCACGATGGTGATGCCCTTCTCCTTGAACCTCGGCACGAAATCGCGCGGGTTGTTGCCCGCGGTCTCCACGATCTTGATGCCCGAGTCGAAGATCACCTGCATGTACTCGGCGTACGGCGGCGGCTTGATGGTCGGCAGGATGGTCAGGTTGACGCCGAAGGGCTTGTCGGTCATCTCGCGGCAGCGCGCGATCTCCTTCCTCAGGTCCTCCGGCGTCGGCTGCGTGAGCGCGGTGAGGATGCCGAGGCCGCCCGCGTTCGAGACAGCGGATGCGAGCTCGGCGTAGCCCACCCACTGCATCCCGCCCTGGATGATCGGGTACTGGACGCCGAGCATTTCGGTGACTTTGGTCTTCATGCTGCCCTCGTGTTTTGCGCCATTATCTTTTCGATTTCACCCTCCGGAACGCCCAGCTCGGCGAGGATCTCGCGCGTGTGCTCGCCCAGGCGCGGCGCGGGCCGCGGCGGCGCCTTCGGCTGGCCCTCGACGTGCATCGGCGTGTCCACGGTGCGGATGCGGCCGAGCTCCGGGTCGTCGATCTCGGTGAAGACCCGGTTCGCCGCCATCTGCGGATCGGCAACCACCTCGTCGTAGGTGGCGAGCACCGAGAAAGGCACGTCCGCCTCGCGCAGCTTCCTCTCCCAGTGCGCCATCGGGTGCGCGCCGAACGCTTCGTCGAGGATGCGCACCAGCTCCGCCATGCGCCCCTCCTTCATGCGGTCGGCCAACGTCGCGTAGCGGGCGTCGCTGGCGAGCCCGGGCTTGCCGATCGCGCGGCACACCCTCGGGAAGCCGCGCTCCTGGTCGACGATCGACATCTTGAAGACGCGCTTGTCGCCGGCGCGGTAGTACACGCCGGAGAAGCTGCGCGCCGCCTCGCGCGGCCGGCGCTCGAGGAAGGTCGCGCCGAGCAGCTTCGCCTGGATCATCACCGCGTTCGACCAGGCGCCCGCGGCGAGCAACGAGACCGAGACGCGCGTGCCCTCTCCGGTGCGCTCGCGCGCGAGCAGCGCCATCAGCACCGCCGAGAACAGCGCCATGCCGCTCGGGTGGTCGCCCGTGCCGTAGCCGAGCGAGCCGAGCCAGCCATCGAGCGGGAACAGGCTCGCCTCCATAGCCGAGCGCGACCAGTACGACACCGAATCGAACCCCGGCCGGTCGGCTTCCGCCCCCTCGTCGCCGAAGCCCGTGCCGTGCGCGTAGATGAGGCGCGGGTTCATCGCGCGCAGCTCTGGCCAGGTCATGCCCTGGCGCTCGAGCGCCTGCGGCCGCAGGTTCGTGAGGAAAACGTCCGCGCCCTCGATGAGGCGCCGCAGGATCTGGCGCGCCTCGGGCGCTTTCAGGTCGATCACGAGGCTGCGCTTGCCGCGGTTGTCCGGGAGGAAGGTGTACTCGTAGTCGGCTACATGCACCGGCATCCCGGGCAGGCGGTGGCCGCGCCGGTTCAGGTCGCCCTCGGGCGGCTCGAGCTTGATCACCTGCGCGCCGTAGTCGGCCAGCAGCGCGCCGACCGAGGGCACCATGATCATCGAGGCCGCCTCGACCACACGGATGCCTGACAGCAATCCTGTCTTCGCCATCAGCGCCTCACGAGAAAGAGCATGAAACGAAGGATAATCCACCGCGCCCATGCGGCTTGCCGGTTTCATTTTCGCGCTGCTGCTGTCCGGCCCGGCCCTCGGCCAGTCGCCGGTGCGGACCCGGCCGGCAACTCGCCCGAGGAGTTCGGGCGCTTCATCCGCGAGGACCAGGCGAAGTGGGCGAAGCTCGGGGCTCGGCAGTAGCGCTTCCCTGGGAACCCGTTACCGAATGTAAATGTACTGCCGGCGCGCGGCGCGAGGATTAGAGTGTGCGGATGGTTTGGCGTCTCCTTGCCGCGCTCGTGATTGCCACCGCCACGCTGCCCGCGCAGGCGCAGGTGGTCAAGTGGGTGGACGACTAGGGCCAGGTCCACTACTCCAACACCCCGCCCCAGTCGGTCTCCGGCAAGGCGCAGCCGGTCGAGGAGCGCATCTCGGTGATGGGCCTCGACCCGCAGGTGCGCGCCGCCGCCGAGCGGCGCTTCGCCGCGCAGGAGCGGGCCGAAGAGCTCGACTGGCAGCGCCGCCAGCAGGCGATTTTTGCGCGGGCGCGCGCCACGCCCCCGCCGCCTCGCAGCCTCACCAGCGGCTATGCGCCGCGCTACGCCTCCACGTACTACCCCGCCATCGCCTACCGCGCGGTCGTCTACCCGGCGGTCGCCGCCCCCGCGACGCGGGTCACGCATTCCCGGCACGCCCGCGAACACCGGCACCCCCACCGCTAGCGTCCCCCTAAAATTGCCGCATGAAGATCTCGGTCCTGCCGGGCGACGGCATCGGCCGCCGAGATGGGCGACGCAGTGCTCGCCGCGCTGGCGCGCCAGGGCGGATAACCACAGTTATACTAGCTTTCGCCTTGCACCAGTATAACGGCCTGGTTATACTGTCCTTTTTGATCTTCTAGTATAACGATGCCGGCCGCCGTCGAACTGCCGCTCAGCGCCCAGACCGCCTATGCCCAGCTCTTCGAGGCGGCGCTCGCCGCCGACCATGCGCGCTCGGTTGCCGACCTGCGCGGCTCGTTCGCGAAGAAGACCGTCAAGGGCGCCGCCTACTGGTACTACCAGTACACCGAGCCCTCGGGCGCGCTGCGCCAGATCTACGTCGGCCCGGAATGCGACGCGGTCGAGCGCCTGCGGGCGCGCAAGCGCGCGCCAACCGCCTCGGCGCGGCTCGGCCCGCTCGCACGCGCCGCCGCCGCGCTCGGCTGCGCCGAGATCCTGCCGCGCCATGCGCGCGTGCTCGGGCGCCTGGCCGAGTACGGCTTCTTCCGTGCCGGGGGCGTGCTGGTAGGGACGCACGCCTTCCTCGCCTGCGGCAACATGCTCGGCGTCAAATGGGGCGACGCCGAGCGCACCGAGGACGTCGACCTCGCGCACGCCGGCCGGAGCGTCTCGCTCGCCCTGCCGGGCGACGCCGCGCTGGACGCCGACCGGGCCATCCGCTCGCTCGAGATGGGCTTCCTGCCGCTGCAGGGGCTGGACGGCGGCGGCGCGAGCTACCTGATCCCGAAGGAGCCCGAGTTCAGGCTCGACTTCCTGGCCCCGCGGCACCGCGAGGGCGACCGGCCGTATCTGCATCCCCGGCTCGGCGTGCGCCTGCAGCCGCTGAGCTTCATCGGGTACCTGCTGGAGGACGTGCAGCAGGCGGCTCTCTTTGCCGGCGACACCGTCGTGCTCGTCAACGTCCCCTCGCCGGCGCGCTACGCGCTGCACAAGCTCCTCGTCTGGGGCGAGCGCCGCGGCGCCTTCGCCGCCAAGTCGGCCAAGGACCTGCGCCAGGCCGGCGCCCTGCTCGAGCGGCTGAAGGAGACGCGGCGCTCCGACGTAGGCCGCGCATGGCGCGACCTCGCCAGTCGGGGCCCCGGCTGGCGCTCGCGCCTGCGGCCTGCGCTGAAGGCCCTCGACCGGCAATTCCCCGCGCTCGAGGCGCCGCGCTGGCTCGCGTTGCGCGCGCGACGGCGTGCCCGGTAGCATCCCACGGGCATGCTCAAGCGCCCGAAGGGAAACTCCGGCACCGTCGTCCTCCTAGAGCACGACTCGCGCATCCTGCGCGAAAACCCGCTTGGCGATCCGCACGTGCGCAAGCTCGCCGTGTGGCTGCCGCCCCAGTACGACGGCTCCGGCCGCAAGCGCTTTCCCGTGCTCTACGACTTCGTCGGCTTCACCGGCACCGGCGTCTCGCACCTCAACTGGAAGCCCTTCTCCGAGAACCTGCCCGAGCGGGCCGCGCGCCTCATCCGCGATGGCAAGATGGGCCCGGCGATCCTCGTCTTCCCCGACTGCTTCACCGCGCTCGGCGGCAACCAGTACGTCAACTCCTCCGCGATCGGCAACTACGCCGACTACCTGACCCGGGAGATCATCCCCACCGTCGACCGCGAGTTCCGCACCCTCGTCAGCCGCGAGCACCGCGGCTGCTTCGGCAAATCCTCCGGCGGCTACGGCGCGATCCTCCACGGCATGAAATACCCGAAATACTGGGGCGCGATCGCCGACCACTCGGGCGATTCCTACTTCGACTTCGTCTACTGGCACGACTGGCCGAACAACCTGAACGAGCTCCAGAAATACCGGCGCCCCAGGCGCAAGGCCGGCCGTTACGACGCCCTCTCCGCCTCCCGCCGCCGCGGCCTCGCCGAAGGCAAGGACGACGGCCGGATCTCCAGATTTCTTAAGAAGGTCTTCAAATCGGAGAAGCTTTCCAATTCCGAGGCCCACTGCATCATGAACCTCTGCATGGCCGCGACCTACGACCCCGATCCCCGCGCCCCCAACGGCTTCCGCGTCCCCTTCAACCTCGAATCCGGCGAACCGATCCCGGAGCGCTGGCGCCAATGGCGGCGCCACGACCCGATCAACCTAGTGCAGCGTTACCGCGCCAACCTGAAATCCCTGCGCGGCATCTACATCGACTGTGGCTGGCGCGACCAGTACCACATCCATTACGGCACCCGCCTGCTCTCGGCGCGGTTGTCAGCGGCGGGGATCCGGCATACCTACGAGGAGTTTGACGATACCCATTCGGATATCGACTATCGAATGGATGTCAGCTTGCCGTTTCTGTTCGGCGCACTGCGGTAGTAGCGCACGCATCAACCGTTCCGCCGGCTACGTTAGGCGGCCGGCCTTTTTCGTCGCAAAACAACGACTAACGCAGCGCCGCGTTGATCTTCTCCAGCATCCCCGCCCCCGGGCAGAGATCCTTCTCGGCGAGCTGATTGAACGGCACCTCGTGGGTGTTGAGGTGCGCGTGGAGGTCCTCGGCGTCGGAGGCCAGGTATAGAAGGCCGGTGAGGACTTCGCCCTGCTCGGCGGCGCGGGCGATTTGGGAAATGGCGTTGATCTTGTCGCCCGGGTTGTAGTCGGTGTCGATCTTGCGTAGCTTGAGCACCGAGCCGTCGTGCTGGGTGACTTCGATGACTCCGCCAGTGGCGTAGTCGACGGTGATCGCCTCGCGGTTGGGCCAGAAGTCGAGGCGGTTGACGGCCTCGTTGTGCTCGCGCACGTAGTCGTAGCTCTTGGTGCTGCCGTCGTGGTTGTTGAAGGCGACGCAGGGGCTGACGACATCGATGAAGGCGGCGCCGGGATGCGCGATTGCCGCTTTCACGAACGGCACGAGCTGGTTCTTGTCGCCCGAGAAGCTGCGCGCGACGAAAGTGGCGCCCATGAGCAGCGCGAGGCTGACGGTGTCCACCGGCGCGTCCTTGTTGGTGGCGCCCTTCTTGGCTTTCGAGCCTTTGTCGGCGGTGGCGGAGAACTGGCCCTTGGTGAGGCCGTAGACGCCGTTGTTCTCGAGGATGTAGGTCATGTTGACGCCGCGGCGCATGACGTGGGCGAACTGCCCCAGGCCGATGGAGGCGGAGTCGCCGTCGCCGGACACGCCGAGGTAGATCAGGTCGCGGTTGGCGAGGTTGGCGCCGGTGAGGACCGAGGGCATGCGCCCGTGCACGGTGTTGAAGCCGTGCGAGTTGCCGAGGAAGTAGTCCGGGGTCTTGGACGAGCAGCCGATCCCGGAGAGCTTGGCCACCCGGTGCGGCTGGATGTTCAGGTCGTAGAAGGCCTGGATCAGCGCCGCGGAGATGGAGTCGTGCCCGCAGCCGGCGCAGAGCGTGGAGACCTTGCCCTCGTAGTCGCGGCGCGTGTAGCCGAGCGCGTTCTTCGGCAGGGTCGGATGGTGGAGGCGGGGTTTGGCGACGTAGGTCATTGCGCGCTTCCTTTTCTCATCCTTTTGCGAGCATGTCCATGATGCCGGTGCACATCGAGGTCTGCTCCATGTAGCCCGGATCGTTCTGGGTCTCCCGCGCGGCCGTATGCACGACGACCACCTTAGTCTGCGGGTCGACGCACACGATCTGCCCGCGCAGGCCGCGCAACTGGAAGCGCCGCCCGTCGCCGGGGAGGATCCAGGTCTGGTAGCCGTAGCCGAAGTAGCTGTGCGCCTGCCCAGGGCGGAACTGTGGCGCGGGAGGCGTCGTGGCCTCTCTTACCCATTGCGCCGGAATGATCTGCCTGCCGTTCAGCATGCCGTCGTTCGCGAGCAGGAGCCCCAGGCGCGCGTAGTCGCGCAACGTGGCGTTGAAGAACGCGAAGGCGGCCTCGTAGCCGCCTTTGTCGATGAGCCAGCTGGCGTCCGCTTCGGCGCCCATCGGCTGCCAGATCTTCTCCGACGCGTAGTCGGCCAGGGTCTTGCTGGTCGCCGCGCGCAGCACCAGTCCCAAGACCTGCGTTTCGGCCGACGAATAGCTGAAGAGTGCTCCCGGATCGCGATCCCGTGAGCGGAACGGCGCGACGGTGGCGGCCCCTCCCTCGCTCTGCTGTCCAAGCGAAAGCCGGCCGAGTACCGAAACATCGTCGTTGCCGCTATAGTTTTCCTTGAAGCGCACGCCGGAGGACATGCTGAGCAGGTGCCGCAGCGGCGTCTCGCCATAGGGCGAGCCCTTAAGCGCGGAGACGTAGACCTCGGCGCGCTCGTCGAGCGATTTGATCTTCCCCTCGCTCAGGGCAATGCCAAACAGCATGCTGACGATGGTCTTGGCCATGGAGTACGAAGCCATGCGGTGCTCCGGCTTGCGGTCGTACTGGTAGCGCTCGAGCAGGATGGTGTCGCCCTTCATCACCAGCAGGCCGGTGGTGCGGTTGCGTGACAGGTATTCGTCCAGCGTGGAGGAGCCGAAGGTGTGGCTGTAGCGAAGCGCGGGCTCGGTCGCGGCACGCTTCAGCGCCAGCGTCTCTGGTCCCTTCGCGACCTTGCGGGCCGGGAAGATCTGGTCGGCATGGCTGACGGTGCCGACCACGCAACGCGTCTGGCCCGCCTGCGCCGCGGCGCAGACCGGGTAGCCCTCGGCCTTGCCGAGGATCGCCTCGTCCGGGGCGGACATTGCGCTCCCGGGGAAAACGATCAGAAGCAAGAGCGAAAACAGCCTCATGTCAGTTGCCCAGTGTTTTCAGTACAGCGTCGAAGAAATTGCCCTGCGCGGTGACCGCAGCCTGCCAGCCGATGCGGTAGACGGCGGTGTGGACGACGACGGTGCGCGTGGCGGGATGCACCCACACCGCCTGCCCGCGCAGTCCGCGCAGGTGGAAGCGGTCGCCCTGCATGTGGACCCAGGTCTGGTAGCCGTAGCCGGGCGACGGCCCCTGCGCGCTCGTCGCGGCCTTCACCCATTCGGCGGGGATGACCTGCTTGCCGTCGCGCGCGCCGCGGTCGGCAAGCAGCAGCCCGAGCCGCGCCCAGTCGCGCAGCGTGGCGCTGAAGCAGAACCAGCCGGTCTCGTTGCCCGCCGGGTCGATGTTCCATCCGGCGTCGGCTTCCGCCCCCATCGGCTGCCAGATCTTCTCGGAGAAGTAGTCCGACAAGCTCCGGCCCGTCGCGCCGCGCACCACGAGCCCGAGCACGAAGGTGTCGCCCGAGGAGTACGACCAGCGCTTGCCCGCCTCGGCGACGCGCTTGTTGTAGGGCAGCATCGCGGCCGCGCCGGCGGGGCCCTTCTGGAAGAGGAGCGCATTGGCCATGCGCATCATGTCGCTGTCGCCGCCGTAGATCTCGTCGAACTTGACGCCCGAGGACATCGTGAGCATGTGCCGGATCGGCGTCTCGCCGTAGGGATGGCCCTTCAGCTCCGGGACGTACGTCTGGACGGGATCGTCGATGGAAGCGATCTTCTTCTCATGCAGCGCGATGCCGACCAGCAATGCGACCAGGGTTTTCGCCATCGACATCGAGACAAAGCGGCTCTCGGCCGTGCGCTGGTACTGGTAGCGCTCGGCGAGCACGGTGTCGCCGCGCATGACGAGCAGCCCGGTGTTGCGGTTCTCGGCGAGGAACATGTCCAGCTCCAGCGCCGGCTCCTGCGCGGCGCGCTTGAGCGCCCGCGGCGCGGCGCCCTTCTGCACCTTGTGCGCCGGGTAGATGGCCTCGTAGTGGGTCATCACCCAGACGATGCATTCCTCGGGCGAGAGCGAGGCGAGCACGTCCTTGCACGGCTTGTAGCCCAGCTTGCCGAGCGCCTCCTCGTCCGGCGCGGCGAGCGCGGGCAGTGCAAGCGCGGCGAGCGTAAAGGTGAGAGTCGGGAGGAGCGCGCGCATGGTCAGTCGCTCGCAAGCGTCTTCAGCGCCGAGTAGAAATACCGGAACTGCAGCGCGCGCGCGGCGGCGTCGCGGTTCGTCGAATGCACGGCGGTGTGCACCATAACGACCTTCGCCTTCGGGTCCACCATCACCGCCTGCCCGTAGGCGCCAAGGAGCGCGAAACGGCCCTCGCGGTCGATCAGCCAGGTCTGGTAGCCGTAGCCGCTGTTCCTGGTGGCGACGCCGACGGCGAGGTGCGGGGCGTCGGGCTTGGTCGCAGCGCGCACCCAGTCGGCCGGGATGATCTGCCTGCCGTCGCGCTCGCCCGTGTGCGCGAGGAGCAGCCCAAGCCGCCCCCAGTCGCGCAGCGTGGCGTTGAGGCCGGCGTAGCCTGTCTCGTAGCCGCCGCGGTCGATGACCCAAGTCGCGTCGGCCTCGGCGCCCATCGGCTGCCAGAGCTTCTCGGCGCAGTAGTCGGCGAGGGTGCGCCCGGTCGCGGCGCGCAGCACGAGGCCGAGCACCTGCGTCTCGTTCGAGGAGTAGAAGAAGCGCGTGCCGGCCGGATTGCCGCGCGCCATGTAGCCCAGCACGGTGTCGGCGCCGCCCGGCCCCTGCTGCAGGATGGTCTTGCGGTAGAGCGGGCCGCTGTCGTCGCTGCCGTCCGCCCGCGTGCCCACGCTGACGCCCGAGGACATGGAGAGCAGGTGCCGCAGGCTCGTATCGCCGAAGGGCTGGCCCTTCAGCTCGGGGACGTACTGCTCCGCCTTGTCGTCGATGCTTTTGATTTTCTGTTCATGCAAAGCAATGCCCGCCAGCATGGCGACGACGGTCTTCGCCATCGACATCGAGGTGAAGCGGTGCTGCGGGCCGCGGTCGTACTGGTAGCGCTCGGCGACGATGGTGTCACCCTTGAGGATGAGCAGGCCCGTGTTGCGGTTGTCGGCGAGGTAGGCGTCTACGCCGAGCTCTTTCGGCTTGGGGGCGCGCTTGAGCTCCCGCGCCTTGCCCGCCGCCGCCACCTTGCGCGCCGGCACGAGCTCGTCATAGCGGCTGAAGCTGCCGACGAGGCACCCCTGGCCCAGGCCGCCGCCGAGCCTGCAGGTGGGGTAGTTGTCGTTCTTGCGAAGGAGGGCTTCGTCAGGGGCGCCCCAGGCGGGTAAAACAACTAAAAGTAAAATCCAGACCCTCACGCCGCCTTGTCCTTCTTGATCGGCCGCACGTTGAGCGCGGCCACGACCTGGGCGATCTCGCTGGTGATGAAGCGCGCGGTGATCGGCGTGCCGTCGTAGTGCAGGATCGAGATGAGCGAGGCCGGGTCGATGCCCGCCTCGTTGACGAGCAGCGTGCGCAGCTGCGCGTCGCGGTTCTGCTCGACCACGAACACCTTGGAGTGCGAGCGCACGAAGTCCTGGATCTCGTCCTGGAACGGGAAGGACCGGACTCTCAGGGCATTCAGGAAAATGCTTTTTTCAGTTAAAGAATCAAGAGCTTCATGCATCGACGGCGAGGTTGAGCCGTAGTAGATGACCCCGAAGCGCGCCGGCTCCCTGGCGGGCGTGAGCACGGGCTTGGGCAGCAGCGTCTTGGCGAAGTCGTGCTTCTTCAGCAGGCGCTGCATGTTGTACTGGTAGTCTGGCCCCGCCTCGGAGTACTGCGCGTAGGCGTTGCGGCTGGTGCCGCGCGTGAAGTAGGCGCCCTTGGTCTCGTGCGCGCCCGGGTAGGTGCGGAACGGGATGCCGTCGCCGTCGACGTCGAGGTAGCGGCCGAACTCCTTGCCGGCATCGAGCATCTCGGCGGTCATCACCTTGCCGCGGTCGTATTTGCGCGCGTCATCCCATTTCAGCGGGTTGGACAGGCGGTGATTCATGCCGATGTCGAGGTCGGTCATGAGGAAGACAGGCGTCTGCAGCCGCTCGGCGAGGTCGAGCGACTGCGCCGCGAACTCGAAGCACTCGTACGGGTCCTCGGGGAAGAGCAAGATGTGCTTGGTGTCGCCGTGCGAGGCGTAGGCGCAGGCAAGGAGGTCCGACTGCTGGGTGCGCGTCGGCATGCCGGTCGAGGGGCCGCCGCGCTGCACGTCGACGATCACCGCCGGGATCTCGGCGAAGTACGCCAGGCCGATGAACTCGCTCATGAGCGAGATGCCCGGGCCGGAAGTGGCGGTGAAGGCGCGCGCGCCGTTCCACCCTGCCCCGCAGACGATGCCGATCGAGGCGAGCTCGTCCTCGGCCTGGATGATTGCGAACTTGTTTTTGCCGCTTTGCTTGTCGACCCTCAGCTTCGCGCAGTAGGAGGTAAAAGCTTCGGCGAGCGAAGACGAAGGCGTGATCGGGTACCAGGCGCACACCGTCGCGCCGCCGTAGACGCAGCCGAGCGCCGCCGCGGCGTTGCCTTCGATGAAGATCTTGTCGCCGACGTTGTAGGAACGTTTCGCTTTCAGCCCCAGGGAATTGGCGAGATGAGTGCGGGCAAAATTCAAACCCAGCTGCAACGCGTTCAAATTGGGCTTGAGGAGCTTCTCCTTGCCCTTGTACTGCTCGCCGATCAGCTCGGCGATCACCTCGGGCTCGATGTTCATCATGCCGGCGAGCGCCCCGAGGCAGATGATGTTCTTGAACAGTTGCCGTTCCCTGGGCAGGGTGTACGTGGAGTTCGAGATCTCGGTGAGCGGCATGCCGATCACGTGGATGTCGTCGCGGAACTTCGACTTCGGCAGCGCCTTGGTGTTGTCGTAGAAGAGGTAGCCGCCGGGCTCGATCTCCTTCACGTCCTGGCTCCAGGTCTGCGGGTTCATCGCCACCATCAGGTCGACGCCGCCGCGCCGGCCGAGCCAGCCGCGCTCGGTAACGCGCACCTCGTACCAGGTCGGCAGGCCCTGGATGTTGGAGGGGAAGATGTTCCGCGGGCTGACCGGGATGCCCATGCGCAGGAACGCGCGCGCGAAGAGCTCGTTGGCCGAGGCCGAGCCCGAGCCGTTCACGTTGGCGAACTTGACGACGAAATCGTTGACCGCCTCGATGCGCTTCATGCCGCTTTTTTCTTCTGCTCGTTCTTCAGAGGCGTTCTGGACGCCGGGCCGGCATGCGCCATGTCGAGCAGGAACTTCTGCATGTCCCAGGCGCCGGTCGGGCAGCGCTCGGCGCACAAGCCGCAGTGCAGGCAGACGTCCTCGTCCTTGGCCATGATGCGAGTTGTCTTGAGCGGTTCCGATATGTAAAGACTTTGACTCAGGTTCGAGGCGGGAGCGGTCAAACGACCCCTCAAATCCTTCTCCTCCCCGTTTCCGGTGAACGAAATGCAATCCATCGGGCAGATGTCGACGCAGGCGTCGCACTCGATGCAGAGCTGCGTGGTGAAGACGGTCTGCACGTCGCAGTTCAGGCAGCGCTGCGCCTCCTTCCACGCGGTGGCCGCGTCGAACCCCAGCTCGACCTCCATCTTCACGTTCTTGAGCGTCGCCTTGATGTCCGCCCAGGGCACCTTGAACCTCTGGTCGTTGGCGATCTCGTTGTCGTAGCTCCACTCGTGGATGCCCATCTTCTGGGACATCAGGTTGACGTGGGGCGCGGGCCGCTCCTCGATGTTTTCCTTGTTGAGCAGCTTGTCGATCGAGATCGCCGCGTCGTGGCCGTGCGCGACCGCCCAGATGATGTTCTTTGGGCCGAAGGCCGAGTCGCCGCCGAAGAAGACGTTCTTGATCGACGCCTGGAAGGTTGCTTTGTCGAGGACCAGCAGACCCCGTTTGTCAAACTCGAGGCCCGCGTCCTTCTCGATCCACGGGAAGGCGTTCTCCTGCCCGACCGCGACGAGCACGTCGTCGCACTCGAAGAATTGATCCGGTTCGCCGGTCGGAACGAGGTTTCTCCGGCCTTTCTCGTCGTAGACGGCTTTTACTTTCTCGAAAACCATTCCAGAAAGTTTTTGATCTTTCAATTGAAAGGATTTTGGAACGAGAAAATTCAAAATCGGAATGCCTTCATGTTGGGCATCCTCTTTTTCCCACGGGCTCGCCTTCATCTCCTCGAACCCGGAGCGCACGATCACCTTCACGTCGTCGCCGCCCAGGCGCCGCGAGGTGCGGCAGCAGTCCATCGCGGTGTTGCCGCCGCCCAGGACGATGACGCGCTTGCCGATCCTGGTGGTATGGCCGAAGGAGACCGAGGAGAGCCAGTCGATGCCGATGTGGATGTTCTTCGCCGCTTCTTTCCGGCCGGGAATGTCGAGGTCCCTGCCCCGCGGCGCGCCCGAGCCCACGAAGATGGCGTCGTAGCCCTCGCTCAGGAGTTGCTTCATCGAATCGATTTTTCGCTGCTTGAAGGTCACCCCGAGATTCAGGATGTACCCGACTTCCTCATCAATCACTTCCAGCGGGAGCCGGAAGCGCGGGATCTGTGACCAGATCATGCCGCCGGCGCGCGGGTCCTGGTCGAAGACGGTGACCTCGTAGCCGAGCGGCGCGAGGTCGCGCGCGACGGTCAGCGACGCCGGGCCGGCGCCGACGCAGGCGACCTTCCTGCCATTCGTCTTCGCGGGTTTCTTTGGAAGCCTGTCTTCAACAGGTTCCTTCAGGTCTGCCGCAACTCTCTTCAACCTGCAAATCGCTACCGGCTCGGGCTTCTCGAGGTTCTCGTCCTCGACGCGCCCCCGCCGGCACGCCGGCTCGCAGGGCCGGTCGCAGGTGCGCCCGAGGATCCCCGGGAAGACGTTCGAGCGCCAATTGACCATGTAGGCGTCGGAATACCGGCCCGCGGCGATCAGGCGGATGTACTCGGGAACCGGGGTGTGGGCGGGACACGCCCACTGGCAATCGACAACCTTATGAAAGTAGTCGGGATTCTTGATGTCGGTCGGCTGCAAAACCCTGCTCTCCTAGCGGCTTTTGTTCTTGTTTTTAGACAGTTTTTTAACTAACGCGTTACTTGGCACGGCAGTTTACGCCCGCGGGGCGAGAAAAGAAAGCCCAATTAATCAGTAACCTGCAAGGAAAAAGCTAGGCGAATTCGACCGCCTCCGCGTGGCGCCAGGGCCCCCTGCGCCAGATGACCTCGGTCTTGTACAGGCCGATCACCGTCTCAGCCAGGGCGTTGTCGTAGGAGTCGCCGGTGCTGCCCACCGAGGCCTGGATGCCGACTTCGGCCAGGCGCTCGCTGTAGCGGATCGACAGGTACTGCGTGCCACGGTCGCTGTGATGAATGAGCCCGTCGGTGTCGGCCCGGGCGTGCAGCGCTTGCTCAAGGGCATCGAGCACCAGGTCGGCCTTCAAGGAGGTGCTCACGCGCCAGCCCACGATCCTGCGTGCGAAGACATCGATCACGAACGCGACGTACACAAAGCCTCGCCAAGTCGCCACGTAGGTGAAGTCCGCCACCCAGAGCTGGTTGGGCCGGGTCGCGCTAAAGCGCCGATTCACCAGGTCGGTGGGCCGCGGCGCCGCCAGATCCGGGACCGTCGTCGTCTTGAAGGCACGATCCCGTACCGCCCCGCGCAGGCCCAGGCGCTTCATCAGCCGCTCGACCGTGCAGCGCGCGGCCTGGATGTGCTCGCGCCGCATCTGCCGCCAGGTCTTCTTCACCCCGTAGACGCAGAAGTTCTCCCGCCGGATGCGCTCGATCTGCGGGCACAGCGCCTCGTCGCGCCGTACCCGCTCCGGCCGGCGCTCAGGGTTCGCCTTGCGCGCCTTGTGCTCGTAGTACGTCGACGGGGCGATCGGCAGTTCCTTGCAGATCGGCTCGACCCCATACGCGCCGCGGTGCGCGTCGATGAACGCCGTCATCACTTCGGTCGGCGGACGAGCTCCGCCTGTGCGAAAAAAGCCGACGCCTTGCGCAGAATTTCGTTGGCGCGCTGCAACTCCCGGTTCTCGCGCTCAAGTTGCCTGAGTCGC
>Ga0233425_10005414_pt1 | contig 20178 bp, 18 predicted proteins | sample Watercolumn_Towu_2_FD_181712 | JGI IMG/M metagenome (GOLD analysis project Ga0233425, IMG submission 181712) | Freshwater microbial communities from Lake Towuti, South Sulawesi, Indonesia - Watercolumn_Towuti2014_140_MG | ecosystem: Environmental > Aquatic > Freshwater > Lake | place... | reverse complement strand
TTTTTTGGGTCGGTAGCTCAGTCGGTAGAGCAGCGGACTTTTAATCCGTTGGTCGCGAGTTCGAGTCTCGCCCGACCCACCAAATGGGTTGTTAGCTCAGCTGGTAGAGCAGCGGACTCTTAATCCGTAGGTCCACAGTTCGAATCTGTGACAACCCACCAAAATCCAGGGGTTTGGCGGATGCCAAACCCCTTTTTTTCAGCCTCTCTCGGATGCTGTCTTGACCATGCTGGGCGCAATCGCTAGTGTTTTACCCTTTTCAGAGTATTAAGAAATTCTCGCCATGGCCGACATGGAACTGACCGGTGCGGAGATCGTCGTCCGCTGCTTGCGCGATGAGGGCATCAAGCATGTGTTTGGCTACCCTGGTGGTGCGGTGCTCAACATCTATGACGAAATCTATAAACAAAAGGATTTCGAACACATCTTGGTGCGCCATGAGCAGGCTGCCGTCCACGCGGCGGATGCCTATTCCCGTTCCACTGGCCAGGTGGGGGTGGCCATCGTCACCTCCGGCCCTGGCGCCACCAACGCGGTGACCGGCATCGCCACCGCCTACATGGATTCGATCCCCATGGTGGTGATTACCGGACAAGTGCCCACCGCCGCCATCGGCCAGGATGCATTCCAGGAAGTGGACACGGTTGGCATTACCCGGCCCTGCGTCAAGCACAATTTCCTGGTGAAGGACGTCAAGGAACTGGCATCAACCATCAAGAAGGCTTTCTACATCGCCGCCACCGGCCGGCCAGGCCCCGTGGTGGTGGATGTGCCAAAGGATGTCACCCAGCACAAGTGCGAGTACGCCTATCCCAAGAGCGTCGCCATGCGCTCCTACAACCCCACCAGCAAGGGCCACGCGGGTCAGATCAAGAAGGCTGCCCAGATGCTGCTGGAAGCCAAGCGGCCCATGATCTACACGGGTGGGGGGGTGGTGTTGGGCAATGCGGCTGGGCAGGTCACCGAATTGGCACGTCTCCTGGGTTACCCCGTCACCAACACCCTGATGGGTCTGGGCGGCTATCCATCACCCGATCCCTTGTTCCTGGGCATGCTCGGCATGCATGGCACCATCGAGGCCAACATGGCCATGCAGCACTGCGATGTGCTTCTGGCGGTGGGGGCCCGCTTCGACGATCGGGTGGTGGGCAATCCCAAGCACTTCGCCAAGGAAGCCCACCGCATCATTCATATCGATGTCGATCCTTCCTCGATCTCCAAGCGGGTGCGTGTGGATGTACCCATCGTCGGCGAAGTGACCCAGGTGTTGGATGAGATCATCAAGCACCTCAAGTCGGGCACGGAGAAGCCCGATCAGCAGGCGCTCAAGGCCTGGTGGGCACAGATCGAATTATGGCGTTCGCAGGACTGCCTCAAGTACGACCGGTCGGCGGCGGTGATCAAGCCCCAGTTCGTGGTCGAGAAGCTTTACGAGGTCACCGGTGGCGATGCCTATGTAACCTCAGACGTGGGCCAGCACCAGATGTGGGCCGCCCAGTACTACAAGTTCGCCAAGCCGCGCCGCTGGATCAACTCCGGCGGTTTGGGCACCATGGGCTTCGGTTTACCTGCGGCCATGGGCGTGCAGATGGCCCACCCGGGCGCGGTGGTGGCCTGCATTACCGGCGAGGGCAGCATCCAGATGAACATCCAGGAGCTGTCCACCTGCAAGGAAAACAAGCTGCCCCTCAAAATTATCCTGCTCAACAACGGCTATCTGGGCATGGTGCGCCAGTGGCAGGAGTTCTTCTATGAGGAACGTTATGCCGAGTCCTACATGAGCTCTCTGCCGGACTTTGTGAAGCTTGCCGAGGCCTATGGCCACGTCGGCATGATGATCGAGAAACCCGAGGACGTGGAGCCTGCCCTGCGCGACGCTTTCGGCAAGTACAAGGACCGGCTGGTGTTCCTGAACTTCCTTACCGACCCGCGCGAGAACGTGTTCCCCATGATTCCCGCCGGCAAGGGCCTGTCCGAGATGATTCTGGTGTAAGGGCAAGGCGATGCGACATATTATTTCCCTGATGATGGAAAACGAGGCCGGTGCCCTGTCCCGCGTCGCGGGGTTGTTCTCCGCCCGCGGTTACAACATCGAATCCCTTACCGTGGCGCCCACCGAGGATGCCACCCTGTCGCGAATGACCATCGTCACCCGTGGCTCCGACGATGTCATCGAGCAGATCACCAAGCAGCTCAACAAGCTCATCGACATCGTCAAGGTGCAGGACCTGACAGACGGCAGCCACATCGAGCGCGAACTCATGCTGGTGAAGGTGCGCGCCAGCGGCGAGATACGCGAGGAGATGAAGCGCATGGTCGACATCTTCCGCGGCCATATCCTCGACGTGTCGGACAAGACCTACACTATCGAGCTCACCGGGCCGGGAACCAAGCTGGACGCCTTCCTGGCCGCCATCGATCCCGCCGCTATCCTGGAAACCGTGCGGACCGGCGCCTCCGGCATCGGTCGCGGCGACCGCATCATGAAAATCTAAGTTACCGCGAAAGGACATCCCATGAAGGTTTACTACGAAAAAGATTGCGATCTCTCCCTGATCAAGAAGAAAAAGGTCGCCATCGTCGGCTACGGCTCCCAGGGACACGCCCACGCCAACAACCTGAAGGATTCCGGTGTCAAGGTCACCGTGGGCCTGCGCAAGGACGGTGCTTCCTGGGAGAAGGCCAAGAAGGCCGGCCTGGCCGTCAAGGAAGTGGGCGCCGCCGTGAAGGATGCCGACGTGGTCATGATCCTGGTGCCGGACGAGCAGCAGCCCGGCGTGTACTACAAGGAAGTGGAGCCCAACATCAAGAAGGGCGCCACCCTCTGCTTTGCCCACGGCTTCAACATCCATTACAACCAAATCGTGCCCCGTGCCGACCTGGACGTGATCATGATCGCCCCCAAGGGTCCCGGTCACACCGTGCGCTCCACCTACCTGGCCGGCGGCGGTGTGCCCTCCCTGATCGCCATCTACCAGGACAAGTCCGGCAAGGCCAAGGACATCGCCCTGGCCTATGCCGCCGCCAACGGCGGCGCCCGCGCCGGCGTCATCGAGACCAACTTCCGTGAAGAGACCGAGACCGACCTGTTCGGCGAGCAGGCCGTGTTGTGCGGCGGCGCCGTCGAACTGGTGAAGATGGGCTTCGAGACCCTGGTTGAAGCCGGCTACGCCCCCGAGATGGCCTACTTCGAGTGCCTGCACGAATTGAAGCTGATCGTGGATCTGATCTACGAAGGCGGCATCGCCAACATGAACTACTCCATCTCCAACAACGCGGAGTACGGCGAGTACGTGACCGGCCCAGCCGTCATCAACGAGACCTCCCGCGCCGCCATGCGCCAGGCACTGAAGAACATCCAGACCGGCGACTACGCCAAGCGCTTCATCCTCGAAGGCAGGACCAACTACCCGGAAATGACCGCCCGCCGCCGCCTGAACGCCGAGCATCCCATCGAAGTCGTCGGCGAGAAGCTGCGCGACATGATGCCCTGGATCAAGGCAAACAAACTGGTGGACAAGAGCCGGAACTGATTTGGTATGTCGCAAGTAGCGAGTGGTGAGTCGCGCCACTTGCTACTCGGCACTGGACCCCATGTGCATCGGACTCATGCCCCCGACCAAAGCACCCTGGCCTCACCCCCTGATCGCCCGTGAAGGCTGGCCATTCCTGGCTATTTCCCTGGCGGCCGCCTTGGCGGTGACCTGGCTCACCGGCTGGCTATGGGCCGCGCCGTTCTGGATCATCGCCCTATTTGTCCTGCAGTTCTTTCGCGATCCGGCGCGGGTCGTTCCCATTGGCGAGGGCCTGGTACTTTCCCCCGCCGACGGCCGCATCGTTGCCGTGGAAAAGACCGAGGATCCCTGGCTCAAGCGCGAGGCGCTGAAGATCAGCGTCTTCATGAACGTCTTCAACGTCCATTCCAACCGGGCGCCGGTGGATGGCGAGGTCAAAGGCCGCTGGTACCACGCCGGCAAGTTCGTCAACGCTGATCTGGCCAAGGCCTCCACCGAGAACGAGCGCAACGCCGTGTGGTTCCGCACGCCGGACGGCAAGGATGTCACCAGTGTACAGGTGGCCGGACTCATCGCCCGCCGCATCCTCTGCTACGTGGAACCCGGCGCGCAACTCCGGCGGGGCCAGCGCTACGGCTTCATCCGCTTCGGTTCCCGCGTGGATGTTTATCTGCCCACCGACGCCACGCCACGGGTGTCGCTCGGCGACAGGGTTCGCGCCGCCAGCGACGTACTGGCGCAGCTTTGAGCATGCATGACATGGAACCCGGCCCCATCACGAGGCCGGAAACCGGTGAAGAGGGACAGGCTGCCAAGCCGCGCCGGCGCGGCATTTATCTCCTGCCCAACCTGTTCACCACGGGCGCCCTGTTTGCGGGCTTCTTCGCCATCGTCCAGGCTATGAACGGGCGCTACGAAATGGCTGCCGTGGCGATCTTCATTGCCATGATCCTGGACGGCCTGGATGGACGCGTGGCGCGCATGACCAACACCCAATCCGCCTTCGGCGCCGAATACGATTCCCTGTCCGACATGGTCTCCTTCGGTGTCGCACCTGCCTTGGTGATGTATAGCTTTGCCCTGAAAGACATGGGCAAGCTGGGCTGGATCGCCGCTTTCGTCTACTGCGCCGGTGCGGCCCTGCGTCTGGCCCGCTTCAATACCATGCTGGCGGTGCAGGACAAACGCTGGTTCATGGGCTTGCCCAGTCCGGCGGCGGCCACCCTGGTCGCGGGCTTCATCTGGGTGATGGTGGACAACCACGTCAAGGGCGGGGAAATCCGCTGGCTGGCCTGGGGGCTGACCTTGTTCGCCGGCATCAGCATGATCACCAACTGCCGTTTTTACAGCGGCAAGGATGTCAATCTGAAGAAGAGCGTGCCCTTTGTCGTCATCGTGCTGGTGGCGCTGAGTTTCGGCCTGATCTCCGTCGACCCGCCTATCGTTCTCTTTCTCCTGCTCCTGGTCTATGCCCTGTCCGGCTACGTTTACTGGCTGAATCGGCGTTTGTCCCGGAAACGCGCGGATGCCTTGCCGAGCGCCAAATAGCTGTTTATATTCGGCGGCATGCGCGACGATTTCTCCAGCATCCATTTCTTCTGCCTCATGCGGCTTGCCACCCGGCTGCTGCTGCCCCGGCGCGGGCACTGATCACACCTCCCCCTTGGTTGTACCGCAACGGTCATTCCTGACCGCCCCAGGCATGGGCGGGTAGGCGTCCTTTTCCCATGGAACGACGCCAGCAATCGGAGCCAGTCATGACAAACCAGTTAATCATTTTCGACACCACCTTGCGTGACGGCGAGCAGAGTCCCGGCGCCGCCATGACCAAGGACGAGAAGGTCCGCATTGCCCGGCAGTTGGAGCGCCTGGGCGTTGACGTCATCGAGGCGGGATTCGCCGCCGCCAGTCCAGGCGACGCAGAGGCCATCAAGAGCATCGCCGGCGTCATCAAGAACTCGACGGTGTGTTCGCTGGCCCGGGCCAACGAGCGGGACGTGCGCGCCGCCGGCGAGGCCATCAGGCCCGCGGCTTCTGGCCGCATTCACACTTTCATCGCCACCAGCCCCATCCACATGGAGAAGAAGCTGCGCATGCAGCCCGACCAGGTGGTGGAGGCGGCGGTCAAGGCGGTGAAGATGGCCCTGGAATATACCGACAACGTGGAATTCTCCGCCGAGGACGCGGTGCGTTCCGAGATGGATTTCCTCTGCCGCGTGTTTGAGGCGGTGATCCAGGCCGGCGCCAAGACCCTGAACGTACCGGATACGGTGGGTTACAGCATTCCTGCCCTGTGGGGCGAGCGCATCCGCCAGTTGATTGAACGGGTGTCCAACTCGGACAAGGTGGTCTGGTCTACCCATTGCCACAACGACCTGGGCATGGCGGTGGCCAACTCCCTTGCCGCCGTGATGAACGGCGCCCGTCAGGTGGAGTGCACCATCAATGGTTTGGGCGAGCGGGCGGGCAATGCCTCCCTGGAGGAGATCGTCATGGCGGTGAAGACACGCCGGGACGTGTTCGGCTGTGATTCCCGCATCGACACCACCCAGATCGTGCCCACCTCGCGTCTGGTGTCCCAGATTACCGGCTACCCTGTGCAGCCCAACAAGGCCATCGTCGGCGCCAATGCCTTCTCCCACGAGTCCGGCATCCACCAGGATGGCGTCCTCAAGCACCGGGAAACCTACGAGATCATGCGCGCCGAGGACGTGGGCTGGACCCACAACAAGCTCACCCTGGGCAAGCTCTCCGGCCGCAACGCTTTCCGCACCCGCCTACAGGAACTGGGCATCGTCCTGGAGAGCGAGGAGGCCCTGAACGCCGCCTTTTCCCGCTTCAAGGCCCTGGCCGACAAGAAGCGTGAAATCTTCGACGAGGATCTACAGGCCCTGGTGGCGGTGGATGCCAATCTGGATGCCTGCGACCGTTTCAAGCTGGTTTCCCTCAGGGTGTGCTCGGAGACCGGTGAGACGCCCCATGCCCACGTGGTGCTCTCCGACGGCGGCAAGGAGATCCGCGCCGACGAACTGGGGGGCGGACCGGTGGATGCTTCCTTCCGGGCCATCGAAAAGGTGGTGGAAAGCGGATCGGCCCTGCTGCTCTACTCGGTGAACAACATCACCACCGGGACGGATGCCCAGGGCGAGGTGACCGTGCGCCTGAGCCGCAACGGGCGCATCGTCAACGGCCAGGGGGCGGACACCGATATCGTCATCGCCTCGGCCAAGGCCTATCTCAATGCCCTGAACAAGCTGTTCGGCGCCGAGGAACGGGCCCACCCGCAGGTTTGACGGGGAATGCCGAAAACAAAACGGGCGGCCGAGACCGCCCGTTTTGTTTGGCGAGGTGGCTTACTGCTCGCTGTGCACGCAGGGAATGCGGCCGTCGTTGTCGCTGATCTCTTCGGGCACCTTCCAGAACCACATCTGCCACATGGACAGTATCCACATGATGGCGAAGGACAACCCCATGAAGGCGCCGGAGATGATCACAACCCAGGCGAAACCCACCCATACCTTGGTCAGGTACCAGGAGGCGACGTCGGTGATGAGGGTGGCGAAGGGGATGGCGATTACCAGACACTTCAGCCAAGTGGGTCGCACATAGGCGTGACTGAAAATGTAGCCGACGATGAAGAAAATAAAGGTGATGGCGAACAGGTGGATGTGGGAGACCCGCACCAAGGTGGGGATGGTCATGCCCTCATCCTTGGCGGTGACTTTGGTCACGCCCTGGAAACTACGCAAATCGGGCAGATGGGGATTGGCCTCGGGATTATGGCAGGCGATGCAGTGTTCCTGCAGGATCGCGTTGACCTTGCCATCGAAGCCCTCCTGCTTTGCGCCACTATGCAGCCAGTCGAAAATCACTTGGCGCTTCTCTGCCGGCAGCATGTCCTGCATGGGGCCGCGCAGGGCGGTTTCCAGCTTGGTGCCTTCCTTGTTGCCGCTGTAGGCGATCATCAGGTCCTTGCCCGAGAGCATGGGATCGCCGTCCTTGCCGGCGTGGGACTCCCAGACCTGGATCATCGCCATGAGGTAGCCGACGCCAAACACCAGCAATACCATGGAAAACAGGACCCGCAGGGACATGGGCAGAAATTTGAAATGCACGTAGTTCAGCTTGGTCATGACAATACCTTTGAGGCGAAGGTGGAATATCAGAAGCAGCTAATGTAACGCCCGGCATGATATCCGGACATGGAACTCTTTCATTGATATCGATCAACGGGGCTTAGTCAAGGCGAGATTCCGGGTTGCGGGCATACAACGCGGCAGACGCGAAAAAGACCAGGGACAGGATCACCTCCACCGTGCCCAAGGCACGGGAAGGTACGGAATCCGACCAGGCGCGCACCACGCCTTCCGCGAAATACAGCCAGATCAGCAGGGTGGACCAACGGTAGGTGTAACGTTTGCCGCGCAGGATGCCGAACAGCGGCAGCAACAGGGGAATGACCTTCAGCACCAACCAGGAGCCACCGGGGCGCAAAGGGGCGAGCCAGAGCTCCCATGCCACGCTCAGGAAGATCAAAGCGATAAGACTGGACGAGGCGACGTAGCGGAGGCGAGCAGGACTCAAGATCGCGCCGCCTGGGCAAGGGTCACCAGGGCCTGCCGGGCCGCCTGGGCATCGGCGACGGGAGCGTCAAAGTCGAAGTGCAGCAGCCCCTGGTCGGCGCGCACGTCGAAGCCGTCCGGATCGATGCCGATCATCTCCGCGCTGGCGGTTTCGATGCCGTGGACAAGCCGGCAATAGGCCCGCAGGCTGTCCGCGTGGTCGGCGTTCATGTGGGCCAGGATGTCATCCTCCTGCCCGGCGAGCGGGGATGGCGGTAGCAGGTAGTGCTCCGGCTCAACCCAGTGGATGCGGCCGAAGCCGCCGATCCAGCGGACGCGTACCGGGGCAATGCGGTAGAAGCTGAAGTCGTGCATGGCGAAATAACCTGCTGCTTGGGGGTGGAAGCGCAGGTAGCGGGGTCCCAGTTCCGATTTGTCGGCAAGCTTTTCTGCCCGACCAAGCACTGTGACCCGGCCGGTCACCTGCATGTCCGGGCTGTAGGGCTGGACGATGAGGGAGACGCGGGGGTCGGCGTCGATATTTTTAGTGTGCTCCGCCAGGGTGGAGATGAGGATCACCGGCCGGCCCGCGTGGTCAAGGATGAAGGGTGCCACGGAGCCGAAGGGGAAACCCTCCACCCGCTTGGAGAGGGTGGAAAGGACGCCGCTGTGCTGGGCACGGGTGAAGCGGCGTGCCTCGTGGCCGCCGTGCCTGCCTTCCTCGCTCATTTCACCAACCTCGCAGCGACCTCGGCCAGCCGCTTGCCCTGGGCGAAGGCCAATTTGCGCTCTTCGTCGGTGACCGGCTGGCGGCCGTCCGGCCCGGCCCAATGGCTGGCGCCGTAAGGGGTGCCGCCGGAGCGGGTCTGGTTCAGTTCCGGCAGGGTGTAGGGCAGGCCGACGATCAACATGCCGTGATGCAGCAGGGGCGTGATCATGGATGTCAATGTGGTTTCCTGGCCACCGTGCAGGCTGGCGGTGGAGGTGAACACACAGGCGGGTTTGTCCACCAAGTCGCCGTTGAGCCACAGGCCCGAGGTGCCGTCCCAGAAGTACTTCATGGCCGCCGCCATGTTGCCGAAGCGGGTGGGAGAGCCCACCGCCAAACCAACGCATTCGCGCAGGTCGTCATGGCTGGCGAAAGGGGCGCCCTCGTCCGGTACCAGTTTGGCCGGCGCGTCGCTTTCCGTCATGACCCTGGGCACCGTGCGCACCCGGGCGCGCATGTCGGGCACCGATTCGACGCCGTGGGCCAGGTGCTGGGCCAACTGCTTCACGGAACCATGCAGGCTGTAATAGAGAACCAGGATTTCCTTCATGTCGGGCCTTTCCAGAAGGTCGCCATGATACCGCGCCAGGGGCTCCGCTTATGGCGGTGCACAACGCTTTGCCGGAGAATGGTGGTCTGCATCGAGAGAGGAGTCCGATCGCCATGAATCTGCACGAATATCAGGCCAAGTCCGTGCTGCGCGACTATGGCATCCCCACGCCCCGGGGCGTGGTGGTGAGCGAGGCCGGCCAGTGCGCCGCGGCGGCCGCCGAACTGGGCGGTGCCGCCTGGGTGGCCAAGGCCCAGATCCACGCCGGCGGGCGCGGCAAGGCCGGCGGCGTGAAGCTGGTACGCTCGACCGAGGAGCTTGCCTCCGTGGCCGGCCAACTGCTGGGCTCCAAACTGACCACCTACCAGAACGCCCCCGACGGCCAGCCGGTGAGCCAGCTCCTCATCGAGGAAACCCTGCCCATCGCCCGGGAACTCTACCTTTCCATCACCGTGGACCGGGGTGCCGAGCGCATCGGCTTCGTGGCCTCCGCCGCCGGCGGCATGGAGATCGAGGAAGTGGCCCGCTCTTCGCCCGAGAAGATCCTCAAGGAATGGGTCAACCCGGTCACCGGCTTCATGGACTACCAGGGCCGCAACCTGGCCTTCGGCCTGGGCCTGGAAGGCGACCAGATCGGCGCCTTCGTGAAGCTGGCCAAGACCCTCTACCAGGTGTTCCTGGAGAAGGACTTGGCCCTGCTGGAGATCAATCCCCTCGTCGTTACCGCGGACGGCACGGGTTTGGGTCGCCTCCTGCCCCTGGACTGCAAGATGGGCGTGGAGGACAACGCCCTGTACCGCCAGAAGGCCCTGGCGGCCATTGCCGACGAAACCCAGATCGACCCCAAGGAGGCCGAGGCCCATGCCCACGAGGTGAACTACATCGCGCTTAATGGAAACATCGGCTGCATGGTGAACGGGGCCGGTCTGGCCATGGCCACCATGGACCTCATCAAGCTCTCCGGCGGCATGCCCGCCAACTTCCTGGACGTGGGCGGCGGTGCCACGGCGGCCACGGTGGCCCAGGCCTTCAAGATCATCCTGGCCGACCCCAACGTGAAGGCGGTGCTGATCAACATCTTCGGCGGCATCATGCGCTGCGACGTCATCGCCCAGGGCGTCATCGATGCGGTGAAGGAAGTGGGCGTCACCATCCCCGTGGTGGTGCGTCTGGAAGGCACCAACGTGGAACTGGGGCGCAAGATGCTGGCGGAGGCTGTGGCCACCTCCGGCCTGGCCATCCAGGCCAGCGACGACTTGAACGCGGCGGCGAAGATGGCCGTGGCCGCCGTGGAAGGGAAGTGACATGAGCATCCTGGTCAACAAGGCTACCCGCGTCATCTGCCAGGGCTTCACCGGCAAGCAGGGCACTTTCCACTCCGAGCAGGCCATCGCCTACGGCACCCACATGGTGGGCGGCGTCACCCCCGGCAAGGGCGGCCAGTCCCACCTGAACCTGCCGGTGTTCAACACGGTGAAGGACGCGGTGCGGGGCACCGGCGCCGACGCCTCGGTCATCTACGTGCCCGCGGCCTATGCCGCCGACGGCATCGTGGAAGCGGCGGAGGCGGGCATCCAGGTGGTGGTGTGCATCACCGAGGGCATCCCGGTGCGCGACATGATCAACGTGAAGGCGGCCATCCGCGCCAACGGCGCGGTGCTCATCGGCCCCAACTGCCCGGGCGTCATCACCCCGGACGAATGCAAGATCGGCATCATGCCCGGCTTCATCCACCGCAAGGGCAAGGTGGGCATCGTCTCCCGCTCCGGCACCCTGACCTACGAGGCGGTGTACCAGACCACCAAGCTGGGTCTGGGCCAGAGCACCTGCGTCGGCATCGGCGGCGACCCCATCAAGGGCCTGGATTTCATCGACTGCCTGGAGAGGTTCCAGGCCGATCCTGAGACCGAGGCCATCATCCTGGTGGGCGAGATCGGCGGCAGCCGGGAGGAGGAGGCCGCCGAGTTCATCAAGGCGAGTGTGACCAAACCCGTCGCGGGCTACATCGCCGGCGTCACCGCCCCCCCCGGCAAGCGCATGGGCCATGCCGGTGCCATCATCGCCGGCGGCAAGGGCACGGCGGCGGAGAAGATCGCTGCGCTGGAAGCGGCCGGGGTGGTGGTGGCCCAAAGCCCGGCGGGGCTGGGTGAGGCCTGCGCCGAGGCGATCAAGCGGCGATGAAGGCGGACGGGTTGCCTGTCGTCGGCCTGCCTTTCCCGTGGCGGCTACTTCCCGGCGTGCTCGCCCTGCTTGGCTTGGGACTGACAGGCCTGATATTCGCTCACAGGCGGAAACGGTCCTGAATGCCAGGACAGCTGTTCACGCAACACTGGAAGCGTAGCGAACGGCCGGAGTTCCCGGCCGTTTTTTCATCGCCTCGGCCCCGGGCTATTTCCCCCGCATGCAGGCGCGCATGAAGTCCCGCCGCTCCGGGCCACGCAGGCCTTTGTCACTGGCCTGCTTCCTGCAGTCATCCCTTCTGGACGCGGGCGGCGGCGCCTTGACGGGGTCCTTGGCCGCAGCGGGTTTGGCTGGCTCGGCGGGTGTGGCAGCCTTGGCGGGTTCGGCTGGCACCGCGGCCTTGGCGGGCTCTGCCGGAGCGGCCGGCTTGGCGGCGGTTTTGCCATGCACGCATTCGCGCATGAAGCTTTGCCGTTCTGGGCCGCTGCTCAGGCCCTTGTCGGCAGCCTGCTTCTGGCAGTCCGCGCGGCGTTCCGGGCTGGGGGCCGGCACCTGCGACCAGGCCGGAATAGCCAGGCCAAGGCCCATGAGGGCGAGCGGGATGAAGAGTATTTCACGACAGGATTTCATTACGACCTCCGGAAAGACAAACCTGAATCGGCAACCTCAGAATAGTCCCTTCAACTTCTTCTTCAATTGATCCTCGACGCTTTCCTTCTTCTCCGGCGCCGGCTGGGCGGGGGCGGTCTGGGCCGGGGGCGTGGCAGTGGCAGGCGCGGGATAGGAAATCACCTTGGCCTTGTCCTCCGCCGCTTTCTTCGCGGCGGCCTCCTCGGCGGCCTTCTTCGCGTTCCAGGGTTGGCCGTCGGCGCCCAGCTTGATGCCTTCGATGAGCAGGGTGATGTCCACCTCGTCACCCACCGGGCCACCGCTGGCGTACTTGCTGATGCCGAAGTCGGAGCGCTTGATGCGGGTGGTGGCCTTGAAGCCGACGCGCATGCCGCCCCAGGGATCCTGGCCCATTCCCAGGATCTGGTATTCCAGGGCTGCCGGGCGGGTCATGCCGTGCAGGGTGAGTTGGCCGACCATGGTGCCTTTCTCGGCGGTAGCGGGATTCACGCCAGTGGAAACGAACTTCATCTCCGGATAGTTGCGGGCGTCGAGGAACTCGTCGGTGAGGACGTGCACGTCCCGCTTCAGGTGGCTGGAGTTGAGGCTGTAGACGCTGATGCTGGCCTCCACCGAGGATTTCGCGATGTTGGCGGTATCGAGAAGGATCTTGCCCTTGATATCCCAGAACGTGCCGCTGGTGCGCGCCACCACGTGGCGCAGTTCCCAGTTGGCGAAACTGTGGGTGTTGTCGATGCTGAAGGTCTCGATCTCGGCGCGGACGGGCAGGGCGCAGGCGAGGCCCAGAGCGAGTGCCAGTGCAGGCAGGTGCAGGCGGGCTGGGGGGGGCATGTCGTCTCCTCGTGTTGTGACTGGGTGAATGATGAGCGCAGTGCCCTGGTGAGCTTCCATGACTGGCGCCAGGCGGGTTATAGCACTAACCTTGGCACACCCGCGTGACCGCCCGCACAAACGATGACCCGCGTCGATTTCTATTTCAACGCCCCCGCCAAGGCCGAGGTGGCCCGCAAGCTGGCCGCCAAGGCCTTCCAGGCCGGGCAGCAGGCCCTGGTCTACACCCGTCAGCCCAACCGGGGCCAGGAACTGGACGGCCTGTTCTGGACCGCCCAGCAGCTTTCCTTCCTGCCGCACGTGCGTTGTGGCCACCCCCTGGCGCGGGAGACCCCCATCCTGATCGGCGATGACCCCGCGGAACTGGGCAGCGCCGACGTGCTCATCAACATCGAGGACGAGATGCCGGATTTCTTCGGGCGCTTCGCCCGTGTCATGGAGATCGTCACCACCGAGGCAGGCGACCGGGAGCGCGCCCGCGCCCGCCTGCGCTTTTTCCGCGAACGCGGCTATGCGGTGGAGACACACGACCTGGCGGGGGGGAAATGAGCGATCCGAAGACCGAGCTGTTCGGCAAGATCGATGCCCTGCTCGGCAGGCGCATACCCGACGCGCTGCTGGACAAGGGTCTGGATATCGAGGATTTCCCTCTGCTTACCGAGGTCGTCGACCAGGGCGGCGAAGATGCCGCCGGACACCCGCAGGAACGCCGCCGGGTCGAGCGGCGTGAACTGGACAGGCGGCTGGGCGACCGGCGCCAGGATGGTCGCCGCACCGCTGATCGCCAGGCCGAACCGCCGCCGCCCCTGCCCGCCGACATGGGCGAGATGGCGCGACTGGTGGCCGCCATGGAGCAGCGTCTCATCGATATGTTCATCCGGCAGCAGTTGCGCATGGAAGAGGCGGTGCGCAAGGCCATCCGCGACGAGATGGCCAGGCCGGGCGAAGACGGGCGCTGAGCCCCGCTGCGGTCCGGGCGGCCCTGCCCGTATAATTTCAAGCCTTCTTTCATCCGAGGCGCGGTTATTTTCCGCGCCTCGTGCTTTTCAGGACCACAGCATGGAACTCGCCAAATCCTTCGAACCCCACGATATCGAGAAACGCTGGTACGCCCACTGGGAAGGCGCCGGCTACTACGGCATGGGCCGCGAGGAGAACCAGCCCTTCTACTGCATCCTGCTGCCGCCTCCCAACGTCACCGGCACCCTGCACATGGGGCACGCCTTCCAGCACGGTTTGATGGATGCCCTGACCCGCTACCACCGCATGGGGGGCGACAACACCCTGTGGCAACCGGGCACGGACCATGCCGGCATCGCCACCCAGATCGTGGTGGAGCGCCAACTGGATGCCCAGAAGGTGAGCCGCCACGACCTGGGCCGGGAGAAGTTCCTGGAAAAGGTGTGGGAGTGGAAGGCGCATTCCGGCGCCACCATCACCCGCCAGATGCGCCGCCTGGGCACCAGTCCGGACTGGTCCCGTGAGCGCTTCACCATGGATGAGGGCCTGTCGAAGGCGGTCACCGAGGTCTTCGTCCGCCTCTACAACGAGGGCCTCATCTATCGCGGCAAGCGCTTGGTGAACTGGGACCCGGTATTGCAGACCGCCGTGTCCGACCTGGAAGTGGTGAGCGAGGAGGAGGACGGCTTCATCTGGGAGATCAGCTATCCCCTGGAGGACAGCTCGGGCCACCTCACCGTCGCCACCACCCGCCCGGAAACCCTGCTGGGCGACACCGCCGTGGCCGTGAATCCGGCCGACGCGCGCTATGCCCGCCTCATCGGCAAGCGCGTGCGCCTGCCGGTGGCCGAGCGCACCATCCCCATCATCGCCGACGACTACGTGGACCGGGCGTTCGGCACCGGCGTGGTGAAGATCACCCCGGCCCACGACTTCAACGACTGGCAGGTGGGGCAGCGCCACAAGCTGGCGGCCATCAACGTCCTCACCCTGGATGCGAGGATGAACGAGTTCGCGCCCACGGAATACCAGGGCCTGGACCGCTATGTCGCGCGGCAGAAGATCCTGGACGAGCTCCAGGCCAAGGGCCTGCTGGTTTCCGCCAAGCCCCACAAGCTCCAGATTCCCCGTGGCGACCGCACCCACGCGGTCATCGAGCCCATGCTCACCGACCAGTGGTTCATGAGCATGGAAGGCCTGGCCAGGCGGGCTCTGGATGTGGTGGACAAGGGCGAGCTGCGCTTCGTCCCCGAGAACTGGACCACCACCTACCGCCAGTGGCTGGAGAACATCCAGGACTGGTGCGTCTCCCGCCAGCTCTGGTGGGGCCACCGCATCCCCGCCTGGTACGACGAGGACGGCGGCATCTACGTGGCCCGGGACGAGGCGGAAGCGAAAAAGCTGGCCGGCGGCCGGGAAATCCGCCGCGACGAGGACGTGCTCGACACCTGGTTCTCCTCCGCTCTGTGGCCCTTCTCCACCCTGGGCTGGCCCGACGACACCTGGGAACTCAAACACTACCTGCCCACCTCGGTGCTGGTCACCGGCTTCGACATCATCTTCTTCTGGGTCGCGCGCATGGTCATGCTGACCCTGCACTTCACCGGCAAGGTGCCCTTCCGTGACGTGTACGTCACCGGCCTGGTGCGGGACGCCCATGGCAACAAGATGTCCAAGTCCAAGGGCAACGTGCTGGATCCCATCGACCTCATCGACGGCATCAGCCTGGAGGACCTGGTGGCCAAGCGCACAGTGGGCCTCATGAACCCCAGGCAGGCGGCTGGCATCGAGAAGGCCACCCGCAAGGAATTCGTCGACGGCATCCCCAGCTTCGGCACCGACGCCCTGCGCTTCACCTTCGCCAGCCTCGCCACCCACGGCCGCGACATCAAGTTCGACATGGCCCGCTGCGAAGGCTACCGCAACTTCTGTAACAAGCTGTGGAACGCCAGCCGCTTCGTGCTGATGAACTGCATGCCCTCCTCCCCCGCGAGCGGGGGAGGCCGGGAGGGGGAGGGTATCGCCCAGCCGCTCCCCACCCCGGCCCTCCCCGCCAGCGGGGAGGGAGCGAACCTGTCCTTCGTCGACCGCTGGATCCTGGCCCGCCTGGACCAGGCCGTGGCCGAGGTGCGGGCCGGCTTCGACCAGTACCGTTTCGACATGGCTGCCCGGGCGGTCTACGAGTTTGTCTGGGACGAGTACTGCGACTGGTACCTGGAACTGGCCAAGGTGCAGATCGCCCGGGGTGGGGCCGAGGCGGCCAGCACCCGCCACACCCTGCTGACGGTGCTGGAAACCCTGCTGCGCCTGGCCCATCCCATCATCCCCTTCATCACCGAGGAGCTCTGGCAGGCGGTGGCGCCCCTGGCCGGCAAGGCGGGCGCCAGCATCATGCTGGCCCACTACCCGGAAGCCGATGCCAGCCGTGTCGATCCCGCCGCCCAGGCGGAGATGGCCGGCCTCAAGGATCTGGTCAACGCCGTGCGCAACCTGCGCGGCGAGATGAACCTGTCCCCGGCCCAGAAGGTGCCCGTCTACCTGGAAGGCGACGCCGGCCGGGCCGCGGTCTATTCCCCTTACATGGCCGCGTTGGGCCGCCTGTCCGCGGTGGAGGCGGTGGCCGCCCTGCCGGAGGGCGACGCCCCCGTCTCCGTGGTGGGCGATTGGCGGGTCATGCTGCACATCGAGGTCGACCGCGAGGCCGAGAAGGCGCGCCTGGACAAGGAGATCGCCCGCCTGGAAGGCGAGATCGCCAAGGCCGAAGGCAAGCTGTCCAACCCCAGCTTCGTCGACAAGGCGCCCGCCGCCGTGGTGGAACAGGAACGCAGGCGGCTGGCCGACTTCTCCGCCACGCTGGAGAAGCTGCGCGGCCAGCGCCTCAGATTGGGATAGCTTGGCTGGCGGGGAGGGCATGACCCCGGCCTTCCCTCGGATTTACCCAGTCTATTCATTCATAAGAACTTTCGATTAATCCCATATATCGGGGGGTGGGGCTTTGCGGGTAACATTCGCGCCTATTTGGCCGGGCCGCAACAGCCTGCCCGGCCTCCCCGAATCCCTGAAGTCTTCACCCATCGGAGGCGATACATGACGTCTGTAGTGGCGACCAACCAGACCATTCTGGTCGTGGGCGGCGGCATCTCCGGCATGACGGCCGCACTGGAAGCGGCGGAAACCGGAAAGCTAGTCGTTCTGGTGGAGAAGAACCCGTACCTGGGCGGCCGCACCGTCCAGCTCTATCGGTACTTCCCCAAGATGTGCCATCCCACCTGCGGCCTGGAGATCAACCTGCGCCGGCTCAAGGCCAACCCCCGCATCCAGGTGCTGACCCTGGCGGAAGTGACCGGCATCACCGGCACCAAGGGCGCCTACAGCGTCTCCGTCAAGCTGAAGCCGCGCTATGTGAATTCCAACTGCACTGCCTGTGGCGAGTGTGGCAAGGCCGTCACCACCGAGATCAATGACGAGTTCAACTACAACCTGGGCAAGATCAAGGCGGCCTACCTGCCGTCCAACATGGCCTATCCCCAGCGTTACGTCATCGACCCGTCCATCATCGGCACCCCCGACGCGGACAAGGCCAAGGCCGCCTGCAAGTATGGCGCCGTGGACCTGGACATGCAGGAAGAGGTCATCAACCTGAACGCCGGCGCCATCGTCTGGGCCACCGGCTGGAAGCCCTACGACGCCGAGAAGATCGTCTACTACGGCTACGACCGCTTCCCCAACGTCATCTCCAACGTGGAATTCGAGCGCCTGGCCGATCCCCACGGCCCCACCGGCGGCAAGATCCTGCGCCCCTCCGACGGCAAGGAAGCGAAGAACATCGCCTTTATCCAGTGCGCCGGCTCCCGGGACGAGAACCACCTGCGTCACTGCTCCCGTTTCTGCTGCATGGGTTCGCTGAAGCAGACCCACTATGTGCAGGAAGCCTACGGCGACGCGGGCAAGTCCACCATCTATTACATCGACATCCGCGCCATCGACCGCTTCGAGGACTTCTACCAGAAGGTGAAGGCCAACCCCAACGTCACCTTCGTCAAGTCGAAAGTGGCCCGCATCACCGAGGACAAGGCCGGCAACCCCGTCTGCAACGGCGTCAATACCGAGGGCTACATCCGCTACGCCAACGCCCACGATCTGGTGGTGCTGGCCCTGGGCATGGAGCCCGCCGTCAAGGGCGTGAACATTCCCGCCGAGGTGATGAGCGACTCCTCCGGCTTCATCATGGCCGATCCGGCCAATGCCGGCATCTTCGGCGCCGGCTGCGCCACCAACGCGCTGGATGTGAACCGGGCCGTGCAGAGCGCCACCGCCGCCGCCCTGCGGGCCATCCAGGTCGTCAACAAAGTCGCCCGCGCGGAGGCTTGAGAAAAATGGCTGAAACGAAAACTGCTGCATACATCTGCAAGGGCTGCGAGCTCGGGACCCGTCTCGATACCGATGCCCTGGTAAAGACCGCCACCAAGTCCGGCAAGATGAACCTCGTGCGCGAGCACGATTTCCTCTGCTCCGCCGACGGCGTGGCCATGATCAAGAACGATATCGAGAACGAAGGCGTCACCCATGCCGCGCTCTGCGCCTGCTCGCGCCGGGCCAAGACCGAGGCGTTCAACTTCCCCACCATCGCCATGAGCCGGGGCAACCTGCGCGAAGGCGTGATCTGGATCCGTCCCGACAGCGAGGAAGCCCGCGAGACCACCCAGGAGATGGCCGAGGACTACGTGCGCATGGCCTGCGCCGAGGTGAAGGCCATGCAGGTGCCCCCGGGCAACCAGAAAACCGGCACGGTCAAGACCCTGCTGGTGGTGGGCGGCGGCATGTCCGGCATGACTTCCGCCCTGGAGGCTTCCAAGGCCGGCTACAAGGTGGTCCTGGTGGAGAAGACCGCCGCCCTGGGCGGCTGGGCCGGCAAGTTGCACAAGCGCGTGCCTACCCGCGAGCCGTTCAAGGCGCCCGAGGACAACGGCGTCGCCGACATGGCCGCCCGCATCGAGGCCGACGCCAACATCAAGGTCTACCTGAACGCCACCGTCGCCAAGACCGACGGCGCCCCCGGCCGCTTCAAGGTGGAGATCGCCGTGGAATCCGGCAACGTGGCCCAGGAAGACATCGGCGCCATCATCCAGGCCACTGGCTTCAGCCTCTACGACGCTAACAAGCTGCCCGAATTCGGCTATGGCAAGACCCCCAACGTGGTGGACCAGGCCGGCCTGGAAGCCCTGGCGAAAGCCGCCGCCGCCGAAGGCAAGCCCATCTGCCGCCCCTCCGACGGCCAGCCGGTGAAGTCCGTGGTGTTCGTCCAGTGCGCCGGCCAGCGCGACAGCACCGGCAAGCACCTCCAGTACTGCTCCGGCTTCTGCTGCAACACCAGCATCAAGCAGGCCATGTACTTCAAGGACGGCAACCCGGACATCGACACCGTGGTGCTGTTCACCGACCTGCGCACCCCGGGCAACGGCGAGGATTTCTACCGCGCCGCCCAGAACAAGGGCGTGATCTTCTCCAAGGGCGTGGTCTCCCAGGTGGTACCCAGCGGCAACGCCTGCGCGGTCAAGTTCAAGGATCTGATCCTGAATGAGGACACCGAGGCTCAGGCCGACCTGGTGGTCCTGGCCACCGGCGTGGTGCCCAACTCCGGCGTCAACATCGAGGCCGCCGCCGCGCCGGCTCCCGCCGAGGGCGAAGCCCCGGCCGAGGGCGGGTCGCCCAAGGACGTGGTGGCCAGCATCCCGGCGGAGTCCATCCTGAACCTGACCTACCGTCAGGGTCCGGACATGCCCCAGTTCAAGCACGGCTTCAACGACAGCCACTTCATCTGCTTTCCCTACGAGACCCGCCGCACCGGCATCTACGCCGCCGGTCCCGTGCGCCGTCCCATGGACATCCTGCAGGCCCAGGAAGACGCCACCGGCGCCGCCATGAAGGCCATCCAGGCCATGGAAAACGCCGGTCTCGGCCGCGCCGCCCACCCCCGCGCCGGCGACCTGTCCTTCCCCACCGTGCGTCTGGAAGGCTGTACCCAGTGCAAGCGCTGCACCGTGGAATGCCCGTTCGGCGCCATCGACGAGGACGAGAAGCGCTTCCCCCTGTTCAACGAGTCCCGCTGCCGCCGCTGCGGCACCTGCATGGGCGCCTGCCCGGTGCGGGTGATCTCCTTCGAGAACTACTCGGTGAACA